>WNFV01004622.1_pt1 | contig 32705 bp, 39 predicted proteins | sample 5400101 | NCBI WGS metagenome assembly WNFV01 (sample SAMN13153361, study PRJNA577476) | soil metagenome | isolation source: 115 cm soil or saprolite under grassland replicate 1 | place: USA:California | collected 2016-06-15 | reverse complement strand
GAGCTTGGCTGCCTTTCGCGAGGCCGGGGGAGGTTCTCCCGAGGGTTCGGACCGGCCCACGCGACGCATCCACTCGGGCTGAACCACGGATCGACCCAAGGCGCCACGTCAACCACGAATCGACCAAAAGCGCCACGGCCTCAACCGCCAGCGGTCACATCCTACATCGGGCGCGAAAGGCTGACCGGGGCATGTTGGTGGAGCTGCGCGAAAGGCTGTTGTTTGGAGCCGCCGGACGGCTGGGGCTAGTCGGTCCCACCCGACCCAGGACGTTCGGCCCATGCTCGGACGTCCCTCTGACGGAAGGCTCCGGCCAGGAGGTGAGACCCATGATGGCAACCCACGAGGTTCGGCGCGACAGCCCGTACTTGCAGATCACCCTTCCGGATGTCTTGCGCCATACTGGGGATCGCTCATCCACGACGTGGATGTCGAGCTCGAGGACGGCGTGGAGCGTGCGTTCATCAACATCCTGGGCACTGGCCTCGGAATCGATGACGAGCGGCGCCTTCGGTCGTTCGAGCGATCCCTGGAGGATAAAGGCGTCAACGTGCTCGTGCGGCGCGCATACCCGTATGCCGAGCCGTTCCTCGGCTAACGTCGTCCTAAGCCGTCGTAGTCGCGAATGTCGTTGAGTCGTTCAAGGTGCCATCCGAGTTCGCCCGCTGCCCAGTCGCCAAACGCTTGGTTGACCACGAAGATGTTGTGCGTCACAACGTTGACCGGGCTACGAGCCCAGTCCCCCACGAACATCCGATCTGAGACTCGGCTCAAGCCCTGGAGAACGGCCAGGTACTCGGCCTTGTTGATTCCGGTCTCCCCGACGTGGACCGCACCCTCTGCAATGGGCGGGAGAGCGGTGGAATGTTTGTGGATCCGGAAAGCCACGATCTGAGGCGCATACCGCGCAGGTGTCTTATATGCAGGACCGGCATCAGCTACCACGATCCACTCGCCTGGTACGCGAACGTTCTTTTTCGCCATACTCGGTCGATATCCGCTCGGTGCCTCCCTCCGAAGGCCTAGGCGATCGCGCGAACCTGACCCGGCCGGGTTGAGAATGCCAGTTCCCAGTCCTCATCGTGTTCGCCGTTGATCAGGAGTCGCCACACGTATCGACTGCCGGGTGGCAAGGGGATTGGCCCTGAGCTGATGGACAACGGCATGTCGATGGGCGTGCCTGGAGCGATGCCAGGTGGACGGCCGACCTCGAATTCACCTTCAAGTTGAATCGGTTGCTCCCCTTGCTCCGTTGTGACCTGCACCGTGTTTCCATCCGCCGTTACAAGCTGCAAGATCAGCTTGTGACGTCGGTTCGCCTGGTCCCACGGCACTTCCAGCTTTAGAGCGATCGCGAACGGCACTGGATTGGGCCGGTGACGGACCAGCCGCCTCCCAGGATGAACAGTTTGCCGTCCGCCACCTCTGCCGCATCGGCGAGCATCATGGTGACTTTCAACGCGCGGTCGCGGAGATGGGCAAGGCGACCGACCATCCGAGCGAACGCTTCCTGGACGAGGTCCTCGGCCAGTGCACGATCTCCGGTGAGCAGGTAGGCGAGCCTGAGTGCATCCGCGCCGTGACGCTGGTACAACTCCGCCAGCCACTCGCGCCCGGTCTCCACTCTCTCAGCGTTCGGCGAGATGACCGCCCCCCTGCGCATCCTGAGAAATAGATGCTCGAGAGGCAACATCCGCGGCACCCGACTAGGAAAGGTTGGCCGAACGTCGTGACCAATGATCAGGTTCTGGCCTCACCTGATCCTCGACACAGTTTCGGCTGATCTTTGACGGTGGCTTCGGGTGATCCTTGACACCTCCCGTCTTCTTGTCTCTGCGGAGATCGAGCAAGGAGGTGGGCGGTGCTGGTGGAGCTCAGCGTCATGGAACAGCGGTACCAGGCAGTCCTCGCCGTGATCCAGGACGGATGGAAGGTGATAGAGGTCGCCCGACGGTTGGGCGTGACCCGCCAGAGCGTGCACAACTGGATCGCCCGCTACGAGCGAGGAGGCCTGCCCGCCCTGGCGGACCGCTCCCACCGCCCCCGGTCCTGTGCCCACCTGATCCCCCTGAGCTCGAGGCCCTGATCCGCGAGCTCCGCCGGGAGCACCCCGGGTGGGGACCGAGGCGGATCGAGCACCACCTCGCCAGGGCCGGCGTGGTCCCCGTCCCGTCCCGCTCCAGCATCTACCGGTGCTTGACGCCGCCACGCGAGCTCCGTCGGCGAAGGAAGCGCCGGGACGAGTTCCGTCGCTTCGAGCGGGATCGTCCCATGCAGATGTGGCAGATGGATGTCATGGGCGGCGTCATGCTCGACGTCGGCACCGAGCTGAAGGTCGTGACCGCACCCCCGCTCGTGGCGAAGTCCTCCCGGCACGGAGGAAGGGAGGCACCCTTCCCCACCCCGGTCCGCAGGAGCAGAATCGGAGGCGTCGTGGCTCCCTTGAAGGTTTCGACCCTTCGCCGGATCGCGTGGTCCATCGGGATCGCGTCGATGGCGCTGTATGTCGGCGCGCTCGTCATCCTGTACGTCGACCGGCACGCTGTCCTCCCGTCGGACGCCACTCGGTTGAACTTCGGCAACGTCCTTGACGTGGCGTCCAGCGCGGCCACCGCCGCCCTCGGGATGGTCCTGGCGACCCGGCGCCCGGAGAACCGGCTGGGATGGCTCTTCTTGGCAGCTGGGTTGGCGCTCGGGCTGGGGAACTTCGGCAGCGCCTACGGCCTGCACGCCCTGAAGGCTTATCCAAGCTCCCTGCCGGCCGGCCGGGCCTCGGCGTGGGTGTCGAACTGGATCTGGACCATCCCCGTCACCCTCCTGATCTTCCTGCTGCTCCTGTTCCCCACGGGATCACTCTCCTCGAGGCGATGGCGTCCGGTCGCGTGGGCCGTCGGGGTCTTCATGACGGTGATGGGTCTGGGAGCGATGATCTGGGCCGCGATCAACTGGTCGAATCCGTTCGGCCCGAACCAGCAGAACACCGGGCTGGCCGCGGTCGCGCAGATCCCGTTCCTGGCAGGTCTCGTGGTCATCCCGGTGGCGTTGATAGCCTCGTTCACCTCCCTTGCTCTGAGGTTCAAGCGGGCCCGAGGTGAGGAGCGTCTCCAGCTGAAGTGGTTCGTGACGGCCGCCGCGGTGGTCGCTGTCACCTTCACCACCAACATGCTGGTGGATTCCTCATTCGCCCAACTGGCCAGCTCGCTTGCCCTCCTGGTCCTGTGGGTCGCCATCGTCATCGCCCTGATGAAGTACCGCCTGTACGAGATCGACTTCGTCATCAGCAAGGCCGTGGTGTTCGGCACGCTCGCCGCGTTCATCACACTCGTGTACGTCGCTCTGGTCGTCGGCGTGGGGGCGGCGGTGGGGAACCGGCACAGCCCGCTGCTGACCGCGATCGCCGCCGCTGTGGTGGCGCTGGCGTTCCAACCCATGCGGATCCGTGCCCAGCGGCTGGCCAACCGGGTCATCTATGGCAAGCGGGCAACACCCTACGAGGTGCTCTCCGAGTTCGCCGAGCGGATCGCGGGCACGTACTCCTCGGAGGACGTTCTGCCGAGGATGGCCCGCATGATCGCCGGGGGCACCGGGGCGGACCGGACCCTGGTGTGGCTTCGCGTGGGGAACGAGCTTCACGCAGAAGCGTCGTCCGAGGGTTTACCCGAGGTCTCCGTGCTCCCGGTGGTTGGGAACGAGCTTCCGCTCATCCCTGCTGGGGAGACCGCCGTGCCGGTCACCCACCAGGGCGAGTTGCTGGGCGCGATCTCGATCCGGATGCCACCGAACGAGCCCCTCTCTCCCGGCGGCGAGCGGTTGATCGCCGACGTCGCCTCGCAGGCGGGCCTGGTGCTGTCGAACGTGCGGCTAATCGAGGAGCTGCGCGCGTCGCGCCAGCGCCTGGTGGCCGCTCAGGATGCCGAACGGCGCAAGCTCGAACGGAACCTCCACGACGGCGCCCAGCAACAACTGGTGGCGCTGGCGGTGAAGCAACGGCTGGCGGCGGCCCTCGTCACCAAAGATCCGGGGAAGGCTTCGGAGATGTTGGCTGCCCTGGAACAGGAGACGACCGAGGCGCTGGAGAACCTCCGCGACCTCGCCCGGGGGATCTATCCCCCGCTTCTCGCAGACCAGGGCCTGGCCGCGGCGCTCACATCGCAGGCCCGCAAGGCGACCATCCCCGTCGAGGTCGACGCCGACGGCGTGGGCCGTTACCCGCAGGAGGCGGAGGCGGCCGTGTACTTCTGCTGCCTGGAGGCGCTGCAGAACGTGGCGAAGTACGCCCAGGCCACGAGCGCTCGGGTCCGCCTTTCGGCGCACGACGGCGAGCTCACCTTCGAGGTGACGGACGACGGACGTGGGTTCGACCCTGAGCGGACGCCCTTGGGGTCGGGCATGCAGAACATGGCGGACCGCCTCGCCGCGCTCAACGGCTCCCTGGAGGTGCGGTCCCGGCCGGGTGAGGGCGCGACCGTCATGGGGCGGCTGCCAATCGGACGTTCAATATCTTGAGGGCTCCTAACGGTCGCACAATTGTTGGTACGGGAGCTGAATCCCCCAGGATCCTCTTGCTTCCAGAGAATTGCTTGTCTCGTCGTTGAGCAGGCCCTCACTCTTCATTAGTAAGGCCCTTCGGCAATCCGGCCCGGCTTCGACAGTCAGCTGGAACTCACGCCTCCCCGTCGCAGCCACTCAATCAGACATACGCGAGTGACCAACGAAAGCTCCCTGAGCATCTCGTCGAACGACGGGTCCGTGAAGTAGTCATGAAGCAGCATGGGGCCAAGCTCCCCGGCTGCTAGCTCCCCTCGGTGAAGAAGTTTGTCGCGGATTCCCTGGGGACGGGCGGCCATCCTTCGACTCCACGCGTGGGCGGAGTTACGGGGTCTCACGCCGATGGGTCTACGAGGTGTGCCGGCGCTTCGATGTCGAGGGCGAGGTCGGACTGGAACCGCGTTCCAGGCGGCCGCGCTCGCTCCTCCGTGGGCGCACGGATCTGACGCCCACGCTGCGCGGCAAGTGTGGGGTCCGCTTCCTGCGAGCCTTCAGCTTGGCGGCAGCGTGGTTCCTCACATGGGTCGGTGTCATCGTTCTGCTGAGCGTCTTGACGACCACTCTCGCTCGGATTCGGCGCCGATCCGCTGTTTGGTGCGGGCTGGCGGGGAAGTCGAGTGAGTCAGTGGCAGAACCACATCGAGCGCATCCTGGCCAGCTGGGTCGACGAGCTTGAGGTGCCGATCTATCGCGAACGTGAAGTGATGGGGTTCGCGCAGGACGACACCGGCGTCGACGTCGAGCTGTCGGACGGCACGTCGCTGCGGGCGGAGTATCTCGTCGGGTGCGAGCATGCGCTCGGTCAGCAGCCAGTCGGCCATCGGAACCCCGCGAAGCCGTTCGGCCAACTCACGCAGTTCCTCATCCACCAAAGAGTTTGGCGATTCGACCCCTGTCCGCGACGAAATCCGAGAAACCGCCGTCAAACGGAATCTTCGTGGTGACGTTTGTCCAATAGGCCTGAACCGGCAACTGATCTAGAACCTCCCCTCCCGACGCCTCGTCACCAGCAACCGCCACAATCTTCTCGACGCGTGCTCCCGTCTCCTTCCACAGGTCATGGAAGTGATTCTCTCGGCCGCTCCACCCTAAGATCAACAGGTTCGTGACCTGCGCAATAGCCTTGCGGAGAAAGTCGAGGTGGGGTCTGGGAAATGCAAATGAATCTGTCTCTTTGCGCTGCACCGGGATGGCGACGACCGGCGCAATCCAGCGCTCCCCGCGAAAGAGGTCCGGCTCAGGATTGTTGATCACGTGGTAGGCGTCAGTGATGCTCCAAGGAGCGCTGTCAGTAAGAAATTGCGTGCCTGGATCGTAGTAGGCAGCTCCCTCCCCCCGTGGCAGGTCTTCGACTTCGACGAACCAGTCGACAGACCCATGCGGCTTGAGCAACGGGAAGTCCGAGGTGTCGATGTAGTCGTTGATCTGCCCAGGACGACCCGAGAAGGGGATTCTGGCTTCATCCAGCATGCGGTCATAGTTGAAGGTTACGAGAACCACCGGATCATTGGAGTGGTTGATCTGCCATTCATAGAGCATTCCCATCAGGGTGCTGTAGTTCGTCACCCCCGCCGCTTCTTCTCTCTGCCACGCAGTTCCTACCTTGTACAGGATGTCGCGCAAATAGAACTGAATGGCAGCGATGTACCGGTAGTTCATCGGATACGTTGCAGACTCGCTTTTGATCTCCTCGAGGATCTCCTCGACGTATCGGCCTGCAGGAATGTGTCGCAACCGATCCATTACCGCTGAAATTGTCGGGTGCCTAAGGAGTGCTTCGTCGAAGGAGTCCGGCCGACGCTCGAAGAGCTCCGAAGCGCGCGGAGGCATGAAGGAATCGGCAAGCCGTTGCGCACGATTTCGAGGCGAAATGGAATCGTGCGATGCGCCAGCGCCAAAGATGACCATTAGCACGCCCAGATCCTCCCATCCCAAGTCTCTTGGAGGCTACGTCTGCGCAATAGCCTCCATCTTTCGTCCCTTGGTACTCAGCCTCTCAGGCCAATCTGACTCCAGTTGCGGATTGGGGCGAGGCATCTTCACTAGTGACCTAAAAGTAGCCCGCCGCCGCTCGCCGGCATCGCGGTTTCTTGGGAGCGAGGTAGAACTCAGGACCACTTCAGCAGGGAAGGACTGGCGGGGAAACAGCTGCCGATGCTCGTTGCGGATCGTCACCCAGCTCTGAACGTAGTCGCGCCGCAGCCACCTGTAGTTCGTGGTCGGGTCGAGAAGCATCCACCGCGCTGTCACCACGTACTCGTTAGATGGACCGGGTGAGAGCGTACCCCGCGTCGTCCGTGCCGGAATTGGCCATCGCCCTGAGTGCCAAGAGCAGCGGCCGGCACCGAGCAAGGAACCCGATCAGGGCGCCCTTGTGATCTGGCGTCATGGGCGCATCTCCCAGTTTCTAGACGCGCAGAACATCCTCCAAGAGCGCGAGGGCATCGGACCCACCTGCCATTGGATGCGACGCCACCCTTTGGGCAGTCCGGCGAGCGAGCGGAAAGCCCCGAGGCCTCAGACCGAGTCCATTTCAGGGCTTGAAGCTCGTAGCGACGCCGGCTGCCAGGGTGAAGCGTCGCTGGAGTCCACAGAGACGGTCGCGGACAGGGACGGAAGCTCTCGAAGAACTCAGTGCTACGACCGGGGATTGCAGCTCGCACTTGGTCTGACGAAACGCTGGCTAGCTAGTCCCCGTTGGTGGTTGCGGCAAGCCTCGAAACGCGAGCCCTACTCGACCTCACGGGACCGGTGGCCCTACGATCGCGAAAAGGTATTGGGCAGTCTGAGCATCGAAGAACGTCACGAAGTCGCATCCGGAAAGCATGTCGACGCCGGGGCCGGGAGTTGGTTGATGCTGGGGGCCGAGTGGCATGCATCCGACATGTGACCAGGTCATTGCCCAGGTGAGCTTCTGTGTGTCACCAAAGTTCGTGGCCGTAGCAGACTCAACTCCGCTTTCTGTGGGGTGCCAGCCGAGCACGCTGCTGCAGCGTTACAGGAGGTCAGAGCTTGGGCTGCTGTGACCTTCGGGTCGGCAGTCGCCGGAGGGTCCAGGTGGATGCCCGACCAGTAGTCGCGCGGTGTTGACAGGGTGGTCTCGGTCGGACCCGTCCTTGCCACCGCAAATGCCTCCCCCGGCGATTGCGAGCTTGAGCCCCTAGAGGCCGTGCTCTGACCGCCACAACCGGTCGCGAGGAAGAGGACAACACAAAGAGGAACTGTTGCCCGGACGGTGGCCGCTCCGAGGTTCATGAGGGTTGATCTCCTAGCGAGCGCTTGATTGGGCTGTCTTGGATCAGTAGCTGCTGATCTTGTTCGTCCAGACCGTCGCATGGTCACAATTTGGACATGCGGGAGCAGTCGCCCCGAGTACCTCGGTAGGGAAACGGCGGCATAGAAAGGCACCGAGCATCTTCCTGAAGAAAGGAGAATCTACCTCCAAGAAAGAAGGAAGCTCCCCAAAGAAGAAGTCCCCCAACTTGGAAACAGAGTTGAGCTGGTTGTCTAGTAGAAAGATCTAGTCCGGCGACCTGGTTCCTTCCGTTCCCAGACCCCGTCAGGATTTCTTGTCGAAGACATGAAGTACTGGTGGGGGTCTGGGAGGCGCAACTGTCCAAAGGACGGCCACGTCCGCGCAAGTGGTTCTCCTCGGTAATTAGCTCGCTGCCACGAGCTCTCCGATCACCTCCTCCTTCGGCTCAGTGTCCGCACCGTCTACGACCGCCATGCGGGCCTTCGCGAGCAGTTCCGTTCCCATGTACCGGTGACAGACCTGCCACTCGTCGTGTTGCTCAGCGAGGACCGCTCCTACGAGCCGAATGATCGAGTCGCGGTTGGGGAAGATCCCGACGACGTCGGTGCGCCGTCGGATCTCCCGGTTCAGTCGCTCCTGGGGGTTGTTGGACCAGATCTGGCGCCAGTGCTCGGGAGGGAACGAGCAGAACGCGGTGATGTCGGGAGCGGCGTCGGCGAGGATGCCCGCCGCCTTGGGGAACGTCTCCTGGAGCTGGGTGATCACCCTGTCGAGCTGCGCGCGGACCTCGGCCGTGGAGGGCTGGGCGAAGATCGAGCGGACCAGGGTGGCCACCATGGGCTGGGCCGGCTTGGGGACGTGGGCCTGCAGGTTGCGCACGAAGTGGGTGCGACACCGCTGCCACGACGCTCCGGGAAGCGTTGCCCGAACCGCCTGCACCAGGCCCAGGTGATCATCGGAGATCACGAGCTGCACACCGGCGAGGCCTCGTACCACGAGGTTCCTGAGGAACGCCGTCCAGCCCGCGCCGTCCTCGGTGGTGAAGATGTCGAGGCCCAGGATCTCCCGCCACCCGTCGCGGTTGACCGCCGTCGCCACCACCGCGGCCACGGAGCAGATCCGACCGGCCTCCCTGCACCTGATCTCGAGCGCATCGAGCCACATGTACGTGTACGGGCCGCGGTCGAGGGGCCGGGACCGGAACGCCTCGACCTGCTCGTCCAGGTTCTTGGCGAGGGAGGAAACCTGCGACTTGGAGATGCCCTCGATGCCGAGCGTCTTCACCAGTCCGTCCACCCTCCGAGTGGAGACGCCCTTCACGTAGCACTCCGCCACCACCTGCACGAGGGCCCGCTCCGCGCGCCGGCGGGGCTCCACGAGCCAGGAGGGGAAGTAGCTTCCGGACCGGAGCTTCGGCACGAGCAGGTCCATCGTTCCGGCCCTGGTGTCGAACTCGCGCGGGCGGTACCCGTTGCGGCGGTTCACTCGATCGGAGCTCCGCTCGCCGTACGGTGCGCCGCACACCGCGTCTGCCTCGGCGGACATGAGGGCCTGGATGAACGTCCGGAGCATCTCCCGCAACAGATCGACGTCGGCTTCCTCGAGGTGCTTGCCGAGCCACACGAGCGGGTCCACAGTTGGTTCGACCACCGTGTTCCTCCTCTCCGAGTTCCTTGGTCGGTTCTCGTTGAGGATGAAGCGGTGGTCTCTTACTTCAAGGACCCTCAGGCCGTTCGTACACCACGTGCGTGGACTCTAAGAAGGACAGTGCGCCAGGAAGGGACCGAAAAGGGCGCCGGACATCGGAGAACGTGTCCTACGGACTCCGTGGAATAGTGCCCTCAACAACTGTCCAGGCCAGCATTACAGTGGATTCAACAGCCTGGAGAACGGGGCCACATGGCTGCTGCTCGCCGCCACAACAGCATTCGCGTTGCCGCCCGAAGGTGTGGTGAGCCCCGATAGGCAGGACCGAAAAGCCGATGCTACGGGACGGTCGGATGGGCGGGATCTTTGACCGGGCGGATCTGACCGCCGTGAGCCCATTGGCTCCCTGCGAGCCTGGCTTGCTAGGAGAAGATGCAGGGCTTCGAGTTCGTCCGCGGCGACGTGCAGCTCGTCCGCCCAGCCGAAGATCGCATCGAGGTACCCAGCGTAGGTGGAGACGGACCAGCGGGCCTCGTTGAGCGCGAGGTCCGTGTTGTCGCGCAGCCACCGGGCGACGAGGCGGTCGAGGATGAGCGCGGGCCGGCCGCGTGCAGGAGAGCAGAAGTAGAGGAACTTGGTGCCGAAGGCCGGTCCGAGGCGGGCAAGTCGAGCTGCGCCATGGTCGCCCAAACCCGCGTAGGCCTTCACCGGCCCACCGGAGGCAAGTTCGGTGGCGGCGGCTTGGAGGTGAGCGCCGGCGTGTGGCGTGGTATCGAGCAGACGCCGGACCCGGAAAGGACCGTATCCCACTTGGCCGTAGCCCCAAACCATAACGGCGAGGAACGCGCGCTCAGCGTCCGCGGGGCCATTCGCTGCAGAGAGACAGGCGCGACGGACCACCGATCGAGTCAGGTAGTCCGGGAGATTGGCGAAGGTGGAGGCGTGGGTGGGGAACTGATCGGTCCATCGCTGGCGAGGCCAGGCCATCCCCTCCTGGGGAGGCGATCCTGCGGCTCGCCAAGCGTCGACAACCCGGAGCATGAGGAGCGGTATCACGGCAAGGATTATCCGCGTCGCGCGGCCAGCACCCGGATCATGGCGTCGTAGGCGTCGTCCTTGGTCAGGTGGGTTGGTCAGCCACGGTGAGTTGTCGAGGATTGTCAGGTCGAGTAGGCGGAGCCGCTCCGAGTCGGCGAGGATGTCGATTTCGACGATCTTCCCGCTCCTGACCGTGAAGCCTACGACCGAGAACGGCTGTCCATCTAGGATCGAGACGACTCCGGCGGCGCCATTGATGAGCGCCGGCTGGACGAGCAGCCCGAGCTGCGAATAGGCGAGCGCCTGGCTGGCGACCGCCGCCGCCCCGCGGACCTCCCGCGATCCGCCCGCGGGCAGGGGGCCGATGTCCGCTCGCAACACGACGTCCCGATCAAGCACGGCGACGAGCGCGTCGAAGTCACCGTCGCGCGCGGCGGCGAGGAAGGCGTCGACGACTTCACGCTGAGTGTCGAGGTCGGCGTCGGGAGCCGTGTTCTCGCCCTGGACGCGTCGGCGTGCTCGGCTGGCGAGCTGGCGTGCCGCCTCGGGGGAGCGGTCGACGATCGGCACGATCTCGTCGAAGGGCACGGCGAACATGTCGTGCAGCACGAACGCGAGCCGCTCGGGCGGAGACAGCGTCTCGAGCACGACGAGCAGCGCCAGGCCGACCGAGTCGGCCAGCAGCGCCTCGTGCTCCGGGTCCGTCCCGTCGGCCCGGTCGACGATCGGCTCAGGCACGCGAACGCCGATCGGCTCCTCGCGCCGCAAGTTGCGTGAGCGGAGCATGTTCAGTGAGGCGCGAGCGACGACGGTGGTCAGCCATCCATCGAGGTTCTCGACCTCGCTCGTGTCAGTGCGGCTCAGCCGCAGCCAGGCTTCCTGGACGGCGTCGTCGGCCTCGCTCAGCGAGCCGAGCATCCGGTAGGCCACGGCCCGGAGTCGGGTTCGGTGTTCCTCAAAGTGTTCCGCCAGCCATTCGGGCTCATCCATCGGTCACATTCCTCCGTCGCGTCGGGTCATACAACTAGACCCGCGAAATCCCGGTGATGTGACGAAGCGATCGACCTCCCCGGAACACATGGGTCAGCATTGAATAGCCAGCACGCTAACCCGATACCGAAAGGAGAAACACGATGCGAGTCTTCGTCGCGGGGGCGAGCGGTGCCATCGGCACCCGGCTCGTTCCTCAGTTGATCGATCGAGGGCACGAGGTGATCGGCACCTTCAGGTCGCCAGGAAACGCCGAGCGCATACGGGCGCTCGGGGCGGAGGCCATCGCGCTCGACCTTCTCGACGCGCCCGCCGTGCGCAAGGCCGTCCTCGAAACCAAGCCGGAGGCGATCGTCCACCAGGCGACCGCTCTGGCGAATGTGCGCTGGGGGAGGAACCTCGACCGGACCTTCGCGCAGACCAACCGGCTTCGGACCGACGGCACCGACGCGCTGCTGGCCGCCGCGCGCGAGGCAGGCGTGCGCCGGTTTGTCGCCCAGAGCTTCGCCAGCTGGCGCTACGCGCGCGAGGGTGGGCCGGTCAAGACCGAGCACGACCCGCTCGATCCCAACCCGCCGGCGGCGGCGCGCGAGACCAACGCCGCGATGCGCTATCTCGATCAGGCGGTTACGAACGCCGACGGGATCGCGCTTCGCTACGGCGGCTTCTACGGGGACTACAACGATGGCTTGGTCAAGCCCGTGCGCAAGCGGCAATTTCCGATCGTCGGCGATGGTGGCGGGCTCGCCTCATTCATCCACCTCGACGACGCCGTGGCGGCGACCGTGCTCGCGCTCGAACACGAGGGAGCCGGCATCTACAACATCGTCGACGATGAGCCCGCCCCAGTGCGCGAGTGGCTGCCAGTGCTCGCTAACGCGCTCGGCGCCAAGCCGCCCCGCCACGTCCCTCGCTGGCTCGCGCGGCTCGTCGCGGGCGAAGGCGCGGTGATAATGGGAACCGAGTCCCGCGGCGCCTCGAACGCCAAGGCCAAACGGGAGTTTGAGTGGACGCTGCGCTACCCCAGCTGGCGAGAAGGCTTCGTGGCCGCCTACGCGTGAACCACCCCACCCCCAACGGACGGACGCAATCTCACCCGGCCGCTAGAACGGGCCATTCGCCGACCTGAGTGGCAACACCTGTGGCGCCAACCCGACCGACCTCCTTACGCTAGGAACGCCGAGTCCGGCATACTCAGCGGCGCCATGCAGAACGGTACGCAACATTTCAGGATTCGCTACGACATTCCGAGCCGAATGGTGCTCACAGCCCTCGGCTCAGGGCGTAGGGTGTCCGGAGTCGAGGTGGATCGCGACACGGTACGCGTGCGCATGGGATGGGCCTTCGCCACCTCGATTGCGCGCAGCGACATTGAGTCCCTAGTAGCGGATGCAAGCTTGCCCGACGCGGGCCATTGGAGAGGCACTAGCGGGGTGCATGGCCGGAGAGGCCAATGGCTGGTCAACGGTGCTGGGGATGGGCTGGTGTCACTGACAATCAACCCGGTGAGCAAGGCCCGCGTCTGCGGACTCCCGGTGCGCCTCAGGCGCCTGACTGTGAGTGTGGAAGATCCCCAAGGTTTGAGTGCTGCCCTGGCCAAGGGCGGCCCGCCTAACCCCGGCAAAGCTATCGCGTAAGCGTAGTCCTAGCCCTCCCGGGCGTAGGCTCAACGCTTGCCGAGACGGTTCACCGCCAGACTGAGCGCGGCGACCGTTGCCACCCCCGAAACGACGACCCCGTGCCAGACATCGCCGGCAGAATGCTGAACGAAGTCTGCTCCGCTCGCCGCCAGGCGGGTTGGAAGCCAAGAGAATGCAGAGGGCAGATTTCCGAGCAGAGCGAGCGCTAGCAGCAGGGCGATCGAGCCTCCGACAACGCCGAGGACCCCGCGCATCGCGCTGGTGAAGGCCGCGACGATGCTCGTGACGAAGCAGAGCCAGACTGCTTCGAGCGCGAGTCCGACCATGAGGGCGCCAAAGGAGACGGAGCCGAGAAGAACGGTCGTCTCGTACCAGGCACCGAAGGTGCCGAGAGCGAGCATCGCAACGCTCGCCGCGGCGACCGTCACGTAGCGGGGCAGTAGCAAGAGGACTGGTCGGTGTACTCGCGTCCGATAGAAGGCGGCGAGGGCCGGATGAGCGTCGATCGAGAGGGTGGCTGCTGCGACGACAACGACGACGAGCGTGCCAAGCTGAGCGACGTTATGGGCGAAGCCCGCAATGGCGTCGGCTGGCGTCGGTTTCGGCGCAATGATCTGAACGCCGTTGCCGGCATTCTTGACGAGCTCCGGGAGATAGTAGGTAAGGATCGGGATGCCGAGGCCCAGGATGAGGAAGGTCGCGGCGAGCGCGACCACTCGCCGAGTCCGCCAAACCCGCAGCAACTCGAGCCGCCACGGTCCCATCAGCGATCCCGAGCAGTGTGGTGGCGGTAGGGTCCGGTCGCGGTCAGCTCGAAGAAGATGTCTTGCAGGCTCACGCCGGCACGACCGACCTCGACGAGGCGAACTCCGCAGTCAGCGATTACTCGGGGGAGATGGACCTCGGCCGCGTCGCGGTCGCTGACGTCGATCCTGAGCTCCCCTGGTTCGGCTTCGCTGACCGAACGGACCCAGGGGGCGGCGCCCAGGGCGACGAGGAGCCTGTCTGCGGGTGGCCGGACTACTACCCGCAAGGCGGGAGCGGCCATCGCGAGGAGGTCGGTGAGCCCCTGGTAGACGAGTCGGCCGTTCGCCAGCACTCCGATGCGGTCGCAAATCCGCTCGACGTCGGCAAGGTCGTGACTGGAGACGAGCACCGTGACCGACCCGGCCAAGGCAGAGAGGAGGTCAATGATCTCCCAGCGCCCGGCTGGATCGAGGGCGGCGGCAGGCTCGTCGGCGATCAGGAGTTTCGGCTCACCGATCAGCCCAGCGGCGAGCCCTAGGCGGGAACGCATGCCGCGCGAGAAACCGCCCACGCGCCGATTGGCCGAGTCCGAGAGGCCGACGCGTTGGAGCATGTCGCCGAGCGCGGCCCGTGAGCATGGCCTTCCCAGCAGTCCAGCAGCCACGTCGAGCACCTCGACAGCGGTGAGCCACGGCTCGAACTCGGCGGCATCCGGGCAGTAGGCCACGGAATCTTGCGCCACGCCCAATTCGAACGTGCCGGCCGTCGGCTGACGCAGGCCAGCCAGGATCTCAAGGGCTGTCGTCTTGCCCGATCCGTTCGGGCCCACAAGGCCGTAGATGGCCCCAGCGGGAACCTCCATATCGATTCCGCTGAGCGCCTCCGTCGTGCCGTACGTCTTCGCAAGCCCGAAGGTCCGCAGCTCGCTCAACGCGTCCTTCCGAAGATCAGGTAGGCGATGCCGCCGAGAGGAATCGAGATGAGGCAGATGACGGCCCAGGCCCAACGGGGCAGATAATGGGCCTCTTCGGCCCGTGCCAAGTCGACTAGACAGAAGACTTCAAAGCCGACCGCCACGACGACAATCGGTATTAGCGCGGCGGCTCCCGAGCTCATCGCAGTTCGCTGATGCGATTCTTAACCGCTTCGGGGTCTTCGCAGCCAATGAGCAGCTCGTCAAAGGCAGCACCATCGAGTCGCACCCTCAACCCTCTCGGCGTGTCATGATGGACGACAGCGAAGGTCCTTCCGAAGGTCTTTGTCTCAAGCGGGCCGATGATTCTGCCGATGGCGAATTTCCCGGGCCAGCGTGTGCCGGGGAACTTCAACCCATGGACCTGACGGATCACATCGTCGACCACTTCCACGTTGCGCACTGACGACGCCGGCACCCGAATATCACCGTGGAGCGATTCGGCCTTTTCGAGCGCGCTCAATGTCAACACGAGTTCGTCGCCGTCCCGGCTCAGCTCTGCCATGCTCGGCTCCTTTCAGCCACCGTTCTCACTATCAGGAACGTTAGCACTCTTGATAGGAAATGGCTATGGTGGGGTGGCAATGACAAGTGCCGACCTGCTCCTGCACCCAGTTCGCCTGCGCATTGTGCAGGCCTTCCTCGGGGACCGCGCGCTCACCACGACCGAACTTCGGACCGAGCTCCCCGACGTGCCAGCCGCCAGCCTGTACCGGCACGTCGCCCGTCTGGTCGACGGCGGGGTGCTCGAGATCGTCGCCGAGCGCCGTGTGCGTGGTGCGCTGGAACGCAAGTACGTGCTCCGGGCCGCCGCAGCAAGCCTCAGCTTGGAGGAAGTCGCCAAGATGACTCCCGATGAGCACCGGCAGGCCTTCCTGGCATTCGTTGCCGGCCTCATCGGGGATTTCGACCGCTACCTCGCTCGAGGAGACATCGACCTCCTGCGCGATGGAGTGAGCTATCGCATTGCCGGGATGTGGCTCGATGACGTGGAATTGATGGAGCTACTTCGCGAGCTCATCACCGTTATGCAACCCCGCCTCGCCAACGCCCCGAAGCCCGGTCGTAAGCGACGGATTCTCGGGACCGTCCTGCTACCGGGGGCGGATTCCGAATGACGTGAGGTTCCCGGGCCTCAGAGACGACAGGTGCGACGTGTGTGTCGTCGGCTCCGAGACCGAGCGTTTGTCAGGCAGTTTCGCCAGGTGACCGACCGGTGACCCCGCGAATTGATGGCAATGATAGCTGAACCGCCCCGGGTTTCTTGGAGGCTCCAACTCGTGAGAGGTTGGAGCCATGACACGACGCAGCAGGTATCCGCAGGAGGTCCGTGAGCGGGCCGTCCGGATGGTGTTCGAGCACCAGGACGAGCATCCCTCGCAGTGGGCCGCGATCACCTCGATCGCAGCGAAGTTCGGTGTCTCATCCGAGACGCTCCGCAAGTGGGTCCGCCGGGCCGAGGTCGACGAGGGCTCAAGGCCGGGTCTCACCACCGAGGAGCGGGAGCGGCTGAAGGGCCTGGAGCGGGAGGTCCGAGAGCTACGGCGGGCCAACGAGATCCTCAAGTCCGCAGCGGCTTTCTTCGGGGCGGAGCTCGACCGCCAACCGAGAGCTGTGACGTTTGGAGAATGGCGTGGCTCACGTCAATATCACCAAACACTTGTTCCGTGTGCCTGCTGTTTCGATCAGTCGGTCGTGGTGAAGAGGGTGTCGCCATGCAATCACAATAGCCCTGCGGCATCGCGGGACTGATCCGAGAAGCTGCGCTCAGCGGGCTTCACGGCCGAGGTAGACTCTGGCCACGTAAACGGACATACCGTATGGAGACTGCGCCATGCCATATGCCGTGGATTTCGACACCGTTTCGACCGTCGGTCTAGAGTCGTCGCCAGTTGCGGCCGCGCTCGCTGGTCTGCGGGCGAACGAGGTCCGCTTCGTCAAGAACAAGTGGGACCACGTCTTCACGGTCGAGCCTGCGATCAATGCCCAGACGACCATCGACTGGGTGCACGGTGTACTCAAGGAAGAACGCCACATCGTCATCTCGTCTCGCCCTCTCGAGGCTACAGCCTTCCAGATCGAGAACATCCGAATCGCCTATGTCTTCTACGAGAGCGGTCTGTCGATCAACGTGATGTACACCGTCGATGACCCCCAGGAGCGGGCGGTCGGGTTCAAGCTCTCCGAAGGGATGGAAGTCCCCGAGGAACTTGCCTCGCGATTCAAGTTCGGCAGGCAGAAGTCGAGGTTGGCCGGAACTATTCGCGGTTCCTACTTCGCGTTCAAGAACGACCACTGACCCCGACCGGCCTGCGAGGCCACTTGATTTTCCAAACACGTTCTAAGCCCTCTGGGCTGCCAGCACCCGGATCATGGCGTCGTAGGCGTCATCTTTTGTCAGGTGGGTGTAGTGCTCCTGAATGACCTGCATCGACGCACCAGCGATGATTGAGAGCTGGATCGGGCTCATGCTGTTGCGGATCATCTCGGTCATCCATGAGTGCCGCGGCAGGTGAGGATAGACCCGCTTCGTCAGCCTGGCCCTCGCTCCAGCGTCTTTTACTACCTGGTGGACGCCATGCGACGACATCGGCTCGTAATCGCCGGTGGCGCCCCGGCGGTGCGAGAGGAAGATCCGGTCCTCGGAACGCTCGATCGGTCGAGTGTCGATGTGGGCGCGCTCGCCGACCACTCCCACCGACCGAGCACCTGCCCTCATCAGACCGGGGCCGAGGTCGAGGCGGCCATCCTGTGAGCTGCGCCGAGAGGCCGCCGGCGCAAGCGCCGAGAGGAGTTTCGCCGGTGGCAGCGGGAGCACCCCATGCAGCTGTGGCAGATGGGCGTGATGGGAGGCGTGCTCCTCGACGACGACACCGAATCGGCTTAGGCTGGGTCGCCGTCGCGATGGGTTGCGCTCATCGTCGCCGAGTGGAAGGCTCCACGGCAGAGGCTTACTGGCGCTCGTCGGGATTGATTGCTGGGGTGGCCGCGTGAAGGCGTCCGGACCGATACGAGATCTCCCCGTGGGAACCATCACGTTCCTGTTTACTGACCTCGAGGGCTCGACACGTCTGCTGAAGGAGCATGCCTCCGCGTACGCCGGGCTCCTGGATCGACAGAGAACGCTTATCCGGGATGCAGCCAGCTCTGAGTCGGGGATCGAGGTGGACACGGCCGGAGATGCGCTTTTCCTGGTTTTCCGAAGCGCGACCGAGGCCGCGCGCGCTGCAGCCTCCGCACAGCTGACGATCCTGTCGGAGGACTGGCCGGAAGGAGCCGCCTTGCGTGTGCGCATGGGGCTCCATACCGGTGAGGCCGTCGACGCCTCGAATTGAGTGCAGACAGGCTCATTTGTCCCACTCCTGCGCATAGAACGCGCCGATATCGCGGGCGACGAGGCCTGGCTCCTCAGCCGGGGCGAAGTGACCTCCACGCGGCATCCTCGTCCAGCGACGCACGTCATATAGACGTTCGGCCCATTCCCGCGGCGGCTCTCCCTCGGGCACAAACATATGGGGGAAGACCGCGACCGCTGTGGGAACGTGAACGAGATCGTCGGGGCCGAGACGGGGCTCGCCCTGCCAGCGCCGGTTGTCGTAGTAGTCGCGGATTGATGGCGTGATCGATTCGGTGACCCAGAACAGTGTCACGATCGTGAGCAGGAAATCAGGGGAGAACCGGGTCTCGAGATCGCCGTGGGAATCGCTCCAGGACCGCCATTTCTCGAGGATCCAGGCGGCGAGCCCGGCGGGTGAGTCATTGAGCGCATAGCCCAGCGTCTGAGGCTTGGTTGACTGAATGGCGGTGTATCCGCGCTCGGTCTGGTCCCAGCGCTCAGCCTGCTCGAGATAGACCTGCTCGGCCTTGGAGAGAGGCCGTGACCCCGGTCCCGTGTACGGCGAGAGTTCGAGATTTGTGAGGTGGAGCCCGATCAGTGGATCCGGATCGTCGAGGGCCATGAAGGTGGCAACACCGGAGCCGAAGTCGCCGCCACCGGCGCCGTAACGCTCGTACCCAAGGGTTCGCATGAGCCGGTGCCACAGCCGGGCAACGTACCGGTAGGTCACGCCCGTGCGCGCGGGGCGCTGCGAGAACCCGTATCCGGGCAACGAGGGCAGGACGACGTCAAAGGCAGGTCCATCCAGACCGTGCGCCGCCGGGTTGGTCAGCAGGGGAACCAACGGCAACAGCTCCACGAAACAGCTCGGCCAACCGTGAGAGAGGATGAGCGGGATCCCCGATCCGTCCACGGCCCGCTCGTGGATGAAGTGAACCTGGACGCCGTCCAACTCGGCCCGGAAATGGGCCCAACGGTTCATCTCGCGCTCTTGGGCGCGCCAGTCGAACCGGTCGCTCCAGTAAGGGCACAGTCTCCGCAGGAACCCGAGGTCGGTCCCCTGATCCCACGGAGGTGCCGGCGAGGGGTCAGGCCAGCGCGTCCTGTGGAGCCGCAATGCGAGGTCATCGAGCGTTTCGTCATCGATCTCGATGGTGAACGGCTCGATGGGCACAGCGGCGCTTGTCATGCGACTGCCCTGCCCTGGTCGGGGCGCCACGGGACCTCTGTGCCCGGACGGCCCGTGCCCGGCTTGCGCCTCGACCGAGAGAGCGTGGGCCAGGGGACGGCAGCGGTCGCGGAGAGGGTGACGGCGCCTTCGCGCCCAGATTGGACAGGTGTCATGGCCGCTGGCTTTGCATCGTGCGCTCCATTCGAGCGCGTCCCCGCTGCTTCGGATGACCTCGCCGTGCCCCGCTGCTCCGGGGCGGGATCGGTGTCCAGCAACAAACCGGTCATGCCGATCACCGCGTTCAGCGGTGTTCGGATCTCGTGGCTCATCGCGGCCAGGAAGGCGCTCTTCGCATGGGTGGCGCCTTCTGCCTCCGCCGTGCCTGTTGAAGCTCCCTGATGTCGTGGTACAGGACATAGAAGCCCACACGGTCGCCCGCGATCACTACTGGCACGCCCAGGATTTCCACGTCCACGAGGGCGCCGTCCTTCCTTGCTCGCCGGGTCACCGCGTGGATGGGCTTGGTCCTTCGCAGTTGCTGGGCGTAGCCGGCGGCTTCGGCTCGAAACTCCTCTGGCCAAGCGACAAGGTCGACAATGCTCCGACCGATGGCCTCCTCGGCCGTGTACCCGAACAGTCGCTCGGCCGCAGGGTTCCACGAGTTGACGGTTTGCCCATCAACGTCCACGAGCACCACGGCCACAGGGCTGGCTTCCACCAGCGCCTCGTAGTAGCGCCGCTGCCGCTGGATCTCGCCGATGTCGTGGTAGATGACGCTGTGGCCGACCCGCTCCTCGCCCACGTAGACGGGGCCGGCGACGATCTCCACGTCGACGAAGGACCCATCTTTCCGCGTTCTGCGGCTGATCAGCCGCGCCCGCTCCCCCCCGCCCCCGGCCGCGTTCATCGAGGCGGCCTCCGCCCGGATCTCGGGCGAGTTCGCGACAAGGTCGTCGACGAACCGGCCCCTCGCCTCCTCGGCCGAATAGCCGAAGAGCTCTTCAGCCCCCGGGCTCCACGAGGTCACGCGGAATTGCTCATCGACCGTCACGATGGCCGTGAGGCTCAGATGCAGGACGGACTCGAAGTAACGCTTCTGGTGCTGGAGCTCGGTGACGTCGTGGTAGATGCCCAGGAACCCGAAGGTCTCTTCCCCAACGACGATCGGTTCCGAGATGAGCTCCACATCCACGAGCGACCCATCCTTCCGGGTTCGCCGGGTGAATGCCCGGACCCGCTCGCCCCTGACGGCCGCCTGGGTATACCGAACCCCCTCGGCATGGAGGTCCTCCCGGGTGGCAACCAGGTCGTCGAGGTTCCGCCCGATCGCCTCCTCGGCCGAATAGCCGAAGAGCTTCTCGGCGGCCGGGTTCCATGACGAAACGTTCCCCCGGAGGTCGGTAACGACGATCGCAGTGGGGCTGAGCTCAACGAGCGCTTGGAAGTACCGCCTCTGCTCCTGGACCTCGCTGATATCGTGAAAGAGCCCGTAACTCCCGACGAGCTCGCCCCCCACGAAGATGGGGGCTCCTTTGACTTCGACGTCCACAAGCGAGCCGTCCTTGCGGGTCCGGCGGGTGATGAGCCGGACTTCCTCCTGGGCGATCCGCCGGCTGATCTCAAGGGCTTCTTCGCGGAGGTCATCTCGGTTCGCCACCAGGTCGTCGACGTTCCGACCGATAGCCTCCTCGGCGGTGTAGCCGAACAACCGCTCGGCCGCCGGGTTCCAGGAAGTCACTCGAGCCTCAGGGTCGATGGCGATGATCGCCGTCGGGCTGACCTCCAAGAGGGCCTCGTAGTACTGCTTGCGGCGCTGCAGCTCGGAGATGTCGAGGTAGATGGCGTACCTCCCCACCAGCTCGTCGCCGACGAGGACCGGTGCCCCTAACACCTCGACGTCAACAAGGGACCCGTCCTTCCGGGTCCTCCGGGTGACCATCCGGACCTGGCCGCCTTCGGCTGTGCGGTTGAGGCTTTCGGCTTCGCCCCGGATCTCCTCGTGGCGGGCGACCAGGTCGTCGACGTCTCGGCCGATGGCTTCCTCAGCCGTGTACCCGAAGAGGCGCTCGGCGGCTGGGTTCCAGAGCGTGATGTGGTCCTGCGGATCGATCGCCACGATCGCTGCCTGGCTCACGTCCACGAGCGCCTCGTAGAAGCGCTTCTGCCGGTGAAGCTCGGTGACGTCGTGGTAGATCCCGAAGGTCCCGAAGATCTCGCCGTTCGCCAGCAAGGGCGCGGCGCGGACCTCGACGTCCACCAGGCTGCCGTCCTTTCGAGTCCTACGAGTGACGGTCCGGATCTGGGTCCTTCCCGAGGGCCCGCTCGCTGTAGGCCACGGCGGCCTGGTGAAGCTCCTCGGTCTTGGCCACTAGATCGTCGAGGTTCCGCCCGATGGCCTCTTGGGCGGTGTAGCCGAACAGTTCCTTCGCGGCCGGGTTCCAGGCCACGACGTTTGAGTCGCGGTCGGTGATGACGATGGCTGAGGGGCTGATCTCGAGGAGGGGCTCGAGCTGCTGCTTCTGCTTCAGAAGCTCCCCGACGGCGCGCTCCGGCGGCGACAAATCAGCCCGCACGATTCCACCAGTCAAGTGAGCTCGAATCCACATGTGCGGCCCTTCCGCCTCTGTTCTTGTCGGCCGATTCTGGCTGCCTTCTCGCAGGCTGTCGACCCCCGCCCGTGGGCGGAATCGCTCGCCCTCAGGCCCTGACCCGGAAACGCGGATTTATCAACCGCGACTGATATGTCCGCCTCCGAACCAATCCTGCCTTCCTAGGCAGGATTTCCCCACCCTTGTCAATTGGCCAGGCCAGCGTTTGAATCGGACATCCGGCGTGACATCGAAGCCGGCCGAGAAGGAGGAGAAGTCGTGGGGCGTTTCCGATTGGCTGTGATGGCTGTGGTAGGGGTGCTCGCGCTGCAACTCTGGACTTCAGTAGCGCACGCGGACCAGGGGTACCACTCTCAGAAGTATGCGCTGGCCCCCGTCGACGGGGCTCCACTACGGAGCGGCTTCGTCGAGAACATCCACGCGAATGGACCCCGAGTCTACGCCCATGAGCTCTACGTGTTGAAGGGAGCCAGCCCCGACACTTCGTATCAGGTGGTGCTCTCGATCTGGATATCGAACACCGAGTGCTCCGGAGATCCGGACTTGCAGGTCCCCGCGGACGTCATGTCGACCAACGAGATTGGCAACGGGTGGGGCCAGAAGATATTCACCCCCCAGGATGCTGACGGACTTCGAGGTCATACGGTGAGTGCCATCTGGCAGTTTCTCCTCGACGGTGCGCCGGCCTATGAGACCGGCTGTGAGGTGCTCACACTCGACTGACGAGTTCAGCATCGCGGTCTGACTTATGAAGGATATGAAGGGCTCGGCGCTGCCAGCTTTGCCCTGGCGCGTTCAGCAGCTTCCTTCGCGCGGAACTTCGCGATGCGCTCGATCAACTTCACGGGGACGGGCTGGGAGAGGGGGAAGCGGATCGTGCGGGCAGGACGGATGCTCGCCGGCACAGGATAATCCAACCTCCGTGGCCTTTCAGTTGCAGGGGAAGAACGTGCAGGTATACGGCGATCCAACTTGGTCCACCAGCATGGTCACCGTATGTCCGTCAGTTCCAGACATGGATCGGTGCCCCCGGTAGGGATCGGGCCGGGGCGCAGCGCCGTCCTTTCGAACGGTCCGTTTCCCCGGCCCGCACCTCCGAACCGGACGTGCGTGTTGCCACGCATCCGGCTCTCCACGAGCCATGCCAATCGAAGTACCCGACTCACCCCTCGACCCCCAGCGACCAAGGCGAGGGGATCCGGTTCGCCCGGTACCGGTAGCGGATGACCGCCACCGATGCGGGGTTGAACAGGACGGTCTCGCCCTCCGTGGGCCACCACCCCGGAAGGTAGCGCCGCCGGAGCAGCTTCCACGGGGCATAGCGATGCTTGTGGCGAAGCCAGCAGGCCACCCGCCGCCAACTGAACGCGCTCAGGTAGCCGAAGGTCGCCGCAGAGACGCCATGCCGGAAGTAGTTGGTCCAGCCCCGCAGGATCGGGTTGAGCCGGTCCAGCAGGACGCCGAGCGGTTGGTTCGTGCCTCCCCGGGTCAGCGTCCGCACCTTGGCCTTGACGGCGGCGAGCGCCGCCTTCGAGGGGTAGGTGTACACGGCGCGTTTCCCCGTGCCTCGCCTGGCCTGCCGCTGGATGCGAAAGCCCAGGAACTCGAAGCCCTCGTCGATGTGGGAGACCCTCGTCTTGTCCTCCGACAGGCGCAGGCCCGCCGGGGCGAGCACCGCCGCCACCTCGGCCCGCAGCGCCTCGGCGTGCTCTCGGTCACCGGCCACCAGGACGACGAAGTCGTCTGCGTACCGCACCAGGCGATAGGTGGCCAGTCCATTGAGACGCCGCTGAGCGCGGGCACTTGAGGTGCCCCACCCCTCCCAGCGCGCGACGAAGTGCTCGTCGAGGACCGAGAGAGCGATGTTGGCAAGCAGCGGTGAGAGGATGCCTCCCTGCGGGGTGCCGGTGACCTGATCCCGCTCGGCCCCGTCCTCAGAGAGGACACCGGCCTTGAGGAACGCCTTCACCAGAGCCAGGACGCGTTTGTCTCCGATCCGGCCTCGCACCCGGTCCATGAGGGCCTGATGGTCGATCTCGTCGAAGCACGCCGTGATGTCTCCCTCCAGCACCCACTCGTAGGAGCGGGAGCAGAAGAAGTGCACCTCGGCGATGGCGTCCTGGGCCCGGCGCTTCGGGCGGAAGCCGTAGCTCACCGGCTTGAAGTCCGCCTCGAAGATCGGCTCGAGCACCAGCTTGAGGGCGGCCTGCACGGTGCGGTCCCGGGCGGTGGGGATGCCGAGCCCCCGAAGCTTGCCCCCAGACTTGGGGATGAGCTTCTCCCGCACGGGCAGGGGGGAGAACCTCCGGGCCTTGAGGTCGTCTCGCAGCTCGGTAAGGAACGCCTCCTTGTCCGAAGCGATGGAGCGAGGTGCCACTCCATCGACCCCGGCCGACCGTGCCCCTCGATTACCCCGCACCCGGTCCCACGCCACCACGAGGAACGCGGGATCGGCCACGAGGTTGGAGAGGTCACAGAACCGACGATGAGGGTCGTCGGCAGCCCATTGGTGCAACTTGGTCTGGATCTTCAGTACCCGGGACTCGGCCTCTTCGAGGTCGGGCCACGGCGCGTCGGTGTTCACCGGCGTCCTCCTGACATTCCAGCTCCTTGACTGCGGGCTCGCTGGGTCCCTTCGCCATGTGGCCGGCTCTCCCGGCCTCGGACTACTACGGACCCTCCGCCCCGCCACCGGGCTATCAGCAGACGGCATGCCTTCCCGCCGCCACCCTGGATGGGCGGCGGTGAGGGGACCCGGGGGCGGTTCCCACGTTCACCATCGACCGGTCGACGGGGGCGGTGTCCAGCTCTTCCCCTGCAGCATCGCCACGACTACGCCGCAGGCCTTCACCGTGGCCTCCCGTAAAGGGCTCCCTCATCCCGCCCGGGAGTCGCCCGTCGCGTCGGTGCCACGGGCGTGCGCTGCTGCCCGGCCCCCCATCCACCAGGTTGGGGCCGGTGGTCCGCTTGAGGGGGTTCCACCGCTGGTTTCTGCACTCGTACACCTTCCCGTCTCGCTTGCCGGACCCGGCCCGTCTGGCGGTGCCGGACCGTCCCGGCGTTGTCAGAGCTGCTCCCACCCGGCCCCGTGCCTCCCACCCGGCCCCGTGCCTCCGGGGTCAGGCTGCTCTCAGCTTCAAGCGGACCGCTGCGACGGCCCGCAGGTGGGTCCCTTCATCCCACCCGGTCGAGTGGCGCCTCGTGGCGCACGGGGGAGTCGGACCAGACCTCCCGCAGGATCGTGCGCCTGAGGAATCGCCTGCGCCTCCCAGCAACGCTCGCCCGCTCCAAGCAGGGTTGAGGGGAGCCTCATTCCCCGGAGGCGAACGTTGCAGCGTACGAACACCGGAGAGCCGGGTCCGGACCTCCGGGTGGACACCCGCTCCTGGGTCGCATGGCCTGAGAGGCGTTGCTCTCCGCTCTCTTCGATGCCCATCACATTTCCATCAGCCCTGATGGAAAGTAGTCTCCGAAAGCTCACCGATCGGGGGTCCCTCTGCCGCTAGAACCTACCTAGTCGAGCGCGTCGCCCCGCAGGAGCCGCAGATGGACGACTGCGGCCTCGGCCACCTCCGGAGCACGCCCCGGGTCCATCCAGCACTTGACCGCCACGCACAGGCTACGCATCCGACGCAGGAGACTCAGCAGCTCCTGATCAATGGGGCCGAACGCATCGAGCGCTTCGTTGCCCATGGCGCTCAGGTCCCACTCGACGGGGCCGCGGCACGCAGTTTCGAAGTCGGGCAGGAGAAGGCCCTGTGGCGCGTTCAGCCAGTTCCCCGAATGAGGACTCCCGTGGAGTGGACGATCTTCAGGGCGAATCGATGAGACCTCTGACTGGATCTCCTCGTGGACGGCGCGCCAGAACGCGTGGTCCTCTTCCCGAAGGCGGCTTAGCCTGGGCCTGTCTTCGAGAAGCCGCCCGACGTCGTCCAACTCAATCGTGAATGGAGGAAGGGGGTCGGGGTAGTCGAGAAGCGCCTCGTGGACCCGAGCGAGGAGTGGCCCGAAGGCTGCCTCGTCCTCGGGTCTCCCTCGGTCCTCGTAGAACTGCCAGAGGGTCACGGTCAAGTATGAAGCGCATCAAGTGGGGTGCGTCCGCGCTGAGGGATGCCTACGATCGCCTGCGTGGAGGAAGACCTGTCTCGCGAGGCAATCGTGCTCCACCTCCAGCGCGGGCTTGAGAGGGAGCCCGCGGTCCTTGCGATGTGGTTGGAAGGATCCTTCGCCACCGTGAGGGGTACATTTATTGGGTTACGCCCTGTGACCAGCGAGTTCTCCTGCCCTTCAAGGACGCTGGGCCGACCACTACGGAGCCCTCGCCGGTCTGAGCGAGCGCCTCCTTGTGAAGTGCGCTGGCCCGCCCGGACCAGTCCGAGGGTTGAGTGGTTTCCACTCAGAGATGCGTCTGCCGACGCGTTCGCTCTCCGGCGCGACGGACAGGCCGCTGACGACCGGCTGGGGGATTTCCTGAGGACGTCCTATGCTCGGGGTGGGGCCCGGGTGGCCGCCGTTGGTGCACGAGCCGGTCAGTAGGGCGTCGCCAACCCGACGCCGAGGAAGGTCGCCGCGGATCGACCTTTCCCTGCGCGCCGTCGCGTCGTGGCTCTCAGGTGTCTGTGCATGTCGCCTCCTTGGTTCCGGGCTCCAACAGCCCGTGGAGCGCCTGAGTTGGTGGCTCTCAGGGTGCGGGGAAGTAGATGAGAGAACCCTGAGTCAGTGGCAGGGGGGGCTTCCCGAGTCCGAATGAACCACCACGAGGAGCTTGCCTTCCGGATGGTCAACTCGAGGACCCGGAACGTCGTGGCGTTGCGACCTCGCTGGTCGCCGGGCGTTCCCCGAGGCCCGTGAGGTATTGGCCTCTCCCGTCGACGAACCCTGCTCCCCCGGTCCGGATCTGGCGCCCCGCTCGGGTTCATAGCGCCTCTATGTCAAGGAGGACAGGGGACGACGAGCGCGGTCGGCGACCATGTGGCGGTAGGCCACCTTCGCGAGTTGCCGCTTGAGGCTCCGCAGGGCCTCGGTGGAGGACTTGTGCGCTGCGAGCTTTCGCTGGTAGTACTCGCGCCCCGGGCCCGGGTGCAGCACCTGGACTCTCGCGGCCAGGTGCAGGGCGTTGTTCAACGAGCGGTTGCCGCTCCGGGTCAAACGATGGCGAGTGAGCTCCCCGCTCGAGACCTCGACCGGGGCGGTACCCGTGTAGCTCGCGAAGCGGTCCGCCGTCCCGAACCGGGCGACGTCTCCGGTGTGGCCGAGGATCTTGGCAGCCAGCACGTCGCTGATGCCGAACACCTTCGTCAGAGTGGTCCCGGAGGCGGTCACAGCAGCGGCGCAGCGGTGCCGGTTGTCCGCCAAAGCCCGGTCCAGGCGCCGGAGGTCGGCCACGAGCTGGCGAGCCATGGCCTTGCGCTCGACGTTCGCCGCACCGTGGGGACGGGTCGCGCCCAGGAGCCTCGCCGCCACCGTGGCGGAGAGCTCGATCGGCGCACCACCGGGACGGAGATCGCGAAGCAGCCGATGGAGCCGGTTCACCACCCGTCGGCGCTCCGCGACGAGCTCGTCCCTGCGGTCGGAGAGCAGCCTGAGCACCCCGGCGTGATCCTCCGCAGTCACCCGACGCAGGGCGGGGGTGCGCTGGGCCACCCACGCCACGGTCTGGGCGTCGATCCCGTCGGTCTTCCTCCCATGGCCTCGGTCGAGCTGGCGAGCCCGTGCGGCCAGCGTGGCGGGGACGTCGAGGACGACCTCGCCGGCGGCGACGAGCTGCTGGGCGAGCAGGTGGCCCAACCCGTTGGCGCCCTCGATCGCCCAGATCCGCTCGGGCCACCGCTCGGCCCATCGGCGAAGCCTTCTACCTGTGCCCCTGTCGACCTGGACCCGAAGCTCGGCGAGGACCTGCCCGGTCTCATCGAGGGCCACGGCGGTGTGCGAAGACTTGTGGGGATCGACCCCAATGGTGATCACGGACCCCTCCTCCCTGCGGGCTCCAACGGTGGGTACCGCGGCGGGCAACCTGAGTTTCAGGAAGCGGTCCACGCCTCTATCGAGCCACGCCGACGGCGGTCGGTGACCGGCCAGCACGCTATGAGCGAGCCACACCGCCAGGTGGGCAAGGAGCGTGAGAGCCAGCCGGCCATCGACCTCGCACCCTACGGGCTCGCGTTGCCCGGGATGCTCCCCTCATCCAAACAAGTCAGGAGCGAATATCTCTTAAATGGGGGTCGTGGGCGTTGAGGACGACGTCGGCGCCGGCCTGGTAGAGAGCGTCCCAGAACGTTCGAAGAACGATTCCGAACCCCGGGCCCCCGAGGAGAAGCGGGCCAGTGCGCGCAGGTAAGGGTGCATTTCGCGATGCGCGGCGAGGTCACGACGCAAGTGGCTTCTCGAGGGTCGCATCGCGTACTGGTTGTAGCCGAGGGCCACCACTTTCAGGCGAGGGATCGACAGCAAGATGTCGGTACGTCGCCCGCATCGGGCAGTCTGTGGCCGTTCCCCGGCCTCCATGAAGGCCGGATCCATTGGGCGCGCGCGATGTCACCGGCGGCGGCGATCACCACCCCGGGGGGGCCGCAATGGCTGACAGCCACCCCCACACACGTGACCGCGCTCAGCAGATCGACGACGACCGCGAGACGTCTCAGCACCCCCGCCCTCGCCCAGAGGCCAGCATGGAGGTCCCTGGTTCTCAGGGCTTGGTGAAGCTGATCAGCAGGACATCTTCCTTCCCACCGGCGGCCGCGTGCTCCCTAACCACGCCGATGCCGGGGGCGTAGAACTTCTCGTCGATCACCTTGGGCTCCAGGGGCGCCCATTCGAGCGTTCGGAGTACCTGATCGAACGACCCGTACGGCACCTTGACCGAGTCGTCGATGCTCACGATCCAGAACATGTCTTCGGCGTGCCCCTTGTAGTACTCCTGGCGGCCCGCGTCGTTGACCTGCGGGTGTGCGGGCATGATGATCCCAGACTGGGCGCCTCCGACGCCGGATTCCCACGATCCTTCTCTGGTCGTCACGTTACCCTGCTCGTCATACTCGGCGGTGGCCTCGCCGAAGTACCAGACGTTCCCACCCTTGTCCTGCGCATACCAGTCTTCGGTCTTCTCGAGAAGCTTGCCTTTGTGGGTCAGCGTGTCGCCCACCACCACGCACGTGACGCCCAGGATGACTTTGGTTCGATCCGTGACCACAACCTCGTCTCGCTGGGTCTCGTCCTCGGTGACAACGCGGTAGATCCACCGTGCCCCCGGGGTGAACGGGAGGAACGGGTTGTCGATGGTCGTCACGAAGTTTGCCGGGTCGATGGCGGGGCGGTATCCGGAGGCCGAGGCGACGGGCGACCCTCCGGGCGGCCTCGTCGCCGGCGACGTCCCTGCCGCCGATCTCACCGCGGGAGTCGTGGTCCCTGGCGACGAAGACGACGTACATGACATGCTGACCACCCAGGCCAGGCCGAGAACAGCGATCAGTGTCTTACTCATGAGGCCTCCTCGATCGGCTGGGACATTCCCCGGAACGAGCATGACCATGCCATCCTGAGAGGACGCTGAGAGGATCTCTGCCGAAGTTCTCAGCGCTGTCTCACCTGCCGCGCCCAGGATCGGGCGGGAGGTCACGCATGCGAGTCCTGGTCGTCGAAGACACGCAGAGAATGGCGGGGCTGCTGAACCGCGGCCTCCAGGAGGAGGGATACGCCGTCGATGTCGTGGCGAACGGCGAGGATGCCGTGTGGATGGCTTCGGAGAACCTATACGACGTGATCGTGCTCGATGTCATGCTCCCCGACGTCGACGGCTTCGAGGTGTGTCGCCGTATCAGGGAGGCCGGCCAGTGGGCTCCTGTACTGATGCTCACGGCGCGCGACGGTGTGCGTGATCGAGTGGAGGGGCTGGACGTCGGCGCCGACGATTACCTGACGAAGCCCTTCGCCTTCGCGGAGCTTCTGGCCCGCCTCCGGGCGGTGATGCGCCGAGGTCACCGCGAGCGTCCGCCAGTCCTGACCGTGCATGACCTCACACTGGACCCGGCCACCAAGATGGTCCGGCGTGGCGACCAGACGATCGGGCTGACGCCCAAGGAGTTCTCTCTCCTCGAGTACTTCATGCGCCATCCGGGTGAGGCGCTCACTCGGACTCAGATCCTGGAGCACGTGTGGGACTTCGCTTTCGAGGGGGACTCGAACGTCGTGGAGGTCTACGTCCGATACCTGAGGGAGAAGATCGACAGGCCGTTCGGCCGGAACTCCCTGGAGACGGTTCGGGGCGTCGGGTACCGGCTTCGAAACGAAGAGGCCTCCTGATGCCGATCCGGCTCCGCCTCACACTCGTCTTCGCGCTCGGGATGGCGGTCGTGCTGGCGGGTTTCGGCGCGTTCGTGTACTCCCGCGTCGGCCGGGACATCCTCGCCTCCGTGGACCTGGGCCTTCGGGCTCGGGTCCAGTCGATGGCGGCCCTGGTTCGAGGAAAGAGGGTCGGGCGTAATCGTTTCGAGCGGCGAACTGATCGATCCCGACGAGTCGTTCGCCCAAGTCCTGGGTGAGACCGGACGGATCCGAGCCAGCTCGGCGGGGTCTGAAGCTCCCCTTCTTTCCCCCGAAGCGCTTCGATCAATACGCGGTCCCACGTTCTTCGTGAGGACCGATCCACGGATCGACACCGACCCGCTCCGCCTCCTCGTGGTTCCGGTGAATTCATCCGGGCACCGCCTCTTCCTCGTACTGGAGCCACGCTGGGAGATCGGAAAGATGCGCTGCACCGGCTGTTCGCCGCCCTCACCATCGGAGGCCCGATCACGTTGATCCTGATGTTCGCGGCTGGGTGGCTCACGGTCGGTGGGGCCCTCCGACCGGTCGAGCGGATGCGGCAGGAAGCGGAGGCCGTCTCCGCCTCCGAGCCCGACCGAATGCTCCCCGTCCCGGCCACGGGGGACGAGCTCGCCCGGCTGGGCGCGACATTGAACGCGATGCTCGATCGTCTTCAGCGGGCGCTGGAGCGGGAGCGCCGCGTCGTCGACGATGCCAGTCATGAGCTCAGGGCACCACTGAGTGTGCTGAAGATGGAGCTGGATCTGGCGCTGGCCCGTGGCCGAACTCCGGAAGAGCTGGAAGCGGCGCTAAGGAATGCATCCGAGGAAACCGACCGCCTGGTGCGACTGGCTGAAGACCTTCTGGTCTTGGCCCGGATGAGGGGAAACGGCGTGTCTGTCGACCGTAGAGGGGTCTCGATTTCGGACCTCATCCGTCAAGCACTGCCTTCGTACATCGACCGAGCCCGACGAGCAGGCTCGCGCATAGAACTCCGCATCCAGCCGGGTCTCGTGCCGGTCGATCCGACCCGTGTTCGTCAGGCTGTGGAGAACCTGCTCGACAACGCGCTGCGTCACGTGGGGCCCGGCGGCGTGATCACGTTGCGCTCGGAGCGAACGGGAGACTCGGTGACCATCCGGGTGGAGGACACGGGGCCAGGCTTTTCCCAGGACCTGCTGGACAGAGCCTTCGAGCCGTTCGTGAGGTCCGCGGCGGATCACGACGGCAATGACTCGGGACACGGAGCGGGGCTGGGCCTGGCCATCGTTCTGGCGGTCGCCGAAGCCCACGGAGGAACGGCGATTGCGGAGAATCTTCCCGCCGGCGGTGCTCGGGTGACCCTTCTCCTGCGAATCTGAGTCTGGGCGGCCCCACGCCCTCGGCTAAGAGGAATGCTGGGGGCTCTCGACCTTGCCGTCTCGTTCCCGAACGTCATAGGCGCTGAAGTGAGTCTCGATCCGCGTGCGGTGGCTGGCGTCTCGCGGTCTCGTTCCAGCGAGGGACCCTCACCTCGCGCACCTCAGCCGCGGCCGCCACCGGGACGTTTGCTGGAGACGCAGCCGGGTCATCTACCCCCTCGGTGAGCGTCCACCAGGTCTCGCCGAACCTCTGCTACCGGATGCACGCACTAGGCCTGCTCACGGACTGGCAGTACCGTTCGCTGTTCATCGAGATGAGCCAGAAGGGCTACCGGAAGAGGGAGCCAAACGAAGGACCGCGCGAGCGAGGAGTACATGGGGCGCCGAGGCATCATGGGCAAGGTGGTGGGCTCCGTGGCCGACGACCTGGAGGGTCGGGAGCTCCACCTGGGGTACGCGCGTGAGGGTCGATGCGCGCTCTGGTTGCGCCTTCCTGACGAAGCCGATGTGCCCAAGGCTCTCCGGGTACTCGCCGACTACCGCTACCTTCACACGCGCTACTACGGCTCTGAGCAGCAGACCGACTTCCACCTCGGCTCTGAGCAGCAGACCGACTTCCACGTCTCCTGACCGTATGGGGCCGTGGCTTCAGGCCGCCGTTCAGAGATCCCGTGATTCCCGAGCGGTGGCCCGCGCCTCACACGGTGATGACGACTTTTCCTTGAGCGTGTCCCTCTTCCAGATAACGGATGGCCTCGGGGACCTCGCTGAGCGGGTACGTCCTGCCGATGACTGGCGTGACCTTGTCCGCCTCGATGAACTCCTTGAGCACGATCAGTTTCTCGCTGTTGTGCTTTGCGACGAACGTGCCCAGCTTCTGGCTCACGAACGGTGACAGCATGTTCGCCCGGAGCTGGCGATCGATGCCTCCGAACCACCGTCCGCCGCCTTCGCCTCAGACGATGACGAGGGTTCCCCGGGGGGCCAGGCCCCGCCGGAGGTGTGACACCGAACGGGCCCCCGCGATGTCGAGGATGAGGTCGCAGCGCCGGCCCATCTCCGCGAAGTCATCCCGCGTGTAGTCGAT
>WNFV01004395.1_pt1 | contig 32706 bp, 29 predicted proteins | sample 5400101 | NCBI WGS metagenome assembly WNFV01 (sample SAMN13153361, study PRJNA577476) | soil metagenome | isolation source: 115 cm soil or saprolite under grassland replicate 1 | place: USA:California | collected 2016-06-15 | reverse complement strand
GCCCTTCGGAAATCGTTGGATGACGGTGCAGCTCGTCGGAGAAGCGCGCGGCCGAGGGCTCTTCGAGCGCGGCGTGGCTCAGTACCCAACCATCGACGACGAGGTCCATTTGGTGACGGCGGCGGACCTCTCGAGAATCTACGGTCGGCCAGCAGACGCGCGATTTGTACGCGTGGGCCACTTGGCCAGCTCCGAGTCTATCCCGGCATTCGTGGACATCCCGCGTCTCGTGACCCGACACAGTGCAGTTGTCGGGGCGACAGGAGCCGGCAAGTCCACAACGGTTGCGGGCCTCCTCTTGTCACTGTCCGGCAACCGATACCCGTCAACGCGAATCGTCGTCTTCGACCTCCATGGGGAGTATGCGCGGGCTTTGGGCGACCGGGCCACCGTCTTTCGGGTCACCCCGGATTCGGAACGCGGTGAGCAACCCCTGTGCATTCCCTACTGGGCTTTGACCTTTGACGAACTACTGCCATTGACGCTCGGAACGCTCGACGATGCCAGTCGAGCAGCCGTGCTGGAGAAGATGACGGCTCTGAAGCGGTCGGCCCTGGAGAAGAAGCCTCGACCGGGAGTCAGTGTGGACACGGTCACCGTCGACTCACCCGTGCCTTTCAGCATTCGCGAGATGTGGTACGACCTCTCGTTCGAAATCCATGCCACGTATATCGAAGATCAGACCAAGCCACAGACAGAGTGGCAGCCCGCTTTCCAGGACGTGGCGGGAGCCCAGGGAGATGCTGAGACCGTGCGGCCGCCCCTCTTCCGCCCCGTTAAGAACATCGCGGGTGATCCAGAGAAGATTCGGCTGAGCCCGAGCACCCTGAACATCCGGAGGCAACTCGCCGGCCTCGGCTCGCGCCTCCGCGATCCACGGTACGGCTTTCTGTTCCAAGCCGGCGAATGGGCGCCCAATGCGCAGGGATTGCCGCAGCGGGATCTCGATTCTCTGCTACACGTGTGGCTCGGCGGGCCGCGCCCGATCACGATTCTCGACCTCTCGGGGATTCCGACCCTCGTGCTCAACGACCTCCTGGGCGCGCTCTTCCGCATCCTGTATGACGCCCTCTTCTGGGCCCGGAATCTGCCGGAGGGTGGGCGCGAGCGGCCGCTGCTGCTGGTCCTAGAGGAGGCCCATGCCTACGTCCGGCAAGAAGGCAAGGGCCCCGCAGCTGACGCAGTCAAGAGGATCGCGAAGGAAGGCCGTAAGTATGGGCTGGGCCTTATGCTCGTCAGCCAGCGCCCGTCGGAGATTGATCCAACCATCCTCTCGCAGTGTGGGACGCTATTCGCGATGCGCATGGCCAATGCGACTGACCGCGCCCACGTCACCTCCGTCGCCACGGAAAACCTGGAGGGCCTGTTCGATATGTTGCCCGTGCTGAGGACGGGCGAGGTTGTCGTGGTCGGTGAAGCCGTTAATCTCCCCGTCCGCGCCGTCGTGGACCCACTCGCCAGAGATAGGCGCCCAGATAGCGACGATCCCCGAGTAGTGGTCGCCGAGGTCGCGGGCGAAGGATTCGAAGGACCGGGTGGGTGGAACCAGCAAAGAGATCCAAGCGACTACGGTGAGGTTCTGCAACTGTGGCGCTCGCAGAATCCCCGATCGCTTCGAATCGTCAACCCCTCAGGATCGCCGGCACCGGTCGCGACCATCGTGCCAAAAGCGAACAGCTGATGAATCGGGTCGCTGTGGGTTCGACCAGCATTGCGGAGATCGGCTACGACCAGCAGACACAGACGCTGGAGATCCAGTTCCGACACGGGGGAGTTTATCAGTACTTTGACGTCCCGGTCAGTGTCCATGAGGACTTGATGGCGGCGCCATCGCAGGGTCGCTACCTGCTCGACCAGATCAAGGGCAGGTATCGCTACGCAAGAGTGTAGGCGGACGTCTGTAGGGCAGCGGCCACAGTTGCGTGCTGTCCGCTGCGCGGCGTTATCCCGCGCACGTCGCGGCCGGACGCTTCATCTCGGAAGCCATTGAAACACTGGCGTCGGTGGTCGGGATTGAACCGCCGACCTGCTCAATTACAAAAGCCAGTCGTCTTCCGCGTCCAGCTGCCTTGGGACGGATCATTACGTCGTCTCGTTCTTGGGGTTGATCACCACCCCTCGTTCCGGTCGGATCGCATCGCCATGGCGGATGTCGTCCCTACCATGCACACGCCGAGCGGTCGTTGGGAACCACGGCCGCCCTCCACCACAAGGGCGGCGAAAGCCGGGGCCATGAGGCCAGGGACGGTCACTGGGCCAAACAGCGGAGCGTAGCTGTCGTCCACGACGATCACTACAGCCATCTCCACCAAGCAGCGAAGCCCCGGGCGCGGGCGTTACCTGCCTCTACACGTACTCCCGCTCGGCCCGGCGGATGGCCTGATAACGGGCGAAGACCGCCCGGTCGTCCTCCAGGCCCAGCCACGACTTGAGGGTGCTCCCCCGGAAGGTGTGGCGCAGCATGGCCCCCGCGTGGCGCAGCACGAACCAGGGGCTGTGCGCGAGGGCGGCGGGGAAGTGGCGCGTCTTCATCCAGCGCTCCTCGCGCCAGCGCAGGAACTCGATCTCCTCCGCCGCCAGGTGCTCGCTGCGCACGACCGCGGTGGTGCCGTCGTACTCCTCGAGCCGGTCGTTGATGATCAGCCCGCGCGCGGCGAGGTCGCGGGTCATGGGGGTGGCCGGATAGGGTGTGGGGTGCTGGATGTACGGCCAGTCCACGTAGCGCCGGGCGAACTCCAGGTTGGCTTCGATGGACTCCCGGGTGTCGCCGGGGTTCCCCACGATCAGCCCCCCCACCACGAAGAGGCCGTGGCGATGGAGGGCCTCGATGGCCTTGATGGTGGCGTTGCCCACCCGTCGCCCGTGCTCGCGCTCCGCGTTCTTCGCGCTCGCCTTCAGGAAGCCGAGGTCCTCCTCCAGGACGTTCTCGATCCCCAGGAAGACGTAGCGGAAGCCGGCCTCGTGCATGAGCGGGGGGAGAGTGTCGGCGGCGCCCGCAATGGCCGAGGTCATGGCCTGCACCATGTACTCGATCCGGTGGAGGCCCGCCTCCACGATCGCCCGGCACAGCGCCTCGAAGCGCTTCACGTCGAGGGTGATGTTGTCGTCCACGATGAAGACGGCCCGCGCCCCGTGGGCCCGCGCGTCCCGGATGTCGTCGAGGACGCGCTCGAAGGAGTACCGGTGGAAGTTCCGGCCGCGCATCTCGATGATCGAGCAGAAAGTGCAGTCGAAAGTGCAGCCGCGGGAGGTCTCGATCACGTCCACCGGCCGGCCGAGCAGGGTGTAGCCGCGGAGGACCCGCGCGCTGCGCTTCGGGAGGCGGATGGCGCCGCTCTCCAGGCCGACGACCGGCCGCGCGGGGTTCGCGTGGTAGCCGTCCCCGTCGCGCCAGGTGAGCCCGGGGATGGCCGCGAAACCAGAACCCGCTTCGAGCGCCCTCAGCAGATCCCGGAAGGTTCGCTCGCCCTCGCCCTGCACGATGAAGTCGGCGGTGCCGTCGGCCCAGGCGTCGGGGGCGAGGCTCGGGTCGTAGCCGCCCACCACCACGCGCGCCGACGGGCGCCGGGCGCGGACGAGATCGACGATGCGGCGGGCGGTCCGACGCTGGAACGTCATCACCGAAAGGCCCACCACGTCCGGCTCCCCCTCGCGGAGGAGGCGCTCCACGGTCTCCGCCACGTGCTTCTGGACCAGCACCAGGTCGGCCACCGCCACCCGGTGGTGGGGGTCCAGGTTGCCGGCGAGGGAGGTCAGGGCCCCGTTCGGCATGCGGACGGTGATCGAGGCCATGTGCTCGAACGAGTCCGGCATGGAGAGGAGGAGGACGTTCACGTGCGGCTCCCCTTCGTTGCAGGCCGACGCTCAGCCGGCTAGCATGTGCGGCTCGAAGCATGGTATGCCCCGGCCCGCCGATCCTGTCAACCGCGAAGAGGAGAGCTCCATGAGCAGCGACCGCGCCGACCTCGGGATCATCGGGGGGAGCGGGCTCTACGAGATGGAAGGCTTCGCCGAGGTGCGGGAGGTCGCGGTGGACACGCCCTTCGGCCCGCCCTCGGACCACTTCATGATTGGCATGCTGGAGGGCCGGCGGGTGGCCTTCCTGCCGCGCCACGCCCGCGGCCACCGGCTCCTCCCGGGCGAGCTCGACTATCGGGCCAACATCTTCGCCATGAAGCGTCTGGGGGTGGAGCGGATCCTCTCCGTGTCCGCGGTGGGCTCCCTCAAGGAGACCTACGCGCCCCTGCACATGGTCATCCCCGACCAGCTCCTCGACCGCACCACCCAGCGCAAGTCCACCTTCTTCGGCCGCGGGCTGGTGGCCCACGTCGCCTTCGCCCACCCGTTCTGCGGCGTGCTCTCCGCCGTGATGGCGGAAGCCTGCCGGGAGGCGGGCGCCGTCTTCCACCGGGGCGGGACGTACGTCTGCATCGACGGGCCGCACTTCTCGACCCGGGCCGAGTCGGAGCTGTACCGGTCCTGGGGAATGGACGTGATCGGGATGACCAACCTGCAGGAGGCCAAGCTCGCCCGGGAGGCCGAGATCTGCTACTCGACCCTGGCCATGGTCACGGACTACGACTGCTGGCACCCCGAGCACGACTCGGTGACCGCGGAGTCCGTCATCGCCAACCTGGGGAAGAACGCGGCCACCGCCAAGGCGGTGCTGAAATCGGCGGTGCGGCGGATCGTCCCTGGCTCTCCGCGCGAGTGCGAGTGTGCGCACGCCCTCCAGCACGCGCTCGTCACCCCCGCGAAGCTGGTCCCGGAGCAGGTCAAGAAGGAGCTCCTCCCCATCGTCGGCAAGTACATGAAGTGAACGCCCTGGAGAGTGAATGGCCATACTCGTCGTCGGCAGCGTGGCGTTCGACACCGTGGAGACCCCCTTCGGCCGCGCGGAGCGCGTGCTCGGGGGGAGCGCGTCCTTCTTCTCGGTGGCCGCCTCGTTCTTCGTCCCCGTCAACCTCGTGGGGGTGGTGGGCCGGGACTTCGGGGAGGCGCAGCTCGCGGCTTTCCGCGGCCGGAACATCGACCTCGAAGGGCTCGATCGCAGGGACGGCGAGACCTTCCACTGGCAGGGGAAGTATTCCTACGACCTGAACTCCCGGGAGACCGTCCGCACCGACCTGAACGTCTTCGAGCTCTTCAAGCCCCGCATCCCCCCCCGCTACCGCTCCTCGGAGGCGGTCTTCCTCGGCAACATCGACCCCGTGCTCCAGCGCGAGGTCCTCGAGCAGGTGGAGAAGCCGCGCATCGTGGCCTGCGACACCATGAACTTCTGGATCTCGGGCAAGCCCGAGGAGCTGCGGAAAACGCTGCGCCGGGTCGACATCCTCCTCGTCAACGACGCCGAGGCCCGCGAGCTCTCGGGGGAATGGAACCTCGTGAAGGCGGCGCGGGCCATCCGGGCCCTGGGCCCCCGGACCCTGGTCGTCAAGAAGGGAGAGCACGGAGTGCTGATGTTCGGGGAGGAAGGCTCCTTTGCCGCGCCCGCCTTCCCCCTGGAGGACGTGTTCGACCCCACAGGGGCCGGCGACACCTTCGCCGGGGGCTTCCTGGGCTACCTGGCCGGGGCCGGCCCTCCGCGGGACGCGGCGCTGCGCCGGGCGGTCATCATGGGCAGCACCCTGGCCTCCTTCTGCGTCGAGGCCTTCAGCCTGGACCGTCTGCTCACCTTGACCCGGGCCGAGATCGACGAGCGCTACCGCCGCTTCAAGCGGCTGACGCATTTCGAGGAGATTTAGCGCGGGTCCGGCGACTCCAGCATCGTGTTGACGATGGTGAGCAGCTTGTTGGCGGTGAACGGCTTGTTGATGTACATGACCGCCCCCGACTCGAAGCCCTCTGCGAGAGCCTCCCCCCCGCCCTTCGCGGTCAGGAAGATGACAGGGACGTCCTTGAGGCGGGGATCCTCCTTGATCTTCCGGCAGACCGTGAAGCCGTCGATCTCGGGCATCATCACGTCGAGGAGGACGAGGTCGAACACCTGGCCCGCGAGGAGCTTCAAGGCTTCGGCCCCGCCCGCGGCCGCCGTCACGTCGAACCCCTTCTGTTCCAGGATGGTCCTCTCGAGGCTCAAGATGTTCTCGTCATCGTCCACGACAAGGATCCTCTTGGCCATCAGGACCTCCAGGGGGTCCGATTCCGCACGGACGGGATTCTAGCACGCGGTCCGGGGCCCCATTGCTCCCGAGGGGTCCGGGCGCCCCATTGCTCGCGGGGGGTGCGGGGGCCCGTCGCCCGACCGGAGAGGAGCGATTCCATCTCCCACAGGTAGAACCAGAGCGTCTCCGGCCGCGGCTCGATGCGCGCGAGCGCCTCCGCCGCGTCGACCAGACCGCGGGCCACGCTCACGCCCGGGTCCTGGCCCGGAAGCCCCCAGCGGTCGAGGAAGCCTCGAACGAGGTTCTCGTCGCCGTCGTGCCAGGTCCCTTCGAGCGGACGGAGGAAGCGTCGCCAGCGCGCGCGCTCGGCGGCCCCCCCGGGGAGCGGACACGGCCGGCCACGGGCGACCTCCGCGAGGGCCGCCAGCCGCCGCGCGAGGAGGTCGAGGAGCGGTCCGGCCGCCCGCGCGCGCCGCGGGGAGAGCGCGCCTCGGACCAGGGCCACCAACGGGTGTGCCGCCGGACGCTTCGCCACCCCTCCCCGGCGGGAGCGGTAGCTCGCCGCAGACCCCCCACGCGCCGCACCCCGACGATCTCTCGAGGAAGAAGGAACCGTCAATCCCCCGTCACTGCGTGACGTCGAGGGTACCGCAGACTCCCGAGGCGGCGCACGCCTGGTAGGTTCCCGAAACGTAGGCGAACGCGAGGAACTGGTTGTCGGGGTGGTTCTCGCAGCCGTTGGCGAAGACGCAGGGCCCGCCGTTGGCTCTCCAGGTTGGTCCCGCGCGTCCGGTATCGGCCGCATTGCCGACCACCATCGCATCGCAGGCGAAGCGCTCCGGGTGCCCCTCCGGCCGGGTCGGGCAGAAGCGCCGCCCGTCCGTGAAGCCGATCAGCTTGCAGTACGCGCCGTTCGGACCGACGAGGGGGGTCGCGTCGAGGATGAGGCGGTTCGCTCCGTAGATGTGGATCACCACGTCCATGCGGGAGACGGCCGGCGGGCGCGGGTCCGAGCAGGAGCCGCCACCGCCCACGGGCGTCGTGGGGAGCGGCTCCTCGTCGGGGGGCGGCGAGCCGGGACCCCCCGGAGTCGGCCGCGGGGTGGGCTGGGGCGCGGCCCCGATGGGGGCGATCGGGATGAGCGGAGCGGGCGTGGCGGAGGGCAGGGTGGGCTCCTCTTCGCGGATCGTGTGGCAGGCGGCGACCCCGGAGGCCGCGACCACAATTGCGAGGAGAGCCGGCGTGACCGTCATTCGATCCAGCCTGGACATGGCGGATCCCAAGGTCACACACGGCCCCGCACCTGTCAAGGCGAGGTCAGTTGATCACGAGGCTGCCGCAAAGCCCGCTGTGAGCGCAGGCCTCGAACAAGCCCTTCGTGTATGCGAAGGAGAGGAACTGGTTGTCGGGGTGGTTCTCGCAGCCGTTCTCGATGACGCACGCCTTGTGGTTGACGAACCAGGTCGGGCCGGTGCGTCCCGTGTCGTCGGCTTGTCCCATCAGCATGCCGTCGCAGGCGTACCGCTCGTTGTGCCCTTCGGGCCGGGGGGGGCAGTATCGCCGTCCGTCCGTGAATTGGGGGCTGGGGTCGGCGTCGGCGTCACGCCGGGAATGCTGAAGACGGGGAGCGGGATGGACAGGGTCGGCCCGGGCGGGTTCTGGGAGGGTTGGCTGGGCAACTGCTCCGTGATCGTGTTGCAGCCGAGCAGGACGACCCCGGAAATGAAGGCGCCAACCGTGCTTTTCTTCATGACGACCCCTTATGGCTAGAAAGCGCCTTAGAAGATCACATATAACCCCTTACTATGTCAAGCTTTTTATCCTTTGATCTAAAGAAATACTTGAACACCGCCTCGGCGGCCCGGTCCGAGGCTCCCGGCGCCCCCAGGCGGACACGGATCTCGCCCAGCTCTTCTCGGACCCGGGCGAGTCGGCCGGGGTCCTCGAGCAGGGCCAGGATCTCTCCCGCCACGCGATCCGGTGCGAAGTCGGCCTGGATCAGCTCTCGCACGACCTCGCGGCCAGCGATCAAGTTGGCCATGGCGACGTGCGGAACGCGGACCATGGGCCTTCCGAGCGTGTAGGTCAAGGGGGACACGCGGTAGACCACGACCATCGGCGTGCCCAGGAGTGCCGCCTCCACGGTTGCAGTGCCCGACGCCACGAGGGCGACGGTGGCCGCGCCGAGTACAGCGTGGGTCTGGCCGGCCAAAAGCGCCACCGGCAAGCCGCGGACCGCGTCACGAAGCGCCGGCGGGTCCAGGGCGGGGGCGATCGCCAGCAAGAACTGCAGATCCGGGCGGCGGCCGGCGAGGAGACGAATGCCGCCCGCGAGCGGAGGCAGGTTGTGGCGCAACTCGGTGGCCCGGCTCCCGGGCAGGACGGCGACGACCGGCCGGGAGGGGTCGAGGCCGGCGCTGCGCAGGAACGCCTCTCGGTCCGGAGCCGGCCGAACGAGGTCGACGAGGGGATGGCCCACGAAGGTGACGGGGACGCCCGCGCGCTCGTAGATCGCCTGCTCGAAGGGAAAGATCACCAGCATGTGGGCGACGTTCCGCTGGATCTCGCGGATCCGCCAGCTCTTCCACGCCCAGATCTGCGGCGAGACGTAATACGCGACCGGCACGCGGCGGCGCTTCAGCGCGCGGGCGAGACGGAGGTTGAAGCTCGGGTAGTCGACCAGCACCGCGAGGTCGGGACGGCGGCGATCCACTTCCGCGAGCACGCGCTTGAAGATGCGCCGGAGGGTTCCGAGATGCCGCACGACCTCGACGATCCCGACCACGGCCAGGTCGCGGACGTGGCCGAGCAGCGTCGCCTGCTCCGCGAGCAAGTGCTCGCCGCCGAGTCCGAAGGCCTCGAGATCTGGGATTCGCGGCCGCAGGTGGCGCAGGAGCTCGCCCCCGTAGAGGTCGCCCGAGGGCTCTCCGCAGGAGACGAGGAGGCGTGGGGCACTCAAGGGCGGCAGTATAAGCGGGGCTGTCCCTTCCGTGGGACAGCCGTCCCCTGGACAAGCGCGGTATCATGCCCACAGGCTGAACATGCGAAGGAGCTTACGGGCGCAGGCGCCGGGCGACGACTGGGCATGTCTCTTGCACCGTTCGTCGTCGGAAGCTCGCTCGAGCGAACTTCGGGAGGCAGCGATGAGCGGTCGGCATCTCGCGGTGGCCTTGGCCTTCGGGCTCTTCGCCACATCGGTGGCGGCGGACAACGCGGTTCGGCGCGACGGCTCCTCGGGAGGTTCGCATGACGCCGGTGCGCACCAGCCGAGCGTGCACAGTTCCGGCTCGGGCTCGTCGTCCGGGTCGGGCAGCTCGAGCGGCGGCTCGACCTACATGCCGGGCGGCAGCACCTCGAGCGGCCTGACCGCCGCGCAGCGCCGCCAGCCGCGGCCGGGCACGGGCACTGGGCATCGGGGCCGCTACTACCCCGGCTCGTTCTATTACCCCTTCTACTACCCGGGCTACTACGGCGGCTATTATGGCGGCTACTACGGGAGCGCCTGGGGGCCCTACGGCGGCTTCTACGGGGGCTACTACCCCTACGGGGGGACGTTCTACCACTACGCCTACAGCGACCGCGGCGACCTGCGGCTTCTCGTCGATCCCGCCGAGGCCCGCGTCTACGTGGACGGCTACTACGCCGGGATCGTGGACGACTTCGACGGCCTCTTCCAGCGGCTCCACGTCTCGCCGGGGCGCCACGAGATCACCCTCAAGCTCGAGGGTTATCAGACGCACCGGATGAAGGTCTACGTGGGCTCCGGGTCGACCTTGAAGATCCACTACGACATGCAGAAGGGAACGGGGGAGACGGTCGAGGATCTCGCGGGGGACGTGGACGACCGCTACGCGCGGCGCAACGACCGCTACCGCCGCGACGACGACCGGTCCGACCGCGACCGCGATGCCCAGGACGAGCGGTACGACGAAGAGCGCCCCTCCGCGCGGGACGACCGCACTCCCGCCTCCGACCTGGGGCGCATGCGCCTCACGGTGCGGCCGGAAGATGCGTCGGTTTACGTGGACGGCCAGTTCAAGGGCAGCGGCCGGCAGGCCGCCGCGCTCGAGTTGAGCCCGGGAAGGCACCGGCTGGAGGTGGTGCGGCCCGGCTTCCGCACCGAGGAGCGCGACATCGAGATCCAGCCGGGCAGGACGCGGGACGTGGACGTCGAACTCCAGCGGCCCTGAGGGGCTAGCCGCCCACCGCCGTGGGCGGCGCTCCCTGCACGGCGGGCCGGTGGAAGAGCTCCTGGTAAATTCGCCCCGCGACCTCGGAGGCGCCGTGGCCGTTGCCGCGGGGCAGGAAGACCACCAGCACCAGCTCGGGGTTCTCGGCCGGGGCGTACGACGCGAACCAGCCCAGGCGCGAGCAGGAGCCGGTCTTGCCCGCCACCACCACGTCCGGGTCGAACGCGCTGGCCGCGCTCCCCTCGTTCACCGCGGCCAGGAAGCCCTCGGGGAGGCCGTCGAGGCGCGTCCCCTCGGGGAGGCGCCAGCGCTCCTTCGGAACGAAGCCCTCCGCCCCCTCCACCTGCGGCTGGAACACGATGCCCCCGTTGATGGTGGCCGAGAGCAGCACCGCGAGCTGCACGGCCGAGGTCTCGATCCCCTCGGCGTGGCTCGATAGGTGACCCACCCCGGCCAGGGGCACCGAGGAGGGGACGCGGCCCGCGGTCTCGCCGGTCAGGTTGATGCCGGTGGGCTCGCCCAGGCCGAGCAGGTGCGCGTAGCGCTGGACCTTCTCATAGCCGAGCCGCTCGCCGATCCACTCGAAGTAGGGGTTGCAGGAGACGGCGAGGGCGCGCCGCAGGTTGATCGGGCCGTGACCCGGCCACATCCAGCAGCCCTTCTCGCACGAGTAGGTCGTCTCGGGGGTGATCACGCCCTCCGAGAGCCCCGCGATCGCCACCACGATCTTGAAGACCGAGCAGGGCTGGTAGGCGCGCAGGAGGGCGCGGGAGGGGTTCACGACGGCGAGGACGCGGCCGGTCCGCGGGTCCATGGCCACCACCGCCCCCGCGGTCCCCGCCACCGCCCGGCGGCTGGCCTCCCCCACGGTGAGGTCCCAGCTCGACGCGCTCCCGGGCACGATCAGGTTGGGCAGGGCGGGCGCTCGGCTGGGCGAGCGGCGCACCCGGCGGGTCGCGGCCTCCGCGGGGGAGAGGCCCAGAGAGACGACCAGGGACAGCACCAGGGCAGAGACCGGCCCACGAAACGCGCGCATGCGGGAGAGACTAGCACGATTCCGCAGGTTGCGGCCGGGTAGCGCGTTCGCCCCTTGTGCCCGCGGGCCGCCCGGAATTAGAATCCCGGCTTTCGGCAAGGAGAGCCCCATGCCTGCCCGCGCTCGTTGGTCCTTCCTGATCCTCGGCCTCTGCCTGGCCGTCCCCGGAGTCGCGCGGGAACAGAAGCTCGACAAGGAGGACAAGGCCTTTCTCGACGGCGTGCGCCCCCTCATGCTTCCCGACGAGGAGAAGACCTACCGCGCCCTCAAGGACAAGGCGGACCGGGTGGAGTTCCAGAAGATCTTCTGGGCGCGCCGCGATCCCGACCTGGAGACGCCGCAGAACGAGTACCAGCTGGAGTACCAGGCGAAGAAGGCGGAGGCGGACAAGCAGATCAAGATCCCCGGGCGTGACGCGTCGGCCACCGACTGCGGACGCGTCTACATCCTGCTCGGCAAGCCCGACGAGGTGCAGAAGGAGCAGGCGGGGGAGAGCCCCGGGCTCCGGCAGCCCGAGACCTGGACCTACAAGGATCGCCCCGGGCAGACGTTCCAGGGGGGCAAGGCCCTGATCGGGTTCGACCAGGAGTGCAAGGCCCCCGCGGGCCTCGTCGACCAGCTCGTCCGGATCGCGGAGGCCAAGATCCTTCACCCCAACATCGACTACCGGGTGAAGGACGGCCGGCTCACGAAGCTGGCCGACCTGCTTCCCAAGCCTAGCCCGGCCCAGACGCTGCTGAAGGAGCCGCGCCAGGACTTCCCGGTCGCGGCCCAGGTGTCGTACCTCAAGGTGCAGGACGGCGGCAGCGCGGTCCTGGGCCTCGTGGGGGGCGACGCTTCCGCCCTCACGGCCGCGGACGCGGGAGGGAAGAAGGTCGTCAAGGTCGTGGTGGCGGCGCAGGCCGTGGGAGAGGACGGAAAAGTGGCGGCCTTCGCGGAAGAGCCGCGGACCGCCGAGGTGGCCGCGGACGGCTCCTTCGCGGCGTCCTTCCGCATGGGACTGAAGCCCGGCAAGTACACCCTGAAGGCGGCCGCCCTCGACGAGAAGTCGGGCAAGGGCTCGCTCTCCACCACCCCGATCGAGGTGCCGGACCTCAACACGGGCGCGCTCTCCATGGCTTCCCTGATGATCGTCCGGAGCGTGGACGAGCTGCCGGAGAACGCGCCAGACGATCCCCGGAACGCCTACGCCGCCTTCACGATCGTCCGCATGCGCCTGGTGCCCTACTTCGGCGGCGTCCTCACCAAGAAGGACACCCCGTCGTTCTTCTACCAGTTCTACGACCTCAAGGTCGACCCCTTGACGGGCAAGGCCTCGGGGGTGGCGAGCCTCAGCGTGCTCAAGGACGGCAAGACGGCGGTGGCGAAGGCCCCCGACCAGTCCTTCGATCAGCCCGTGGGGGGCACGATGGTGGGCCCCGTCCCGCTCGACAAGTACGACCCCGGGAACTACGTGGTCCAGCTCAAGGTCACCGACAAGGTCGCGGGCAAGGAGAAGATGCAGGAGGTCCGGTTCGAGCTCAAGCCCTAGGGGCTTCGGGGCGACCAGCGGTTCGCAACCATCAGCGGCGGGAAACGAACATGAACAAGGGGGAGCTCATCGAGCGCGTGGCGAAGGATTCCCGCCTGACCAAGGCCGGCGCGACGCGGGCCATCGACGCCCTGCTCGACAACGTGACCAAGGCGCTCAAGAAGGGCGAGAAGGTGACCCTGGTGGGGTTCGGAACCTTCGGGGTGTCCCGGCGCAAGGCTCGAGCGGGCCGCAACCCCCGGACGGGCGTGCCGATCAAGATCGCGGCCCGCCGCGCCCTCAAGTTCACCGTCGGCAAGGACCTGAAGGAGCTGATCCGCTAAGCCGCGGCCTTCGGGGCCTCGCCCTCGCGCAGCACCTGCAGGGCCTTCTCGAGGATCAGGTCGCGGTGCGGGCCCTCGCCTTCCTCCTCGTCTTCGGCCGAGGCCACGGGCACGCTCGGCTCGATTCCCCGGCCGTGGATGGGTGTGCCCTTCGGCGAGGAGTACTTGGCCACCGTGAGGACGAGGCCGCCCTCGGGGAGCGGCACCGCCTTCTGGACGCCGGCGCGGCCGAACGTGTGCTCACCCACCACCGCCGCCCGTCCCGAGTCGAGCATGGCCGCGGCCACGATCTCGGCGGGGCCGGCGGTGCCCGTGTCCACCAGCACCGCCAACGGGCCGTCCCAGACCCCGCGGGCGGGATCGGCCGACAGCACCTGTTCGGGGACCTTCATGCCCGCCAGCTTGGCCACCACCCCGCCCTTCAGGAACACCTCGGCCACTCTCACCCCCTCCTCGGGGGCGCCGTAGGCGGCCGCGCGGAGATCGAGCACGAGGCTCTTCGCGCCGCTCTTCTTCAGCGACTCCACTTCGGCCCGCACGTCGTCGGCCGCCCGGGCGGGGAACTCTCCGACCTTCAGGTAACCGGTGCCGTCCTCGAGGAGCTTCCCCTTGGGCGCGGAGGCGGTCAGCCGCTCCCGCACCACGGACACCTCGATGGGATCGCTCCCCGCACGCAGGATCGCGAGCTTCACGACCGACCCTGGGGCCCCTCGGAGAAGCCGCTGACCCGTGGGGACGGCCAACGGGCGCGAATGGCGCCCGTCGATGCTCTTCAGGATGTCGCCGGCGCGGAGCCCGGCTTTCTCGGCCGGGGATCCGGGCCGCACGGAGACGACCATGAGGAAGGAGAACCGCCGGGTGAGGACGGCTCCGATGTCGGCCTCGCCCTCCCGGACCGGCATCTGGTACAGCCGGAACTCCTCGGGATCGAGGTAGCCGCTGTCCCCGTCGAGGGCGTCGCCCAGGCCGAGGCGCGCCCCTGCCATGGCCCGGTCGAGGTTCACGGGCTCGACGTAGGCCTCGACCACCAGGCGGACGACTTCGTTGAAGATGGCGAGCTGGCCGTAGCTGGTGTCGCCGATGACCCGGCCCAACAGGGAGCCGAGGGCGACGTAGCCGATCAAGGCCGTGGACGCGAGGGCGACGATGAGGCGGCTGCGGGGGCTCATGACGGCAGTATAGCAAGGATGGCGGCGGCGGCTAGCGCTCGGCGCGGTCGGGTCGTTTCAGCCACTCCAGGGGATCCTCCGGCCGTCCCTGGAAGCGCATCTCGAAGTAGAGCCCGGGATCTTCCGCGCCCGAAGCGCCCACCGTCCCCAGGACGTCTCCCGCCTCGACCTTCTGGCCGACCTGCACGCTCGCGTCGGACAGGTGGGCGTAGAGGGAGTGGTGCTTGCCACCATGGTCGAGGACGACCATGAGCCCGTAGCCCTTGAAGCGGTCGGCGAAGACCACCGTCCCCTCGTGCACGGCCCAAGCGGGGCGGTCGGCCGCGGTCTCGATCTCGATCCCGTTCTGGATCGTGTAGGTGTCGAACTTCGGGTGCTTGTGCCGGCCGAATGTCGAGCGCACCCGGCCCGGGCACGGCCACGGGAGCGTCCCCCGGAAGGCCGCGATGGGCACCGCGGCCACGCCTTCCTCCATCCCCAGGAGCAGGGCCCGGAGCTTGCCCTCCGCCTCCTCCAGCTCCTTCACGTAGGCCGCGTGCATCTCCTTCCTCTCGACGATCGAGGTCAGGAGCTCGCTCTTGCGCCGCCGCTGGGCGTCCTGGTTGCGGCGGACCCCCTCGAGCTGGGTGCGCAGGGCGATCGACTCCTGGGTCCGCCGCTCGAGCTCGGACCGCTGGGAGTGGAGCGCGGTCAGGTCGCTCCGGAAGGCGGCGAGCCGGGCGTTGTCGCGGCGGGCCAGGGTGGTCACGAAGCGGTAGCCGCGGAAGAAATCGGAAGGGCGGTCCACGGAGAGCAGGAGCCGGAGGTAGGACAGCTCCCCCAGCTTGTAGAGGGCGCGCGCGTGGGAGGAGAGGAGGGGGCGGGCCGCGTCCAGGCTCTTCTGCAGGTCGCGCACACGCCGCACCGTCACGTCCATCTGCGCCTGGGTGCGCGAGAGGCCGATCCTGATCTCGCGCAGCTCCTCGCCCCGCAGGCGCACCTCGAGCTCCAGGCGCTCCACGTCGCCGAGGAGGCTCCTCTCCTCGCCGCGCAGCCGCTCCAGCTCCCGGGAGAGCGCCTCCCGGCGCTCCCGCACCTGGCGCAGCCGGTCCTCGCCCTCGGGGATGGTGGGGGCTCCCCCCGCGGGGGCGGAGGGCGCGCCCTCCGTCGGGACGGAGACCGGGGGCGGCGAGGGAGACGGCACCGCGCTCTGGAGCGCGAGGAGGGCGAGGAGGAGTGCTTCGGCCTTCAACGAGGGAGAACCCTCACATGATGGGCTTCCCGTCCAGGTCGGACGGGAGCGGCACCGCCAGGAGCTTCAGGATGGTGGGGGAGAGGTCCATGATGCTCGGCTCGGCGGTCGTGATCTTCCGGTTCGAGAAGAAGACCCCGCCGCTGATCTCGCTGGCGGTGGCGCAATGGTCCCCGCTCCACTTCTTGTTGTTGTTCTCGACCACCGCGCGCCGGATGCTGCCCAGGGTGTCCTGCCAGCCCACCCGGTAGCCGTCGTTGAATCCCACCTGGAGGTCGGGGGCGTTGTTCAGGAACTCGCCCTTGTAGATGTCGTCGCGCCTGTAGATCGCGCGGAACACCGGCTCGCCGGTGTCGGGGTCCTTGAGCCCGACCAGCTTCGAGGCGATCTCCTCCTGGAGCGCCTTGTACTCCGCTCCCGCGGAGACCGCCCCCTGCGACTCGCGCCCCTTCAGGTTGAAGTAGATCTGCCCGAGTCCCACCGCGTAGGCGCGGGTCTTCGACCAATCGACCCCCTCCCAGAACCGGCCGCGGCCGAACAGGTCCTCGAGGCCCTTCCGCGCGCTCTCCTGCCCCTGGAAGGCCATGTAGCCGTTGTGGACCAGCCAGGTGTTGAGGTTGACCTCCCGGCGGAAGGAATGGAAGCCGTGGTCGGACATGACCATGAAGGCCGCGTCCTTCGGGACCGCGGACACGAGTCGGCCCACGAGGTCGTCGGCCCGGCGGTAGACCTTCTCGATCGCGTCCCCGTACTTGGCGGCCAGCTCCTTGTCGTACATCGGGTGCCGGGGGTCAATGAGGCGCCACATCATGTGGGAGACGCGGTCGGTGGTCTCGATCGCGGCCACGAACAGGTCCCAGTCGTCGTCCTTGAGGCCCTGGAAGATGATCCGCTCGCGGTCGTCCATGGCCTGGTCGGAGTCGTAGAGGAAGGCCGCCTCGCCAAGGCGCCCCTCGTTGAGCGGCTTGTCCGCCGACTCCGCCCAGCCCAGGGTGCGGTAGAGGCCGATCTCCCTCGCGAGCTCCGCGGAGAACCCGTCGGGCTTCGAGATCGGGATCGGCGGGTTGCGCGGGTCCATGTTCACCGGGGAGGCGTAGATCTGCAGCTCGCGGTCGGCCTGGGCCACGTAGAACTGCGTCATCCCGCGCACGGTGAGGAGGAAGTTGATCTTGAACGAGAGGGGAACCCAGGGGCTCCACTCGCCGGCCTTCACGGTCAGCTTCTGGCCCTGGATCTCGAGGTCGGCCGTCCCCGAGCCCTCGCTCCACTTGACCCTCATCGGGAGGTTGATGTCCTTGCCGGTGGCGAGCTGCTCGAGCCGCTCCTGCTCCCTGTCCGTGAGGCCGGCCCCCTTCTTCTTCTCCTTGAGGGCCGCCTCCTCCTGCCTGAGGATGGGGTTCTCGGGTCCCTTGAGCAGGGTCTCCGCCAACCCGCCGTCGAAAAGCAGGCGTTTCAGGAAACCTCCGAACTCCGTGTTCCCCTCCTCGAAGGACGAGAGGTCCGTCGCCCAGTAGTAGAAGGTCCCGAGAGTGCCCCGCAGGTCGGGCAGGGGCAGGCCGCCGAGCATCGAACCGTGGGCGAGGTCCTCGGGTGGGAACGTCACGGGCACGGTCAGGACCGTGGTCTTGACCCCGTCGTTGGCCGCGTGGACCCAGAAAGACGTCCCCCCCCGGGTGGAGAGGACCCGCGGTGGCTTCGTGGGGATGAGGCCCCAGAGGAACTTCGGGGGCTCCTTGCGGATCATGTTGAAGTCGGGGAGGTAGGTTTGGAAATCGCGGATCAGGAAATCGTAGATGTTGTGCTTGCCCGGGTTCACGCCGGTGGCGAAGCTGGACCAGGCGGTGGGCGACTCGGAGGGCTGGGTGGAGGCGAGGACGGAGAACGTCCCCGTCTCCGCGAGGCGCTTCAGGTTGGGGAGCTTGCCGTCGTCCATCCATTTCCTGGCGAGGGTCGGGTCCATCCCGTCGAAGCCGATCACGAAGACCCGCTGCCCGGTCCGGCGGAGCGGCTTGCCCGGCCGCGCCGCCGAGCACTCGAGAAGGGGGACCGCGACGGCCAGGGCCAGGCCCAGGGCGGCGAGACGGGGGGGGCCGGAAAGACGCATCAGGAGCACCTCGATCGAGCAAGACGACGCGACGATTCTAAGCGACCCCCGTTCCGGGCCGGTAAGCGCCCGGGGCCCCGGCTACAATCGGCGGAAGGTGCGGCGCGCGGGGAGGGTTGGGGAGGGGGGTCGAGAATGAAAAGAACCGGCTCGGTCCTCTGCCCCTCCTGCGGCACCCTCGTCGGGGTGAACGACGCGCAGTGCCTCACCTGCGGCCGCCGCAACCCCGGCCTGTGGGGCTTCACCGCCGTCCTCCGCGACCTGGGGGACGACATGGGCTTCGTGACCCTGGCGCTCTGGGCCTGTGGTGCCCTCTATCTGGCCTCGCTCGCGGCGGACGTGAGCGGCATCCGCATGCAGGGGATCTTCTCGATGCTGTCCCCGAGCATTCAAAGCCTGTTCCTGTTCGGTGCGAGCGGGGCGGTGCCGGTCTTTCGCTTCGGGCGCTGGTGGACGGTTCTCTCTGCGGCCTGGCTCCACGGGGGGGCGCTGCACATCGTCTTCAACATGATGTGGGTGCGAGACCTGGCGCCGCCCACCGCCCGCTTCTACGGCCCGGGTCGCACGGTCATCATCTACACCGCGTCGGCCATCGCCGGCTTCCTGGCCAGCAGCGTCGCCGGCGCCTACTTTTCCTTCATGCCCGACGTCCTGCGGGGGGCGGGCTTCACCGTGGGGGCTTCGGCGCCCATCTTCGGCCTCCTGGGCGCGCTGCTGCACTACGGTCACCGCGGTGGCGGCGCGATGGTCAGCCAGCAGGCCAAGAGCCTGGCCCTGAGCATGCTCCTCTTCGGCTTCGTGATGCCCGGAGTGGACAACTGGGCCCACCTCGGGGGCTTCGGGGGCGGCTACCTGGCCGCCTGGTGGCTCGACCCGCTGAAGCCCGAGCGCGGCGACCACGTCCTGGCCGCCCTCTTCTGCCTGCTGCTCTCGCTCGCCTCGATCCTGGTCTCGGTCGCGGACGGCCTGAAGATCCTCGGCTAGGAGTCGATCGGGTAGAGCCCTTCCCGAGGGAGCAACACCCCCCGGCTCGAGGTACCTACTTGCTCACCGTAAAGTTCAGGCCGTTCGTCTGGGTGCCTTGGTCGTCGACCAGGGCCACCGCATAGGCCCCCGGAGTCGCCCCGGTCTCGATGTTGACGAGCACCTTGATCAGTGTCGGATCGACCCATTTCTGGCGCACGACGCTGACCCCCGTCACCGCCTCCTTGACGCGGACGATCCGGGCCTGATGATCGGACCGCAAACCGGTCCCTCGCACGTCCAGCATGGTGGTGATCCCGCGCTTCACCGCCAGGGGCGAGATCGCGGTGAGCACGGCGTGCTCGGCGGGTCGGGGCGGCGGGGTCACGGCCACGGGGGCTGGCGTCGGCGCCGGGGTGGGGGTGGCCACGACCGGGGTCGGAGTGGCTCGGGGCTGAGGCACGGGCGTCGGCGCAGGCGTCGCCAGCGTCGTGGGGGTCGGGGTGACTCCGGGCCGCGGCGTCGGCCTGGGCGTCGCCACCACCGGCGCGCGTGGGGTCGGCGTGGCCTCGGGGAGCGGAGTGGGCTGGGTGTTCGTCGGCCTCGTGGACGAGGGGGCCTGGGCGACTCCACCGTCGTGGCCCTGATTGAAATACCACCACAGGCCTGCGCCGGCGCCCGCCACCAGCAAGACGGCCAGCGCGTAGAGCGGCACGTTGCTTTTCGAGGCCGACCCCCGAGCCGCCTTGCGCCCGGCCCGGGACGGGCCCATGCGCGCGGGCTCGGGGGCCCGCGCGGCCGCCCGGCCGCCCGACTTGGCCCCGGCGTTCCGCATCGAAGCGACCACCTGGAGCAGGTACGAGAGGTCCTTCGGCCGCCAGTCCGGGCCGCGCTCGAGACAGCCCATGATCGCGTCGGTGAGATCGCGGGAGACGTCCTGCCGGAGGTCGGAGAGCGGGGTGGGCCGCTCGCCCGAGGGGCTCCGGCCGGAGAGCATCTCGTAGAAGATTACGCCGGCGGCGTAGATGTCGGATTCGGCCGAGGGCGGACCTCCATCGACGACCTCCGGGGCCCGGTAGCGCGGCGATAGCGGTCCGGAGACCGCCTCCGAGAGATCGCAGGTGCCGTCGGAAGCGACCTCGATGTTGCCGGGATGAAGGGCTCGGTGGACTTCCCGACGCTGGTGGGCCCCGTTGAGGGCGCTGCAGAGCCCCTCGATGACCTTGAGCTGGTCAGCAAGGCCGCGGTCCTGCTTCAGCCAGTCTTCGAGAGTCATTTTGCTGAGGCTACCCGGGGGGGCGCCGAGGGTCAAGCCAGAGCGGAGATCCTCAGGCCGCCTGGTCGGACGGCGGGGGGGGGAGCTTGCGGCCGTAGAGGGCGCGCCGGATGGGGAGGGGGATGCGGGTTCGGCAAACGACATCCCACAACCCGTTCGAGAGCCCGTAGGCGACGTTCATGCCTTTCGGGCTGTGATGGTACAGGTGATGCCGCTTGATGTAGCGGAAGTACTTCCAGCGGAAGCGGTAGAAGTGCACGGAGTGGTGGACCCACTCCTCGACGATATAAGCCTGCATCAGCCCGGCCAGGAACGTGCTCAGGGTCTCGATGGGCAAAAGAAAGCTCAGGAGGGCCAGGGGGCCGAGGAACGGAAGGGTGTCCGCCATCGTGCCGTTGATGTGGTTCCCGTCCCAGGGCCGTTTGTGGTGCTCCCAGTGCAAGTGGTCGAAGTACCTGTGGAGGAGGTGCTGGAAGAAGCGGGGCCCGTCCGGGAACCGCCCGTGGAGTATGTACCGGTGGACCCAGTACTCGACGGCGGTCCAGAAGCCGACGCCCAGGGCATAGAAGGCGAGCGCCAGCCAGGGCCGCCGGCTGAGAGCGAGGGCGATGATCGACACGGAAAAGAGCGAGTAGACGATGGAGACGGGGTATAGGCGATGGCGAGCCTTTCGGGCCTCCATACCGATCCGAACGCTGCTGGGCTGCGCAACGGCTGTCGTCACTGGGGTTGCCTCGTCAGGACCGGAGGGTGCCGGTCACGCTGGGTACAAGGGGAGAGAATGCCCGAAGAGCCCCTCGGAAGCAAGCCTCTAAACGGCCGTCCGGCTTCTTGCTCACTTCCCTTGCACCGGCGTCGCGAGCGGCGGCAGGCCTTTCTTGACCGCCTCCTTGTCCACCACCTGCAAGAAGTCGTTGATGCGTGGAAGCTTCTTGCCGTTGATGAAGACGGTGGGCGTGGCCTGGACCCCCACGCGCTTCGCTTCCTCGATCTGCGCGGAGAGCTGCTCCTTCGTGCGCGGGTCGGAAAGGCAGCCCTCGATCGCGGCTGCGTTGAGACCGGCCTCGCCCGCCAGGCGCACCACGTCCGCGGCCTGGGGGTTTCGGAGCTCGCTTCCGAAGACCCGGTCGTGATAGGGCTCGAACTTCCCCTGGTAGTGCGCGCAGATCCCACCCAGGGCGAGCACGCAGGCCCCGGGGTGGAGTGTGTTTGTGAGGGTCGAGTTGCAGCTCTGCTCCAAGGGGAAGTTCTTGAAGTAGATGGCCACGCGATTCCCCGACTGGGGGACGTATTGGGCGAATGCCCCCGCGAGGTTGCGGCAGAACGGGCAGAGGAAGTCCGAGTACTCGACCACCTGGATCGGGGCGTTGGCCGGGCCGCGGAAGGGCACGTCCTTCGTGTCGAGAGACTGGACCGGCGCCTGCTCGAACTCCTTGGCGGCCTTGTCCGCGAAATACTTCTCCAGCTTCTGCGGGTCGTCGATGGTCTCCTGCAGGCGCTTGGCCTGGTCCTTGTAGTACTGGAGCTCGCCCGTCGAGCCCGCCGTCGGGGTGGCCACGGGCGCCGGAGTGGGCGGGGGCGCGGCGGTTGCGGTAAGCGTGACCGGGACCGCGGCCGGGCTCGAGGCGGGTGCCGGGGCGGGGAGGCCGAGCATCGTGGCCGCCCGCTGGGCGGCCCGCGCCGCGAGAGCGGCGTCGGCGGCCAGCACACCTCCGGCGACGGCCAGGGTGGTCACTGCCCAGCCCCCGAGGGCCAGCCGGCCCTCGGTCCGGCCTGCCGTCGTTCTCACCTCGCCTACCGCTCGCCGCGCCGGCCAGAGCACGGCCAGCCCAGCCGCGTTGAGCGCGTAGGTCGCGAGGCAGAGCTTGCAGAAGGCCTTGATCGAGAACGCCTGGAGACCCAGGAGCCCGAGGTCGAAGACGAGCGCCACCGCGAAGGCGATCGCCGCCAGCGCGGCCAGGGGCGGCCGGGTTTCAGCGGGGCCGAGGGCGGCGAGGGCCGCGAGTACCCCGAGCGACAGATAGAACAGGAGACCGAGGGCCGCCAACGGTACCCCGGCCACCTTCGAGTACGGGCTGCGTGCCACCTCCTCGCACCCGCTCGTCCGGCCGTCGCCGCATGCCTGGTTGACGGCGCTCACCGCCGACGGCTCGCCGTGATGCTGCATCAGCAGTACCCCCGACAGCGCCGCCCCGACCAGCCCGATCACGAGCGCTGCCAGGAGCCTTCTCACCGCGCCTTCGCCCAAGCCGACCTCCACGCGGAGCGTGTTCGCGAACGCTCCGAGACTCGCGAACATAGCCCACGCCTCCGGCAGGGCGCAAGCCGAAGCCTCCCTCGCGCGCTAGACCGCCTCACCCCGAGGCGAGCAGAGCCTGACGCGCGGCGCGGGCGAACAGGTCGGTGGCCACGGCGCAGGACGCGCAGAGCCTTCCCTCGCCGTCCCAGGAGGGGCAGACCGGGCGGTCACAGCCCGGAGCGGCGCAGTGCGCGCTCAGGCGCTCCGCGAGGAAGGCCGCCGCGCGCATCACGACCGCGGGGTCGCGCAGGATGCGACGGTGGCCCAGGCCGTCCGTGGTGACCAGCTCGGCCCCGGGCCACGCGTGAGCGATCGCTTCCCCCTGCTCCCAGGCCACCTCGCCGTCCCGCCGGTCGTGGACGATGAGAAGCGGCAGCGTCATGCCGCTGGTTTCGTTCCGCACGTCGTACTCCTCGAATCGGCCGCCGAAGCGGGCCTCGAGCCGGCGGGCGATCGCGGCCCGCGTCGTCTCCGACAGGCCGAGCGCCAGACCGAACAGGCGCAGGAAGCCCCGGGGCCCCACCGAGGGGCCGACGAAAACGGCCGCCTCGAGGGTGAGGCCCTGCCCCAGGGCGAGGACGGTCGAGGGCGCGCCCATCGAATGGGCGACGACTGCGCGCACGCCGCCCACGCGCGCGGCCACGGCCTGGATGGCCACGGCGAAGTCCGGCGCGGAAGAGAGTCTCCCGTCGGAGTGGCCGTGCGCGGGGCCGTCGAAGGCGACGGCGGACAGGCCTGCCTCCACGAGGGGCGGCGCGAAGGCGGCCATCTGGCCGGCGCGGCCGCCCCAGCCGTGGACCAGCAGCACGGGCGCGCCCGTGCCGCCCCAGCGCCAGGCCCGCAGGCGCCCACCGCGGAAGGGCACGTCGAAGGGCACGGCGGTCGCCAAGGCCGCGCGTTCACGCTCCGGCGCGGGATGCCGAGGCGGGGTGAGGAAGAGCCTCTCGCCGATGCGCGCGGCCAGCGGCGGGGCGACCGCCGCCAAGGCTGGCAGAGCGGCCCGCAGCCACGCCGGCACTTTCGGCTCGGCCGCCGACCGGGTCTGCCCTACGTTCGCTGTTTCTTCCGCCTCCATGGACCGTCCTTTCAGCTCGGAAGAGCGCGCGCCGCGGCCAGCAGGCTCGAGAAGGCCTGCCGGGCCCGCTCCCCGGCCTTCGGGTCGCGGAGGAGGCGCGAGGAAAGGTGGGTGACCAGCATGATGCCGTAGGTGTCGAAGGCGAACTGCGCGGGGTCGACGCCCTTCTTGAAATCGCCTTCGGCGACGGCGATCCGCACCGCGCCCGCGATCACGTCCAGCCAGTCCTCCTGGAGCCTCACGAGCAAGTCGCGGGCCGGCCCCGGCTGGTCGTCCAGCTCGGCCGAGGCGGCCACGAAGATGCAGCCGCCCGGCTGGGGGAACGCCTTGGGCCAGTCGAGCCAGCGGTCGAAGAGCGCCTGAACCCGCGGCTCGCCCCGCGGCACCGCCAGCGCGGGCTTGATCACGAGCTCGGTGAAGCGCTCGGCGGCAAGGGCGAGGGTCTGGACCTGGAGCGCTTCCTTGGAACGGAAGTGGGCGAATAGGCCGCTCTTCGAGAGGTCGAGGTCGTCGGCCAGGCGGCCGATGGTCACGCCGTCCAGGCCCACCCGGCTGGCCAGGACCACGGCGTGCTCGAGGATGGCCTGGCGGGTCAGCTCTCCCTTGCCCATGGATCAATAATAGAACGAACGTTCGTTTCTGTCAAGCGTGACGACCGGTCCGCGCGGATCGTCCCCTGGACGGTGAACCAGCCCGACGAGATGGCGGCCCTGACCGACCTCAAGGTGGACGGGCTCATCAGCGACCGCCCGACCTGGCCCGTCGGGTGATGGGGGAAAAGCACCTGCCGCTCCCCGAGCCGACACCGGTCAAGCCCTGATCGACCCGGGAGCGCCGCCCACGCGCCCTTCCCCACGGAACGGCCAGGCCATGAGGTGGAAGAGCCCGAGGGCGAAGAGAGCTACCGTGCCGAGGTAGACGGGCCAGGGCCCGAATGCGTCGAGGAGAGTCGGCTCGTCCGGCTTGCGGCAGAGGAACAGGAAGTTCGTGCCGAAAGCCTGGTTCACCGCGGCCACCACGGCCGCGTAGGCCAGGGTCGCGCCGAACGAGCGCCAGGGCGCGCCCGGCCGGGGCCGCCGTCCGAGGCCGAACACGACCACCACCGCCGCCACCACGACCGCGCCGTGCAGCGCGAAGAAGGCGATAAAGGCGGGGTGGGGAAAGCCCACCGCCAGGTCGGGGGTGACCATCGCCAGGAGCGTTCCCACGGACCAGAAGTAGAGCAGCTCGCACGCGAGCGGCCGCAGGGTCAAGAGCGCCCAGAGCGCCACCAGGATCAGGAAGTCGCACAGATGCAGCGGCAGGAGGTCCCACACCGAAAGCCCGTAGCGCAGGTGGGCGAAGGCCAGCCACCCACCGGCGGCCGCCGCGAGGAAGGCCGCGAGGCCGAAGCGGATGACCCGCGAGGCGGGTTTGCGCCGGGCACGGCGCACGAGCACGAAAGCAGAGGCGGCGGTCGCGGCGAGGGCCGCAAGCTGGTCGAGGCCGAAGAGCCGGAACGACATCCCTGCGCATGGTACTCCCCGCATAGAATTTGGACGCGTGCTCCCCCAGGTCGTGATCCTCGGCGGCGGGTTCGGCGGGCTCGCGGCGGCCAGGGCCCTCGCCGCGGCGCCGGTACTCCTCCTCGTCCTCGACCGCCGGAATGTCCTTCCCGACAAGAAACGCGTCACCCTGTCCGACGGCGATGTCGGCTACGACTGGCTGATCGTGGCCACGGGCGCGACCCACTCCTACTTCGGCCACGACGCCTGGGCCCCCTTCGCGCCGGGCCTCAAGACCCTCGAGGACGCATTGGAGATTCGGCGTCGCGTCCTCGTCGCCTTCGAGGCGGCGGAGCGTGAGCCCGAGGCCGAGAAGCGGCGCCCCTGGCTGACCTTCGTCGTGATCGGCGGCGGGCCCACCGGAGTCGAGATGGCGGGGGCGTTCGCCGAGGTCGCGCGTCATACCCTCGCCCGCGACTTCCGGCACATCGACCCGAGAACGGCGCGCGTGATCCTGGTGGAGGCGGGCCCGCGGATCCTCGCCGCCTACCCGCCTGACCTGTCCGAGAAGGCAGCGCGCCAGCTCGAGGCGCTCGGCGTGCAGGTCTGGACGGGGAAAGGGGTGACGGCCGTGGACGCGGACGGAGTACAGATGGCCGGGGACCGGCTGGGGGCAAGGACCGTTGCAAGGCTCGCCCCTGGCCCGGACCCTCGGCGTGCCCCTCGATCGCGCGGGCCGGGTGAAGGTCGAGCCCGACCTCACGGTCCCCGGACGGCCCGAGATCTTCGTGATCGGCGACCTCGCCGCGATCGAGCAGGACGGACGCCCCGTGCCCGGCGTGGCCCCCGCCGCCATGCAGATGGGCCGGCACGCCGGGGAGAACCTCCTCCGCGCCATGAGAGCCGAGCCGCCCCGGCCCTTTCGCTATCGCGACAAGGGCTCGCTCGCGACCATCGGCCGATCGCGGGCGGTGGCGGTGTTCGGCGCCATGAAGCTCACGGGCTTCGTGGCCTGGGCGGCCTGGCTCGGGATCCACATCTTCTTCCTGATCGGCTTCCGCAATCGCTTCGTGGTCCTGTTCACCTGGGCCTGGGCGTACCTGACCCACCAGCGCAGTGCCCGTCTGATCCTCGGCCGGCCTTCCTCCCCCGCCTGATGCCGCCGCCGCTCACCCTCGTCGCCCTGCACGGCAACGGCGGGGGCGCCTTCCGCTTCGCGCGGGTCGAGCCCTTCGTCCCAGGAGACGTGCGCTTCCGTCCGGTCACCCTGCCCGGCTTCGCGTCGGTCCCCCGCGATCCGACCCTCACCACGCTGCGGGCCTACGCGGAGCGCCTTCGAGAGTGGCTGCTGGCGGAACCGCGCCCGCGGGTGCTCCTCGGCCACGGCATCGGGGGCTCGATCGCGCTCGAGCTGGCCCAGCTCGCCTCCAATTCGATGGACGGCCTGATCCTTCACGCCCCGGTGGGCGCCCGCCTCGGCTCGCGGCTCTTCCCGCGCCTGATGGCCCTGCCTGGCGCGAGGCGTCTCGGGCCGTGGGTGTTCTCCGCCCGCCTGCTGCGCCCGTTCTGGAGGCGGCGGCTCTTCTCGCGCCCCGTTCCCCGCGACTACACGGACCGTTTCTTCGCGGAGTACCGCGCCTGCTCGGTCTTCGCCCAGATGTTCGAGCTGGTCACGCCGGACTGGTTCGCCTCCCTGCGGCCGGTCCCGGTGAGAGCCGCGCTCCTCTGGGGCGAGCGCGATCGGGTGCTCACGGTCGGCCAGCTCGATGCCTTCCGCGCGCTGCTGCCGGGCTGTTTCGTGAGCTTGCCCGGGAAGTGGGATCATTTCCCCATGATCGACGAGCCCGAGGCCTACGCGCGCGAGGTCTCGGCCCTCGCCCGGAAGCTCGCGGTCCGCTAGAATCGCTGAGCGCATCCATGGGCGATCCCGTCCCCATCCTCCGCCAGCCCGGCCTCCGCACGCTGCTCGGACCCGGCGCGGCGGCCCTCCTGCTGTGCCTGGCCCCGGCCGCCTCGGCCCTGGACCCGTACGAGGCCGGAGGGGCCAGGTTCGACCTTACCGCTCTCGACCGGACGGGGAACGCGTGCAGCGACTTCTACCAGTTCGCCTGCGGCGGCTGGCTGGCCAAGAACCCCCTGCCCTCCGACGAGTCCCGGTTCGGCCGGTTCAACGAGCTGCACCAGCGGAACCTGGAGACGCTTCGCGGCATCCTCGAGCGGGCGGCCGTCCCCTCCCGCGGCCGCTCCGAGGGCGATCGCGAGATCGGGGACTACTACGCGGCCTGCATGGACGAGGCGGGGAGCGAAGCCAAGGGCCTGCGTCCCCTCGAGCGGGAGCTCGCGCGGATCGACGCCCTCCACGACCAGGCGGGCCTGTCCGAAGAGGTGGCGCGCCTCCACGCGATCGGCGTGCCCGCCCTCTTCGCGTTCGCGTCGGAGCAGGACTTCAAGGACTCGAGGTCGGTGATCGCCAAGGCCGACCAGGGCGGGCTGGGCCTTCCCGCGCGCGACTACTACCTCCGCGACGACCCGAAGACCAAGGAGATGCGCGAGAGGTACGCGGCCCACGTGCAACGCACCTTCGAGCTGACGGGCCAGGCCCGGGAGGCGGCGGCCGAATCGGCCCGCGCGGTGATGGAGCTGGAGACCGCGCTCGCCCGGGGCTCCCTCGACCTGGAGAGCCGCCGGGATCCCTCCCGCCTGTACCACAAGATGACGCGGGCGGAGCTGCAGGCGCTCGTGCCCTCCTTCGACTGGCGTCGCTACTTCGCGGCGGCGAAGGCGCCCCGTTTCGACTCCCTGAACGTGGCCGCCCCCGAGTTCTTCAAGGCTCTGCAGGGAGTCCTCGTGGAAGGGGGCGCCCTCGGCCGGCTGAAGGCCTACCTGCGCTGGCAGCTCGTCCGCGACGCGGCCCCCCTCCTCCCGGAGGCTTTCGCGAAGGAGAGCTTCGCGTTCTACGAGCAGACCCTCACCGGGGCCCGCGAGATGCGGCCGCGCTGGAAGCGCTGCGTGGAGCTGGCGGACGAGCACCTGGGCGACGCGCTCGGCCGGCGCTACGTGGAGGAGACCTTCGGGGCCGAGGGCAAGGCCCGCATGCAGTCCATGGTGGCGGCCCTCGAGAAGGCCCTCGGCCGGAACATCCAGAAGCTGCCCTGGATGACCGCGGCCACCCGGGGCCAGGCCTTGGCCAAGCTCGCCGCGATCGCCAACAAGATCGGCTATCCCGACACATGGCGTGACTACGGGGGCCTCAAGGTCCGGCGGAGCGACGCCCTCGGCAACGCGCTGCGGGCGCGCGCGTTCGAGGTCCGGCGCCGGCTGGCCAAGATCGGCCGGCCCGTGGACCGCCAGGAGTGGGAGATGAGCCCGCCCACGGTCAACGCCTACTACAACCACCTCATGAACGACATCAACTTCCCGGCGGGCATCCTGCAGCCGCCCTTCTTCGACAAGGCCCGGGACGACGCGGTCAACTTCGGGGCCATCGGGGCGGTGATCGGCCACGAGCTGACCCACGGCTTCGACGATTTCGGCCGGCAGTTCGGGGCGGACGGGAACTTCGACGACTGGTGGACGGCGGAAGACGCGCAGGAGTTCGAGAAGCGATCCGCCTGCCTGGTGGACCAGTACGGAGCCTACGACGCCGCCCCGGACGTGAAGCTCTCGGGCAAGCTGACCCTGGGCGAGAACGTGGCGGACAACGGGGGCCTGCGCATCGCCTACATGGCCCTCAAGTACGTGCTCGGGAAGCAGCGCCCCCGTCGAATCGAAGGCTTCACCGCGGAGCAGCGGTTCTTCCTCGGCTGGGGTCAGATCTGGTGCGAGACCCAGGCGGAGGAGGACGCGCGGCGGCGCGCGCGGACCGACGTCCACTCGCCCGGCCGCTATCGGGTCAACGGCGTGGTCTCCAACATGCCGGAGTTCGGCAACGCTTTCGGTTGCAAGGCAGGCGCCCTCATGGTGCGGAGGCGTCCGTGCCGCGTGTGGTAGGAGGTTCGATGCGCAGTCTGACCCGGGTCCTGGTCATTGCCCTCGCCGCCCCGGCCCTGGCCACGGCGGCCCCCCCGGCGGGGTGGACGATCCCGGTCGAGGTGAAGAAGCTCGCGAACGGCCTCACGGTCGTGGTCTCCGAGGACCACTCCGCCCCGACGTTCGGCCTGTCCACCGTCTACCGCATCGGCTTCCGTCTCGAGCCGAAGGGGCGGACGGGCTTCGCCCACCTCTTCGAGCACATGATGTTCGAGGGGACGCCCGACGCGCCCAAGGGGACGCTCACCCGGGTCGTCGAGGGCGGGGGCGGCGTCCTCAACGGCTCCACCCGCTACGATTACACCAACTACATCGCCTCGGCGCCGACGAGCGCCTTGGACGCGATCCTCTGGCTCGAGGCCGACCGGATGAAGCACCTGGACTTCTCCGACAAGAACCTCCAGAACCAGCGGGACGTGGTGAAAGAGGAGATCCGGGTCAACGTCAAGAACCGGCCCTATGGCCTGTTCTTCTGGACGGACGTCGCGGCCAAGGCCTTCGACAAGTGGGAGAACGCCCACGACGGCTATGGCTCCTTCGAGGACCTGGACGCCGCGAGCCTCAAGGACGTGGAGGCGTTCTACCAGAGATACTACGGTCCGAACAACGCGGTGATGGCGATCGTGGGCGACCTGGCGCCGGCCGAGACCTTCGCCAAGGTCGAGAAGTACTTCGGCGCCCTGCCCGCGCGTCCCGTCCCGCCCGGCGCCGACGTCTCGGAGGGTTTGAACACCGCCGAGCGCACGCTCGAGCAGACGGATCCCCTCGCCCGCGTGCCCGCCCTCGCGGTCGGCTACAAGATGCCGGCCCGAGGCAGCCGCGACCACGTGCCGGCGGCGGTTCTGGGCGACCTCCTCTTGAACGGCGAGGCCTCGCGTCTCTACCAGGGCCTCGTCAAGGGCAAGGAGCTGCTCCTCGAGGTGCAAGGGGGGATGAACTGGCCGCTGGGCGACGCCTGGACCTTCAGCGGCCCCACCCTGCTGACCGTCTTCGGCCTCTACAAGCCCACGACGAGTGCTAGGGCGGTGGCGGACGCCATCCAGGAGGAGGTGCAGAAGATCGCCCGCCAGGGCGTCCCCGCGGCCGACCTCGGGCGCGCCAAGACGAAGATGCGGTCCGACTTCTACGCAGGCCTCGAGCTGCCGATCTACCGGGCCAACTCCCTCGCCCTCGCCCAGCTCCTGGGCGGGAGCGCGGCCTCGCTCAACGAGATCCCGGAGAAGCTCGACGCCGTGACCTCCGCCGACCTGCAGCGGGTGGCCTCCACGTACCTGACGGCCGCCAATCGCACCGTCGTGGATCGCAAGCCGGCCCCGCCCGCCGCGCCCGCATCGAACCCGAAGGAGGAGTAGCGTCATGAAGAAACTGTGCCTGCTCGCGCTCGCTGCGCTCGTGGCCCCCGCGCTCTCCGCCGCGGAGAAGAAGCCCCTGCCCAAGGACCTGCCCCCCTTCGGCGAGGACAAGCCCCTTCCGGTGCCGGCGATCGCTCAATCCAGGCTGCCGAACGGCCTGACCGTCTGGGTGGTGAAGCGGCCGGGGTTCCCCCGAGTGGCCGCGGTGCTCGCCGTGCGCGGCGGGACGGCCGCTGACCCCCGGGACGCGGAGGGTGTCACCGAGCTTCTCGCGGACACGGTCAAGGAAGGCACCACCACCCGCACCTCCCGGCAGATCGCCGAGGAGCTGCAGGCCTTGGGGGGCGAGATCGGGGCCAACCCCGCAGCCGACGCGATCTACGTCACCGCCACCGGCCTCGGGTCGGGGACCCAGAAGCTCCTGGAGGTGATGGCGGACGTGGCGCGCAACGCCTCCTTCCCCGCGGCCGAGGTGGAGCTGGCGAAGAACAACGCGATCCAGGGACTCCTGGCTCGCGAGGCCACGCCCGAGTTCCTGGGCCAGAAGACGCTCGCCCGTGCGGTCTACGGCGACCACCCGTATCACGTCACGGCCCCCTCGAAGGAGACGCTCTCGGGGGCCACCCCTGACCGCCTCAAGGAGGAGCACGCGCGCCGCTTCCGGCCGGAGAGCGCCCTGCTCGTGGTGGTGGGCGACGTGGACGCGGCCGCGGTGTCCGCCGCGGTCACCCGCCTCTTCGGTCCCTGGAAGGGGACGGGCGAGGCTCCCGCGGCCACGCCGTCCTCGCCCGCGGCGGCCCCTCGCCGTCTGCTGGTCGTGAACCGGCCGGGCTCGGTGCAGTCGCTTATTCTCATGGGCCGGCCCGCCGCCACCGTCACCGACCCGCCCTACTACCCGCTGCTCGTGGCCAACACGATCTGCGCCGGCTCCTTCGGCAGCCGCCTGGTCGAGAACATCCGCGAGGACAAGGGCTACACCTACTCGCCGCGCGGCAGCGTCCAGGCCCGGCAGAAGGGCGGGTTCCTGAACGTGCGGGCGGACGTCCGCACCGAGGTCACCGGCGCCTCGCTCCTCGAGATGTTCTACGAGCTGGACCGCATGGGGGCCACCCTCCCGAGCGCGGAGGAGCTCGCGCGGGCGAAGCGCTACCAGGGGGGCCTCTACCTCCTGCGGAACCAGATCCAGGGCTCGGTGGCCCAGACCCTGGCCACGAACTGGGTGAACGGCCTTCCCCCCGAGGCCCTGGGCGAGTTCGTGCCCACGGTCAACGCGGTGACCGCGGAACAGGTCCGCGACGCCGGGCGGACCTTCTACCCCTCCGCCCTGCAGACGGTCGTGGTGGTGGGGGACGAGCCGAAGGTCAAGGCCGAGCTGGCGCAGTTCGGGACGCCGACCACCGTCCAGCCGTAGGGGTCGCTACACGCGGTCGAGGTGGGCGGCCTCGGAGTCGCCCATCTCCACCTTCCCCTCCGGGAAGTACTCGCGCCAGCGCCGCGTGACCGTCGCCGCGGTCTCGGGGTCGCACGCGAGCTCCTTCGGGAACGCCGGCTTCAGGCGCGCGTCGATGAGCACCGGCGGCTCGTGGACGACGTGGTGGCGCACCACCCGGGTCGCGCGCGCGTGCACGTCGGCCGCGGGCTCGAACCGCGTGAACGTGGTCCAGAGGAAGTTCAGGGGGCTCCGGGCGGCGCGCTTCGGCTCGTCGGTGAGGACGAGGAGGGGCCAACCCGCGAACGCGGGGTGCGCGGCCAGGCGACCCGCGGCCTCGCGGTCGGACCCGAAGGGCGGTCCGCCGATCACCAGGCACCCGCCGCAGAAGACCCGGACGTCGGTCACCTCGGGCGGCGGAGCCACCGGCGGCCGGAAGTCCCGCGGCAGCTCGCGCACGGGATCGCCGAGGCCCAGCCACACGCCTTTCGACCCTTCGTTCACCGCGGGCCCCGAGTAGTCGAGGGTGTCCATCGAGAGGTTCGAGAAGACGTAAAGGTCGGTCTCGGGGTTAGTGCGGGCAAGGACGTGCTCGAGCGTCTTCTTGAAGTCGCGCAGGTCCAACGGCTGGTCGGTCACGAGCAGGAACTTCGTGAGCGAGAGCTGCCCCTCCCCCAGGATGCGGAAGGCCGAGGCCATGGCCTCGCGCGCATAGCGCTGCTTCACCACCGCCGCCGCCAGCGAGTGGAAGCCCGTCTCCCCGTAGGACCAGAGGCTCACCACCGCGGGCATCACGAGCGGGAAGAGGGGGGAGAGGAGCTCCTGCAGGAGGTCCCCGATGTAGAAGTCCTCCTGCCGGGGCTTGCCCACGACGGTCGCCGGATAGATCGCCTTCCTGCGTCGGCAGAGGTGGTCGATCCGGAACACCGGGTAGTCGTGGCGGAGCGAATAGTAGCCGTAGTGGTCCCCAAAGGGCCCCTCGGGAGAGCGCACGCGGGCCGGGACGTGGCCCACGAGCGCGATCTCGGCGCTGGCCACGAGCGGGTGCGGCCCGGGCCCGGGGCAGAGAGAGAGCCGCTCGCCCGCGATCAACGAGGCCAGCATGAGCTCG
>WNFV01001437.1_pt1 | contig 32746 bp, 29 predicted proteins | sample 5400101 | NCBI WGS metagenome assembly WNFV01 (sample SAMN13153361, study PRJNA577476) | soil metagenome | isolation source: 115 cm soil or saprolite under grassland replicate 1 | place: USA:California | collected 2016-06-15 | reverse complement strand
CACGCGGGCTCGACAAGGCGCTGTTCCAGAAGCTCGCTGCCGGCGACTGGATCGATCGACATCAGAACCTGATCGTCATCGGCCCGACCGGCGTCGGCAAGAGTTGGCTTGCGTGTGCGCTCGGTCACAAGGCCTGCCGAGACGATCGCTCCGTCTTCTATCAGCGAGTGCCGAGGCTGTTCGATGCCTTGGCGCTCGCACGCGGTGACGGCCGTCGTGGCCGGATGCTCAAAACCCTGGCACGCATCGAGCTGCTGATCCTCGACGACTGGCGCCAGTCCGGCGCCGTGACCCCCTTGCTGCCGTCGACGCGAGTGCCTGTCCGTGATCATCGGAATGCTGTCCGCAATCGATCGGAAATACTGTCCGCCTTCAATCGGAACAGCTGTCCGCCTTCGTCGGAATCCGCAGTTGCAGCGGGACCGCGTATCTTTCCCACCCGGCCACCTTTGGTTATCATGGTCTTTAGATCATTGTCATCGATCACAAAAGGGCCCCGTCGTGAGGCGGGGCGCGAAAGCAAATTCTGACAGAGAACCTGAAACTGTTCGGCAACCCAATCAGCCTGCGTGTCATCCTGCACAGAGATCGTATTCCGCTTTCCCTTTAACACGGCGTTCCTCCCTTGGGCTGATGGCGAATCACAGTTTACTCTTCACGGTTTGTTCTGACCACAGAATGGTCATATGCAAAGATGAAAAAAGCTTCAACAAAGTCGTCTTCAAGACGACGGACAGTAAATCCTGTTGAAAGAACCAACCCAGAGCTAGTCTTCGGGATCGTTGGTCCAATTGGAGTAGATTTAGAGCGTGTAATCTCTTCTCTAAGCGCCGCTTTGAAGGAAATGAAATACCATCCTATTCTTATTCATCTAACATCACACATGAATAATGAGCGTATAACTTCTAAGATTGATCAAACGTCTTACTATAATCGATATATGTCTCTAATTAAATATGCCAATGAATACAGAAAACTAGCGAAAAACCCAGCAGCGTTAGCCGGGCTCGCGATACTCCACATACGCCGAAGACGGGCAGAGTTCACCTCAACTCAAGAGCAGCCTGCATTTGGAAAGGCATACATCATTCGTCAATTTAAACGCCCCGAAGAAGTAGAATTGATGCGCCGAGCTTACGGTCGGAAATTTGTTCAGGTGTCGGTGTTTGGTAGCGAGATTGATCGTCGGTCGGTCTTGATCAACAAAATTCGCAGCTTCGATCCATCACCTAAAACAGACGCCGAATGTGAAGAGCAGGCAATCCGGCTCATTGAGAAGGACAACAACGAAGTTGACAACGTCGATGGTCAGCGCGTGTCCGACGTGTTCCATCTTGGGGATGTGTTCGTGGACGGCATCGATGCGAAAAAAGCAGACGATACGATCCATCGTTTCATCCACGCGCTCTTTGGCGACAACAGAATTTCTCCTCACAAGGATGAATATGGATTATATGCAGCCGCAGCCGCAGCCCTCCGATCATTAGACCTTTCGCGCCAAGTGGGTGCGGCCATTTTTTCCAAGAATGCTGAAATAATCTCTCTCGGCTGCAACGAGGTGCCAAAAGCGAGCGGTGGAACGTACTGGTCCGATGACCCTCCTACATTCCGGGATATTGATCTTAAGCGAGACGCAAATCAGGGGAGGCGGGCTGAGATATTTTACGATCTTGTTGATCGGCTCTCGACGGAAGGCTTTCTTTCGGAAAAACCATCAAGCCCAACCGAGATACAGGCATATGTCGAGCGCATGGTCAAAAAGAAGAAAATCAAAGACTCTCAACTCATGGATATCATCGAATTCGGCAGGATGATTCACGCTGAAATGTCGGCAATTTCAGACGCTGCACGTCTTGGCAGGCCGACGCGAGATGCTACCCTGTACAGCACGACTTTTCCTTGTCACCTTTGCGCTAAACACATTGTGGCAGCAGGGATCGATAGAGTTGTGTTCCTCGAGCCTTATCCGAAAAGCTACGCGAAGGAACTCCAAGACGATTCAATCACCTTTGACCCTAGAGAGAAGACGAAGGTTCGAATGTCTTCTTGTTCCGGAGAACATCGGTCCCAGGGTAGAGGTAGGGATCGATCATCAGGACGAGGCGAGAGCCTTCTTGCGACGTTTCGCGCGGGTAAATTGAGCAATGCGAGCAGCACGTTCGTCCGCCGACAGGCGCTCGCGGTCCATTTGCTCGAACAGCGCTTCTTCTTCGGCCGTGAGAATGAATCCCTCGCATGCAAGCGACACCCGCACGCCCGGTCGGCGCCGGTGGATTTCGGCAAGCTCGGTGTCGGTCAGGCGCGGTCGGCTGCGCATGCTGCTCTCCTCGAACATAGCCAGTATATCATAATTCGACCGTTCCCATGGAAGGGCTCTTCCGACGACCTCTACGGCAAGGTGCGCCCCGACAAGCTCACTCAGCAGACCCGAAGGGGATGATGCCAGGACGGACGTCGGCGTTGTGTTATGCGGCCCTGCAATCGACCCCACCGTCACCGCGCCGCGGTCACCTGGATCTCGATCTTCTTCTCCGGTCCCTGCAGCAGCGCCTCGATGCAGGCGCGCGCGGGCGTGCTGCCCGGCACCACTCAGGCGTCCCAGACCTTGTTCATCTCGTCGACGGTGCGGATGTTGGCGCGGGACACCTCGGCGGGCTTACCCCGACGAGTTCATTCGGGAAGTGCGCGGAACAGCAGCCACTCTTTCGGCACGCCTTTCAGCGTGTGCGGGCCGCGCTCCTCGAACACCAGGCCGGAGCCGGCCACCAGATCACGTACCGTCTGCGAGACGAGCACCTCGCCCGGCGCAGCGAGGGCGGCGACGCGCGCGCCTATATGCACCGCTATGCCGGCCAGCTTCGCGCCGGCGAGCTCGCATTCGCCGGTGTGGACGCCGCAGCGCACCTCGATGCCCAGCGCGCGCACCGCGTCGCGAATCGCGCCGGCGCAGCGGATTGCCCGCGCCGGCCCGTCGAAGGCGGCGAAGAAGCCGTCGCCGGCGGTGTCGATCTCGCGCCCGCGATATTCCCGCAGCGCCTCGCGCACCTTCGCATGGAAGGCCTCGAGCAATCCGCGCCAAGCGCGGTCGCCCAGCGCCGCGGCACGCTCGGTCGAGCCCGCGATGTCGACGAACAGCACCGTGGCGAGCACGCGCTCCGGCTCGTGCACATGGCGCGCACCGGTCAGAAAGACCTCGACCTCGTCGAGCAGCGCGTCGCGATCGCCGGCGAGGTAACTATGGTCCACGCCCGCTAGCTCGACGAACTTGGCGCCCGGGATGCGCTCCGCCAGGTAGCGCGCCTGAGCAATGTTGATCACGAGTTCCGCCGCCCGGTGCAGAACGAGGGTCGGCACCCGAATGGCGGGCAGCACGTGCCGCACGTCGATCTCGCGATTCATCTTCATGATCGCGATGGCCGCGCCGGGGCTTGCCGACGCGCGCTGATAGGAAGCCATGCGCTCGGCGGCTTGCTGGTCGCTGGTCAGGCTCGGCGCAAACATCGTGACCGCCAGGCTTTGCGGCGTCCCCCAGTGGCGTTCGAAGTTGTCGAACAGGCGCTGCCATTGGTCGTCCTTCCATCCGAACGGATAGTCGTCCGCCCAGGAGCGCTTGGCGTAGGTGCCGTACAGCACCAGGGCGGAGGTGCGCGCCGGGTAGGTCGCGGCGTAGAGCAGCGACATCGGTCCGCCCTCGGACACCCCGAACAGCGCCGCGCGCTCGCACCCGACCTCGTCCAGGATCGCCTGCACGTCGTGCATGCGCTGCTCGAGCGTGAAAATCTGCGAGCCGCGGTCCGACATGCCGGTGCCGCGCTTGTCGAACAGGATCACGCGGCAGAACGAGCCGAGGCGCCGGAAGAATGCGCTGTGCGCGGGCGACTGCCAGGCGGCCTCGATGTTCGAGACGAAACCCGGAACGAACAGCAGGTCGAGCGGACCCTGGCCGAAGACCTGATAGGCGATATGAACGTCGTCGCTCTTGACGTAGCGGGTTGCGGGTAAGTCGGCCATCACCGCGCCGCGGTCACCTGGATCTCGATCTTCTTCTCCGGTCCCTGCAGCAGCGCCTCGATGCAGGCGCGCGCCGGCGTGCTGCCCGGCACCACCCAGGCGTCCCAGACCTTGTTCATCTCGTCGACGGTGCGGATGTCCGAGAGCCAGATCGTCGCGGTCAACAGCTTCGACTTGTCGGTGCCGGCCTTGGCCAGGAACGCGTCGATGAAGGAGAGGATTTCGCGGGTCTGTTCGGCGACGCCATGGCCCAGCGCCTTGTCGGCGATCAGCCCGGCGAGATAGACGGTGTCGCCGTGCACGACCACCTTGCTCATGCGCGGATTGCCGTCGATGCGTTGAATGCTCACGTCGCCCTCCTCGGTTGTTGGTTATCGCGCGTCCACTAGCGCATTTCGGTCAACTAGCGCCAGTCTCTCCGTCGTCATTCCGGGTCCCGAGCGTAGCGAGGGAGCCCGGAATCCATAACCACCGCCTGGGATTATGGATTCCGGGCTCGCGCCTTCGGCGCGCCCCGGAATGACGGCAGATGGTTCGATGCGAGCGGAAGCACCTGTAAGTCGGCGGCGGCGACATTTTCAGGTCCGCCGAGCAATTCAAACGCATGCGAGACCACCTTGCGCATGACATTCGGCAAGGCCTCGCCGGCAAGCTCGGAGAGCGCGACCCAGCGCGCGCCGGCGGGCGGGCGCGTCTTGGCGCCGACGGTCGCGGTGTAGACCACGAGCTGCAGCGGAAAATGCGTGAACACGTGGGTGACGACGCCGGGAACGCGGCGCCACTGCGGCTTCGCTCGTGCCAGGCGCGGCGCGTCGGCCAGCGCGCGGCGCTGGTCGAAGTCGTGCGCCCAATCGCTCGTCGGCACCTCGGTCATGCCGCCGAGCAGCCCCTTCGGTGGGCGCGAGCGCACCAGCACGAACCCGTCGGCGCGCGTGACAACGAAGGCGGCGCCGCGCCGCAAGCGCCCTTCCCGCTTCGGCGCCTTGCGCGGAAACGTCTCGGGGTCGCCGCGCCGGCGCCCCGCGCAGGCCTCCATCCAGGGACAGAGCGTGCAGGCCGGTTTTTTCGGCGTGCAGATGGTGGCGCCGAGGTCCATCAGCGCCTGAGCGAAATCGCCGGCGCGTTGGGCCGGGACCAGCGCTTCGGCGAGGCGTCGGATGCTTCCCTTCGCCGCCGGTAATTCCTCCGCGACCGCGAACAGCCGCGCCACCACCCGCTCGATGTTGCCGTCGACCGGCGCGGCGTGTGCGCCGAATGCGATGGCCGCGATCGCCGCCGCCGTGTAGCGGCCGATACCGGGGAGCGCGGCGAGCTCCGCTTCGGTCGGCGGGAAACGTCCGCCATGGCGCTCGACCACCGCTTTGGCGCAGGCATGCAGATTGCGCGCACGCGCGTAATAGCCGAGCCCGGCCCACAGCCTGAGCACATCCTCGAGCGGCGCTGCGGCAAGCGCCCGCACGTCCGGCCAGCGCGCGGCAAAGCGCGCGAAATAGGGCGCGACCGCCTTCACGGTGGTCTGCTGCAGCATGATCTCGGAGAGCCACACGCGATAGGGATCGGGCGTTGCGCCCGGCACCGCGCGCCACGGCAGCGTTCGGCGATGGCGGTCGTACCAGGCCAGCAGCGCGGCCGGTTGCGGGCCGCTCCGCTGCGCGCCGGTGCGCTTCCGCGGCTCCATCCTAACTGCTAGCGTCATGGCGACCGATGTGGCAGAGCCTTGCGCCGTGAACAAGCCCGGCAAGTCGTACCCGCGTCCGCTCAAGGACCTTCTGCACAAGACGCTCGGCGACGCCTTCGCCAAGCAAGGTTTCGCCTCGACCGAGCTGGTCACCCGCTGGCCCGATATCGTGGGGACGGAGATCGCCGCCCATTCGCAGCCGGAAAAAATCCAATGGCCGCGCGCCGCGGACGGCGGCGCTCCCGAGCCCGGCACGCTGGTGCTGCGCGTCGAGGGGCCGACGGCGGTGGAGATCCAGCACCTCTCGGGCGTGATCCTGGAGCGCGTGAACCGGTTCTTCGGCTGGCAGGCGGTCGGCGGCTTGCGGCTGCGGCAGGCGCCGCTACGCCGCGACCGACGCCAGCCCCACCCCCCCGCCGACCCCGAGGCGGCGGCACGCATTGCGGCCACCCTGCCCGAGATCCGAGATGAAGGCCTGCGCAACGCCCTCGCCCGGCTCGGGGCCGCCATCAAGCAGTCGTGAGGCTTGGCGAGGCGGCCCGCCATTGCCACATTTGGCAATTCAGGGTAGCGACCAGGGCGAACAACGGGTCAATGGGACGGATACAGTAAGTCATGGATACCGCACAGGAAGTCGGCTCGACCGTTACCCGCCGCAATCTGCTGATCGGCGCCGCGGCGGTCGTGGTCGTCGCCGCCGCCGCCGGGGCGGGCTACTATTATTGGACCCCGCCCGCGCCCACGCCCAAGTCGCCCGCGGGCGGCGCTGACGCGTCGAGCGCCGACCTGCTGACGCCCGGCCCGCTCGGCGATCAGGTCCAGGGGGCCGCCAATGCGCCGGTGACGCTCATCGAATATGCCTCGATGACCTGCCCGCACTGCGCACACTTCCACGAGACCACCTATCCGGAGATGAAGAAGAAATACATCGACACCGGCAAGATCCGCTTCATTTTCCGGGAGTTTCCGCTCGATTCGCTGGCCGCCGCCGGGTCCATGCTGGCGCGCTGCGCCGGCAAGGACAAATTCTTCCCGCTGATCGAGACGCTGTTCGCGCAGCAGAAGGAGTGGGTGACCCAAAGGCCGCTGCAGCCGCTGTTTGCGATCGCCAAGCAGGCCGGCTTCACCCAGCAGAGCTTCGACGAATGCCTGACGAATCAGCAGGTGCAAAACGGAATCGAAGAGGGGCGCCAGCGGGCCGTGCAGAAGCTCAATGTGCAGTCGACCCCGACCTTCTTCATCAACGGCAAGCTCTTCCGCGGCACGCTGTCGATCGAAGAGCTGGACAAGGAGATGGCCCCCTATCTCAAGGGCTGATAAGGGTTTTTTCGACCGGCCGGGCTCCGTGCGGCGGCCGCAGCCGGCGCCGCCGGCGCCGGGGCCGGCGTTTCGAGTGCGAACAACGTGTTCTTTCTGTTGCGGAATCACGTCCGCCGATTCATTCTCCCGCTCGATGCGGCAGACCACCTCGACCCACCCCCTGGGACCGAGCCCTGAGCGATTCGGTCAGGGCCGCCCCTCATGATTGGACCAGCGTCGGCATGAAGCTCACGCGGCTGCGCCTGCTCGGCTTTAAGTCCTTCGTCGAGCCGACCGATTTCCTGATCGAGCCCGGGCTCACCGGCGTGGTCGGACCGAACGGCTGCGGCAAGTCGAACCTGGTGGAGGCGCTGCGCTGGGTGATGGGCGAGACCTCGCATAAATCGCTGCGCGCCGCCGACATGGACGACGTGATCTTTTCCGGCACCAACAACCGGCCGGGGCGCAACAATGCCGAGGTCGCGATCCAGATCGACAACAAAGCGCGCAAGGCGCCGGCCCAATTCAACGAGCACGAGACCCTCGACATTTCACGCCGGATCGAGCGGGACCAGGGCTCGACCTACCGCATCAACGGCCGTGAAGTGCGCGCGCGCGACGTCAACATTCTGTTCGCCGACGCCTCGACCGGCTCACGCTCCCCCTCCATGGTGCATCAGGGCCGCATCGGCGAGATCATCCAGGCCAAGCCCGAGCAGCGCCGGCGCGTGCTCGAAGAGGCGGCGGGCATTTCGGGCGTGCATGCGCGGCGGCACGAAGCGGAGCTTCGGCTGCGCGCAGCCGAGCAGAATCTCCACCGGCTCGAGGACGTGATCGGACAGCTCGCCGCCCAGATCGACGCGCTCAAGCGGCAGGCGCGGCAGGCGATCCGCTACCGCGCGGTCGCCCAGCAGGTGCGCAAGGCCGAAGCCACCTTGTTCCACCTGCGCTGGGTCGCGGCCAATGCCGAGCTCGCCGAGGCAGAGCGCGCCAAGGATCTGGCCATTCGGCTGGTGGCCGAGCGCACCGGCGCGCAGGCCGAGGCATCGAAGCGGCAGACGCTGGTGGCAGCCGAGCTGCCGGCGTTGCGCGAGGCCGAGGCCAAGGCTGCGGCCGCCCTGCAACGGCTGGTGATCGCGCGCGAGACGCTCGAACGCGAAGAGACCCGCGCCAAGGACCGCATGGCCGAGCTCGACCGCAGGCTGATCCAGCTCGGCGACGATATCGTACGCGAACAACGCCTGGCGGCCGACGCGGAGGCCGCGCTCAGCCGGCTCGCCGCCGAGGAGGAGACGCTCCGCCGCGAGGCGACGGCAAACGACGAGCAGCGCGCCGGCGTCGACCAGCGCGTCGCCGAGGCCGACAAGGTGCTGGCCGCAGCGGAAGCGACGTTCGGCGCGCTCACCGGCACGCTCGCCGACCTCACCGCCCGGCGCCATGCGCTGGAGAATTCGGTGCGCGAGCACGGCGATCGGCTCGCCCGCCTCGGCGACGAGATGGCGGCGGTGGAGGGCGAGCTGGCGCAGATCGAGGCCGAGGCCGCGGGGCGCACCGATCCGGCGGCGCTCGCGACCGCGGTCGAGCACACCCACGCCGCGGTCGCGGAGGCGGAAGCCGGCGCGCTGCGCGCCGAGGCCGCCCATTCGGCCGCCCGCCAGGCGCTCGACCTTGCGCGCGGGCCGCTCGCCGAAGCCGAACGCCGGGCGCAGCGGCTCGATACCGAAGCCAAGACGCTGGCGAAGCTCCTGCACGTCGACACCAAGAATCTCTGGCCGGCGGTGATCGACGACCTCACCGTCGCGAAGGGCTACGAGGCCGCGCTCGGCGCCGCGCTCGGCGACGATCTCGAAGCCCCGATCGATCCGTCCGCGCCCATGCGCTGGGCCGGCGCCGCGATCGACCCGACCGATCCGGCATTGCCGGAGGGCGTCGAGCCGCTCGGCGATCGGGTCAAGGCGCCCAAGGAGCTGGCGCGGCGTCTGGCGCAGATCGGTTTGGTCGAGCGCAAGGACGCCGAGCGCGTGGTCAAGCTGCTCAAGCCCGGCCAGCGCCTGGTTTCCCGTGACGGCGATCTCTGGCGCTGGGACGGCTTCTTGGTCAACGCCAATGCGCCGACCGGCGCGGCGCGCCGGCTCGCCGGCAAGAACCGTCTCGCCGACATCGAAGCCGAATTGGAAGCGGTGCGCCACGAGGTCGAAGGCAAACAGCGGAGCGTCGCCCAGGCGGAATCCGAGGTCGCCGCCGCCGCCGAGGCCGAGACCGCCGCCCGCACCCGCTGGCGCGACCTGCAGCACCAGGCCGACGCGGCGCGCGATCAGCACGCGGAGGCCGAACGCGAGGCGAGCCGCAGCGCGGCCCGGCTGTCGGCGCTCGGCGAGGCGAAAGCACGATTGGCCGCGAGCCGCGACGAAGCGACCGCGGCGCGCGCCGACGCCGAGCGCGCGCTCGCCGCGCTCGCGCCGGCGACCGAGGTCGAGGCGCAGCTTGCCGCCGTGCGCGGAAAGATCGAGGGCGACCGCGCGCGGCTCGCCGAGGTGCGCGCCGAGGCACAGGCGCTCGCGCGCGAGGCCGAGCTCGCCGCCCGCCGCCTGGCGGCCATCGCCGCCGACCGCGAGGCCTGGAGCTCCCGCAACGGCGGCGCCGCCTCCCAGATCAAGACGCTTGAAACGCGCGTCGACGAAGCCAAGAGCGAGCGCGCGAGCCTCGAAGATGCCCCGCGCGCCTTCGCCGCGCAGCGCCAGGCACTGATCAGCGAAATCGAGACGGCGGAGGCCGCGCGCCGCGCCGACGCCGACCGGCTCGCCGACGCCGAGAACGCGCTTGCGGACGCTGATCGCGATGCCCGCGCCGCGCTCGAGGCGATGGGCGCGGCGCGCGAGGAATCGGCGCGCGCCGAGGAGCGCTTCGAAGGCGGCAAGCGCCGGCTCGCCGACGTCGCCCACGAGATCCAGGACATGCTGGAGGTGCAGCCCGCCGAAGTCGCGAACCTCGCCGGCATCGATCCCGACAAGGCGTTGCCCGAGGTCGCCGACGTCGAAGCCAATCTCGAACGGCTGCGCCGCGACCGCGAGCGGCTCGGCGCCGTCAACCTGCGCGCCGAGGAGGAGCTGCGCGAGGTCGAGGCCCAGCACGGCTCGCTCACCGCCGAGCGCGACGACCTGGGCGAGGCGATCAAGCGGCTGCGCCAGGGCATCCAGAACCTCAACCGCGAGGCGCGCGAGCGGCTGCTCGCCTCCTTCGAGGTGGTCAACAACCACTTCCAGCACCTGTTCACCGAGCTGTTCGGCGGCGGCACCGCCGAATTGCAGCTCATCGAGCACGACGACCCGCTGGAAGCCGGCCTCGAGATCGTGGCGAAGCCGCCGGGCAAGAAGCCGGCGACGCTGTCGCTCTTGTCGGGCGGCGAGCAGGCGCTCACCGCACTGGCGCTGATCTTCGCGGTGTTCCTCACCAATCCGGCGCCGATCTGCGTGCTGGACGAGGTCGACGCGCCGCTCGACGACCACAATATCGAGCGCTTCTGCGACCTGCTCGACGAGATGACGCGTTCGACCGACACGCGCTTCGTGATCATCACGCACAACCCGATCACCATGGCGCGGATGAACCGGCTCTACGGCGTCACCATGGCCGAGCGCGGGGTCTCGCAGCTGGTCTCGGTCGACCTCGAAGGCGCGGTGAAGCTGCGCGAGGCGGTTTAATCGAAGCGCAATTCGCGACGAACTTCCGGCGCCGCCTCACCGAACGCGATAATTTCCGGCCAGGAATGCCGTATAGGTCCGCTCGAGCCCGGCGCGCAGCGAGGTGCCCGCCCGCCATCCCATCCCGCCGAGCTTGGAGCTGTCGAGCAGCTTGCGCGGCACGCCGTCGGGCCGCGACGGGTCGAAAACGAGCTCGCCCCGGTAGCCGACGATCTCGGCGACGAGCTTGGCAAAATCCGCGATCGTCACCTCCTCGCCGCTGCCGACATTGACGTGCGGTTCGGCCGAATAATGCTCGACGACGAACACGCAGGCATCGGCCAGATCGTCCACGAACAGGAATTCGCGGCGCGGCGTACCGGTTCCCCACACTTTCACGGTCGGAACGCCATCCTGCTTGGACTGGTGGAAGCGCCGGATCAACGCCGGCACCACATGACTGTTTTCGGGATGATAGTTGTCGCCGGGCCCATACAGATTTGTGGGCATGACCGATATGAAGTCGGCGCCGTATTGGCGGCGATAGGCTTGGCACAATTTGATCCCGGCGATCTTGGCGACGGCATACCATTCGTTGGTCGGCTCGAGCGGCCCGGTGAGCAATTCCTCCTCGCGCATCGGCTGGTGTGCGAGTTTCGGGTAGATGCAGGAGGAGCCGAGAAACAACAGCTTCTTCACCCCGGCCTGGTAGCCGGCGTGAATGGTGTTGCGGGCGATGGCAATATTTTCCGAGATGAACTCCGCCGGGTAGGCGTTGTTGGCGTGAATGCCGCCGACCCTGGCCGCGGCCACGATCACCACGTCAGGCTTGGCCGTGGCGAGGAACCGTTCGGCTTGTTCCTGCCGTTCGAGATCGACTTCGGAGCGGTCGGCGGTGATGATCTCGCACGCCGCGCCGGCGAGTCGGCGCACGATCGCGGCGCCGACCATGCCGCGATGACCCGCAACATAAATCCGCCTGCCGGCGAGATCGAAGATCTTGGCAGCCATCCCGGCCATTACCGCCCGCTTGCTTTCGCTTTCTCGACAATTAGCATCATTCGAAATGCCGTGAAACGCCCGCGCGCCGACACGACCGCGCACGAGCGGCGAAGGCTCGATTTCGGCCATCGCGCGATGCCCTGACTGCGCGTGACGCCGGGGACCTCGAGACCTTCCCGCAGGGCAACCGCTGCTTGATCGACAACCAGATACTTGCGAAAGTCGCGCTTGTGTTCCAGCCTTCACGGCGCCCGTGCGGAAGTGCCATAGAGATGATGTCGTCCAGCCGGCCGCTTCTGGTACGTCTCTCCAAGCGAATGTGTCGTAACAACGTCATGCGCATGACTCTCAGCGCATCCCAGCACCGAAAATGACGCGATGAAAAGCTTCTGGCAACGCGTCGTCAGCAGCCGACCAGGACGCACGGCCCGCACGCTACTGGCCAAGCCTTACGCCGGCAGCGTCGTCGCCGCGGGTGTTGGATTGGTGGCATTGGTGCTCGTGACGGCAGGATTCGTATTCGGCCTCGATTGGGTGCGCAGTTGGAAAGTCATTGGCTTCCCGGGGGCTCTGCCCCCATTCTATGACCTTCATACTATCACCGACAACGCCCCGAGGTGCGCAACGACCGACATCGCTGCCTATCCGTATCCCTATCCTTCCTCTTATGAGGCTGAATGCAATCCCTGGCGCCACGGCTACAACTTCCCGCCGGTTTGGATATTGCTCGGCAAGCTCGGCATCGACGGCAATAGCGCAGCATTGTTCGCTATGCTCTTCGAGCTGCCGGCGCTCGGGCTGCTTGCGCTGTTGTTGCGGGGGCGCCCCGTCAGTTCCGGCCTCATGGCGCTCCCGCTCGTGCTGTCTCCCTCCGTCGTGCTCGCGTTCGAGCGTGGCAACATCGACATCGTCGAATGGATCCTGGTCTGCAGCGCAGCGCTGCTGTTTTCCGAGCACAGCAAGCTCCGGGCCGCTGCTTCGCTTCTCCTCCTCTGCTTCGGAGTGGTGGTAAAATTTCTCGCGGGATTCTGCTGCACGCTGTTCATTCGCCTGCGGCCGACAAGTATGATCGTCTCTCTTTTGCTGGTCGCGTTTTCGCTCGTCTATTTGTATAGTCTCTCCGACGTGCTGCCGATGATCCGGAAGAATTCATTTATCAGCCCCTACGTTTCGTACGGATACCTTATCCTGTTCGATCGGCTCGAATTCCTCTACGGGCCGCGTCTAGGCCTTGACTTGGCAGGCCTCACCCGCTCATGGATTCCAATTGCGGCCGTCGCCTTTGTATTGCTCATCGCCACTGTGTCAGCACTTGCAGTCTGGCGCCGTGGCCGCGCCCAGTTGAGGATCGACGAAGGCAGCGACGGCGTGGCATTTCTTTTCGGGGCCGGCATTTACTGCGGCAGCTTTGTCCTGTTCGGCACCAACTATACATACCGGCTGATGTTCCTGCTGCTCTGCTTGCCGCAATTATTCGAATGGGTCGAGGGCCGCGGCGAAAGCGACGCCGGCTCCCGCCGAACGGCGTACCTGCTGCTCGGCAGTTGTGTTATATCCATGTGGCTCAAATTCTATCCCGAAAAAACGCTACACATCAATCAGATCACCGATTGGATTCTGTTCGGCGTGCTGAGCATGATCGTCGTGCTCAATGGGCTCTATGCCTTGGGCTCGCTGCTACAGAACGCCGGTGCACCGCGGTCAGCAGAGCACATCGTCCCTGGCAGCTCGTCAATTTAGCTTGTGACGGCGAACTTAAGCCAATCGATCGGAACCGTTCGCCTTACCCGTCGAACCTGTGCTAATACTGCATGTCATCGATGTGATCCAAGGCAACAGGGTATGCGGCAACACGGCAAGAGCTCGATGAATCCTGCGGAAAAAATCCAAGATATGCTGATCAGCGTTGCCGTGCTCCTGGACGGCACGGGCCCATCGTCCTTCGAAAAACTGTCGGAAACCGCGAGTCGGCTGGCAGACGCGTACCGGTTCATCGATTTTCTGATTGTCGGAGACGTTCGCTGCGAGCTCGACGAAAAGACGTTCGCTCGTGTCGTCGCCTTCTGTCCCCAATCCCGCTATTTGCAGATCGAGGGAGCATTCGGTTACGACGACCTCATCAGATTTGCGTGCGGCGAGGTCATCGGCGACATCATCGTCCTTACCTCGGTGGACGAAATCGACAAAGTCGACTTGCTGCATCTCTTGAGCGTGCTGAGACAGGGTCCGAATATGGTGCGGTTGCGACGCACGCGCGCATCGATCCTCGAGCTTGCGGCCGCCCGCGTCCTCAAGTTCGTGACCGGATTTGACGTCGATCCGCGCTTTCTACGCACGATCGGCGTCAACCGCTCGCTTCTCGGGCAGCTTCTGAACCAACCATCGCTGCTCAGCTTCGTTCGATTTCGCGCGGCGATGTTCGAGTCGAACCACGAGGTCATCGACGTCGATATCGCAGCGCCGCGCCGCGGTTTGCGCGCGCTGGTCGGACGGCTCGAGGTCATCGCCAATCTGATCGGCATCGCGGCGCCGCGCCTCCTGTCGTTCGCGGCCGCGTTGTCCGGGGTGCTCGCACTGATGTCGCTCGGCTATATGCTCTATGTCGGGCTGGTTCTTCTTGTGAAGCCTCACGTGGCTGAAGGGTGGACGACGCTCTCTCTGGTGATCGCGTTCGGGCTTTTCGTCCAGACCACCGCCTTGGCAATCATCTGCCTCGGCGTAGCGAGGCTCTTCCGTGATCCTGAAAAGGCTGGTCGCATCCTCAACGATGTATCATCGAGTGATCTGTTTCGCAGCTTCACCGCACTCAACATCGAGCGATCGTGAGCTACTTCGATGCGCGGGCTGATCGGCTACTCCGGGTTCGTCGGCAGCAACCTCGATCGTCAGGGCGCGTTCGACGCGCTCTTCAACTCGAAAAATTTTCAGGCGCTCGCTGGCCAAGCGTTCGACGAAATCTGGTGTGCCGGAGTACAAGCCAGCAAATGGTGGGCCAACCAGAACCCGGAAGCCGACTGGAACGCCATCGACTCGCTGTTGGGCGTACTCAAGACGGTAAAAGCCGATCGCTTCGTGCTGATTTCCACAGTGGACGTATTCAAGTCGCCGATTGCAGTGGATGAGAGGACGCTGCCGGACCGCCATGGCCTGCACGCCTATGGCCTGCATCGCCTGCGCGTCGAGGACATGGTGAAGGAACGGTTTCCGCGACATCTCGTTGTACGTTTGCCAGGACTTTATGGCCGGGGACTGAGGAAAAACGTCATCTACGATTTCCTCCACGGCAACAATCTCGCGAGCATCCACGCCGACGCGGTTTTTCAGTTCTATGATCTGTCGCGTCTGACGAGCGACATCGCCGTTGCGTCGGCGGCCGACGTCGACCTCATTCATCTCACGACGGAGCCCGTCTCGGTGGCGGAGGTGGCTGCATACGCATTCGATCTCGTGTTCCAGAACCGGCCGACGCCGGCCGCGCCGCGCTACGACTTGCACACGGTTCACGCGCGGCTATGGGATCGTGAAGGACCTTATCTCGAAAGCGGCGCCGAAGTGTTGCGCGGCATCCGGTCCTTCGTTGCCGCCATGAGACAGGTGGAGCGCATATGACCGTTCCGCCAGTGTCACAGATTTCCGTTTCGAACATCGCTTGGTCGCCGCAGGAGGACGAAGACGTCGCCGCGCTGCTCGAGCAGCGAGGGGTCACGGCAATCGAGGTTGCTCCCGCGCGTTTGTTCGCCGACCCCGACGCCATCACTCCGGCTGCCGTGAAGAGCACTCTTGCCTTCTGGAGCGACCACGGGATCAGGGTCGTAGCCATGCAGGGCCTGCTCTTTGGTCGGCCAGACCTTGCTCTGTTCGCGGACACCGCAGCTCGCGAAACGATGGCCGAGCAATTGCGTCGAAAAATCGCTCTTGCGGGGGAACTCGGATGCGGCCCTTTGGTATTCGGTAGCCCCGGCAATCGTCGCAGGGAGGGGCTGCCCCTCGAGGATGCCTATCGCCACGCGGCTGAATTCTTCCGGCCGCTGGCGCAATTCGCGGAGCAGCACGGGTGCGTCTTATGCTTCGAACCCAACGCGGCCGCCTACGGCTGCGACTTCGTGCGAAAAATCGGTGAGGCCGCGAGGCTCGCACGGCTGGTCGATCATGCGGCCTTTCGCGTCCAGCTCGATATCGGTAACTTCATGATGGAGCAGGACGACGTCGACGAGGTGCGTGCGGCAGCGCCTTTGGTCGGGCATTGTCACGCGAGCGCACCGAACCTGTCGCCTGTTGGAGAGGGCGAAACGCCGCTGGTCAGCCTGATCGCGACGGCACGTGCCGGCGGATATCGGGGCCTTGTTTCCATTGAGATGCGCAAGCCGGAAACCGGCACCGCCCTTCCCGCCATCGAGCGCGCATTGCAATACGTTACCGAAGCGGTAGCAGCGGTTGATGCTTGACCGACAAACAATCGAAGTTCCGTCGTGCGACCTGAAAGTGCTGAGGGCAAGACGCACCCGGTACTGCATTGTCGTTCCCGCGATCAATGAAGGAGCAAGAATCCGCGACCAGCTCACGAGAATGCACGCGGCAGGCACCATGAAGCTTGCCGACGTGATCGTCGCCGACGGCGGATCGACGGACGGCTCGCTCGAACCCGAAGAATTGCGTTCCTGCGACGTGCGCGCGCTGCTCGTCAAGACCGGGCCGGGCAAGCTATCTGCCCAGCTTCGAATGGCGTATGCCTATGCGCTCGAGGAGGGCTATGAAGGCATCGTCACCATCGACGGCAACGGCAAGGATTCGATCGAATCGATTCCGCTCTTTCTCGACGCGCTTGACAGCGGCGTTGATTACGCGCAGGCATCGCGCTTCATTGCCGGCGGCCGGGCCATCAACACGCCGTTCATGCGGCACTGGGCGATCAAGCTCGTCCATGCTCCCTTGCTGAGCTTTGCCGCCGGGCGGCGCCTCACCGACACGACTCAGGGCTTTCGCGCGTATAGCCGACGCTATCTCGCCGATCCGAGGGTCCGGCCGTTCCGCGACGTGTTCCGGACGTACGAATTGTTGGCCTATTTGACCGTCCGCGCGTCGCAATTGGGCCTTCGCGTTGTCGAAGTCCCGACCACTCGTACATATCCGCCCGGCGAAATTCCGACGAAAATCAGCCTGCGCGGACAATTCTCCATGGTCGCGATCCTGTTGCGAACCCTCTTGCGACAGTATCACCCGCGCTCGAAGGCGAGCTGAAACGATGCCCGAGCGTGCCTACGACGGCATTGTTGTTGGCGCCGGATTCTACGGTCTCTCTTTGGCGCTGCACCTGAGCGCAAGCGGCCGGCGTATCCTCGTGCTCGAGGCCGATCGCGAACCCATGTCGCGCGCCTCGATGGTGAACCAGGCGCGTGTCCACGGCGGATTCCACTACCCGCGAAATTTCGTGACCGCGCTACGTTCGTTCCATAATTATCAGCGCTTCGTTGACGATTTTCGACCGGCGATCGTCGACGATTTTCAGATGCTCTACGCCATTGCGCGCCATCACTCGAAGGTCAATGCCAAGCGTTTTCAGACAATGTTTGCCGCGATGGGGGCGTCGATTGCCGTCGCCACACCGTCTCAACACGCTTTGTTCGATTCCGATCGGGTCGAAATGGTCTTCGTGTGCCGAGAAAGCGCCGTCAATTGTGCCAGCCTGCGCGATCTGCTTCTTGAGCGGCTCGCCGGGCAGCCGGTCGATCTTCGGCTCGGCACGCAGACGGTACGCATCAGGCGCGGCGAGAACGGGATATTGAACGTGATTCAATCGGACCGGACGAGCGTCTCGGCACCTTTCGTCTTCAACGTCACCTACTCGCAGCTCAACACGCTCGTGGCCGACAGCGGGGCTCGTCCTATCCCCTTGAAACACGAGCTTACCGAGGTCGCGCTCGTAGAGCCTCCGACCCAGCTCGCAGGGCTTGCCGTGACGGTCATGGACGGTCCTTTCTTTTCGATCATGCCGTTCCCCGCGCGCAAGCTGTATTCCTTGACCCATGTACGTTACACGCCGCATGCGGCGTGGCACGACGGCGCGGGCGCGGAGAATCCGTATACGGTTGTCGAGCGGCTGCCACGCGACAGCTATTGGAGGCACATGGTGTGCGACGCGCAGCGCTTCATGCCGGCACTCGCCGACGTGGCCTGGCGCGAGTCGCTTTTTACGATCAAGACGGTGTCCCTGAAGAACAACCGGGATGACGGCCGCCCCATTCTGTTCCGCCCGGCTCCCGAGTTGCCCGGGCTCTATTCGATTCTCGGCAGCAAGCTCGATAATATCTACGATCTCTTCGAGCTCGTCGATTCCCTCGAGGGCTAGGACAAAGCGCCGAGAGAACCCACGCGGTATCTTGCGCAGATTGGGGTGACGAGTTGAGCATCGACATGTTCGCTACATGGCCTTGATGCGCAGGAACGCGAAGAAAACCATGCGCAGCAACATGGCGCCGTGACGGAAGCGGGAAATCTGGGTCTCGCCGTAGCTGCGGCTCGCATAGCGGATCGGAATCTCGACGGCTTTGAGGCCGAGCTTCGAGGCGCCGAAGATCAGGTCGAAATCTCCAAATGGATCGAAGTCTCCGAAATAGCTGCGACCGGCCTTGAGCCGCGCATAGTCGGAGCGGGTCAGCGCCTTGGTGCCGCACAGCGTATCGGTGAAGCGCTGCGACAGCAGCCAGGTGAACAGCAACGAAAAGACCTTGTTGGCGATGAGGTTGAGGAACCTCATCGCCTGGTCCTCCATCGGATAGACCAAACGGGAGCCGTTGACGAACTCGCCCTTGCCGGACCGGATCGCTTCCCAGAACTTCGGCAGCTGCTCGGGCGGCACGGTGAGATCGGCATCGAGGATGATCAGGACGTCGCCGCGCGCGACCTCGAAGGCGGCGAACACCGCGTCGCCCTTGCCTTTGCCCGGCTGCCGCATCGCCTTGATGTCATAATGCGGATAGGCGACGATCACCCGCTCGATCTCCTGCCAGGTGCCATCCTGCGAATGGCCTTCGACGAAAATGATCTCGAGGTCCTCGACGAAGCGGGGGATCCGCTTGACCGCCGCTTCGATATTGCCGCGCTCGTTGCGCGCCGGGACCACGATCGTCGCCGATTTCACCTCCACGGCCGGCCGCCGCAGCGAGCGGCACACGGTATAGTGCCGCAGGCAGAGCTGGCGAATGAGCGGGAACGGCGCGACGAAGCGGTTGACGATCCGGCCCAAGCCGAGGAGACGCACCGGCAGCAGCACCCGCGTCTCGCTCTTGACCGCCTCGAAATCCGCGAGCGCGACCAGCGTGCGCAGGTCGGCGGGCGAGAGAACGTTTTGCGGCGGCTGCGGCATTTTCAGGCCGACCGCCTCGGCGAATTTCAGGGCCGGATACCACAGGTGCGAGAAATGACCGATGATGAGCCGGGTCTCGCGCGTGCAGAGCGCGTGCAGGGCTTCGAACATGCCCTGGCAGTCGTCGAGCGCGCCGAGCGTGTCGACCACCACGATGGCGTCGAACGGTCCGGGTAAGGATCGGACGAATTCGGCGTCCTCGATATCGCCCACGAAAAATGTCAGATCGGGATGGGCCTTGCGCGCCGCATCGATCATGCCCGCGCTGAAATCGACGCCGATGCCGAACGACGGCTTGAGCGCGGCGAGCAGATCGCCGGTCCCGCATCCGAGCTCGAGCACCCGGCCGCCTTCCGGGATCAGGAACTTCAGGTAGAGCAAATCCTCGTCGTGGAAGAAGGCGCCGCGCTTAAGCCACTTCGCACGCTCCGGCGCGCTGGCGTCGGCGAGACGGCGAACCTCTTGCTTGCGCGCCGACATGGTCGCTGGCACAGGCGATATGAACTCGGTAGCAGCCATCTTGGCCCGTATACGTGATTTCAAAGTCCATTTGCCAAAAATGCTGCCGTTTCGCAATCAATCGCATGCCGCCAGCGGGCGGCACACGCTCTCGAGCGGCTTGCGCTCGGCGGCGACCGCGTAACGCGCGGCGATGACCGCCGCCGCGACCATCAGCGCGGCGCCGAACAGATAGCCGCCGAACACGCTCCAGCGCGAGCCGGTGTCGATCAGGAAGCCGAACAGCCAAGGCCCGGCAACGCCGCCGATGCCGGTGCCGACGGCGTAGAAGAAGGCGATGGCCAGCGCGCGGATCTCGAGCGGGAAGGTCTCGCTCACGGTCAGATAGGCCGAGCTCGCCGCCGCCGAGGCGAAGAAGAAGATCACCATCCAGGCCGCGGTCTGGCCGGTCGCCGACAAGACGCCGATCGCGAACAGATAGCCCGCGCCCGCGAGCAGCACGCCGGACAGCGCATAGGTCGCGGCGATCATCGGCCGGCGGCCGACGGTGTCGAACAGGCGGCCGAGAAAGACCGGCCCGAGGAAATTGCCGGCCGCGAACGGCAGGATGTACCAGCCGACGTGATCGGCGCGAATGCCGTAGAAGTCGGTCAGCACCAGCGCATAGGTGAAGAAGATCGCGTTGTAGAAGAAGGCCTGCGCGGCCATCAGCGCGAGGCCCACGAGCGTGCGGCGGCGCTGCGCGTGGAACAGCGTCTCGGCGACCTCGCGCAGCGGCGTGAAGCGGCGCGCGGCAAGCCGGATGCGCGGCAGCGTGCCATCGCCGAAGCGGTGACCGTGGGCGGTGAAAGAGGCATCGATCCGCGCCACGATCGCTGCGGCCTCGTCGGCGCGGCCGTGGGTCATCAGCCAGCGCGGCGATTCCGGAATCCAAAAGCGCATGAAGAAAATAACGAGGCCGAGCACGGCTCCGATCAGAAAGGCAAGGCGCCAGCCGAGGTCCGGGGCGAGCAGTGCGGGGTCGAGCAGCACGATCGAGCCTGCCGCGCCGAGCGCGGCGCCGACCCAAAAGCTGCCGTTGATGACGAGATCGGTCCAGCCGCGATAGCGCGCCGGGACGAGCTCCTGGATGGTCGAGTTGATGGCGGTGTATTCGCCGCCGATGCCGGCGCCGGTGAAGAACCGGAACAGCACGAAGCTCCAGATATTCCACGACAGCGCGGTCGCGGCGGTGGCGACCAGGTAGACCGCGAGCGTGATGAAGAACAGCCGCTTGCGCCCGAGCCGGTCGGTGAGCCAGCCGAAGAACAGCGCGCCGAGCACCGCGCCGGCGAGATAGGCGCTGCTGGCGAGCCCGATATCGGCGTTGGAGAATTGCAGCGCCGGGCTCTGCTTCAACGCCGGCGACACCGCGCCCGCGAGCGTCACTTCGAGGCCGTCGAGGATCCAGGTGACGCCGAGCGCGACCACCACCAGCGTGTGGAAACGGCCCCACGGCAGCCGGTCGAGCCGCGCCGGGATGTCGGTCTCGATGACCGCCGGCTCCGAAGGTTGGGAGCGCACCGCCGTCGCCAGAGCCATCGCCGCCTCATCGCGCCCGCCGCGCCCGAGCGCCGATGACTCAACGGCTTGCGCGGCCCTGCGTTCCGCTGCGTGAAACTGCTTTGTCCATCCCCCGTCATGCGCCGGCGAGCATCGACCGAAACCGACAGTCGCTGGCCGTTACCATATGGCGGCTATTCCGGCACGCAATCGCAGAACTTCCAAGGACTGAAGGGAACGTTGCACTTTGGAAAACGGTCGGCGTTGAGGTTTGCTAGCGGACGAACTATATTGTGGTGCAGCGCCCTGGAGCTAGTGGGTCGGGATCATGTGTGCCCCGCTCAACCAAGAAATCGTCAATGACACAGCGAAGCTGATCATGCATCGGCTGATTGCGCGGTTGCTTGTTCGCGATCCATTGTTGGTCGATCGGGCGAAAGTCTCGCTTACCAAAATTTTGGTCCATTTTCCAGATCGATCCTTTGTCGCGGAGTGGGAAGAGCTACTTCGCCTGCCAACTTGGGAACTTCGCGCACTACTGACCAGCCGCAATCAACACATGAAGCGTTTGCGGCTGTCATCTCCGTTCGTGACGGCTGAAGGCGTGGATTTTGGGGACCAGGCTTTGCGGCGGCGGATCAGGCGGGCTGCGAAAAGAATTGTGGTTCGCGCTTCGCGCCCCGCAGGCGGGCATAGCCAAGGCATGCGGCCGCCGATGGCAGCTTGATGTCGACCTCTCATCCAGTCCGTACTTTGGAAGACCTGGAACGAACAGTCCGCGCTGTCGCGACTGAGTTCAAAACCGACAAGATCTTCATCATTGGCAGCCAAAGTATTCTTTTGGCGTGGCCGAATGCGCCGCCTCTGATGAGGATTTCCCCCGAAATCGACGTGTATCCCGACAACGCAAAGGATTGGGAAACGCGAGAGAAAGAGAAGCATCCGGATGAATCCCCGGAGGCGTCGGAACATATTGATGCCTTGTTCGGGATCGGCTCGCAGTTCCATCGAACGCATGGCTTCTACATCGACGGCGTGGACGAAAACACCGCGACGCTACCAGCCGGCTGGCAGACCAGAGCTGTGGTCCGACAAATTGATGTTGGCGGACGAACTGTCACTGCGGTTGCGCCTTGTCCGGAGGACCTCATTGTATCGAAGCTCGCGCGCTTGGACGACAAAGACAAGTCGTTTATCGAAGCCTATCATTCTGAGCGGCCACTCGATCTGAGCGTCATTGAAGAAAGAATACGTCTAAGCGATTTCGAGCCCCCAATCGCCCAGAGAGCCTGCGCTTACATCCGCAATCTCACCGGGAAGATTGCAGAACCAAGCCAAACCCACGACGATGACAGAGACGGTTCAGGAGGCGGAACCACGGGAGGCCTTCCACCGTGACTGCTTCGGGTCAATCGCGTCGGTTTGGCGATATGCCTAGACGGTCCGGTGACAACAGGAGGGATCAGCTCAGCTTCAGCTTGAACAACCTGATCGCATTGCTGCGGCCGATCTTGATGCGGTCGTTCTCGCTGATGCTGGCGGCATCGAACCATATCGCGGCGTGGTCGATGTTCTCGAACGGCCAGTCGGTCGAGAACATGATGCGGTCCGAGCCGATCTCGAGCATGGCGTCGATCAGCGTCTGGGTGCGGAAATTGCCGGACGTGGTCAGATAGAAATTGGCGTTGAAGTAGTCGGCGATCTTCTTCTTCGCCGGGTAACTGTGCCGGCCTTCGATCCAGGCATTGCAGTGGTCGATGCGCCACATGCTGAACGGCAATCCCTCCCCCATATGGCCGAGGATGATCGCGAGCCGCGGATATTTGTCGAACAGGCCGGAGCCCATCAGGCGCAGCGCATGCACCGCCGTCTCTTGGCCGAAGGCCCAGACCGGGCCCAGCAGCCAGCTGTGGCCCTCGTAGATCTTGGCGTCGCGCGGCAGCGGATTGCGCGGGTGCAGATAGAACGGCACGTCGAGGCGCTCGACCGCTTCCCAGAACGGCCAATACTGCGCGAGGTCGTAGTAGACCACCGTGTCCTTGTCGCCGGCCTGCGAGAAGCCGTTGACCAGCGCGCCCTTGAAGCCGAGGTCGTCGACGCAACGCTGCAGCTCCTTGGCGGCGAGCTCCGGGTCCTGCATCGGCAGCGCGGCGAGCCCCTGGAAGCGGTCGCGCCGCTTGCGCACTTGCTCCGCCAGAAAATCGTTGGCGCGGCGGGCAAGCTCGTTCGCCTGCGCCGGATCGGGGATCGCCTGCACCGCCGGCGCGTTGAGCGACAGCAGCATCATCTCGATACCATATTGGTCCATCAGGCGAAGCCGCCGGCCGTGCAGATCGAGCACGCGCTCGCGCACCTCCTGCCACGCGCGGTCCGGAAAGAACCCCCTGGAATCGTTCACAGTCTCCTCGATGGCGAAATGCTCCTCGAGTCCGATCTTGCCTTGCATATTGGCTCCCTTCCGCGGCCGCTTCCCTAGCGCCCCGCCACACCATATAAAGTGCGCCCGGCCAACCACAAATATTGGTCTTCCGAGGAGCTCGCTTCATGTCGTCTACCATCATCACCTGGATCGTCATCGGCGCGATCGTCCTGCTCGTGCTGTGGATCATCATGATCTACAACGGGCTCGTTGCCATGCGGCAGCGGGTCAACCAGGCCTTTGCCGACATCGACGTGCAGATGAAGCAGCGCCACGACCTGATCCCCAACCTGGTCGAGACCGTGAAGGGCTATGCCGGCCACGAGCGCGGCACGCTCGAGGCGGTGATCCAGGCCCGCAACTCGGCGATCACCGCGCAGGCCGGCGGGGTCGCCGCCCAGGCCGCCGCCGAGAACGTGCTCAGCGGCGCCTTGCGGCAGCTGTTCGCGCTCAGCGAAGCCTATCCGGACCTGAAGGCCAACCAGAACTTCCAGCAGCTGCAGAGCGAGCTCTCCGACATCGAGAACAAGCTCGCCGCCGCGCGGCGCTTCTTCAACAACGCGGTGCAGGAGTACAATACCGGCATCCAGCAGTTCCCCGCGGTGCTGCTCGCGGGCTCGCTCGGATTCGCCCAGAAGGAGTTCTTCGACGTGGGCACCGACGAGCGCAAGGTGATCGGCCAGGCGCCGCAAGTGAAGTTTTAAGCATTCATGGCCGCCTACGGGCTCTACACGCACATCCAGTCGAACAAGCGCCGCTCGATCGCGCTGCTGATCGGGCTGTTTGTCCTGGTCTACCTGATGACCTATGCGGGCGCCTTGGTGGCCGAGGCGTTCTTGGGAGACGCGTCGCTCGACTATCTCCTGCGGGCGGCGCTGCGCGACTTCATCTATTCGCTGCCGTTCGTGACCGTCGGCACCGCGCTCTGGATCCTGATCGCCTACAAGTTCCACCAGTCGATGATCGATGCCGTCACCGGCGGTCGCGAGGTGACGCGGCAGGAAGAGCCGCGGCTCTACAATCTGCTCGAGAACCTCTGCATCTCGCGCGGCATCACCATGCCGAAGCTCAAGGTGATGGATGAGGACGCGCTCAACGCCTTCGCCACCGGCATGAACGAGAAGCAGTACTCGATCACCGTGACCTCGGGCCTGCGCGACCGGCTCGACGACGCCGAGCTCGAGGCCGTGCTCGGCCACGAGCTGACCCATATCCGCAACGGCGACGTGCGCATGCTGGTGATCGCGGTGATCATCGCCGGCGTGGTCTCGTTCTTCGCCGAACTGGTCTTCCGGCTGATGTTCCAAGGCGGCTTCCGCTGGCGCAGCAGCGGCAGCAGCGACCGCAAGGGCTCGGGCGGCGCCGTGATCGCGATCATCATCGCGGTGGCGATGATCGCGGTCGCCTGGCTGCTGTCGATCGTGATCCGCTTCGCACTGTCGCGGAAGCGCGAATATCTCGCCGACGCGGGCTCGGTCGAGCTGACCAAGAACCCGGACGCCATGATCACGGCGCTGCGCAAGATCGAGGGCCGCGGCGAGCTCGAAGGCGCCACCTCCGCGGTGATGGAAATGTGCGTCGACAATCCGCGCTCGGGGTTCGCCGACCTGTTCGCCACCCACCCGCCGATCGAGAGCCGCATCGACGCGATCGTGAAATTCGCCGGCGGACGCGACCCCGGTCCGCTGGCCTTGCCGGAACCCGAGGAGCGGGCGGACGCAGGCGCGGACGAGAACATGGACCAGCTGGCGCCGACCGGGCCGTGGGGCGGTTCCGGCACGCCCGGCAGCGACAAGCCGTTCCTGCCGCCGCGGCCGCCGATCGAGCTCGGCGGTTCCCAGCCGAGCGGAGGCGAGCCCGGCCCCTGGGGGCCGCATCGGAAGAACTGATTGGAATTCTCCACAGCAATTCACCGGCGGAGTTCCCGCTCCCCGCGTCATGGAGTCGGAACAGCCTTGTGGATTGATGTGCAGAAGTTCCCCTCCTTGCGACGAGAATTATGTGAATCGCGCCGCCGTTCTGTCATGGTTCTGCCCAAGGCTCGGTCCCATCCGGGGCCTGATTCGGGGGAGAGCCAATGTCAAAGCCATCCGTCATCATCGTGGGAGCGGACAAGGGCGGGGTCGGCAAGACCACGGTCGCGCGCACCCTGCTCGACTACTTCACCGCCCATCAGATCGCCACCCGCGCCTTCGACACCGAGGCGCCGCGGGGCACGCTCAAGCGCTTCCATCCCGACCTGACCGACGTCGTCGACATGACGCTGGTCGCGGACCAGATGAAGATCTTCGACACGCTCAACTCCTCGGACGCGTCGGTGACGCTGATCGACGTGCGCGCCGGCCTGATGTCGCCGACGCTCAAGGCGTTGCGCGATATCGGCTTCATCGAGGCGGCGAAGAAGGGCCAGATCACCTTCGCGGTGTTCCACATTCTCGGGCCGTCGATCGCGTCGCTCGACGAGATCGCGGAAACCGCCGCCTATCTCGGCGACGCCAAGTATTTCATGGTGAAGAATTTCATCAACAGCACGCACTTCTTCGAATGGGACGAGGCGACGCATTCGTCCTATTTCAAGAGGATAAAGGACGCGGTCGAGGTCACCATTCCCAAGCTCAATGAAATGGCGACCGAGCAGGTCGAATTGGCGTCGGTGCCCTATCTCACCTTCATCGCCAACAAGAAGCAGAGCGGCGACCCTGCCTCCTACTCGTTCGTGCTGCGGGGCTATGTGCGCCATTGGCTCGGCAATGTCTGGGCCGAATACGACCGCATCACTCTCACCGACATCGTGGCCGCGCGACCGCTGGCCGCCCCGGCCCAGAAGGCGCAGGCCGCTCGGTAGCGTACGCAAAGCAGGCAACAGTAATCAGGCGTCAGTAATCAGGAACAGCGTGCTGTGTCCTGATTACTGACTTCTGATTACTGATCCCTGCCGGGGGGACGCGAGCGCACCGTGCCGACGCCCGACAGCCAGCAGAGGTTAGCGGCCGTCCGTGAGGAGATGCCGGGCGGCTCGGCTGCGGCGGCGGCGGCAGCCAAGCGGCGCACACCGGTCTTTGTGGTTGCATCCCCGCGCCCGCAGGTCGGCAAGACTTTCCTCGCACGCCTCCTCACCGACTTTCTTCGCCTGGACGGCGGCGAACCGGTGGCCTTCGATCTCAACCCGAGCGGGGACGCGCTGCGGGATTACCTGCCAGGCTTGGCGACCGCCACCGACCTCGGCGACATCAGGGGCCAAATGGCACTGTTCGATCGCCTGATCGTCGACGACGGCATCGCCAAGGTCGTCGACCTCGGCCACGCCGCCTTCGAGCGGTTCTTCGCCATCGTCGAGGAGATCGGCTTCATCGACGAAGCCTGTCGCCGCTCGATCGAGCCGATGATCCTGTTTGCCGCCGACCCGCACCCGATTTCGGTCAAGGCCTACGCCGATCTGCGGCGGCATTTTCCGAAAGCCGTGGTCGTGCCGGTATTCAACGAGGCGATCGTGAAAGGACGAAAGCTGCGCGACCAATTCCCGTTCGGCCGCGCGGCCGCCGTGCCGCTGCAGATTCCGCTGCTGCCGCCGATGCTGAAGGCGCAGGCGGACAGGTCGGCGCATTCCTTCGCCGACTTCCACGCCCAGTTGCCGGTGGGCGTTCCGATCGGATTTGCCTTCGAGCTGCGCTCATGGACCAAACGCACCTTCCTCGAGTTCCGCGAGCTCGAATTGCGGCTCCTGCTCGAAAAACTGCGGGCCTCGCTCGGCCCGGGCGTCAGGCTATAGGCCGCGAAATCCCCGACAATGAAGGGGCCTGTTTTCAGCTATCGTTGGTCTCACCGGCCAAAAAGGTCCTCGGCCGTCACGGCAACCCTTGGCTTCAATATCGAATAGCACTAATATAGGTTGTATCTCGACCATCGGCCGGTCCCCCGGCCGCATCGCCAACCGAGAGAGCGTCCCATGGCAAAGAAGACCCGTACCTATTCGAAACGCGGCAAGACCACGCGCGTCGCGCCCAGCAAGACCTATCGCATCCTGGTCGAGACCAGCCCGCACGAAACCGTGCGCAACCTCGGCGATTTCCGCCTCGCCCATTGCTGCATGCCGCAGCCGCCGCGCCACGAGAACGGCGGGCAGCGGCTGCATGCCTTTGCGTCGGGTGCGACCGTCGCCGCGTTGCGCAAGGCCGGCCGCAAGGTGCGCGTGCTCGCGGACGCAAACTCAGAAGGCAGGCGCGCGCAGAAGCACATCGGCAAGGGCGACCGCTTTCAGGGCGGGCAGCGGGGTCCCGCCGGCATCGGCAAGCTGATCTGACATCCTCACGCGCAGGAGCGACGTCATGGCAAAAATAATGAACACGACCGAAATCGAGTCCGCGCTGGTGAATTTCGGGACGGTCTATCCCGATTTTTGTCAGCGCATCGAGCTGCCCGAGCAGACCCACGAAGGTCGCGCCTGTCACGCGCTGCGCATCGCCAAGAGCTATGATAGAAACAAGCCCGCCGCGCTCGTCATCGGCGGCGTGCACGCGCGCGAATGGGGCGGGCCGGATATCGTGGTCAATTTCATCGGCGATATCCTGCGGGCCTATGCAAACGGAAAAGGCCTCAAATATGGAAAGAAGACATTCTCGGCGAGCGAGATCAAGACGATCATCGAGACCACGACGGTGGTGGTGTTTCCCTGCGTGAACCCGGACGGCGTCGAGTACAGCCACAAGAAAACGGCGCTGTGGCGCAAGAACCGCAATCCGGCGAGCTCGCACGGCGACGCGAGGAAGATCGGCGTCGACATCAATCGCAACTACGACTTCCTCTGGGATTTCAAGACCTACTTCCACCCGTCCGCCTGGGTCGGCAGCCTGGCTTCCGACGATCCGACCGAGGACACGTTCCACGGAACCGCGCCGTTCTCCGAGCCCGAGACGCGCAACGTCAAATGGCTCCTCGACAACTTCAACTGCGCGCTCTTCCTCGACCTGCATTCCTTTACCGGCGACGTGCTGTACAACTGGGGTGACGACCAGAACCAGAACACCGATGCAAATCAGAATTTCGCCAACTCCAGCTTCAACGGAAAGCGCGGCGTCATCGGCGACGGCTATCGCGAATTTTTGAGCCCGTCGGACCAGCAGGCTGCGAGCAGCATGGCGCAGGCCATAAGCGACGCGATGAAGGCGGTGCGGAACCGGCCTTACAAGGCGATCCAGGCGGTCGGGCTCTATCCGACGGCCGGCGCCAGCGACGACTATGCATTCAGCCGGCATCTCGCGCACCCGGGGCTGAACAAGACGTTCGGATTCACCATCGAGTTCAACTTCGAAGGCGACGGCCAGAACCCGTTCCTCGTCACCTCCAACCCGAAGGTGCTCGACCAGACGATGCGCGACGTGATCCCCGGGCTGATCGCTTTTTGCACGGCGGCATCGCAGGCGCAGGCGATGAGCGCTCCCGGCGCCCAGCCGGACCTCGCCCTTGCGGCGCAGAGAAGCGCCGCGCAACCGGTCGCTTACCGCACCGCTGCCGCCAACGAGATCTTGCAGCTCGTCAATGCGTACGAGGCGGTCGCTTCGGTGCCCGGCCCTGGCGGCGAGATCGCGCGCCAAGGCGTGCTCAAGGCGATCGGGAAAGCCGCCGAGCAGGCGGCAAGGTCGCGCCCGCGCCGGGCGTGAGCCCGGCGCGCATCGCCACGATGGGGCAAGGCCGGTCGCTGCGCCTCGAGGCCTCAATGGCCCTCGAACGAGACGAGCGTGCGCACCGGCACGTCGAGCTTGCGCAGCTTGTCGGCGCCGCCGAGGTCGGGCAGATCGATGATGAAGCAGGCGGCGAGCACCTGCGCGCCTAGTTGACGCAACAGCTTGACCGCGCCTTCCGCGGTCCCGCCGGTGGCGATCAGGTCGTCCACCAGGACGACGCGGTCGCCCTTCTCCAGGGCGTCCTCGTGCACCTCCATCTCGTCGAGCCCATATTCCAGCGAGTAGGCGATCGAGACCCGCTTGTGCGGCAGCTTGCCTTTCTTGCGGATCGGCACGAAGCCGGCCGAGACCTGGTGCGCCACCGCCCCGCCGAGGATGAAGCCGCGCGCCTCGATGCCGGCGACCTTGTCGATCTTCATCCCCGCCCAGGGGTGCACCAGTTCGTCGACCGCACGGCGGAAGGCGCGCGCATTGCCGAGGAGCGTGGTGATGTCGCGGAACATGATCCCGGGCTTGGGGTAGTCGGGGATGGTGCGGATCGACGCCTTGAGATCGTGCTCGAATTGCATGCTGACCATGAGGTTCTCGCGTAGGACGGGGCTGGCAGGCTTGCGGGAGGCCCCACTCTGGCGAACCATGGGGCCGCGCGCAACCAGAGACGGGATAGGCCGCAGTGGCCGGACTGACAACGCCTCAGATGCCAAATGTGCCGATCATCGGCGGCGGGCCCGCGGGCCTGTCCTGCGCGCTGTGGCTGCACAATTACGGGTTCCGCCCGGTCATCGTCGAGAAGGAGGCCGAGCTCGGCGGCATGGCGCGCCGCAGCCCCTATCCGAACGAGTGGCTGCTGGGACGGCCGGGCGCCACCGCGCGGCAGAACGCCGAGGAATTCGTACGGCACATCCGGCAGCTCAAGGTCGAGCTCTGGCTCGGCGCCCGGCCGCAACGCATCCGGCACGAAAACGGCGGCCGCTTCGGGCTCGACGTCGCGTTTTTCGACCAGCGCCCGCCGCAGTCATTGTCATGCGCGGCCGTCGTGCTCGCGACCGGAACGCAATTTCGCGGCGAGGAGTGGCTCGACCGCGTCGACAATGCGCGCCGCCTCGCGGCCGCGGGCCGCGTACATCTCGGCCCGGCCTATGTGGGGGAGCCGGGCGCCGATTTGGGGTCGCATGTCGCCGTGATCGGCGGCGGCGACAACGCCTTCGACGTCTCGCGCATGCTGATCGAGAAGGGCGTGCGAGCGACCATCGTCATGCGCTCGCCGGCGCCGAAAGCGCAGCCGCTGCTGGTCGCGCGGCTGCGCGAACGTGCCGCGTCGGGACCGGCGGAGGTTTTGGCGGAGCGGACGGTCGAGGCGCTCGACGACGCCGGCGCGCGGGTCCGTGTCCGCCTGAGCGGTGGCGGCGAGCTCGCGGTCGACCATGTCGTTCTGTTGTTCGGCTATCGGCCGAACACCGACGAACCTTGGCTCGCCGGCCTTGCGCTCGACCAAGACCCGGACGGCTATCTGATCGTCGACCGTAATATGGAGACATCGTGCCGCGGCGTGTTCGCGGTGGGCGACGTCGGCAACCCGGCACACCCGTGCATCGTGACCGCGCTGGCAAGCGGGGCCATGGCGGCGCGGGAGATTCAGCGCCGGCTCTCGGCGAGATAGCTCTCGTCGACGAATCGTGCCGGCTCGAACGGAGCGTCACGCCCTAGCGCCCCGGCTTGCTGCATGATGCCGAACACGCGCCGCAGGCTGGCGTCCGCCAGCGAAAGATCGCGCGACATGATGTCCATGCTCTGCGTGTCCTCGAGCGCGCGGCGGGCGAAGGCTTGACTGGTGCGCAGCTCCTTGGCGCCGAGCTCGGCCGACTCGTCGGGATGGGCGAACATGTACTCGGTGCCGCGGCGGAGCGCCTTGAGGAAGCCGACCAGCGCCGCCCGGTTCGCCTGCGCCCAAGACTCGTCGACCATGACCGAGACGAACTGGTAGTCGGGGACGAGCTTGGCCATCGCCCCGAGATTGCGCAAGCCGAGCGCCTCGGCTTCGTAGCTCAACGGATAGGGCTGCAGGCCCATGTCGATCTTGCGCTCCTTGAGCAGCCGCTGGCGCGTGGGCGAGCCGCCGACCGCCTCCACTTTCACGTCCTCCAGCCTGAAGCCGCCGGCCTTGGCGATATCGGCGATGAAGAACGTGGTGCCCTCGTGCATCGACACTACGCCGATCGTCTTGCCCTTGAGATCGGCGAGCGTCTTGATCTCGGGCTGCGCGATGATGAAATGCGGCGGCCGCTTGGCGATGCCGGCGACGATCCGAAGCTTGCCGCCCTGATAGGATTCGGCGATGACGCTTTCGATCGACGCGATGCCGATCTGGTGGGTGCCGGCGCGCAGGTCATGAAAGATCTTTTCCGACGCGTCGTAGACCTCGAGCTTCACGTCGAGGCCTTCCTGCTTGAAGAAGCCCTGTTTCTCGGCGGTCCAGGCCGGCAGATAGAAAATGGTGCGCGAGACCACCGGAATCCGCAGTACCGTTTGCGCCGAGGCTGCCGCCGGAAGGAGAAAAGCCGTCAGCAATGCCGCAGCAGTGAGCTTGCACGACGAAATCAATGCCGACATCGGGGCCTCCCTCTCTCTCTTGTCATTGCCGGGTTCGACGCAACCTCAACGAATGCCGCCTTTGTTCTTGACGTCTCCGGTATAGGTCTCGAAACGCTTGCGCAGCTCGGCGAGACGAGGCGGATCGGTGACGATATCGGCGAGATCGTTGGAGACGTTGTAGTCGAGGATGGGCTTCAATCCGAACGGCGGCGGCACGTCCCGGCGCGCCGACCAGGTGCCGATCCGGCTCTGCTGCTCCAACGCCATGTACCACTGCAGTTAGAGCTTGGCGGCGTTCGGATGCGGGGCATCCTTGAAGATCGCGCCGAGCTGGCCCCAGATCGGGATCCGATCTTCGGCCGGGAACGCGACCTCGATCGGCTTGCCCTCGCGCTTCTCCACCATCGTATGGTGCAGCATCATGTCGAAGGTCGCCATGCTCTCGCCGGCGGCGACGCTGCGCACCACGCCGAGATGGCCCTGGATGAATTTCGGCTCGGTCGCCATGTAGTCGTCCATGAACGTCCAGCCGTACTTCTTGATGATGGTGTGGAAGGCGAACAAGGTCGCGTCGTCGTCGTGCGGATAGGCGGTGATCAGCTTGCCGCGGAAGATGGGCTTGAGGAAATCGAGCGCCGAGCGTGGCGCGTCCTCGCGCGCGACCAGGGCGGTATTGTAGGCCGGCGCGATCGCGAACACGTTGATCGGCGTGTAGGCGCCGTCGGGATCGCGGAAGCGCGGGTCGATCGCGTCGAAGCCTTCCATCCTGAACGGCAGCACGACGCCTTGCTTCTTCCAGCGGATGAATTCCTGCACCGCCTGGAAGGTCACGAAATCGACCTTGAGCTTCTTGGCCGCGATCTGCTTGTCGATCGCGGGCGCCAGGCCGACGGCCTTCAACAACGGCACCGCCCCATGGTTGTCCTGAATATTGGCGGCGTGGACCTGCACAGCAAGCAATGAGCCTTCGGTGTCGGTGACGATATGACGCTTGCGTCCCTTTATCCTCTTGGCTGGATC
>WNFV01001416.1_pt1 | contig 32752 bp, 31 predicted proteins | sample 5400101 | NCBI WGS metagenome assembly WNFV01 (sample SAMN13153361, study PRJNA577476) | soil metagenome | isolation source: 115 cm soil or saprolite under grassland replicate 1 | place: USA:California | collected 2016-06-15 | reverse complement strand
CGGCGTTGCGTCCGGCGAGGGCCAGGGCTCTGGCCGAAATATCTGTGGCGAGAACTCGAGCGTTGGGGATGGCGTGAGCCACGCTGACCGCTATGACGCCGCATCCGGCGCCCACGTCGACAGCCGTTGCGCCACCCGGAAACGCGAGGCTATGCAGGAAATCTATCCCGATTTCCACGAGCAGCTCGGTCTCCGGCCGGGGTATGATTGCGGCCGGTGTGACCTCGAAGTCCAGGCCGAAGAACTCCTTGTGGCCGAGGATATACATCGTGGGCTCGTGTGTCAGGCGGCGCCCCACAAGCTCCCGGTAGCACTGCTCTTGGGCGACGGACAGTTCCTCATCGAGGCGTCTGTAAATGCCCGCGCGGTCCAGCTTGAGACAATGACGAAGGAGGAGCTCAGCATCCAGCTCCGCCTCTTCGCTTACCTGCGAGAGGAGGCGCCTTCCCAGCTGCAGCGCCTCCCATAGATTCACGCCAGTTGCGCCTCCAGCAGGCGGGACTGCTCTTGCTCATCGAGAGCATCGATAACGTCGTCTAAATCGCCGTCAAGGAGGGCGGGCAGATTGTGGCGGGTGTAGCCGGCGCGATGATCTGTCATGCGGTCCTGCGGGAAGTTGTAGGTGCGAACCTTCTCGGCCCGCTCGCCCGTGCCCACCTGCGCGCGGCGGCTTGAATCGATCTCCTGGCGCTGCTTGTTCTGCTCACGGTCGAGAAGGCGGGCACGGAGGACCGCCATCGCCTTCGTCCGGTTCTTCAGCTGCGAGCGCTCGTCCTGGCAAACGGCGACTATCCCCGTCGGGAGGTGGGTGATGCGGACGGCGGTCTCATTCTTCTGGACGTTTTGTCCACCGTGTCCGCCCGCGCGGAAGTTGTCTATGCGCAGGTCATCCGGGTTGATTTGGACATCAACATCGTCGGCCTCTGGGAGAACCGCTACGGTGGCGGTGGACGTGTGGATGCGTCCCTGCGCCTCCGTCTCCGGCACGCGCTGGACGCGGTGGACGCCGCTTTCGTATTTCAAGCGGCTGTAGGCGCCGCGGCCTTTGACCTCGAAGACGATCTCTTTGAAACCTCCGAGATCGCTCTGATTGGAATCGAGCACTTCGACGTGCCAGCGCTGACGCTCGGCGTAACGAGAGTACATGCGGAAGAGGTCGCCCGCGAAGAGCGAGGCCTCATCGCCGCCGGCTGCGGCGCGGATTTCGACGATCACGTCCTTTTCGTCGAAGGGGTCTTTGGGCACGAGGGCGAGACGGAGCTTTTCCTCTAGGCGCTCCATCTGCGCATCGTCGCGCTCGATCTCCTCACGAGCAAGCGCCACGAGCTCTGCGTCTCCACCTTCGTCGGCGATGCCGCGCGCCTGGGACAGGGAGTCCTGCAGGCGCCGGTACTCGCCGGCGATGTGGACGATCTCCTGAAGGGAGGCGTGCTCACGGGCGAGCGACTGGAGGCGGTCGTAGTCGGCGGCAACCTCCGGCCGCGCCATCTCCGCCTCCAACTCGCGATAGCGGCGTTCGATTGCTTCAAGCTTGTCCCACATGACGATTCGTGTCTCAGACGTAATGATAGCCCCCGAAAAGGGGGGCTTCGAGCTGATTATAACACGCTAGTCGGGCGGCTGACGGACGTATTCTGCTACCCGCGCCTTGGCAACGGTTTCTTGCGTCCCGTTGGCGAGGTGCCTAATGGTTACAGACCCCTCCGCCAGCTCGCGCGCACCGAGGATGGCGGCGTATCTCGCGCGGTGGGCATCAGCGGCTCTCATCTGGGCTTTGAGGGAGCGTTCGCCGCTTCCCATCAGTGAGGCTATTCCGGCGCGGCGCAGCTCGGACGCCAGGCTGAAGGCGGGAACGCGGGCGTCCGCGGTCTGGACGGAGATATAGACTTGCGGCTGCTTGGGCGCCGCGATTTGCACGCTCTGCCGCTTGAGGTTAAGGATAGTGCGCTCGATGCCGGAGCCGAAGCCGATGCCGGGCGTGGGATTTCCGCCGAGCAACTCCATGAGGCCGTCATAGCGGCCGCCACCGCCGATGGTGCTCTGGCCGCCCTCTTCAAGCGGCTGAACCTCGAAGACGGTGCGTGTGTAGTAGTCCAACCCCCGCACGAGCCGGGGATTCTGGGTGAAGGGGACACCGGCTGCAGCCAGGTAAGACTGGAGATCGCTGAAGTGAGAGAAGCAATCTTCGCACAAGTGGTCAGTGATTGGGGGCGCGCCGGCGATAACCGGCTGACAACGATCCTCCTTGCAATCGAGAAGTCGCAAAGGGTTGCGCTCGAAGCGGGCGCGGCAGTCGTCGCAGACGACCGATAGCTTGTCTCGATAGTATTCGCGAAGCAGCTCGAGGTACTGCGGCCGGCATTTTTGATCGCCGATGGAGTTCAGGTGGAGCGTGAGACCGGTGAGCCCCAGTGCCTCATAGAACCGCCAGAGCAGTTCGATGATCTCGGCGTCGACGGCGGGGGAAGCGTCACCCATAGCTTCTGCGCCGAACTGGTGGTGCTGGCGATAGCGTCCTGCCTGCGGACGGTCGTAACGGAAGATCGGCGTCCAGTACCAGAGTCGGACGGGCTGAGGGAGGTTGTGCATGCCGTGCTCGAGGTAGGCGCGGCAGACAGGCGCGGTGCCTTCCGGGCGAAGCGCGAGCTCGAGTCCGCCGCGGTCCTCGAAGACGTACATCTCCTTCTGGACGATGTCGGTGACTTCGCCAACCCCACGGGTGAAAAGGGATGCTTCCTCGAACACCGGCGTCTCGATACGTTCATAGCCAAAGAGTCCGCACGTGCGGGCTGCCACATCCCGGATGAAGTCCCAGTAAGGTTGGTCTCCGGGGAGGATGTCCTGCGTGCCGCGGGGTGCCTTGTACTGCCGTGTCATGGAGGGTGAGCTCGAGGCGAGCATACTAGAAGGTCACAAACTGGCGCAAAACCTGTGAATTCGTGGTTGATTATGTAGGCCGGTGCTAAACTTGTCGCAGAACGATGACGGTAAAGATTGAAGAGCTGGGTGAGGCACTCCTCACTCGCGTTGCTTCGTACCTACCACCGAAGGGAATGGACCTCGTTCGCGAAGCGTACGCGTTCGCGGCGGAACGACACGCCGGACAGCTCCGGAAGAGCGGGGATCCCGTCATCACGCATCCGATCCACGCCGCGGAAACGATAGCGAATCTTCAGCTGGATGCGAGTACAATCGCGGCCGCGCTGCTTCACGATGTGCAGGAGGACTGCGGGGTCACGAACGAGGAGATCGTGAAGAGGTTCGGGTCCGAGGTGGCTGTTATGGTGGAGGGCGTTACGAAGCTGGGGCAAATAGGGGGGCAGGCGGCGGAGGCACGAAGCGGTGAGGAGCACGTGCAGGCGGAGAACTTGCGCAAGATGTTCCTGGCGATGGCGCAGGACCTACGTGTTGTCATTATCAAGCTCGCCGACCGCCTGCACAACATGCGGACCCTGTGGGCGCTGAAACCGGAAGACCAGAGGCGCATCGCGCGCGAGACTATAGAGATTTACGCTCCGCTGGCCGCGCGACTGGGGATCTGGGAAATCAAGTGGCAGCTGGAAGATTTGTCGTTTCGGTACTTACAGCCGGAGGAGTACAAGCTGGTCGCGGACCTTATCGACGCCAAGCGCCAGGTGCGCGAGACTTACGTGACTCAGGTCACCGATATCCTTCGCGAAGAGCTGGGAAAGCACGGCATCGTAGCGGAGATCCAGGGGCGGGCAAAACACATCTACAGCATCTACCGCAAGATGGAGAAATACGCTACAGAAGGCAAGAGCGTGGACGAGATATACGATCTGCTTGCCGTCCGGGTGCTCGTCGATACTGTGACCGACTGCTATACGGCGCTTGGCGCAGTACACGGGATGTGGAGACCCCTTCCAGGCTCCTTCGACGATTACATTGCTAACCCCAAGGAGAGCATGTACCAATCGCTTCACACGAGTGTGATGGCGTTAAACGCGCAGCCTCTCGAGGTGCAGATTCGCACCTATGATATGCACCGCGAAGCTGAGTACGGTATCGCCGCGCATTGGCGGTACAAAGAGGGCTCCAAGCGAGACGTCCGCCATGAAGAGCGCTTGGCGTGGCTTCGGCAGCTACTGGATTGGCAGCGTGAAATCTCGCAACCGGAGGAGATGGTGGAGGCCGTGAAGACGGACATCTTCCACGACCAGGTGTTCGTGTTTACCCCGAAGGGCGAGATAAAGGACCTGCCTACAGGGAGCACGCCTCTCGATTTCGCGTACCGCATCCACACGGACCTGGGTCACCGCTGCGTTGGCGCCAAGGTCAATGGAAAGCTTGTGCCACTCAACTACCAGCTGAAGAACGGCGAAGTGATAGAGGTGCTTACCAGCAAGTCCTCCAAAGGTCCTTCGCGAGACTGGATGAATGCAAATCTCGGGTTCATCCGCACGACCCACGCGCGCGAGAAGATCAGGCAGTGGTTTAAGCGCCAGGAGCGTGCGGAGAACATCGCACGCGGCAAGGAGATGGCAGAAAAGGAGTTGCGCCGCCTGGGAGCAAGTCTGGCCGAGGTGGAAAAAGAGATCCTGAAGGTGTTCAAATTCGAGGACCTGGAGGACTTCTTTCTACGCGTGGGCTACGGCGAGATCAGCACACAGCACATCGCTAACAAGCTCGCTTCCGTACTCGAGCAAGACGAGCCTATCGCGACGGCGCCGCCTCCGGTCGGGGCCACATACACCAAGAGCATCAGTGTTCTGGGCACGGGCGACCTGCTGACGCGACTTGCACGATGCTGCAATCCCGTCCCCGGTGACAAGATCATGGGGTACGTTACCCGAGGCGAAGGCGTTTCGGTCCATCGCTCGGACTGCCGGAATGTTTTGAACGAAGACGAAAAGGAGCGGCTTGTCGATGTCGAGTGGGGAAGGCGGGGCCAACTCTACCCAGTCGCCGTGCACATCGACGCCTGGGACCGCGTGGGCCTGCTCCGCGACATAAGCACGATGGTGGCGGAGGAGAAAGTGAACATGGTAGGTGTTCACACTGAGGGCGGCTCCGATGGACACATCACGATTTTCGTCACCCTGGAGACGGCGGGCGTCGAGCAGCTCACCCGACTGCTCACAAAGCTGGAGGGCATCCGGGGCGTGGTTGCGGTGAGCCGGCGCGTCGAAGGCGCACGCAAGCGAGCCTGAAAAAACTACTGACAAAAGCCCCTTTACAGATGTAGAACATAGGTCCTATTATTCGGCGCAGCCATGCTTGCGAAGACCAACAGCTGCGCGGTTATCGGCCTCGACGGAGAGATCGTCGAGGTGGAAGTGGACATCAGCAGCGGCCTGTCTGCCTTCAACATCGTCGGGTTGCCCGAGAAGCCCGTGCAGGAAGCTCGCGAGCGGGTCCGCTCCGCCGTCCGCAACTCCGGGTACAGCTTCTCCAACCAGCGGATCACCGTAAACCTGGCGCCAGCCGATCTGCGAAAGGAAGGACCCGCCTATGACCTTCCCATAGCCGTGGGGATATTGATGGCGTCGGGGCAGGTGCCTGAACCGATCGACAGGGCGATCTTCCTGGGCGAGCTATCGCTTGATGGGCGGCTGAGGCACACTCAGGGGATCCTGCCTATGGTCGGTCTGGCGCGAGAGCACGGCTTTCGCACGATCTACGTGCCGCAGCCGGACGCGCCCGAAGCGTCCCTCGTGGACGGCGTGGAAATCGTTCCCGTCGAGTCGCTCGGCCGGCTGGCGGCCCACCTTCAAGCGCTGGATCCCATCGAGCCGTTCGCGTCAGACGGTCGGACGGTGTTCTTAGACGGCACACGGCCGGAAGGGGTGGATTTCCGGCACATTCGCGGGCAGGAGCACGTGAAGCGCGCGCTGGAGGTGGCGGCGGCTGGTGGGCACAACGTGGTCATGGTGGGCCCGCCAGGCGCCGGCAAGACGCTGCTCGCTCGGGCTACGCCGACCATGCTGCCCGGGATGGCGATGGAGGAGTCGCTTGAAGTCACAAAGATATACAGCGTTGCCGGCATGCTGCCATCGGACACGCCGCTGATACGACAGCGCCCGTTCCGGGCGCCGCATCATACGATCTCCCATGCAGGGCTCGTCGGCGGCGGCCGTCAGCCGCGGCCGGGCGAGATCACGCTAAGCCACAGGGGCGTCCTCTTTCTCGATGAGTTGCCCGAGTTCGCGCATTCAGTGCTGGAGTCGATCCGGCAGCCGCTGGAAGACCGCATGGTAACCGTAAGCCGCGCTCAGGGGAACGTGACTTTCCCAGCGAACTTTATGCTTATCGCTGCGATGAACCCTTGCCCCTGTGGCTACTGGGGAGATACAAGCAGGCACTGCACCTGTTCCGAGTCCGCCGTGACGCGTTACCGGCACCGCATTTCAGGTCCGCTGCTCGACCGCATCGATATCTTTGTCGACGTGCCGCGAGTCGACTACGAAAAGCTCACGGACGGACCTTCGAGCGAAGGATCGACCGAAGTCCGGTCGAGAGTCGAGCAATGTCGCGACGTCCAGCGTCTGCGTTTTTCGGAGTCGCGGCTTTCAGCGAACGCGGAGATGGGGCCAGTAGAGGTTCGCGAGTTCTGCCAGCACTTCCTGGACGATCCCGCGAAGTCGCTCCTGCGCACGGCGGTAAACCAGCTTGCGCTCTCGGCGCGCGCATTTCACCGGGTGCTGAAGGTTGCGCGGACGCTGGCTGACCTAGCTCAATCAGAGGTGATCGCGGCGCCGCATGTCGCTGAGGCGCTCCAGTACCGGCAGCGCGGACAGGGCTGAGGCGCGCAGGCTGTCGACCCGTCCGCGAGGTTTGGTGCTAGACTCGGTTCATGGCGGCCGTGCCTCTAACGAGCGTCGAACGGCTCGATGCCCTCGTGGCACGCCGCCCGCTGGGGCTGTTCAGCGACATCGACGGGACGCTGACGCCTATAGTTCCGAGGCCGGAAGACGCACGCGTAACTCCGAAATGCCGAGAGTTGCTTGGGCGTCTTGCTGAGCGCGGCGTCCGAATCGCCCTGATCACCGGGCGAACTCTCGAAACGGCCCGCAGGATGACCGGGTTGGAGCGCGTGGATTACGCGGCCAACCACGGCATGACGCTTTCGATAGGTGGCGTGGAAGAGACGCCAGAAGCGGTGGGCAAGTATATCGCGCTTTCTGGCAGATTGGCTCGAGAGTTGGCTGAGATACAGGTCGAGGGTGTTACGGTTGAGCACACTGGCCCAAACCTTGCGGTGCATTACCGGCGGGCGACCGATGAGTCCGCCGCCCGCGCCAAAATCGTCGATGCGATTCAGGCTTCGACGGCCGCGCGGGCGTTTCGCGTGCACGAGGGGCGCAAGGTGTTCGAGCTTAGACCGCCGCTGCCGATCAACAAGGGCACGGCGCTGGAGGAACTCGTGCGTCGGTTCGGCAGCCGTGGGATTCTATGCCTGGGCGATGACCAAACAGACGTCGACATGTTCCGCGCGGTCTCACGTCTTCGTGATGACGGCATTCGTGGTTTGAATGTGGCTGTCCTCAGTGAGGAGTCTCCGGAGGCCTTGCTGGATGCAGCGGACTTTACGATAGAGGGCGTGCCGGGCGTAGAGTGGTTGCTCGGGGAGCTGATCAGAGTTCTTGGCGGGAAATGGCCATGAGGTCGGCGAACTGGCGTTCGAGCCAGGAGGTGATGTCTTCTTCCCTGATGAGCGTCTTCAGGGCTTCGGCGCGACGGCGCCGCTCTTCGAGTGGCATCGTAAGGGCCTCATGAAGCGCTCGCACCGTCCCTTCGAGGTCCGTGGGCGCAATTGGTATGCAGTGCGGTGACAGTTGCTCAAACGAGCCGGCCAACTCAGAAAGAATTAGCACGCCGTTTCTCTCGTTGACAAGCGGGCCTTCTTTGGAAACGAGGTTCATGCCGTCGATGATGGGATTTACGAGGAGCACGTCGTAAAGGGACATGCCCGCAATCGCCTGGGGGTAGTTTTCCTCGTAGAAGATGCGGATCGGTTGCCATTCGAGGTCGCCGAAGTGATCATTGATTGAGTCGATCAGCTCGAAGATCTCGTCCGTATAGGTCTGATACACTCCCAATTCACTCCGGGATGGGACGAGAAACTGAAGGAACGCCACTTCTCGCCGCAGTTCAGGGTAGCGCTCGAGCAGAAGTTCATACCCGCGCAGGCCGCGGATGATGTTCTTGCTGGGCTCGGACCGGTCAACACGGACGATGGTTTGCGCTCCAAGGAAGGGCTTCAGCCGCTGTTTGTAATCCTCCACCTCCTGCGAACGGGCGTACTCCTGTAGTCCTGTCGCGTCAACGGAGATCGGGTACGCACGCACGCGTGTCGTTCTACCTCTAAAGTGCAGAAGGCTCCTGCCATAATCGATGTCGGCATCATTGAGCAGGGCCTCGCAGCAATGGAGGAAGTTTCGAGTGTCACCTGTCGTCTGGAGGCCAACGATATCGGAAGCGCACATGTCCTCGTGTATTCGCCTGCGCATGAACTCCGGTAGGACTCCCCAATAGCGCGGGCCTGGCCATGGGATATGTGTGAAGTGAAGGATCGTAGCGTCCGGCACGCCGCGCCGCACCATCGCCGGCGCTAGGTACAGATGATAGTCCTGCAGCAAGACATATGGTGGTGCCGATTGCTGCTTAGCCTCGTGGATCACCGCGTCCGCTATGGCTTCGTTGACCGGAATGTAGCCGCTTTCCCAGGCCTCGTAAACAGCCCGGCCGATGTTGGGCGTTCGCGGCGTGTTCCACATGAAATGCTGCACGAACCACAGCAGCGGATTGCAGAGGACGTAATAGTGGCGCTGGTATGTCGACTGTGGGACGGTCACGAAGCGCACATAGATTTCGTTGTCCGGCACCTGGAGGAGCGCGCCGCCTGCCCTTTCGGCGGCGAGCCGGTCACCGTCCGTCATGGCGGAGGCGACCCAGGTGGCCGGGACGAAGCGGGCAGCCGACATGAGGGCCGTGACCATGCCGCCGCTTCCTCGATTGGCGACAAGCGCGCCGTCCGCCTCGATGCTGTACTCCATGGGGCCGCGATTGCTGGCTATGATCAGCCGGCGCCGCTCGAGCAATTGTTCGCTCAGCGCCCTAAGCCGCTGGAGCTTGTCCTGAGGGGATGAGGATCCGTTTGATGCGGGCATCATGGCTGCCCGGCATGTTGCGGGCAGGTTCAGCATTGCCCAGGAGAGCGAGGACTGTCAAATTCTCCCGTAGCCTTGATGGGCGGGATGCCTGCGTCTAAGATGTGTTGCAGCCGCCCCCGTAGCTCAGTCGGATAGAGCGCCGGCCTCCGGAGCCGGGTGCACAGGTTCGAGTCCTGTCGGGGGCGCCAGCTTGCCCGCAGTCGAGCGCGTAAGGAGTTCAATGTGAAGGCAGCGATATTCCATGGTGTTCACGAGCCGCTGACGATCGAGGAAATTGAGATCGGCCAGCCAATGGCGCGGGAGATCATAGTCCGCACGGCCGCGACAGGAGTGTGTCACAGTGACCTACACTTCGTGGACGGCCTGTGGCCGTTTCCGCCGCCTGCCGTGCTTGGCCACGAAGCGGCAGGCATCGTCGAAGAGGTCGGGGAGCAGGTTACATACGTGAAGCCGGGAGATCATGTCATCGCTTGCCTCTCGGTCTTCTGCGGACACTGCGAGCAGTGTTTGACGGGGCATCCGAACCGCTGCTGGAACCCTGAGACGCGGCGGGGGCCGGACGACCCACCGAGGCTGTCACAGAATGGAAAGCCGATAAACCAGTTCATCAACATATCGAGCTTCGCGGAAAAGATGCTTCTGCATGAGAACGCAGTCGTGAAGATCCGGGAGGATATGCCTTTGGAGGCGGCGGCTCTAATTGGCTGTGGCGTAATGACCGGAGTGGGAGCGGCTCTGAATACGGCGAAGGTTGAGCCCGGATCAACGGTCGCGGTCTTCGGGGCGGGTGGTGTTGGTCTGGCGGCGATTCAGGGCTCACGCATCGCTGGCGCACGGCAGATCATCGCCGTCGACGTCGTCGAAACCAAGCTTGCGACCGCGAGAGAGCTGGGAGCGACGCACAGCGTTGACGCATCTGCGGGAGACCCCGTCGCGAAGATACGCGAGATGACGAATGGCGGAGTCGACTACTCCTTCGAAGCGATCGGCCTGAAGACGGCGGCGGCGCAGGCTTTCGAGTGTCTGAATGTCGGCGGTACGGCGACGGTGATAGGTATGATCCCGATCGGCGAGAAGGTGGAGATCGACGCGAGGATCTTGCTTAGCGAGCGGAAGCTACAGGGCAGTATCATGGGTTCCAACCGCTTTCGGGTGGATATGCCGCGCTACATCGACTTTTACCTGCAGGGACGACTGAAGCTGGACGAGATGATCACTCGCAAGGGCCAACTGGAAGATGTCAACGAGGCGTTTCGAGCGATGAAGGCCGGGGAAGTTGCGCGGACCGTGCTGACTTTCAACTGACGAATCAGGCTCCGGTCCATTTGCCAAAGAATGCGGTGACGGCGGCGTTGAACGCTGCTGCGGCCTCCAAGTTCACTGCATGACCGGCGTCCAGCCCAACCACTGAGAGCTGCGGGATATTCTGCTCCGCAAAGCGCCGCGCCGCGTGGAACCCTTCCTCACGGTCGCCCGCAATGAGAAGGGTTGGTACGGTATTGGTCTTGATGCGGTCTCGCACTGACGATTGGGGGACAGTATAGAGACCGGTGCGGGCTACGCCGGCGGGGTCATGAAGCGCATAATCATCTGTAAGGGCTGCCCGCGCATCCGCTGGGATGCGAAGGCTGCGCCCGGGCCTTAATGGATGGTTGTCGAGGGCGGCTCGCCCAGCGCGTTCCAGGTGTCGTGCTTGAGCCTCCATGAGCGGTAGCACGCGTTGAGCCCAGTCGCGACCCGCGAGCGCGGAGTTCGAGTTCGTGAAGACTTGCGCGATCACGCGATTTGGGTGGTCTAGCGAGTAGCGGAGCGCGAGCGCCGCGCCGAGCGACTGGCCACAGACGAGCCATTGATTGGCTCCGAGCGCGACACGTATGGCCTCGAACTCGGCCATGTAGGCGTCCGGCGAGTAAGCGGCGGGGTCATCCAGAGTCGGTGAGCGTCCATGGCCCAGGAGCTCAACGACAACAGGACGGCAGAAGGTGGACAGAGCCTCTATGTTCAGGAGCCATTGCGCTCGGCTGGAGAGCATCCCGTGGACGAGGAGTAGATATGGTCCTTCGCGTCCGTGGACGTCGAAGTACAGACGAGAGTCTGACACCTGGCGGGCCCGGTTCTAGGTTCCGTTAAATCGAGGTTTGCGCTTCTCCCTGAAGGCGGTAATCCCTTCGAGCGCGTCAGGATGGTGGTCGGTCACCGCCGTCTTGGAGGCGATGTCGTCCAGAGCTTGCGCGAACGGCATTTCAGCGGCGTTGTAGACCGACCGCTTGAGCATGCGCATCGCAACCTGAGGGCCTTCGGTGAGTTCGCGGGCCAGTTCTAGTGCGCGGTCAAGGATTCGCGCGGGCGGCACGACTTCGTGCACGAGGCCAAGCTCCAGTGCCTCCTCGGCCGTGACGATCCGGTTGCGCATGAGAAAGTCAATCGCCTTGGCGATGCCAAGTAATTGCACGAGGAGGTATTGCCCGCCTTCATCGGGCAGGAGGCCGAAGCGCAGGGTACCGCTGCCCAGCCGGGCATCGGTTGAGGCTATGCGGAAGTCGCAGGAGAGCGCGAGCGAGAGGCCGGTCTGGATGGCGAATCCATTGATCGCGGCGATGGAAAGCTTGTCGAGATCGCGCACGGCCAAATTGAGCCTCTGAGAGATGGACCTAAGCGCCGAGTAAGTGCCAATCGGGTCGCTGTGCCCGCGTCCAATGTCGGGAACGAGATTGCGGCCGTCGGTGCTGTTGAGGGGATGCCCGGAGATGTCGTCGCCGGCGGAAAAGGCTTTGCCGGAGCCAGTCAGAACTAGAACGCGCACGCGGTCGTCCATCTGCGCCTCGGCGAGGATTTCGACAAGGTCGCGCTTCATGCCCTGGGTCATCCCGTTCAACCGGTCTGGCTGATTGAACGTGATGACGGCGATTCCCGAGTCTTGTAACGTGACCTCGAAGCCGCGGAAGCTGCCCTGCTGCATCCGCTTCGCCTACTCGCCGCTGAACGTGGGCGTCCGCTTCTCGACGAAGGCGCGCGCCGCTTCGCGATGGTCTTGGGTAGTCCCGGACAAGCGCATGTTGAGCGCTTCCTGTTCCAGCAGCGTGAGGAGATCGCACGTCTCCGCCCGGTTGAGGTTCTCTTTCATGCGAGCGTATGCGAGGGAGGGTCCGCCGGCGATGAGTGAGGCGAGATTCATCGTTTCCTCGTCCAGGTTGTCGTGTGGGACGACCCTGCTCACCATTCCCATGGCGTGCGCTTCAGAGGCCTCGATGATCTGGCCGGTGAAGTAGAGCAGGCGCGCCCGTTCATTGCCCACGAGGCGCTGGAGGAAGTAAGACCCCCCGAAGTCGCCGCTGAAGCCGACATTGCGGAAAACCGTGCCAAACTTCGCGCGATCGGAGGCGATGCGAATGTCGCAGGCGAGCGCAAGGCTGAGGCCGGCTCCCACCGCGTGTCCATTGACCATGGCGATCGTCGGCTTGGGCATAGTGTGGAGCGCGCCGCTGGTCCGGCGCTGGGACTCTCGCAGTTCATCAACGCCGCGGGCAAATTGCGCCGCCGGGGAGCGCTTGCCGTCGCCGCCAGCGCCGCGCGCGGCCATGTCTTTGACGTCGCCTCCGGCGCAGAAAGCGCGACCGGCACCGGTCAGGACAACGCATCGCATATTGCTGTCCCAGCGGCACTCGTCCAGGTGCTGGGCGAGGAGCGGCATGAGGTCGCCGCCCATGGCGTTTAGGCTATCGGGGCGGTTGAGGGTGATAAGCGCGACTCCGTTCTCACGCTTCTCAAAGATCACGTCTGGCATGAGTTACCTCCTTCTGAAGACGGCCCGGAAGAGCCGGGCTGGCGACCACTTATCTTACAGCCTCCAGCGGGTAGTCGCGTAGCCTCATGGCCAGAAGAGACTCTATTGGTCGTGTCCGCACGAGGGCGGGTCAGTGGTGATCGCGGAGGCGGCCGTCTTCCAGCCACAGCACGCGATGAGCAAACTGCCGGATGCGGTCGTCATGCGAGACGACGACGACTGCCTTGTGTAACTCGAGTGCCTTTTGTCGCAGCAGTTGCATAACCTCGTGCCCTCGCTTTGCATCGAGGTTCGCCGTCGGTTCGTCGGCGAGTATCAGGTCGGGGTCTTTCGCCAGGGCCCGTACAATGGCGACGCGCTGTTTTTCGCCGTCACTCATGCGTTTTGGAAGGGCGTGGAGGCGGTGGCCCAGGCCGAACGTCTCGAGGAGACTGGATGCGCGCTCAGCAGCGTCTACCCGGCCGTTGCGCGAACCGTTCTGAATGACGACCCGAACGTTCTCGAGCGCGGTGAGGGCCTCGAGCAGGTTGAAACTCTGGTATACGAATCCCACTTTCTGCCGTCGGACGGCAGCCAGATGTGACTCATCCATGTGGGTCACCTCTATGCCGCAGATGTGGACTCGTCCCTGGGTGGGACGAAGAAGGGCACCCGCGATAGTTAGCAGGGTAGTCTTGCCGGAACCTGAGGGCCCCATGACGGCGACGATCTCGCCGCCCCGGATATTCAGCGTAACGTCATCAAGTGCGGTGATGCTGAAATCGCCGGAGCGGTATATCTTGCTGACGCCGGCCAACTGAAGGATCAGCGGTGGCGCGCCGTCCATGGTCTACCCTTTGAAGACCATCACGGGGTCAATATTGCTTAGCCGGCGGACCGGAATATAAGCCGCGATGAGCGCCATCAGGAGCGTCGCGGCGGCAATTCCGGCGATATCCTGCCAGCGCACCCAGACAACGAACTGAGGGACGGTATCTTGCGCGAAAGGGGCTATCAGGACAGTCACTCCGGCGCCGAGCAGGAAGCCAAGGATGCCCGTAATCATACTCTGCTCAAATACAACCCGATACAGGTACGGATTCGTAAACCCCTCAGCTTTCAGTATCCCATATTCACGCGACTTTTCGACGGTGGCCGTATAGATAGTGAGACCGGCCACGGCGAGGCCGACGACGAACGCGACGATCAGCACAACGATCAGGATTGGGAGGATGTTGCTGAGGATGCGATCCCTGGTCTCGTTCGCGAATTCCTCACCTGTAATCATCTCGACTCCGGGTGCCGCGAGCTCTACGCGGTTGGCGAACGCATCGCGCTGACTCGGGTTATCGAGCGTAAGAACGAAGAACGTCCGCTGTGTTCTCGGCTCGAGCTCAAGGAAATCAATTGTGCTGTCGAGCGTCGCGAACGCCACCTGCGTGTAGATGAAGTCGCCACCACGGGCGAATCCAACTACGATCAGCGATCGCGTTCCTCTTATGAGCCTATCGCCGATCTGGACGCCGTGCCGGTTATGCAATTCGATGTCAACAACAATTTCTCCCGGGCCTGGGGGGCTCTTGCCCTCTACGATCGCTAAGGGTCCACCGAGACCAATCTTCGGATCGTAGCCAACCAGCTGCACATCGAAGGTTTGCGATGGCCGGTCCTGGGAGCGGTAAAGCTTCATGGGACGCACGATTAGCGGGCTTACAACGTCGACCTCCGGCAGCAGCTTGAGCTGGACGCCGAGGCTATCGGGCAGCACCGAGGCTGCAGCGACGAAGTCAGTTGTGCCATCACTAGTGGCCCAGAGGTCGGCGGGGACGTGCTCTACGAAACCGCCGACCTGGTGGCTCCAGCCACGGTATAACGAAAGGAGGATGCCGATGAGAAAAACAGAGAGGGCAACGCCGCCGACGGAAATGCCAAGGCGAGTCCTCTCCGCGAAGAGGTTCTTACGGGCGACCAGTAGCATAAGGGGATACCGTGGGATTGTAGTTTAAGTCGTGTTCAAGTTAGCCTGCAATGAGACGAGTCTCGGCGAATCAACGTACATCTAACGAGAGAAGCTTATCTGAGAACCCCCATTGATCCCCGCTAGACTATCCTCATCCAGCGCGGGAACCGGCCGTCTCTCGCGTCTATTTCTGAGCACATTCACCGCCGGCCTCGTGACGGTCTTTGCGGCGGCATGCGGTGCTGACGATGACGAAGCGATCGAAAGGACGCCTCGGCCGACCTCGTCACCTATTGCGGCGGAGGAGATGGCATTTGTATCTGTTCGCAGCAGCAGGGTTGAAATCCATCGGGTCAATCGCTTTGGTTCAGGACTCGTGAATCTCTCCGGCAGGGCGGGCTGGACGAATAGCCATCCGGATTGGTCGCCGAACGGCAATAAGTTGGCGTTCACGTCGGAGCGCGAAGGAAGCGCGGGCGTGTATGTGATGAACGCTGACGGAACGGGCCAAACGCGGATCACGAAGGACGCGGGGGCGGACGGCTTTCCCGCCTGGTCTCCCGATGGCGGGTCGATAGCTTTCGCCTCAACTCGCGACGGCAACAGTGAGATATACGTGATGCGGGCAGATGGCAGCGAGGAGAGGCGTTTGACTGATTCCCCCGGCGCTGATACCTTCCCCGACTGGTCTCCGGACGGCTCACGCATCGCTTTTGAGTCCGCCCGCGCAGGTAATGTTGACATTTACGTCATGAACGCGGACGGTTCCGACCAGAGACCGCTGATCGCTGAGGACGCTGTGGAGTTCGCGCCCGCGTGGTCTCCGGACGGCAAGCGCCTGGCATTCGGCTCGAACCGTGAGGGGAACAGCGATATCTATACGGCAAACGCGGACGGATCGGACCTGGTGCGGGTGACCAATCATCCCGCCGATGACGGCGATCCGAGCTGGTCGCCCGACGGCAGTCGCATCGCGTTCTATTCCGATCGGGACGGCTCCCGTGATATTTACGTAATGAACGCCGATGGTAGAGCCGTGGTACAGGTTACGCGCGGCGACGGCACCTACTTCGCGCCGGCGTGGTCTCCCGACGGCTCGAAGATCGCATTTTCTTCGAGCCAAGATGGCAATCTGACGATACTTATCATGGAGGCAGATGGCTCGCTGGTGACCCGACTAACTGACCGGCCATTCTCAGACCTGTCGCCTGCGTGGTCTCCGGACGGGAGCAGACTTGCCTTTGAGTCAAATCGAGATGGCAACAGCGAGATCTACATAATGGATGCCGATGGCTCTAACCAGATGAGGTTGACAGACAATGGCGGGGTCGACAGCCGTCCCGTATGGTCTCCAGACGGCAATAATCTTGGGTTTGAATCGGACCGAGACGGTAACCGTGAGATCTACTCCTTGCGGGCCGACGGCTCAGAGGTAAGGCGTCTGACCAACGATGCGGCGGCGGACTTCGCGCCGGCCTGGTCTCCGGATGGATCCCTTCTGGCTTTCTCTTCGGATCGCGACGGAGACTCAGAGATATACCTTATGCGTAGCGATGGAAGCGAGGTGGTCAAGCTCACTAACAATCTTGGCCAGGACGAGTTTCCCGCCTGGTCGCCTGATGGATCTCGCCTCGCTTTCGAGTCGGAATCGAGTGGAGACAGAGACATCTACGTCATCGGTGCCGATGGCTCCGGTCTCACGCCCATAGCGATCGCGCCAGGACGCGATACCTCGCCGGCGTGGTCTCCAGACGGTGCGCGTCTCGCTTTTGTATCTGAACGCGGCGGGAACCCAGAAATATTTGTCGCGAACGCCGATGGGTCCGGGCTCGCCGATGTCAGTGAAGACGTTGGTGCGGACTTCGACCCCGTCTGGTCTCTCGACGGTAAGTACATCGCTTTTGTCTCCGACCGTGGGGCGAGCAGGGACATTTTCACGGTGAACGCGGATGGTTCGGACTTGATTCGAGTGACGTCTGACCGCGGCGGAGAAGAGGCGCCCGCCTGGCGGCCGTCACCTTAGGCAGCAAATGCCAGTAATGAAGCAGCAGCACACGGCAAATCTAGTGTGCGCGCTTTTGTTCATTTTCGGCGCAGTGTCAGCGTGCCGCGAAGAGGCGAAGCCGCGCCTCTTCAATAGGCTGATTTTCCTTTCGCGGCAGAGCGGCGACTACGATGTCCGTCTGCGCACGACCAATGACCGCCAGCCCGTAGAGCTGGGTCGTGTCGTGCCGTGGGACTCGCAGCCTTTCTGGTCGCCGGACGGGACGCGGATAGCTTTTTACTCCGACCGCAATTTCAACCTGGCTGACAGAGACAACAACGTGGACATCTACACAATGTCCGCGGACGGTACGAGCCTCACCCGATTGACGGACGACCCGACTTCCGACGCGTTTCCGTATTGGTCACCGGACGGAAGCAAGATCGCCTTCTATTCGGAGCGAGCCGGGCAGGGCGACGTATACGTAATGAACGCCGATGGATCAGCCGTTGCTAGAGTCACGGACGATCCGGCGCTGGACATCCCATACGGATGGTCTCCCGACGGACAGCGCTTACTGTTCACCTCCGGAAGGAATGGGAACCTGGACCTGTATTCGGTCCAGCCTGATGGGGACGGTTTGAAACGGCTGACGAAGGCGGACGGTCATGATGTCGCAGCCCAATGGTCTCCAGACGGAACGCGTATCGCCTTTGAATCGGCTCGCGGCGCTGATGTCGACGTCTTCACAGTGGATGCGGATGGCTCAAATCTGATCAACTTGACGGTGAGGCCGTTGCGCGATGCCGACCCGGTGTGGTCTCCAGATGCGGTGCGCCTAGCGTTCGTATCGGACAGGACGGCGGACATGGAGATCTACGTGCTGGATACCGACTTTTCGTTCCTGAATGCGGTTACAACCGCCTCACGGGAGGACTCCTGGCCGGCCTGGTCGCCCGACGGGACGCGACTCGCGTTCGTCTCAAACAGGGACTTCAATCGGGAGATATATATCGCGAATTCTGACGGCACTGGACAAATAAGGCTGACAGACGATCCAAATCCAGACCTCTCACCGGCGTGGTCGCCGGATGGGTCACGGATAGCGTTCGTCGGGTTCCATGAGGGCCGGCGCGATGTTTACGTTATTAACACGGACGGCTCTGATCTGGTGAAGATAACGAACGATGGAGGCCAGGAGGCACACGCAACCGTCCCGCAGAGATAGGAGGGCGAACATGAGCAGCGGTAGTAATGTCTATGTGGGTCGCTATCAGGGCGAGCGGACCGTGGAGATCGGGCCAGAGCTGGTGGAGCAGTACTCGGGATCTGTCGACGACCATCATTCGTGGTACACCGGGCCATCGCCTTTCGGTGGGCCCGTGGCGCCGGCGCTGGTGCTTCATTCGGAGGTATACCGGACACTGGACTGGTATCTGCCACAAGTCTACGGCAACCTGCATGCCCGCCAGGAATGGGACCTCTTTCAGCCGGTGATGGTTGGGGATAGTGTGACTACTCGCTCAGTCGTGATCGATCGCTATATCAAACGGGACCGTGAGTACGTGGTGAATGAGGTGACCTGTTTCGGTCAAGACGGCCGCACGCTAAACCGTGGCCGAACCCACCAGAGCTTTCTCTTGGACCGGGCGCCACAATTGGGAGTCGTCGTCGATAAGGAGAGAGAAAAACGCCCGGAACGCCGGTTCGACGTCGCCGAGGGAGAGGTCCTGGAAGAGGTAGCCGGGCGCGCCAAGGAGATCACGCTGGAGATGTGCGTACGCTTCTCCGGGCCACGCAAGAACTACCACAACGACGTCGAAGAGGCGCGCAAGCTGGGATTCCCGGACATCGTCGTGCAAGGGATGATGCCGCTTTGCTTCATGTCGGAGATGATGACGAACCGCTTTGGCGAAGGTTGGTTCGCGGGCGGCAGGATGAACGTAAACCTTGTGAATGTCGTCTGGCGAGGGGATGTGCTGACTTGCGGGGGTATCGTGCGGGCGGTAGCGCCCGAGGGCTCGCGACAAAGGGCGCAACTGCAGGTGTGGTGCGAGAAGGCAGACGGGACGAAGGTAGTCGTGGGTGGCGCCAGCGCTATAATTGCATGATCGTCAGCGGGAGGAAGTGCCGGCTTGCGGCCGCCTAATTCCGGCGATTTCTCGCTAATTCGGACGTTGCGGCAGGCGATCTACGATGCCGTCGAGAGTCTCACCCTTCCGTACCCAGCGCCGCAACTGGCGCCGCCGAAGGGAGCTCACCTTCTGGCGGGCATGGGTGCGCTCCCGATGTCCTGGCTGGCCATCTCCTGATAAACTTCGCATAGGGCATCTTCGCAGGCGTAGGCCGTGCGCCAGGCGGAGAAACAGTGGCCGCTTGCATCGGCCCACTCGTGGCTCCGGCTCCGGCTAGAGTGTGTGCGGCGCAGCCGCTGCCCTCATTGCTAACCCACGTTGTTGTCGGTTCGTTCTGCCCATTGAGATGAGCCATTGGCCTACGGTGTTACATTAGTCGTTCGCCGCGCGTGGCCGGTCTACTGATCTGATACCGACCCCGTTTGTTATACTTGAACCAGCCACCTTTGGAGAGAGGTCAACGAAGCTTGCCTAGAAGACAGAGAAGACGCCGAAGAGGTCCGTCGGACTACCAGGGGCCACGACCGGCGAAGCCTCCATTTCCCATCAATCTGATATTCAACACAAGAGCGTTCTACATGTTCTTCATCGTGGTGATGATTGCGAGCATCGCGGCGGTCGGTCTCGCACCCAACAGCGGTGGCAGAGGGAAACCACCGGCTCCAGAAGACGACGTTGCGGTGGAGGCAACGCCGAGCGCCGCGCTGACGTTCGACGCGCCGGCGCGGACGATCGATGGGACGAAGCCGCACGTCGCCACAGTCAAGACCGATAAGGGCGACATCAGGATCGAGCTTGTGACGGACGCCCCGGAGACGGTGAATAGCTTCGCGTTTCTTGCGGGTGCCGGTTTCTATGACGGGACTACTTTCTTTTACGTGGACAAGGACTACATCGCGCAGGCCGGTGACCCGACGTGCCGCACAAATGCGGAAACCGTCTGCTCAGGAGCCGGCGGTCCTGGCTACTCGCTTAAGCTCGAGAACGCCCAGGCGCCCCGTGAGCAGTGGGCTGTGGTCGCACCGACTTTGGGTCAGGGAGGGGAAGACATCAACGGAAGTCAGTTCCGCATCCTCTACCGCGACGACGCGCGGGGCAACGTGCAGGAGACGGTATTTGGAAAAGTAGTCGAGGGGCAAGATATACTGGAGGGGCTGAGTGCACTGGCCCCATGCACAGTTGTCAGCTCAGAAAACTGCGACCCGAATCTGTCCTCCGCGCTCGTGATCCAGGAGATCGTGGTCGAACCAGTGGCGGCAGGCTAAGCGCGTGCCGACCTCCTCGAAAACAAAAGAACCGACCCGCCTGGGCCGGCTCCAGCGAACTCACCCACCACCAGAAGTCGGTCAGCATCAACCTTTTGTGCCAGGTGAAGCGGGCGCCCTCGAACGTGAAGTCCCGCGGCTTGCGCGGTTTATGGCTCAATTGCCGGCCCAGCGCTCCCGCACTGTCAGCGCTGTCTCAGCTGCACTCATTGCCTTCTCCCTGCGTCATCGTGTCGGGTAATCAAGGCACAACTGGAAGGCCGGGCGCCTCGCACATCTGCGCGCCCTCGCCCTGCAACACGCTGCCGTCCGGTTGGAAGAAGATGCAAAGCTCATGTATCGGCGTCGGCGTCGGCTCTGCGGCCTGCCCGTTCGCCAGCAGCGTCAACCCGAGCAGCACGACAGTTGCCATTCCCATCATTAGCGTGTATCTCATGTTGCCTCCCCTCGGCGTTCGATTAACTGCATGGGTTGAAACCAAATCCGCCTGAGCCTACCAGAAAGTCCTCTCTTGGTCCGAACACCCACGGCCCGTTCTCGCTTCCCTGCCTCACCCCGACCCAGGCCCAGCCAATAGTGTTCGTGCAGGGCAGGAGAGAAATATCGCCCTGCGACTGGCACACAACCTTGTTCCCGTCCTCGCTGTGACCCTGCGCTTGCGGCGTTATCGCCACTGTCTCAGTCCCTTGCTTGAACTCGAAGAAACACTCCGGTACATAAGGCCCGTTGGCCGCGTTCATCCAGCAACCGAACTCGCCGCCCCAGTTCTGTATTACCACGCCCGTCTCCCACATCACATACTGGTAAACCGCCATCTTGCTCATGCAGCCGTACACCGTCTCCTCGTTCGGCGGCGAATCCCCAGGCGGCGTCAGTGCAGCGCTTCCGCCCCAGCAGGTCTCTCCGAAATGCGAGGTTACTGACGCAAGGTCCCCGGTATCAATGTAGCCGTTGCCCAGCAGAGGCTTGATGTCCAGCTGTGGGAAGGGTGCCGCCGCAAGTCCGAACCGGCTGGTGAACTGCTGGATGTCAGCCGTGTCAATGATGTGGTTCAGCGTTGGATCTTCGACACAACTTGTGTCGGGGTGACTGCGCCTTGCTCGTCGAGTGCAAGAGGGCGAGCGCTACAACGATACTAAGCAGTGGTATCAGCAGTCTCACGGCTGGCTCATCCGATCTGCGCCCTCTTCGGCGCACGGTAGTTGCGGCTCTTGTTCCAGACGTAGTTGACAAACTCGCGCCTAGAACCGCACTTCTTGTAGACCGCCGGGCTCCTCTCACCGTTCGGCGCGTCGATCACCCAAGTTCGCGCAGTCGTGATCAGCGCTTCTCGTCGGTGCTCGCCGGCTCCGGCTCCTTCTCCTCCTGCTCGCGCTTGCCTTCTTCCTGCCCTTCGCGGATCTCACGCCGGAATTCACGTATACCACGCCCGATGCCCTTGCCGATGTCTCCGATGCGGGTAGCACCGAAGAGAACAACAACGATGGCCAGAATGATTATCAGCTCAAGCGGCCCGAGGCTCTGGAACACCAGCATCACCCCTATCTATTGCCAAGAATATCACTGCTGGGAGCTTCCCACAACTGAACTAGTGAACTCCACCCTCCGCTCCCCTTTCGATTGCGAACATGAGACCCAAGAACAGGATGGTCGCCACAGCACTAGCCAGGCCCAGTAGCCAGAGACCACCAACCAGAAAGAAGATCGCGAACGCGGCAGCGAAGCCCATCCCGGAGACGACGAGAATGCGGGCGATGACAATACCCAAGGGCATCTGGCGCGGCGCGGGAGCGCCATCGTCGTCCATTTCTGCCGGTGAGGAGTCTTCCTGCACTTATCTGCGCTTTTTCCCGCCCGGCCGGGATGGTCGGGCACGCACAGGTATTCGCGCCTGAAGTTGCCGTGTCTTCGCCAGCAGATGCGGCGGCGCGGGTCGTCGTCTGGGCCCGCTGCTTCTGGTCGACAATTGAGTTTCTTGCGCTGTTAGGCTTGATGGTCGGGGTGGGCGGATTCGAACCGTCGGCCTCCTGGCCCCAAACCAGGCGCTCTAGCCTAGCTGAGCTACACCCCGTACTTCTCAGGTTAGAGCGCGGCCCACGACGCGGTCAAGGACATGACCTCACGTGCAGCTTCAGGGTCTTAACGGCTCGGAATCAGTTAGAGCTTGCGATGAGCAGCGTGCACACGGTGAGTGCCAGTACCGCGCTGAGCGGCGCCAGGATCAACAAGTATTCTGCAATACCCTGGCCCGCCTGCGATTGGCACGCGCGAAGTGCCGCCTCGATGCGAAATGACATACCGCTTCCTCCATGGACAAGTATCTCGCGGGGGACTCGCCAGAATGTCGCCACCGCAGTGTTAGGGTCGCGTTAACGGACGGTAGCGGGACGTTAACTACTGAGAGCTAGGTCGCGCGCCAGACCTCGAGGAACCCACGCACCGCAGGCATTTGCGTCCAACGGCAATTTCCGGGAGTGAGAGCATATGCGGAGAACATCTCGATGAGCAGCCCCAGGTCAGTCTCGTCGCGGAAGGCGTGAGCGGTGTCCCCCATTTTCTCGCGAAGGCGGTCCGCGGCCGCGGCGTCCGCCCACCGGCGCCAGAAGTCACTGTTGTCGGAGCCGGGGGCACTTATGTATGCCACCGCTTTGGCGAGAAGGCGCCTGAGGTCCTGGCCCCCAGTTGATGCCGTCCCGGCGCAATTTCGGGGTGAGCTTGACCGTCGGCCGGGAATCGATTCGACCAAGGCTGATCACCTGGGAGTGTTGCCTGGCTGCGGATAGCGGTTCGATTATCAAGGGCAAGTTGGCGACGCCGAGCGCGTCGATGCGCTCACGCACGAGATCGAACAACCATGTCGGCAGAGATCGAAGGGCCGTCCGGACTTGGGCCTGGATGCGTTGACGCTGGCGGTGCGTCAGGTCAGACCCGAGGATGTAGATGTTCAGCCCGGACTCGACCAGCATCGCGGTCCTCGCGTTCGCGCCGGGCTGGAAGAGCCGCGCCGACGACCTGGCGCACGTCCTCGATTTGCTTCCGGCGCATGAGGCCTTCGAGTTCGTCGATGACATCGAGGGGTGCGTGGGGATTCAGAAATGTGGCGGTGCCGACCTGCACGGCGGTAGCGCCGGCCATGAGAAACTCCGCGGCGTCTTCGCCGCACATGATGCCTCCGCAACCGATGAGCGGAATGTCCAGCGCCTTGGCCACCTGGTACACCATTCGCAGCGCGATTGGCTTGAGGGCGGGCCCCGAGAGACCGCCGGAACCCCATCCGAGCGCGGGACGCCGGGCTTCAATGTCGATCCGCATTGCGGGGAAGGTGTTGATTAGCGTGAGGGCGTCAGCGCCGGCATCGGCGACGGCAGAGGCAATAGTCACAATGTCGGTCACATTTGGGCTGAGCTTGACCAGCAAGGGGAGGTCCGTCTGGTGTCGAACCGCATGCGTCACCTCTGCCGCCGCTCTAGGATCGACGCCGAAGTCGAGCCCGCTTTCAACGTTTGGGCAGCTGACGTTCATCTCTATGCCACTGATCCCGGGCACGCCATCGAGTCGGCGCGCGAGCTCGACGTAATGGGCGATACTCTCCCCGGCGATGTTGGCGATCACGGGGACTCGCCAAGTTGCCCAGATGGGCGCCACGTCCTGCAGAATGGCGTCGATCCCGATGTTCTGCAGCCCGATTGAGTTGAGCATGCCGGCGGCAGTTTCAACAACCCTCGGCTGCGGATTTCCCCGCCTGGGTTTGAGGGTGATCGCCTTGCTCACGATAGCTCCCAGCCGCTGGATGTCGAATACCCTGGCATACTCCAGGCCGTTGGCGAACGTGCCCGAGGCAGTCATCACGGGGTTGGAGAGCGCGAGGCCGCGCTTGTGACCGGGGAGGAGTTCGATGGCCAGGTTCACCATTGCTTCCAATGTATGTCAGTCCGCGTCACAAAACAACAGACCCCGCCGTTTGACGGGGCCTGTGCGAGCTCGGTCGGTGGAACTAAGCGATCAGCGCGCGCTCGTTGCGGGAGCGCGATGAGGCGGCGACTTCATCGTCATCGGCTGCTGCCCGGGCGGGGCGCGTACCCCTCCAGGCGTTGTAGCCGTTGCCGGACTCGTCTTCCCAGAGGTGGTCGGTGGCGGAGTTGCGGAACTCTCGTTCCTCGCCACAACGTTTGCAGCGTCCGAGGCTTGTCGCGCCTCGCGGAGTCTCGATGACCCAGTGGTGCTGGCAGGTGACTACGGCTGCCTCATTCTGGGGCTGGACTTCACTTTTTTCGATTACTTGTGCCCTGCCCATCGCTGGCACCTCCGTTTCGTCCACTTGTGATGAAAGATGTCTTCCATAGCCGATACGTTACATCTTGCGAGCCGGATTATATCTGTGGGCGCGGGACGCGGTCAAGCTTTATACCTTATTTACTTTCTAAATAGTCTTTCCGTCCAACCTTGTGTATACTAATAACGGTCTGAGCGACAGAAAGGTTTCTGCTTGCAATCGACAAGGGATGGTATCCTCGGTTATCTGAAGCGCGCCGGGGGCGGTAGCATGGATACAATCGCTTCAGAGTTTGGGTTGGCGCGAATGACCGTGCGGCAACACCTCTCGAACCTCGAGAGGGATGGGCTCGTAGTCTCCCGCGAGGAGCGGCGCCGGACGGGCCGCCCGCACCTGGTTTTCACGCTCACGGCCGTTGGGGAAGAGCGATTTCCCAAGCGATATGACCGGCTTGCTAACCTCGCGCTTCAAGAAGTCGCGTTTCTGGAGGCTGACGAGATTGCCGGTCTAAGTGCCAACGAAAAGAAGCGGCTTCTATTGAGGAAGATGGCTGATCGCGTCTATCGCGAACACGAGCCGCGGGTGCGTGACAAAGCGTTGAAAGAGCGAGTCGCCCTCATCGCGGACATTTTGCGGCGCGAAGGTGGCTTCGCCGAATGGAAGGCTGATGGGCAGCGCTATGAGATTGTGGACTATAACTGCGTTTACCGCAAGGTAGCCGACACTCACAAGGACGTGTGTGATTGGCACGTATCCCTGCTCGGCAGGCTGCTCGGCAAGGATGTGGAATGTGACCAGTTCATAAGCCAGGGGGCGGAGTGTTGCCGGTTCGTTGTCAAAGAGGGGGCCGGTGTGGGCTTAACGCCAAAAGGCATGGAAGGGTAGATATGGCGGAGCAGTCAAATGGCCAGGTGAGTAAGGAGGCGGTCCTCGCAGCGCTTCGCCAGATAGAGGATCCCGATCTGCATCGCGATATCGTTAGCCTTGGGTTCGTCCCGGAGGCCGATATTAACATCTGTGGCTCGAGCATCTCGGTGCGGATCGTCTTGACGACTCCGGCCTGTCCCGTGCGCGAGACGATGAAGGAGCAGGCGCACGAACTGCTGAAAACCTTGCCGGGCGTCGAGCAAGCCGAGGTGACGATGGACGCGACGGTGCGTTCTACGGGCGTCGGGAAGGGACCGAAGGAGATCGAGGGGGTACGGAACATCATCGCCGTCGCGTCGAACAAAGGTGGCGTCGGCAAGTCCACGGTGGCGGTAAATCTCGCGATCGCTCTTCGCAGATTCGGCGCGAAGGTAGGGTTGATGGATGCCGATCTAACGGGCCCCAACATACCAACGATGCTTGGGCTAGGCGCGGGGTTTCAGGCGGACACGGGCCTCGCCATCGTCGAGCGATATGGCATCCGAGCCGCCTCCATCGGTTTCGTTCTGAAGAAGGGGCTGCCGGTGGTCTGGCGCGGCCCGATGATCGGAACAGGCGTGCGCCAGCTAATGCACGATTTGCCGTGGAACGCAGAAGGCGATCTGGACTACCTCATTGTCGACCTGCCACCGGGCACGAGCGACGCCTCGATGAGCACGGCGCAGGAGGCGCCGATCGCCGGTGCGGTCATCGTAACGACGCCAAACAGCGTCTCGCTTGAGGACGCCATGAAGGCCGTGACGATGTTCGAAAAGCTCAACGTTCCAGTCTTCGGCCTGATCGAGAACATGAGCTACTTCATCTGCCCGCATTGCGGGGAGCGGACGGAGATATTCGGTCACGGCGGTGCTCGGGAGGCAGCCGATGAACTGGGGATCGACTTTCTTGGCGAAATTCCGCTGGAGGCAACCGTCCGGGAAGGCGCAGACGCCGGCGTCCCGATCATCGAAGGCGATCCGGCGTCACCCATAGCGCGGGCGTTCGCTGAAATCGCGCAGACGATCGCGGCCAAGACGAGCGTCCAGCACTTCTTCGCCCAGACTGCGGCTTCCTGAAGCTGGGGCACAGCCCTTGCGGGTTGAAACCCGCAGCTTCACTACGGTCGAACAACCCGCGCTGCTAACGTACGGTCAGAGTGGCCTTCATGTACGGGTGGAAGGTGCAGTAGTAGTCGTACGCGCCGGGCTCGTCGATGGTCAGGGTTGCGCTCTCGTTCTTGCCCAAGCGATCGGTGTCCCAGGTGCCGTCATCGTCCGTCGCTGTGTGCGGGGCGGAGTCACGGTTAGTCCACGTCACCTTGGCGCCGGCGTTCACGATCGCGTCATGCGGGAAGTAATCGAAGTCGCGGATCTCGATGGTGGCTTCGGCGGCGTCGAATATTGTAGGGGTCTGAGGCGAGCCGCTAGACCCACGGCGCATGTGGCCGCCCATGTCCGTCATCGCCACCGCCATGATGACGCCCATACCAAGCACGCCGAGCACGATGACTATGGTGGCTATGGCAAGGCAGCGAGCGTTAGATGTGTTCATTGGTCTAGCTTTGCGGATCGCGCCGCCGGGCAGCCTGACCGCGGCCGAGTGGGCCGCGGATTCTTAAGTCAGCGCCGGCATTTGATTGACCTGGTGCTAACACTCGAATGTTTTCCGAAAAATGTTGCGTTTTGGGCCTTCGTGACGTTTGGCGGTGGCGCTGATTCTTGATTGTTTTGGCCTTGAACGTTTCTTGGTTGTTTCTGTATTGCCGAAGGTGCAGCTCGCTTCCGCTGTGTCAGGCAGCTGTTAAGGTGCGGAGTCATCGTCCCAAGGGTAGCAGAAAGTGGCAGGAAGTCTAAGGGAGAGTTGTCACTAAATGCGGAATCCGCTCGTCTTACAGTAGCGCCGGAGCCGAGCGGCTTGAATAATTGGTCAGTCGAATACCTGACGCAGCTCAAAGCGTGGGCCGTCCTTGCAGATCAAGCGTACGCCGCGGCGCGTGAAAATGGCGCAGCTGTAGCAGATGCCGGTGCCGCAGCCCATGCGCTCTTCCAGCAAAGCCTGGACAGATTTGCGGCTTCTCGCTTCTCGCATGACCTGCGCCATGACGGCGAACATCGGCGTTGGTCCGCAGGCGAAGAGCTGGTCTGCCCAGGATAAATGTCGCGCGATCAGGTCCGTCACATAACCGTGGTGGCCCGTGGAACCATCGTCGGTGGCGGAGAGGGCTTCGACCTCCGGTGGCAGCAGCTCCGGGGGATAGAGCTTGCTTGCCGTGCGGGCTCCTTGAAGAAGGGTCACGGTCTTGCCGGCCGCGACGGCCTCGTCCGCGAGCGCGATGAGCGCGGCGATGCCGAGGCCGCCGGCGGCAAGCAGCAGGTTCTGAGACTGCCGGTTGATCGCATAGCCGCGGCCGAGGGCGCCGAAGAGAGAGAGCGTCTCGCCGGTCTTGCGGGTCGAGAGCCAAGTTGTGCCTCGGCCGCGCACGTCGTAGAGTATGGCGAATTGCCGCTCGCCGCGGTCGTCGCGGAAGCGGTGGAAGCTCATAGGTCGCGGAAGGAGCGGGTCGTAACTATCGGCGCAATGGACCATGAGGAAGCGTCCGGGCGATGCTCCTTTCGCCACGGGTGGGCAAGAGAGCCACATGAGAAAGGTGTTTTCGTAGACTTCTTCCTGCGACAGGACTTCGGCTCGTTCGAGCTTCATTCAGGCGACTGTGGTGGCGAGCGTCGGCGGCTGGAGACGCCCCGAGGGAGTTCAGTATCATCGATGTCCCTGTGTACAGCCGCGGGTCTTGCGTCTCGTGTTCGGTCCCGTGTGGTCTGGGGCGTCTCTACGTGGAGGTTGAGATATTCGCGAAGCGGCTGGACCGTGAAGCTGGTATCTCCGTTGACAAGCGCTGAGATGGCAGCTGCCGCGGTGTCTATCGAGGTGAGGCAGGGTATGCGCTTCTCCGCAGCGGCACGACGAATTTCGAAGCCGTCCCGCAGCGTCTCGGTGACGCGTCCCTCCGGCGTGTTGATGACGGCGTTCACCAGGCCGTCGTGGATGACGTCCACCACGTTGGGGTGACCCTCCTCGATTCGTTTGGGGACCTGCTCGACTGGCAGGCCCATCGCACGGATCATGGCGGCGGTGCCCGTTGTGGCGCAGAGGCGGTAGCCTGCGGCAGCGAGGTCGCGGATGAGGCTGAGAGCTTCGGGCTTGGTGCGGTCGGCGAGGCTAAGGAGGATGGAGCCCTGCCGAGGGAGAGCCATGTCGGCGGCTGTGAGAGCCTTCGCAAGCGCAGCCTCGAAGGTTGAGTCGACTCCCATCACCTCACCGGTGGATTTCATCTCAGGTCCCAGGTAGGTGTCGACGCCGATTAGCTTGGACATCGAGAAGACCGGGGCCTTAACGGCGACTAGATTCTGCCTCGGCCAGAGGCCAGGCTCGTAGCCGAGTTGCCGTAGAGTCTTGCCGAGCATGGTCTGTACTGCCAGCCGCACCATCGGCACGCTTGCTACCTTGGAGATGAAGGGGACGGTGCGGCTTGCACGAGGGTTCACCTCGAGGACGTAAACGTCGGATCCGCCGCGGTCCAGCGTTCTTGGTTCCGGACGCATGATGACGTACTGAACGTTCATCAGGCCTTTGACGCCAAGAGCCGGACCGAGGCGCTCCGTGTAGTCAACGATCTGGCCCACCTCGTCGCCTGTGAGGCCGATGGCGGGATAGACGGCAAGCGAATCGCCGGAGTGGACGCCGGCGCGTTCGATGTGCTGCATGACACCGGGGATCAGCGTCTCGTCGCCGTCGCAGACGGCGTCGACTTCCGCTTCGATGCCTTCGAGGTATTTATCGATGAGGATGGGCTTGCCGGCGGCGATCTCGACGGCGTGGCCGACATAGCGTATGAGGTCGCGCGCGTTCTGGACGATCTCCATCGCTCTTCCGCCAAGGACGTAGCTGGGGCGGACGAGGACCGGATAACCGATAAGCTGGGCGGTCGCGAGCGCCTGTTCGACGGTGGCGACCGCTGCGCCGGGAGGCTGGGGGATGCCGAGCCCCTGGAGCAACTCCTCGAAACGGGAGCGGTCTTCAGCGACGTCGATCGCCTCGGCGCTGGAGCCGAGGATCGGGTGGTTGGCGCGTGCGAGCGGTAGGGCGAGATTGACCGCGGTCTGGCCGCCGAACTGCACGATCGAGGCGGGACCGGTGCCGTTGTTCGTCTCGTTCCCGAGAAGGTCTCTGATGCCCTCTTCGTCCAGCGGCTCGAAGTAAAGGCGGTCGCTAGTGTCGAAGTCCGTCGAGACCGTCTCGGGGTTGGAGTTGGCCATTATAGCAGCGACGCCCGCCTCCTGGAGCGCCCAGGCAGCGTGCACGGCCGAATAGTCGAACTCGATCCCCTGACCGATGCGGATTGGGCCGCTGCCGATGACAAGCGCCTTCTCGCCGGGCAGCGCCTCGGCCTCGTTCTCGGAGTCGTAGGTGCTGTAGAAGTAGGGGGTCTCGGCCTCGAATTCCGCGGCGCAGGTATCGACCATCTTGTAGACAGGCAGGACGCCCCACTGCTCTCGAAGCTCGCGGACCTGATCGGGCAGGCGGTCCGCCAGCGTGCCGATGTCGGCGTCGGAGAGGCCCATGCGCTTGGCTTGCCCAAGCAGGTCAGGCGTGAGGGTTTCGGCGAGGAGGCGTTCCTCCATTTGCACGATGCCGTTGAGCTTGTCGAGGAACCAGGGGTCGATACCAGAGAGCTGCGACAGCTCTCGAACTGTCGCCCCCCGTCTAAGAGAGGCGAGTAAGGCCCAGAGGCGCTCGTCGGTGGGGATGGCGACGTAGTCGCGGGGGTCGATGTCGCGCCAGGCGGGGTCTTCCCAGAGAAGGGAGCGTCCGCCGAACTCCAGTGAACGGACGGCCTTGCCGACCGCGGCTTCGAAGGAGCGGTCGATCGCCATCACCTCGCCGGTGGCCTTCATCTGCGTGCCGGTGCGGCGCTCCCCGAGGGGGAACTTGTCGAACGGCCAGCGGGGGATCTTGACGACGACGTAGTCGAGCGCGGGCTCGAAGGCGGCGGTCGTCTTGCCGGTGACGCGGTTGGGGATCTGGTCCAGGGTCTTTCCGGCGGCGATCTTGGCGGCGACACGGGCGATCGGGTAGCCGGTGGCCTTGGAGGCGAGCGCGGAGCTGCGGGAGACGCGCGGATTCACCTCGATCACGTAGTAGGGCGGACGACCATCAGGATCGAGCGCCCAGTCCGCGATCTCCTTTCGGGGGGCGAGCGCGAACTGGATGTTGCAGCCGCCCTCGATGCCTAGAGCGCGGATGATCTTGAGGGAGGCCGAGCGCATCATCTGGTACTCGTTGTCGGAGAGCGTCTGGCTGGGGGCGACGACGATGCTGTCGCCGGTGTGGACGCCCATCGGGTCGATGTTCTCCATGTTGCAGACGGTGATGCAGTTGTCGGCGCCGTCGCGCATCACCTCGTACTCGATCTCTTTCCAGCCGAGGAGGCAGCGTTCGAGGAGCACCTGGTGGATGGGCGAGGCGGCGAGGCCGCCGCGCGCAATGTGCTCGAGCTCGTCGAAGGTATGGGCGATGCCACCGCCGGTGCCGCCGAGGGTGTAGGCGGGTCGGACGATTATGGGTAGGCCAATCTGCTTCGCAACCGAGCGTGCCTCGTCCAAGTCTGTGACGATTGCGCTTTCCGGGACCGGTTCGCCGATGTCGAGGAGGAGCTCGCGGAAGAGCTCGCGATCCTCGGCGGCGCGTATTGTCTCGATGGGCGTGCCGAGCGAGCGGACGCCGAAGCGTTCGAGGACACCGGCGTCGGCTAGGGCGACCGCTAGGTTGAGGCCGGTCTGCCCGCCCAGAGTCGGTAGAAGGCCGTCCGGCCGCTCGCGCTCGATGATGCGGGAGATGACGTCGACGGTGAGCGGCTCGATGTAGATTGTGTCGGCGATGCCCTCGTCGGTCATGATGGTCGCGGGATTCGAGTTGACGAGGACCGTGTGCACGCCCTCCTCGCGCAGTGAACGGCACGCCTGCGAGCCGGAGTAGTCGAACTCGGCGGCCTGCCCGATAACGATGGGGCCGGAGCCGATGATGAGGACGCGGGAGGGCTTAGGCGTCACGTGCGACCTTGAGGAGGGCTGGCATGATGTCAGCTCCGGGTGACGCAATCAAGTAGACAAGCTCGGGATAGCCCTTGGTAATGCGGGGATCCGACGATGCTCTTTCGACCAGCTGGAGAAGGTGCCTGGGCATGTGGTTACGCAGCCCCGCGGATTTCGGTTCGTAGCGACCAGCTAGGAAGTAGTCGCGGCCAGTGGAGACCCACAGAATGTGATTGTTGTCGGTGAAGTTCGCCCGCAGGAGCTGCTCTCTTTTCGCGACGGCCTTAGTGACGATCTGAAGACTTAACACGTCTTCATCTCCCTCCGCGATGATTTCAACCTCGTAGTCACCGGATAATTCACGAATGCCACCTGAAGCTGCGATACGTGTGACCTCAATACCGAACTCATTGCCGTCTTTGGTGGCGGTAAGATCTGGTGTGCCGCTAAACGCGATGTCGTCGAAACCGAGTTCGTCGAGCCCCACAACGGCCCTGACTTCGGCCAGCTTATCCAGCAGCATGCCGTTTGCGCCGTCGACATTCTTCCCGAATCCTCGTAATTCACCGATAAGGTGCGCAAAAGTCGTACATCTTCTACTGGCTGTCTCCAGATGCGAGTCGAGACGACAAAGGCGAGCCCGATACTCTTGTATGTTCTCTAGTTCGTGTCTGAGTACGACGTACTCGGTACTCGGCAGGACACGGAGCTTACTCAGATATCGACTGAGCCAGTGGGCGATGTTCGGGAACTGTTTTAAAGCGTCATCGCTCAAAGCGGCAGCTCGTACTCCATGCCCTGGCCGACGACCTGCGCCATCGAGCCGATGTCGCTGAAGAAAGAGAGCGCAGGTTCATTGTCTTTGGGCAGCGTGCCGCGCAGCTTGGCGTAGCCGAGCCTGCGCGCGAAGTCCGTGGCCATCAGAGCGAGCTCGCGACCGATCCCCTTCCGGCGCACCGACGGGACAAGCCAGACGCCCATAACGGCCTCGTCCGGATTGTTCGGGTCCGGACCGAGCGCCGCGAAGCCGCAGATACCGTCGCCGGATTCGCAGATGAACACGCCGCCGCGCTGGTTGGCGATAAGCGAAGCGATGCCTTCGTGCGTCGGCCGCTGTGGGAGCCCGCTGCCGTCACCAAGCTCGTCCCAGATCTGGGCGCCTATTCCGGCCACGGCGGCGGAGTCGCTCTTCGTAGCCAGGCGATAAACCGGTTCGGACATCACACGACCTCCTTCTGACTAG
>WNFV01001415.1_pt1 | contig 32759 bp, 31 predicted proteins | sample 5400101 | NCBI WGS metagenome assembly WNFV01 (sample SAMN13153361, study PRJNA577476) | soil metagenome | isolation source: 115 cm soil or saprolite under grassland replicate 1 | place: USA:California | collected 2016-06-15 | reverse complement strand
CCACGACGGCGACGCCGGGGACGGCGGGCTGGCCGCCCGGCTCCGCCACGCCATCGCGCTGCTACCGGCACCGCTTGGCGCCCCCACCCAACTCCTCGACCTGGGCCGCGCCACCCGCGTCATCACCCCCGCCCTACGCCGCGCCCTGGCCCTGCGCGACGGCGGCTGCATCGCCGCCGGCTGCGACCGCCCAGCGCCCTGGACCGACGCCCACCACCTCGCCCACTGGCTCCACGGCGGCCCCACCAACCTCGACAACCTGATCCTGTTGTGCCGCACCCACCACCGCGCCATCCACGAACACCGCTGGCAACTGGGCCGCGAAGCAACCAGCGGGCAGGTGACCCTCGCCCCACCGGCTCGCCGCGGCCACTCCCCACCCGCCGCCTGACCCATCATCAGCGTCCCCCACCGGCGAGGCCGTCGGCGCCGAAACCGCGCATCCGGCGGGCGCATGCCGCCGGTCAGGCTGGGCGGTCGCGCTCCATGAGCACGCGGCGCAGGATCTTGCCCGACAGTGCCTTGGGGATCTCGTCGACGAACTCGACCGTGCGGACCTTCTTGTAGGGCGCGACGCGCGCGGCGACGAAGTCCATGACCTCCTGGGCCGACAGGTCCGCGTCGGTGACCACGAACGCCTTGGGCACCTCGCCCGCCTCGTCGTCGGGGATCCGCACCACTGCGGCGTCCCTGATCGCCGGGTGCGAGACCAGCACGGCCTCGAGCTCGGCGGGCGCGACCTGCATCCCCTTGTACTTGATCAGCTCCTTGACCCGGTCGACGATGTAGACGTAGCCGTCGTCGTCGACGTAGCCGACGTCGCCGGTGTGCAGCCAGCCGTCCGGGTCGAGCATCTCCGCCGTCTCCTCCGGCCGGTTGAGGTAGCCGGGCATCACCTGCGGCCCGCGGAAGCACAGCTCGCCGTTCTGGCCGCTGCCAAGCTCCTCGCCGCTGGCGACGTCGACGACCTTCAGCTCGGTATCGGGCAGCAGTTGCCCGACCGAGCCGTGCCGGATCCTCGCCTCCTCGCCCGAGTGGCTGGTCAACACCGGGCTCGCCTCGGTGAGGCCGTAGCCCTGCTGGACCACGCAGCCGAGCCGCTTGCCGCACGCCTCCTCGAGCTCGGCGCTGAGCGGCGCGGCGCCCGAGACGACCAGCCGCAGCGCCGACAGGTCGAACCGGTCGACCAGCGGGTGCTTGGCCAGCGCCAGCATGATCGGCGGGACCAGGAACGCCCTGGTCACCCGGCGCTCCTGCATAATGGTGAGGAACTGCTCGAGGTCGAAGCGCGGCATCGTCACCAGCGTCGCGCCCTGCCACAGCCCCGCCGCCATCAGCACGCTCAGCCCGTAGATGTGGAAGAACGGCAGCACCGCGATGACGACGTCGTCGGCGGCCGTGTTCAGCACGTGCTGGCCCTGGCAGAGATTGGCGACCAGGTTGCGGTGGGTGAGCTTGACGCCCTTGGGCAGGCCGGTCGTGCCGCTCGAGTACGGCAGGGCCACCAGGTCGGTGCTGGGGTCGATCGCGATCTCGGGCGGCGGCTGGCCGGAGCGCAGCAGCTCCGCGAACGGGGTCGCGCCCTCGGCCTCGCCGAGCACGAAGATCTCCCGCACACCGGACTTGCGCGCCGCCTCGGCGGCCTTGTCGAGGAACTGCGGGATCGTCAGCAGGTAGCCGGCGCCCGCGTCGTCGAGCTGGAAGGCGAGCTCCTCGACCGTGTACAGCGGGTTGATGGTGGTGTTGACGCCGCCGGCCAGCAGCACCCCGTAGAACGCCAGCGCGTACTCGGGGACGTTCGGGCAGTAGATGGCGAACACGTCGCCGCGCCCGAACCCGCGCGCGGCCAGGCCGCCGGCCACCAGCCTGGCACCGCCGGCGAGCTCGCCGAACGTGACCGTGCGCCCGCTCGGCCCGTCGACCAGGGCCGCCTTGCCGGCCCGCTGCCCGACGTCGGCGAACACCAGCTCGGGCAGCGACACGTCGGGGATGGTCACATCGGGGTACGGGCTACGAACGATCGTCGAGTCCACGGGCTACCTCCCCTGGCGCCGTCGAGATCGTGGTCCGGCGGTACGCTGCGCTGCGACCCGCCAGCCAGATGTCCCGAATCTGCTTGCAGGCCGGCTGTGTTGTCAATGGCCCGTGTCGCCCGGCCGCCGTCGCCGGCGGGGCTGACCCGGGACAAGTCGCGCGAGGATCCGGCGCACCCGAGCCGAAGGAGGAGCACCGTGGCCGACAGTTCGTCCCGGGTCGCGATCGTGACCGGCGCCGGTAGCGGCATCGGCCGGGCCGTGTCGCTGGCACTGGCCGGCGACGGCTGGTCGGTGCTGCTCGCCGGCAGGAGGGCCGCAGCCCTGCAGGAGACCGCCCGGCGAGGCGACGGCCTCGGCGGCCCGCTGCGCCCGGTGCCGACCGACGTGGCCGACGAGGCGTCGGTGCGCGCCTTGTTCGACCATGCCGGGCAGGCGTTCGGGCGGCTGGACCTGCTGTTCAACAACGCGGGACGGAACGCCCCGGAGGCCCCGGTCGACGAGCTGCCGCTCGAGGAGTGGCGCGCCGTCATCGACGTCAACCTCACCGGCATGTTCCTGTGCACCCGCGAGGCGGTCAGGCTGATGAAGCGCCAGTCGCCGCGGGGCGGCCGGATCATCAACAACGGCTCGATCGCCGCCCACACGCCCCGCCCGCTGGCCGCCGCCTACACCGCCAGCAAGCACGGCGTCACCGGGCTGACCAAGGCGACCTCGCTGGACGGCCGCGGCTTCGACATCGCCTGCGGCCAGATCGACATCGGCAACGCCGCCACCGAGATGACCGAGGGCACCGCGCGGGGGGCGCTGCAGCCGGACGGCACGGTCCGCGCGGAGCCCCGCATCGGCGTCGAGCACGTCGTCCGCGGGGTCCTCTACATGGCCAGCCTGCCGCTGGACGCCAACGTGCAGTTCATGACCGTGATGGCCACGGAGATGCCGCTGCTCGGGCGTGGCTGAGCCCGCCGCGGCCCACCGGCTCGGGTCCGCGACGGGCAGCAGCGGCCCGTGTCCCCGGCCCTCACTCCTCCCAGATCGGCCGCACCTCGATCGTCCCGAAACGGGCGACGGGGTGCTTGGACGCCATCTCGATGGCCTCGTCGAGATCCGCGCACTCGATCAGGTCGTACCCGCCGACCTGTTCCTTCGTCTCGGCGAACGGTCCGTCGGACAGCAGCACCTCGTCGCCGCGCACCCGGACCGTGGTGGCGTCGCTGACGGGCCGCAGGCGCGCGCCGTGCAGGCGCACCCCGCGGCCGTCCATCTCCTCGACCCACGAATCCGCCGAGGCCTCCTCGGGGCTCACCTCGATGGACTCGTCCCCGCAGATCAGGAGCATGTACCGCACGCTTCCTCCCCGGTCGGCCGGCATCCTATGAGGTGCGGCGGCGCAGGCGCAGGCGTCGCCGCCTGACGGGCACGACGGGGGCGTCGGGCATGGCGGAGTGGGCCAGCTCCCAGGTGGCCGCCACGGCGATGGGAGTGACGAGCAGGTCGGGCATCACGGGGTCTCCTTCCGGTTGCATCAGCGTCGTCACCAGTACGACGAACGGGGACGCCCGGGACGGACACCCTCCAGCGACTGAGGTGGGTGTTGACGGCTTCCATCGGCCCTGCGTTACTTGTCTGGTCTGTCCCGACCGGGGGGAGGGAGCCATGACGGAGGGCTCGACGGCCGCTACGGCCCAGGTCAACCTCACACTGCCCGTCCTACGCCAGGGAGCCGGCCCGCGCTCGGCGGTCTCGCGCCTCCAGCACATCTTCAACGACTTCGCCAGGGCGGACGACGACGAGCCCGTCTTCGACGAGTCCGGGGTCTTCGGCCCCAAGACCGACACCGCCGTCAGGGAGTTCCAGGACGACCACAACCTCGGCGTGGACGGGATCGTGGGGAAGAACACCTGGAAGGCGCTGCTGGAGCAGTGGATGACCCTGGAGCCGCCGGACTGATCAGCGCGGCGCCTCCGTAGCCCGGAGCGCCTCGACCAGGTGATCGAGGGCCGAGCGGGCGGTGGCCGAGACGTGCGGGCCGACGGATGCCAGCGACGCGATCAGGGCGGCGATCTCGCCCGGGGACAGCCCGTCGCGGTTGGTGGTCAGCAGCCACGGCGACCCGTCGCGGACGGGCGCCACGGTGCGCAGCCGGCCGTACCTGCCGACCAGCAGCGCCTCGACGCCCTTGCCGTCCAGGCCCAGACGGTAGAGGCGCTGGCCGCGCAGGCAGGCGACGTAGCGGTCAAGACCCACATCAACCGCATCCTTGCCAAGCTCGGCCTGCGCGACCGCATCCAGGCCGTGATCCTCGGCTACGAGACCGGCCTGGTCACCCCCGACGGGAACTGAGCGGGCCTACGGGCGGGCCGGGCCGATGCGGAAGACCGGGTGATCTGGCGCGATGCGCCGCAGCTCCTCGTCGGAGGAGTCGGGGCCGACCCCGCCGAAGAACACGCCCACCTCGAACTTCCAGCGCTCGAGGTAGGCGCGCAGGATCGGTGGCTTGTCGTCGTCGGCGATCTCGGTCACGGTGAACGGCTCCCGCCGGCGGCCGAGCAGCAGGCGACCCTCGCCGCTGACGCGGATGTTCCGCACCCACTGCGTGTGGCCGCGGGGAGCGACCAGGTAGCGGGAACCCTCGAAGGTGAGCAGGTTGACCGGGTTGCGGCGCCACTCGCCGCTGCTGCGACCGCGGACCTCGAGCACGCGCGAGCCCCACACGCTGACGCCGACCCGCGTCAGGCCCGCGACGACGGGGTTGAAGACGTTGCGGGTGAACCAGTGGGGACGCTGGTAGTGCGCCTGTTCGCTCATGGCGGCCAAGATATCGAGCGAGACGGCGGCCGGCCATGCCTGCATTTGCCGTGACCGCTCACAGCTCAGGCCCCCGTCCTCGACCTGGCGCTGGCCGGCAGCGAGGTGGTGACGCGCGACGGCGCGGCACCGCCCAAAGGACCCGATGGGGGGCCTCCGGGGGGAGCTGTTCTCGGGCTCCCCCCGGATCAATCACCCCCACTAGGCGAGGCCGGCTCCGTCCTCGATGATGGCGGCAGACGGACCGTGGGTCTCGACGAGAGGACCAGCCCATGAGCACGCAGCCGATCGTGGAGCGGGGCCGTGGCGGGGCGGGCGAAGGCGAGCCACCCGGGATCACCATGGAGGAGCTGCAGCTCGCGGCGCGCAACCACGGCATGCCGCTGGAGGCGCTGCGCTACGACGTCACCCCGGTCGGCCTCCACTACCTGCTCATCCACTTCGACATCCCGGCGGCCGACGAGCGCACCTGGTCGCTGGAGCTCGGCGGCCACGTCCACCAGCCGCTCACGCTCGGCATGGACGACCTGCGGCGGCGGCCGGCCGTGACCGTGCCGGTGACCATGGAGTGCGCCGGCAACGGCCGCGCCCGGCTGGACCCCCGGCCGCTCAGCCAGCCCTGGCTGCACGAGGCCGTCGGCACGGCCGAGTGGACGGGCACGCCGCTGTGGCCGCTGCTCGAGGAGGCCGGCGTGCGGGACCACGCCGTCGAGGTGGTGTTCACCGGCGCCGACCGGGGCGTGCAGGGCGAGGTGGAGCACGACTACGAGCGCAGCCTGACGCTGGCCGAGGCGCTGCGCCCCGAGGTGCTGCTGGCCTGGGCGGTCAACGGCCAGCCGCTGCCGCCGCAGCACGGCTTCCCCCTTCGGCTGGTCGTCCCCGGCTGGTACGGCATGACCTCGGTGAAGTGGCTGCGCCGCGTCACCGTGGTGACCGAGCCGTTCCGCGGCTACCAGCAGACCCCCGCCTACCTGCTGCAGTCCTCCGAGGACGACCCGGGCGTGCCGGTGACCCGGATCGAGCCCCGCTCGCTGCTGCTGCCGCCCGGCATCCCCGACTTCCTGTCAAGGACCCGGTTCCTGGAGGCCGGCCACCACGTCCTGCAGGGCAGGGCCTGGTCGGGCCGGGCGCCGATCGCCCGGGTCGAGGTCAGCACCGACGCCGGCGCGAGCTGGCGGCCGGCCGCCCTTGGCGAGCCGCGCTCCCCGTGGGCATGGGTGGCCTGGTCGCTGCCGTGGGAGGCGACCGCGGGCGAGTACGAGGTGTGCTCGCGGGCGACCGATGAGGCCGGCAACACCCAGCCGCTGGAGGAGCCGTGGAACCTCGGCGGCTTCGCCAACAACGCCGTCCAGCGGGTGCGGGTGACGGTGCGGCCGGCGACCGCCTCGTGACGCCGGCGGGCTGGCGGCCAGGACGCCCGCTCGCGGCCCACCCGACGGGCGGGCCGCGAGCGTCCCCCCGGCCAGGACCCGCTACAGCTCGAGGAAGCGGGCGGCGACCAGGGTCCCGTCCGCGAACCCTTCGACCCGCACCGACATCGCGCCGGGGACGCCCTCGACCTTGACGGTCGCGTGCCCGGCGCTGACGTCGACGGACGTGCGCGGCCGGTCGTCGACGTAGACGTCGGCCCGGTCGACGTTGGCGACGTCCAGCTCCAGCCGCAGCATGCCGTCGGCGCCCAGGTCGGCGTCGGCGTCCAGCCGCCGGACCGGCAAGGCGGCCAGCAGCGCTCCCGCCCGGTCGAGCAGGTCCAGGTTGCCTTCGAGCACGTCCCTGCGGGTCATGCGGTGGCGCACGTCGGGCTGGACGCCGAGGTCCTCGACGGGGGTGCCGGCCAGCGCCCCGACCCGCAGGGTCCGGCGGATGGCCACCCGCATGTTCGCCCCTCTCGGCAGGGCGCGGTACGGCGACCCGGGATCGGGCTCGGGGATCTCCAGCAGGTCCATGAGCAGCCCGTGGGTCCACACGTTCGCCCCGCCGGCGCCGGTGTTGTCGTCGACGCCGAGGACCGGACCGATGGCGTGGTCCTGGAACCCGGCGGAGAAGATGTCGGTCGCCGAGTAGCAGCGAGCGTCGGTGACCAGCACGACCGGGCCCGGGTAGTGCTGGCCGATCGCGTTGGCGCCGCCCTCCGGGGTGATGGGGAAGGCCGCCGAGAACGTGGCGCCGGTCTCGGTGGCCTGGTCGAGGGACCTGAACCATGGCCCGAGGTCGATCTGGCCGGTCGGGTTGTCCTTGTGCTGGCGGCAGATCCGCAGGTTCAGCGGCGTGGCGATGAACTGCACCGGTTCGGGGACGATCCGTCTCGGCGTGAGCGTCTGCAGGGTGAACTCGCTGGCGAAGATGTGGCCGCCGCCGTTGCCCCGCACGTCCAGGATCAGCCCGTTCTGCGGCAGCAGGCCGACCAGCCTGACGAACTCCTCCACGAAGCCCGCCGGGTCGTTGACGCTGAAGGTGAAGATGCGGATGTGGCCGAACGTGCCCGAGGCCGTCACCACGCTGCGGGCGCGGAAGACGCCGGGCATGCTCGTCGGCACGTCCTGCCCGGCCGCGGCCGGGGTGGTGGTGAGCGCCGGCGACTCCTCCGCCTGCGCCTGCCCGGCCACCTGCGGCGCGAACAGGAGGGTCCTGGCCCGGTTGGCCTCGTCGGTGTCCAGGTCGAGGCCCATGGACGCGGCGGCCGTGCTGGCGTGGTCGAGGTCGCCCACGAACGGTGGCAGGTTGTCGGCGACCAGCCACGCCTGGCGCAGCTCGTGCGCCTGGCCGTCGGTGCCGGCGTAGCTGACCGTCACCCACTCCTCGTCGGGCGGTCGGTGGATGACCAGCGGCCGGACGGTGAGCGACTGCAGGCCGCGCGAGTGGCGCGCGGCAGCGTTGCTTCCGGCGAACCGGGCCGCGTTCAGGTCGACGGCACGGCCGATCGGGATGCCACCCCAGTGGGTCACCTCGGCGCCCGGGCCGAACCCTGGAGCGGAGAAGCCCTGCACGAGGCCCGCCACCACGTAGTGCGAGGCTCCCGCCTCGTCGGAGAACTCCTCGACCCGGAACGGGAGGAAGGCGATCTTGCCCGCGAACGGGCTCGGGAGCAGGTAGTTGGTGTGCAGGTCGCGCACGGAGTGGAAGATCTCCGACAGCTCGCCGTGGAACAGCCACTCCGGGTCCATCTTGTCCGGCGTCTGGCGCTCCAGGCGGACCCGCAGCAGGCGCAGGCGCTGCACCGGGTTGACCGCGTGCATCGCCGCCTTGAGCGGCAGGTGCACGTAGTTCTGGTCGAGCAGCACCAGCGCCTGCTCGACCAGCAGCCGGCGCTCGTCGAGGGTGAGGCCGCCGGCGGTGTCGAGGAAGTCGCGCAGCGTCACCGAGGCGGCCAACTGGTCACGGACCGGCTCGGCCGCCTCGGCGAGGAACGGCGCCGCCAGCTTCGTGTCCTTCATGCCGATCTCCCCCCTCGCCGCCGGGAAGGGCACGATCCCCGCCCGCGGCACGAGCGCTCCAGACGATCGAGGTAACCACAGCCGGGCAGACCGCGCGGTGCCGTCCGTCACCACCGCCCGGTGACGTGCGTCACCGGCACGACGCCAGGACCACCTCCTCGAGGACGTCGAGCGGGACGGCGCCCTGGCCGAGGACCGCGTCGTGGAAGTCCCCGATCTCGAACCGCGGGCCGAGCCGCCGCTCGGCCTCCTCGCGCAGCGACCGGATGCGCAGCCTGCCGATCATGTAGCCGAGCGCCTGCCCGGGCCAGGCGATGTAGCGGTCGACCTCGTTGGCGATGTTGCCGGGCGAGAGCGCGGTGTTGGCGAGCATGTAGTCGATCGCCTGCTGGCGGGACCAGCCGAGGTGGTGCATGCCGGTGTCGACCACGAGCCGGCAGGCACGCCACGCGTCGAACGAGAGCATGCCCAGCCGTTCGAGGTCGCCGCTGTACAGGCCCATCTCGTCGCAGAGCCGCTCGGTGTACAGCGCCCAGCCCTCGCTGTAGGCCGGGATGTAGCCGACGCGCCGGAACATCGGCAGCTCGGTGAGGCCTTGGGCCACCGCGGTCTGGAGATGGTGGCCGGGGACGCTCTCGTGGAAGGCCAGCGTCTCGTACTCGAACCGGGGACGCTTCGTGGGGTCGTGGGTGTTGATGCAGTGCGCGCCGGGACGGCTCCCGTCGGTCGCGGGCGGGACGTAGTAGCCGAGGACGCCGTCCGACGCCTCGAACTCGCTCATCTCGGTGACGACGCAGTCGGCGATGTCGTAGGCGGTGAACCAGTCCGGCAGCGCCTCGTTGGCCCGCGCCAGCGCGGTCGTGGCCGACGCGACGATCTCGCCCGCCTCACGGAAGCGCAGCGCGGGGTCGTGACGGAGCCGTCCGAGCACCTCGTCCACGTCGCGCGCGCCGAGCGCGCGGCCGCCGAGCTCCGACAGCTCCTCGCGAAGCCCGGCGACGAGTCGCGTGCCGACGGCGTGGATCTCGTCGGGATCCATGCCCGTGGTGGTGTGGGCGCGGACGGCCGCGGCGTAGCCCTCGCGGCCGCCGGGAACGTGGCACACCCCGACGCGGCCGTCGGGCCGGCCCACGGGCAGCAGGTCCTGCTCCATGGTGTCGCGCAGCCGCCGCAGCGCCGGCCGGACGGCGGCGGTGACGACGTCCGCGACCTCGGCTCGCAGGTCGATCCGCTCGCGATCGGACCGGAGCGCGGCCGTGACGAGCGGATCGGACTCGACCGGCGCCTCGAGGATGGCGTCGATCTGGGCGACGGCCTGACGGGTGCCCCGCTCGGTCGGCGTGCGGCCGTCGCGAGCCGCCTGCCGGTACCGCTCGCCCACCCCGTCGAGCCAGCCGCCCAGCTTCGCGCAGCGCGCGCGATAGTCGAGCGCCTGCCGCATGGTCGCCATGGGCGCCTTCGGCACGATCGAGATCAAGGTGGTCTGGGCGCCCGTCACCGTGGCGCTGACGGCGAACTCGTCCAGCGCGGCGGCGACCTGCGCGCTGTCGTTCCGCGCGGTCACGAGCAGCACCCGCCGGGTCGCCCGGTCGGTCGGGCCGAGCGCCGACGGGTCGATGGCGCTCGCCCGCTCGGCGATCGAGTCGAGCCGCCGCGCCCAGGCCAGCCTTGCCGCCCTCGACGGGTCGGGCACCTCGGCGTCGTACCCGGGGATGCCGGCGACGGTCGCCGCGAACGGGTCCGCCGTCATCGCTCCGGTCAGGTACTCGTCGGCCAGCCGTTCGAGATCGAGATCCACGTTCGACTCCCCTGTCCCACGGCCATCTGGCGAGCAGCCTCCCACATGGCCGCCGCGCGTGCCGGCGCGGTCACGGCGGGGCCTGCCCGGCGCCCGGCTCCCTGGGCGGGAGCGAGTCGAGCTCGTAGGCCCACTGGGTGGCGGCCTGACGCAGCACGAGCCGCGGGACCCGCAGCGCGACGGCTTGGCCCCAGGGGAGGCGCCGGCCCTCGTCGAGCCATGGTGGCGCCGCCTCCAGCGAGCAGTGGACGCGGACGACGGCGCCGGCCTCGTCCCGAGCGGCCAGGGAGAACGCCAGCACCGGCTCGACGAACCGCAGCGACGGCTCCCAGTCCCGCTCCGGCCGGTCGGGCATCGGCTGGGGCCGGACGTCGCCCTCGGCGGCCCGCAGCAGCCAGGCGCTGAGCTCGTAGGCCTCGTCGATGCGCAGGCAGGGGTCCTCGAACGACCAGGAGCGGTCGGCGACCCTGAGGTGCCCGCCGATCACCAGCCAGCGGTCGTCGGCGGGGCCGGTCCCGGCGGCGAACTGGTAGCGGAGCGGGTGCAGGATCAGCGAGGTCCCGTCCTGGGCGATCAGGCGCATGCGCCGATGCTATGGCACCGGGGCTGGATGCCTCGCCGGCCGGAGTCAGCGCCTGGCGTGTGGGGGTTCCGTGGTCGGCCCGACGTGCTCGTCGAGCCAGGCGTGCAGCGGTGCCGCCGTGCGCAGGAACTCCACCACCCGCCGCTTGGCGGCCGGCGTGCCGAGCCAGGCGGCAACGGGCCAGTGCCGCCAGGCGATCAGGCCCTTGTGGCGCAACAGGCCGATCCGCGGGTGGTCGGCCGGGTAGCCCTTGGGTGCGCGCTTGAGGCTGTTCCGCCCTCCGACCTCGATCCCGTCGGCGGTCAGCCGTTCGACGACGGCGGCGAGGCTGGCGCCGGTGCTGTCGGCGGCGACGGCGCGCCGGTACCGGTCGAGCTGGTCCGGTTCCATCATGTAGTAGCCGATGGCGGCGGAGAGCCCGTCCGCGCTGAAGCTGACGTACCCGCCGTCCTCGAGCATTGCGTAGATGGCGGTCTTGTAGGGCGACTTGTCGGCGCGGAAGCGCACGTCCCGGTACGGCCGGGCGATGCGGCCCGGCCCGAACTCCTCGGCCAGCTCGGCGAGCAGCTCGGCCATGGGCGCGTGCACACAGGTCTCGTAGACCGGCTTGTGCGCCGTCCAGTAGGACTTGGTGTTGTCGGCCTGGAGCCCCTCGAAGAACTCCACCGCCTCGTCGGGCCACCCGGAGAACGCCATGCCGCAGAGCATAGGTGAGATCCGGGCGCGGCGGCGACGGCCGGGTCCGGTCGCGCTGGGATGTCGGTGGTTGACCGGAATGCAGGTCTTGCGATTGTGTAGCGCCGATACGCAGCGCACGAGGAGCGTCCCGCCGTGACCGAAAGCTCGCCCCCTCCCGGCCAGCCGTCGCCGGTCGACACCACCGTGCCGCACTCGGCCCGGATCTGGAACTACTGGCTCGGCGGCAAGGACAACTTCCCCGTCGACCGCGAGGCCGGTGACCAGTTCCTCCAGGTCTTCCCCGGCATCGTCGACGTCGCCCGTGCCTCGCGGGGGTTCCTCACCCGTGCCGTGCGCTACCTGGCCGGCGAGGCCGGCATGCGGCAGTTCCTCGACGTCGGCACCGGCCTGCCGACTGCCGACAACACCCACCAGGTCGCCCAGCGGGTCGCCCCTGACAGCCGCATCGTCTACGTCGACAACGACCCCTTGGTGCTGGCACACGCCCGCGCCCTGCTCACCAGCACCGCCGAAGGCAAGACCGCCTACGTCGACGCCGACCTGCGCGACCCCGACACGATCGTGCGGGCAGCGGCGACGACCCTGGACCTCGCCCAGCCGGTCGCGCTGATGCTGATGGGGATCCTGGGGCACATCAGCGACGACGAGGAGGCACGGTCGATCGTCAAGCGGCTGCTGGACGCGCTGCCGTCCGGCAGCTACCTGGCGCTCTGCGACGGCACCAGCGTCATCAGCAAGGAAGGCGCCGAGGCGCAGGAGGACTACAACGAGAGCGGCGCGATCCCCTACGCGCTGCGCACCCCGGAGCAGATCGCCGGCTTCTTCGAGGGGCTGGAGCTGGTGGAGCCCGGCGTGGTGTCGTGCCCGCGCTGGCGACCGGACCACGTCGGCGACCTTCCCCCGGAGGTCGACGCGTTCGGCGGCGTGGGCCGCAAGCCGTAGCGCCCGCGTCACCCCCTGCCCGAGCAGCCGCGTCGTCACGCGGTCCCTTCAGGGTAGACGGACGGACATGGAGTCGAGCCTCTCGGCTATGGGGCGTCCCGCCGTCCTGGCGGTAGCTTGCTGGCCACGCGACAGCGCACACGAACGGTGTCGATCGTGGAGCCGTCCGTGGCAGCACCTTCCCAGCCAGGTTCCTACCAGGAGGGACGACATTGGAGCGGTTTCAAGGCGCCGCGCTGGTCGCGGCCACGATCACCGTGGGGATCATGACGGGCGTCTTCCACGCGACCTTCGCGGTGCGCGAGCGCTTCGACGAGGCGAAGTGGGTCCGCTGGAACCTCGTCCGCGCGGTCGCGACCACCGTCGCGTTCGGCTGCCTGACCTGGGCGCTCGTGCTCCACGGGCGGATGACGCAGGGCGGCGCCTAGACTCCCTGTCCTCGACCGGGAGGCTCGATCGCGTGACGCTGATGCTGCTCGACTCCGCCAGCCTGTACTTCCGTGCCTTCTACGGGGTGAAGCGCGCGATGCCGGCGCCGGACGGCACGCCGACCAACGCGGTCCGCGGCTTCCTCGACATGACCTCGACGCTGATCGCCCGGTTCCGCCCCAGCGACCTGGTGGCCTGTGTCGACCAGGACTGGCGCCCGGCCTGGCGGGTCGCGCTGATCCCCTCCTACAAGACCCACCGGCTGGCCGACCAGGTCGCGTCGGCCTCCGGTGGCGCCCCGCCCGGGGAGGCGGAGCCGCCCGGGCTCGCCGAGCAGGTCCCGATCATCTTCGACGCGCTCGCCGCCCTCGGCATCGCCGCCCTCGGCGCGCCGGAGCACGAGGCCGACGACGTGATCGCCACCCTCGCCGAGCGCGCCACGATGCCCGTCGACGTGGTCACGGGCGATCGTGACCTGTTCCAGCTCATCGACGACGCCCGCCGCGTGCGCGTGCTGTACACCGGCCGTGGCGTGGCCAACGTCCAGAGCATGGACGCCGCCGCGCTGGTGGACCGCTACGGCATCGCCCCGGCGCAGTACGCCGACTTCGCCACGCTGCGAGGGGACCCGAGCGACGGGCTGCCCGGGGTGCCGGGGATCGGGGAGAAGACCGCCGCCAGCCTCCTGCGGCGCTTCGGCACGCTGGACTCACTGGTGGACGCGGCCGCCGCGGGCGACCCCCGCCTGGCCCAGGTGGCCGGCAAGATCAACGCGGCACGGGACTACCTCGCCCGAGCCCCCGAGGTCGTCCGCACCGCCCGGACGCTGGCACTGCCCACCGTCGACACCGCCCTGCCGCGGACGCCGGCGGACGGCCGCGCGCTCGCCGAGCTGGGCGCCAGGTGGGGAATCAGCAACGCGCTCGACCGCGCCACCGCCGCGCTGCGCCTCCTCGCGACCACGTGAGCCTGCCCGGTCAGCGATCCGTCTTGGTCTTGCCCTTGCTGGTCGAGGTCGAGGTCGAGCGGCGCCGGCGGGTGGGTGGCCGGGCTCCAGGCGTGGAGGGCCCGATCCGGAACCACATCCTGAGGTCGCCGCCCCGCCGGCCGTCCCCGCTGGGGAAGCGGATCCCGACGGTCGCGCCGCCCGCGCCGGTCGGGAAGCCGAAGGTGTCCCCGTCGAGGTAGAGGTCGGGGGTGTTCGACCCCCAGACGAAGTTGCCCTGGACCGTGAGGTGGGCCACCACCTGCCTGCCGAACCCGACCTGCTGCATCTTGGCCAGCAGCAGCCTCAGGAAGATGAACACCGCGGGTCGCGGACGCCACTCGATCACGTTCTCCTGGGCCAGCTTGGCGTCGCCGGCCAGCTCGAGGGGCTCGAACCCGACCAGCTCCTGGGTCTGCCAGAACTGGCGGTCGGCGTCGGTCAGCGGGAACGGCCGGTCGACGGTGACGCTGAAGGTCGGCTTCTCCGGGAAGCAGCGCGGGTCGACTCGCTGGTCGCACACCACCTGGATGCCCTGCTGCAGCGGATCGAGCGACGCCAGGGTGTCGTTGCGGAGCGGTGCGCCGGCCAGGAGGACCTCCTGACGCGGATGCCAGGGTCCTGGCCGGTCCCCGTGCAGAGCCGGTCGATGGCCTCCTTGACGGTCTGCACGCCGGCGAGGCCGGGGCAGGCCTGCGGGTCGTAGGCGACCAGGCTGGCCACGCCGAGGTTGGCGGTGAACCGCACCGGCATCCCCACCGGGTTGCCGGCACCGTCGAGCAGCCTCGCCTCGGTCTGCTGGCTCGGGGCGTCCGGGTCGGGGGCGAGCATCCACGCGCAGCTGGCGATGCCGTCCACCGTGTCGACGTCGACGCTGGACCCGGCCGTCGCCGCCGGCAGCTCGGCCTTGGTCCGGGCGAGGTGGCCGGCCACCGTGGTGAAGCGCACCTTCGCGGTCGCCGGCCCGCACGGGCTCGCCGCGGCGACCTGGAGCAGCTGCGGGAGTGGCTGGCCCGGCAGCGACTCCTGCCCGTCCCCGCCCGCGTAGGAGATGCGCACCACCTGCGCCAGCGCGTCGATCGCCGCCTTCACCGTGTCGGCGCCGGTGAGGGTCGCGCAGCCCGCCGGCCCGTCGTAGGCGACCCCGCTCGCCAGGCTGAGGTTGGCGGCGAAGTGGACCGGCCGTCCGATCCGCTCTCCGGCGTTGTCGAGGAGCGTCGCCTCCAGGAGCTGGCTGGGCGCTCCGCCGGGCTCGAGCCTCCAGGCGCAGCTGGCGATCTGGTGCTCGTCGACCTCGACGGTCAGCTCGGAAGCCGCCGACCCCGGAAGGCCGGCCTTGGTGGAGGCGACCACGCCACCATCCTGGGTCGCGAAGCGGACGCTCGCGCCGGGGACCGGAGACGCCACCTGGAGCAGCTGCGGGAGCGGGTCGCCGGGCAGCGACTCCTGACCTTGACCGCCGACGTCGTACAGCGTGGTCAGCGCGGTGAGGAACGGGGCACGCGGCCGGCAGTCGTGGTCCAGTGCCCAGGCCCCGCTCTGCAGCGTGAGGATGCCGATCGGGCAGTAGTCGTGGGCGATCCCCTGGCGGCCCTCGAAGACGGGCTCGCCGTCCTCGACGGGCCAGTCGACCGTCCCGGTCAGGGTGCGGGCGGGGATCAGCCAGTAGTCGCCGGTCTGGTAGTCACCGTCGGTGAACCGGACCTGCACGCCGCTCTCGAGGCTCGCCCAGGTCCCCGCGGTCACGGGCAGCTCGGAGCTCTCCCAGCGCCGCGCGACGGCGCCAGGGCCCAGGGTCGGCGGCGTCGCCGTCGCCGGCAGGACGAGGTCGTTGCCCTCGAGCGTCTCCACCTCGACGATGGTTCCGTGCCGGCCGGCGAGGGTCAGCCGTTCGTCGCTGAGCTCGACGAACTCCGCGCTGGCGAAGCCGACCTGCGCGTCCTTGCCAGGGTCGGTGATGGTGACGGTCCCGGCGGCGGCGTCGACCTTCTCGACCCGCGAGAGCACGCTGCCGTTGTCCCGCGACCACTTGAAGGTGGCCGTGCCCGGGGCGCCGGGCTCGTGGATCTCGACGCGGTAGCACTGGTTCTCCAGCCGGCGGTAGCCCGCGCCCGGTGGGACCAGGCAGGGGTCGGCCACGGTCGCCGAGGGCACCGCCCTGGCGGCGAGGCGGCCGCTGCTGGCCGCGCCTGCGGGGACCCAGCCGTCGCCGAAGTCGGCGCACTCCTTGCCTTGCGCCTCCTCCCACTTCACCTGCCAGACGGTCTTGGCGCGGGTGGTGGTGTCGGGACCGCCAGGGCCACCTCGCGCAGCTCCGGCCGTTCGACGGCGGTGAGGTGCCGCTGCCAGACGTCGAGGTAGAAGAGGTGGGTGCCGCTGCCCGGCAGGGTCGCTCCGGGGAGGTCGGGCTGCCCCGCAACGGCCACCGGCCGCTCGTTCTCGCACAGGACGCCGCCCACGTACAAGCGTCCTGCGGAGACGCCGAGCTCCTCGGGGGCCGCCCGCGAGGTCCAGGTGGCTCCGCCGTCGCCGGTCGCCAGGATGGTGGCGTCGTCACCGACGACGAACCCGCGACCTGCGGCCGGGAACGCCACCGCCCGCAACGCCGCCGTCACCCCCGCCGGCGCCTGCCGCCGTGACCAGGTCGCCCCGCCGTCGCCGCTGGCCAGGATGGTGGCGCCGTCACCGACCACGAACCCCTGCCCCGCCGCCGGAACGGCCACGGCGTCGAGCCGGCGCGGCACCACCATCATGCCGACCTGGAACCCGTCGCCGGTCCACGGCCCGCCGAGGGGGCCGATCACGTCCTCGGTTCCCGCCCGGTCACGGTGGCCCGTGATGTCGGCCTGCTCGTTCCAGTCGGCGTCGAGCTGGACCCGGCCCTGCTGGGAGCGGACGCCGCTGAAGTGACGCTTCGGCCGGAAGGTCGATCTGGTGATGTCGCCGTTCATCGAACCCCCTCAGGTCACCAGGAAGATCCCGGCTTCCAGGCCGAAGCGCAGGTACTCGTCGAGGCTGGCACGCAGGTTGTCGATCCGTCGCGGCTGCTGGAGGAAGTGGAACGCCCCCATCTCGCCCTCGTCCTCGGCGCCGCGGGCGATCTCGTCGGGACACGACGGGGAGAGCTGGCCGTAGACCGGCTGGCCGTAGCCGACCGACGCGAACCGGGGCACCACCCGCCCGGCCGCCTCCTGGCTCGCCGGCTGGCAGCGGAAGCGCCGCGGCGCGGTCGAGGCCAGCGGCAGGTAGCAGAAGCGGACGCAGCCGCTCTGGCGCCGCTCGACGGTGACCCGTTCGGTGAAGATGCTGTTGCCGGCGTCCAGGGTCCGCGCCTCGACGCCCCCCAGGACGGTGCTGGCCTGGATGTCCGTGGCGGGCGCGGTGACCGCGACCCCGTGCCCGTGGTGGCCGTCCGCCGCGTCGACGATGCTGTCGGTGACGGAGACGGCCGCCACGTCCCGCGCCACCGTCAGCGGGCCGCTGATGCAGCGTTCCAGCACGAGCCTGAGCGAGTCGTTGCGCTCCTCCGGTCGAGGTCCCGAGGCGACCGTCACGCTGTCGGCTCCCGCCTTGGGGACCAGGGTCGTGTGGGCCACCCTGACGCCGCCGAGGTTGCCCGGCGCCACCAGCAGCCCGCCTTCGACCAGCAGCCCGTCGAGCACCAGCTCGCCCGGGTCGAGGTGTCCGGCCGGCGCGGTCCCGCGGACGCGGATCGGGCCGGTGAGATGTGGGCGGCGCCCGCTCGGTGTCAGGCGCCCGGCCGTGCGGGTCCGCCGGCCGAGGTCGTCGGGAGGGTCCTCGGGCCAGTCGGCCGCCACGATCACGAGCCGGCACCCGGCCGGGACGACGATCTCGGGCAGGGCGGTCGGGTCCAGCGGCGGCCCGTACGAGCGGCTGTCCATCAGCGCGATCACCCCCAGGGTGACCGGATCGTCGTTCCACGCGTCGATCGCCGCGGCCAGGTTCCCGCGCAGGTCGCTGTTCCCTCCTGGAGCGGTCCTGGTCACGCCGAGCTGCAGGTCGGGCCTCCGGTCTCCGGGCAGGGCCGCGGCGAGCGACTGCCGGCGGTCGTAGGGGCCGCCGCCGAGGTCGCCCGGGTAGCCGTAGGCGTAGCTCACCTCGACCGCGACGCCGGTCGCGCCACCGGGCAGCGCGAGCCGCCCGAGGACGGGGTCGACCCCGACGTCGGCGCCGGCCGGCGGCCGTCTCCAGCCCGCGGGAAGCGGGGTCGGTGGGTCGCTGAGGTCGCAGATCGCCACCCGGTCCAGCGGCACCGGCTCGTCGGCGCCGCGGAGGAACACCTCGAAGACCGGGCTGGGGGCGAAGAAGCTCTCGCTCTGGTCCACCCGTCCCTCGCGCCTGGCGTCGAGCTCGTCGTGCAGGGCTCGGCGGCGCAGGGGCCCGGGGACGTTGGTCTCGGCCGCCAGCTGGGTGAGCGCGGTCTCGGTGCGCGGCAGGTTGAACAGCGGGGCGTCGAGGCCGAGCGGGTTGAGGGAGCCGTTCTCGGGGTCGCTGAGCGTGACGGCCAGGCGCGCGTTGCGCAGGGCCGCGTCGGTGCCGGCCGGCGCCTTCCACACCCCCCGGTTGGCGTCGGTCCTGGCGTAGACGCCGGCCAGGGTCCCGCTGGCCCCGACGTTGCGCAGCCGCCCGTCGTTCAGCGTGTCGGGGATGGTCAGGCGAGGGAAGTACGCGGCGGCGTTCTGGTGGCGCAACCCGTCGTTGTCGCCCATCCAGGTGATCATCGCCGGCGCGGTGGTCACCGACGTCGGCGGGATGTCCACGATCAGGAAGGCGCGCTTGCCGGCGCAGTACGTCTCGGCGGCCGAGAACACCGCCGCCGCGTTGGTGCCGTCGAGGCTGGCCGCCGCGGGCAGGCAGAGCAGGTTGAAGATGAACGGCTCGATCCGGTCGAGCGCGAACATGCCGGTCTTGGCCGTCTCGTCGCCCAGCAGGGCCTCGCGCATCCCCGAGGCGTCCGACAGGGCGCCGGCGTCGTCGAACGCCGAGCCGTCCGTCCCACCGGAGAGCGCCTGGAAGTCCTCGTCGTCGGCGCCGCCGCTGGCGTTGGCCGGCGCGGCGACCGGGAGGTCCCCCATGCCGACGTCGGTCAGCTGGACCAGGGTGGAGGCGCCATTGACGACGTCGACGGCGTAGCTCCGGTCGCCCTTGCGCATGGTCAGGTTGCGGTGCGTCTCGGCGCCGAGCACCTGCACCCGGCCGTCCGATCGCAGCACCTCCCTGACGAACAGGTCGAACTGGCCGGCCGAGCCGCCTTCGATCACCGCGACCTCCAGGCGGTCGCCCCAGGTGCCTGGGCTGGACGCGACGACGGCGAGGGTGGCCTGCAGCGGCGAGCCGCCCTCCAGCTCCAGGTCCGCCGGCTCCGGGTCGCCGACCGGCACGCGGATCACCCAGGCCACCTGGCCGCCGTTGAGGAAGTACTGCTGGATCCCGTAGCTGGCCTCGCTGCGCGTGTCCAGGCCGCCGAACTGCCGCTCGAAGTCGCCGAAGCTGGTGATCCGCACCGCCTGGTCGACCGGCCCGCGGCTGAAGAAGTCGATGAAGGCCGTCTCCGCGGTGCTGACCCCGATGATGGTCCGCACGCCGCTGGGGACTTCCTCGACGTAGATCCCGGGATACGTGTAGGTCCCTGGCATGGCTGCTCCCCTTGCGTCAGGCGGCTTCGAGCGCCTCCCACAGCTCCAGGTGGCGCCGGGCGGTCCGTGGCCAGCTGTGCTCCTGGCAGTAGTCGCGGGCTGCGGTGGTCAGTCGTTCGCGGAGCGGGGTGTCCTCGAGGAGCCGCCGCACGCCCGCGACCAGGTCGTCCGGCTGGTAGGTGGCGTCGGTCAGGTCGGAGAACCAGGTGGTCGGGGAGGTGAGGACGGGGACGCCGCTGGCCAGGGCCACGCGCACGGCGCCGCTGGCGGAGGCGTGCCCGACCTCGTCGTACCAGTGCACGAGGACGTCGGCCTCGGCGGCGAGCCGGCGCGCCACCTCCTCGACGGGCAGCAGCTCGGAGACCCGGCGGGCCGGGAGACCCTCGGCGGCCGCCGCCCAGCTCGCCGCGGGCTCGGCCGACCGCGCATAGCTGAACAGCAGCAGCAGCTCCGTGCCGCGGACCTCGCGCAGCACCTCGAGCAGCCGCCAGAACCCCTTGTGCCGGGCGAGGAAGCCGAACGCGCCGAGGACCCGCCCCCTGGCCTGCTTGCGCGGCGGGAACCAGGTCGGGCAGCCGTGGGGGAGGTAGCGCACCGTCTTGTGTGGCCAGCGGTGCCGCAGCCGCTCGGCACCGGGAGGGGTGAGCGCGACCAGGGCGTCGGCCTCACGTTCCCAGGCGCTGGCGCGGGTGCCGACGGCGTGCTCGGTGACGCACACCGGCACGCCCCTGCCGCGGGCCTGCTGCGCGCAGCGGGTGAGCTGGACCTCGTCGAACAGGCCGTCGGCATGCTGGACGTGCAGGAGGCGCAGGCCGGCGGCGTCGGGACGGTGCCGCGCGACCCGCACGCCGTCCGCCATGGCCTGGGCCAGCGACGCGGTGTAGTCCGCGACGCCGCAGGGCGAGACAGGGGTCGACACCCACAGGGTGCGCGCCCGCCGCAAGGAGCGCCGGGGCCGGGCGTACCGCTCCATGACGTCGAGGACCGCCGGGCCCTTGCGCCAGACGTCGCGGTGCCCGAGCGCCCACTCGGACGCCGCCCTGCCAAGGTCGCGGGCCTCGTCGCGGTGCTCGGCGACCCAGCGCAGCCGCTCGGCGACGTCCTCGACCGCCGGTACCCCGCGGACCCCGCAGCGCCCGTACGGGGGGTCGTCGCACGGCTGCCAGCGCTCGGGATGGACCGGCAGCAGGAGCTCGCCTGCCTCCTCGCAGATGTCGGCCTGCCCTTCGGAGCTCAGCGCGACCACCGGCAGGCCGGTTGCCATGCCCTCGACGAGGGGCAGGCCGAACCCCTCGCTACCGATCGCGAGGAGCACGTCGGCCTCGCGGTACCAGTGGGCGATGCCCCTGGTCGTCTCGTTGCCGTCGACCAGCCTGATGCGCGGGTCGTCCGGCCGGTAGTTGCCGTAGCCGAAACGGGACTTGACGACCAGCCGGGCGTCGGGGACGCCGTCGGACGCGAGCTTCCAGGCCGCGATCGCCTCGAGGGTGTGCTTGCGGGGGACCACCGTCGCGACGACGAGCGTGGTCAGGCCCGGCCGCTCGGGACGCTGCTCGTAGTGGTAGATCGCGGGGTCGACCCCGTCCTGGACGACCTCGACCGGGGCGGTGACACCGCTGTCGCGGCAGACCCGGGCGACGAACCGGGTCGGGACCATGACCGCGCGCATGCGGTTCAGGAGCGCGGGCCAGCCGGCCGGCAGCCGGCTGCTCTCCCACATCGTGTGGATGAACAGGTCGGGCGAGGCCAGGAAGCGCCGCAGGCCCGCCTGCGGCCAGCTGTCGTACAGCACCGGCGCGCCGGGCTCGGGACGCGACCGCCCGACGATCTCCCGCAGCTCGCCGGTGAGGCCGTCCGGGTCGAGGCTGAGCGGCACGACGTTGACCGTGGCCCCGGCCCTGGCCATGCCGAGCACCAGGTACTCGGCCATGCTCCCGTAGCCGTCGTAGACCAGGAACGGCGCGGCCACGGTGACCGACCCTGTCTGCCGCGGGCGTGGGTGGCGCCCGCCGTCCGGCGGGCCGTTGCGCACGGCGACGTAGAAGTCCCGGTCGAACGCGAGCAGGCGGCTCACCTCGTCGAGGGGTCGCCGCTCCCAGCGGGGGTCGCGCAGGTTCTTCGCGGCGGTGTTCCCCCCGTGGAGCACCGCGACGTAGAACGACCGGTCCGCCACGGCGTGCAAGCGGTCGGGGGCCAGCCGCCGCACGAACGCGCCGTCCTCGCCGACGTTGACGTCGGGGAACGGGTGCGCGCGCCACAGCGCCTTGCGGTACAGCAGCGTCGGGCCCGCGAGCCAGGGCGGCCCGCCGGCCGGGTGCCGGTAGTTCCAGGCCTCCCCGCTCATCGGCGCGTAGTGGAGCAGCTCGCTCGCGCCGCAGGCGTCGGCGCCCGACGCGAGCAGCTCGCGCACCTGGAGGCTGAGCCGGTGGGGGGCGATCCAGTCGTCGTCGTCCCAGTGGGCGATGAGCTCCCCCGCGCTCAGCTCGCAAGCGAGGTTGCGCTTCGCGCCGAGCGGGAGACGGCGCTCGAGCCGCCGGTAGCTGATGCGCGGGTCGGAGGGGACCAGGTCCTCGACGGGGTCGTCGCCGTCGTCGAGGATCAGCAGCTCCCTCGGCTCGTAGTCCTGGCGCAGGAAGTACCAGATGGCCTGGCCGACGAAGCGTCGCCGGTTCCGCGTCGGCATGATGCAGCTGACGAGCATCTGGCCACCTATGAGACGGTCATGTCGGGCGCTCGCTTCCTGGCTCGATCGCCAGCCACCGCTGCAGCATGGGCGTCAGGTCCGCCCAGTCGGAGAACCGCCCCCTGACCACGTAGGAGGAGTCGACGATCTCGCCGTGCGACAGCTCGCCGTCGCGGTCGAGGACCAGCCGGACGATCACCGTGACGAGACCCTGGTGGGCGAGCTCGTCGCCGTTGTACTGGCCCGTGAGCCACTCCTCACGAGTGACGGACTACCCAGCGCCCGTTGTAGCCGTCCCCACCCAGCACCCTGTCAGGACCGGATCAGCCGCGGGCGCGGATCCCGGTCAACTTCGGCTGAGTGTTCGGTCAGACGCTGCCCGGGTCGGTACGGATGCGGGCGAACAACGCCGTCGTGGCCGGCTCCGGGCGGGCGTCGAACTCCCGCGCCAGGATCTCCTGACAGGTCAGGTACTGCCGCAGCGCCTGGGCGCGCACGCCCAGGCGCACGTGGCAGCGCATCACCAGCCCGGTGGGCGTCCTCCCTGCACGGGTCGTGCAGGAGCAGCCGGACCGCGTGGTGCAACGCGGTCGGGTAGTCCGCCGCCTTGAAATGGTGGTCGGCGAGGTAGCCGAGCAGGGACAGGTAGCAGGCGCGCGTCCGCTCCCGCTCCACGATGGCGCGCACGTCACGGACGCTGCAGACGTCGCCGCGGTAGAACTGCAGCGCGGCCTCGTAGGAGCGGATCGCCGTGGCGACGTCGCCGGCGCGCTTGTGACGGTCGCCACGGGAAACCAGCGCGTCGAACTCGCGGATGTCGATCCTGATCCCGGCGTCGACGTTGAGCTCGTAGCCGCCGTCGGCGGGCGTCACCGGCGACCGGCCCGCGAGCGCGTCGCCGAGCAGCGTGCGCAGGTCGTGGACGAGCGTGCTCAGCGACCGGCTCGCACGCGCCAGGTCGCTCTCCGGCCACAAGGAGTCGAGCAGCGCTTCCCTGGGAGCGTGGTGGCGGTCGCGCAGGGCCAGGCTGGTGAGCAGCGCCTCCGCCTTACCGCCGGCGCGGAACGGCACCGTCCGCCCCAGCTTCACCACCCGGAAGCTGCCGAGCAGGCAGATGAGCACGCCGTGCGAAGCCCTGACCGCGCCGGAACTGGCGGCGTCGTCCAGCTGCATTCTTCTCACCGCCTGCGGGCATGCCGGAGCGGGCAGAAGAACTCGTTGTTGGAAGATTCCCCCCGATTCGGACATGCTATCAGGGCTGTCAATGCAAGCGACCCGCGCCGCGCTCTCCCGCGACGGCGCCTCCTGCTCGTACCGGGAACCGTTCGCAACGCCGACACGGCGGCGGCGCTGCTCGAGAACCCGCAGATGCCGGAGGCCTACCTCGGCGAGCTGACCTGAGCGCCGGAGGCTACTGCCGCTTCGGAAACTTGGCGACGCCCTCGTCCGGAGCACGCGATGCGCTCGGCGGCTTGCGGCTCGACCTGATCTTCATGTGCAGGTGGTAGAGCGGGTGCTCCCGCCGGGTCGGCAGCCGTCGCGACGTGTCGTCCGAGCCGGCGTCGACCCGGTCCCTGAACGCGATGGCGATGAACACCAGCCCGACTCCCGCCAGGACCACGGTGAACAGCACCACCCACGCGACGCCCATACGGTCAAGAGTAGAGCCACGAAGGGCAGCCGGCTATCGGGTCTTCATGGTTGCTCGCGCCATCGGGCTCGTCCAGGATCAGGTGCCCGCCGCCTCGGCGCAGGGACCCGGCTCGGGGTTACCGCGGCAGGTCGAGGATCGGGTTCCGGTCGAAGAACCCGACTGGTCGCAGCGTGAAGCCGCAGTGGGCGACGGGCATCACCGGCCAGTCCTCGGTTCGGGGGAAGTGCGTCATCCCGAAGGTGTGCCACAGGACGACGTCGCGGCCGTCGATGTCGCGGTCGGCCGCGGCGTAGGCGGGCAGCCCGGCTCCGCCGGGATGCTGGTTGGGCAGGTCGCCGGCCGCGTAGCGCTGCGCCGGGTCGTACCGCGTCACCCAGAGGTGCCTGGTGGCGAACGCCGCGCGCCGGCTGATCGAGGCGCCCTCGTCGGCGGCGAGCAGCGGCGCGCCCTGCGGGTAGAGCGCGTACGCGACCGGCTGGCCGAACCGGTTGGTCTTGGCGGGGTTGACCACGTGCCAGGCCCGGCCGGTGGACGCGTCCGCCGTGCGGGCGCCCTCGGACTCGCGGCCCAGCCGCGTGACCCGCCGGGTGAAGGCGTTGCCGTAGGGGTTGTCCGGCCCCGCCGGCAGGCGCTCCAGCTCCACCTCGTCGACGGCGTTGTCGACGCCGTCGACCGTCATGTCGAGCCGGGCGCTGAAGAAGTGCTGGTGGTAGGGGGCTCCGAGGCCGGGTGCGACCTGCGTCGCCCAGCGGCTCCCCTCGACGAAGGACGAGGTGAACATCACCCCGGTGGCCTTGATCTCCAGCTCGATCGTGCCGTCCAGGTACAGGTACCAGTAGAAGCCGTAGTCGTAGTTGCCGATCGCGACGAACGTCGAGATGACCAGGCGCCGCTGGCGGCGGGTCTCGGCGGAGCCGGTGAACAGGTCGGTGTGCTTCCACGCCACGCCGACGTCCTCTTCGTGCACGCAGACGGCGTTGGCCACCTCGCGCGGCTCGCCGTCCTGGGTCGGCAGGACCACGTCGAGGTAGCGGATCTCCCCCAGGCAGTCGCAGCCGAGCATCAGCGAGTTGACCTGCTGGCCGAGCAGGTACTCGCCGGCGTCGAAGTAGTTCTGCCAGAACCTGGCCGGGCTCGGGTCGGCGTAGGGGACCACCATCTCGGCGATCGAGGCGCGGTACACGACGGGCCGGTCCCACAGCGAGATCTGGTGCAGCGTCAGCCCTTCGCGGGCGTCGAACCCGATCCGCAGCCGCCAGCCCTCCCAGCTCACCTCGTCCCCGTCGACGGTGAAGCTCGGGCCCTCCGGCTGGCTGATCTCGATGGGCTTGAGCGTGGTCCGCGCCGGGCCGACGTCGGCAGGGTCGTCGAAGTTGCCCGCCTCCTGCGGGATGGGCAGCAGCGCCGCGTCGACCAGCTCGACCACGCGGCGCTCGATGAGGTCGACGTAGGCCACCAGGCCGTCGACCGGGTGCGCCCACGGGTGGTCCTTCTCGTGGTGCTGCACGAAGGACAGCACCCGCAGCATGCGCCGGCCCTCCTCACCCGGCACGCCGAACGACCCGGCCGACAGCGGGCACGGACGGACCAGGTCGAGGTCGGTGACGCCGCGGCGCGCCATGGCCGCCCGCCAGCCGCTGTCGCCCTTGACGATCTCGTCGACCGCTTCCAGGTCCTCGAGCATGACCGGCGGCTGCCCGTCGCGGGCGGCGTCGAGCGCGGTGGCGGAGTCGACGGCGTTGCGGGTCAGCGACGCCACCACGTCCGTCGCGGCCCCGCTGGCCGCGTCGAGCAGGATCGCGCGCACGCGCCGGTCCACCGGGTCCCCGGGACGGAAGCCGAGCACCTCCGGCTTCGGCGGCTCCTCGAGCCCGAGATAGGTGAGGCGGGTGTGCTCCCCCACCAGCCCATGCTCCGCGAGCACGGTCCTCGCCAGGCGAATCTCGTCCGCGCTGAGCCGCTGCAGTGGATGTACCGGTTCGGGTGCGGGGACCCCGCCGTCAGCCTGTGTGGCCGCTCGCACAGTCACAATCGACGCTCCTAGCACACGATGAGGCATTCGTCCCCATCCTGTGCTGGCGACGATCACGTTGTCCAGACGGTTGCAGCGCCCACCCGCATGCCGGCGAAGCAAGGGCCGCGACCGCCTACCAGGGCCGGTGATCTCCCGGCGCGGACCGGTCACACTTTGCCGCTGCGTCTGGTCATCCAGTCGAGCGCTCAACGCAACCAGGAAAGGAGACGACCATGCCACTGCAGGTGACCGCCATCATGCTCGGCGTCGAGGACCTCGCCCGCTCCAAGCGGTTCTACGGCGACGGCCTGGGCTGCACGATCGACCAGGACCACCCCAATTTCGTCTCGTTCGACCTCGGCGACGGATCGTCGACGCTGGCTCTCTACCAACGCGAGGCGGCGGCCCAAGACGCCGGCGTCCCCTCCGAGGGATCCGGATTCCGGGGTCTCTCGCTCCACTTCATCGTCCCGTCCAGCGACACCGTGGACGAGGTCATCGGCAACGCCGTGGCGGCCGGTGGCGCTGTGGTGAAGGAAGCAGCAGCCTCGCGGTGGGGCGGGTACTTCGGCTACTTCAGCGACCCGGACGGCTACCTCTGGAAGGTCGCGTCCCCCGCTTGATCAGCGAGGCGCTCGGCTCTCCCGTGCCGACAGTGCTGCGCTCGCCGCGCCAGTTGCGCGGCGAGCGCAGCACCACCGCAGGTCCGCGGATCAGGCGGGCGGGGCGAAGAACTCGAGCGCGATGCCGTCCGGATCGCGGAAGCTGACGCCCGAGCCGTAGCTCGCATCCTTGATCCCACCGTGCTCGACGCCGAGCTCGTCCAGCCGGCGTGCCCAGTTCTGGAGCTCCGCGCGGTCGGCGCAGCCGAAGGAGACGTGGTCGAGGCCGACCCTGAACTCGCTGAACCTCTCGTCGGGCGCGGGCTTCGCGTGCTGGTGCAGGCCGATCAGCATGCCGTTGCCGACCATGTACACGGTGTGGTGGAAGTCGGGATCGGTGTCCTCGTCGAGCACCGGCTTGGCGTCGAAGAGCGCTTCGTACCAGGGAACGCTGACGGACAGATCGCGGACGGTGAGCGCAACATGGGAGACGGGCGGGAAGCCGGCCAACGGTAGCTCCTTCTCGGTGGGTGACTGGTGTCGAGCTGAGTATCCGTGCAAAGCCGATCGGGTGGCCAGCGGCGCGCGCGCCTCACAGTGCGGCATCCGCGGGGACCATTGCCCGCAGCCGGGTCCCGCCGCCCTGGCGAGTGGTCACGGTCAGGCGGCCGCCGATCGCCTGGACCCGCTCCCGCATCGAGACCAGCCCGAAGCCCCCCTGGCCGGGAACCACCTCCGCCTCGACCGGGTCGAAGCCACGGCCGTCGTCCTCGACGTCGAGCACCACCAACGCACCCTGGCGGCGCAACGCCACCCGCAGACGCCGCGCGGCCGCGTGCTGCTCGACGTTGGCCAGGGCCTGCTGCACCACCCGGAACACGGCGGTCTCCACCGCCGGGTCGAGCGGCTGGTCTCCCAGGTCGACGCTGACCTCGCAGTGCTCCAGCAGGGCGTGGTCGCCGGTGACGTGGGCCAGCTCCCGCACGGCCGCCTCGAGGCCGCGCTGGTCCAGCACCAGCGGCCGCAGCGCCGCGATGGTGCGACGCAGGCCGACAAGCTCGTCGCCGAGGTCGCCGCGCAGCTCACCGAGCAGGTCGTAGGCCGCAGCCGGCTCACCCCGCTCCAACCTGAGCCGCACTCGGTCGACCTTGAGCGCGATCGCGGCCAAGGCCTGCACGTGCTCGTCGTGCAGGTCGGCGGCCAGCCGCTGCTGCTGCCCCTCCAACGCCTCGTACAGCCGGGCGAGCAGCCTGCGCCGCTCCTCCTCGGCCTGCTTGGCCTCGGTGATGTCCTGGTTGGTGCCGATCACGCGGACGACCCGGCCGCTGTCGTCGCGGATCCCCTCGCCGCGTGCCAGCAGCGTCCGCACCACCCCGTCCGGGCGGACGGCGCGCAGCTCCAACGCGACCGGCGCCGGATCGACGACGATGCGCGCCATTGCCTCCTGCAGCAACGCCCGGTCGTCCGGGTGGACGAACCCCATCGCCGACTCGACCCCCAGCTCGCCGCCCGGGTCGACGCCGACGATGCGGTACAGCTCCTGCGACCAGGCAACCCGGTTGGTCGCCGGCTCCCACTCCCAGCTCCCGATCCTGGCGATGCGCTGCGCCTCGGCCAACTGGCGGCGGCTGTCACGCAGCGCCACGTCAGCCCGGTTGCGCTCGGTGACGTCACGGCAGAAGGCCATCACCCCGCCGACCACGCCCTGCGGGCCATGAACCGGCACCGCATCGACCAGCCACGTCCGGCTCGGGTCGCGCCAGCCCGGCGTCATGAACCGGCGGCGCTCACCGGCCAGCGCGGCCCGGTAGTGGCCAGCCAGCGTCCCGGCTTGCTCGGCCGGGGCCAACTCGAACACGGTACGGCCGAGGAACTGGTCCGGACGCACCACACCGTCCCGTGGCCCAGCCCCTGTGACCAGCTGGAAGCGCAGATCCGGGTCGATGAGCAGAACGGTGGTGTCCGGAAACTGCTCGGCCATCACCCGGTACGGGTCGTCGGCAACCAGGCCGTCGCCGCCGCCGCCAGTCCTTGCCGGCCCAAGCGCCATACAGCCTCCCAGACCCGTGAAGACCTGACGCTACTCGAACTCCGTGTACACCTACAAACAAGCCAACGGATGGAATTGCGCTTCCGGCTTACTCTGCCCGTTTGGGTGGCGGCTTGCGCCATCCCTTTGCGTCGGAGCTGGACGCGACGCGGCGACCGCCATGGCCGGGGTCGTCGCCGACGCCTGGCTGCACGGTCGCATGCAGGGCATCATCGGCTCGGAACGGGCCGCCACCACAGCATCCGAGGAGGCAGCGACCGTGGGCGACGATGTGATCGAGGTGGTCGTCGAGATCCCGAAGGGCAGCCGCAACAAGTACGAGTTCGACCACGAGCGGCACGTGATGCGGCTCGACCGGCGGCTGTTCTCAGCGACGGTCTACCCGGCCGACTACGGCTTCCTGGACGGGACGCTCGGCGAGGACGGTGACCCGCTCGACGCGCTGGTCCTGTTGTCGGAGCCGACCTTCCCCGGTTGCCACGTGATGGCCCGGCCGATCGGCGTGTTCTGGATGGAGGACGAGGCGGGCCCCGACGCCAAGATCATCGCGGTCCTGGCCGGCGACCCGGACTACGAGCACATCCGTGGGCTCGACGACCTCCCGAGGCACCTGCTCGACGAGATCGAGCACTTCTTCAACATCTACAAGGACCTGGAGCCCGGCAAGTCGTCGTCCACCGCCGGCTTCGAGGGGCTGGAGGCAGCCCGCCAGGAGATCGCGAACGCGCGAGCCCGGGCGGGATGACTCCTGACCGCTTCCTCCGTTTCGAGCCTCGCTGCCTGTGTTGCCGCACCGGCACGGCGCACCGTATCGTTCGGCTGACATGGAACGGGGGGCGGCCGGCGCGACTGATCGCGCGCAGTTTCGTTTGGCGGAGCTGGTCGCCGCCCTGTCGCTCGGGATCGACCTCGGCTTCGGGCAGCCGATGGAGCACGTCCTGCGCCAGTGCCTGATCGCGTTGAAGCTGGCCGAGAGGCTCGGGCTCGACGAGCAGCAGCGGGCGGTCGTCTACTACACCGCCCTGCTCCTCAACGTCGGCTGCCATTCCGACGCTCACGAGCAGGCCAAGTGGTTCGGCGACGACATCGCCTCGAAGGCGATCAAGTACGACCACGAGCTGAGGAGCCTGCGCATGGCGGCCGCAGGGATGCGGTTCCTCGGCTCCGGCCACCCGCCCCTGCACCGCTTCCGGCTCGGTCTCGAGTTCATGATCTCCGGCCACCGCGAGGTGGACGGCATGATCGAGCATCACGCGAGCATGTCGCGGACGCTCGCCGAGCAGCTCGAGCTCTCCGACGGGGTGCTCGAGGCTCTCGGTGCGGCATACGAGCGCTGGGACGGGCGCGGGTGGCCCGGGGAGCTCGAGGGCGAGCAGGTGCCGGTGGCATCGAGGCTCGCGCAGATGGCGGAGTTCATCGAGGTCGCACACCGCATGGGCGGGGTCGACGCGGCGAGGGAGCTGGCGCGTGCGCGGCGCGGCAAGCAGTTCGACCCGACGCTGGCCGACCTCGTGGACGCCGGGGCGGACACCATCCTGGCGGGGTTGGACACGACCCGGACGTGGGACGCGGTGATCGACGCCGAGCCGGCGCTGACCATCGTGCTCTCTGGCGAGCGCTTCGACGCCGTGCTCTTGGCGATCGCGAACTTCGTCGATCTGAAGTCGCCCTACTTCCTGGGCCATGCCCGTGCGGTCTCCGAGCTCGCCGCCGAGGCCGGCGCCGGACTCGGGCTGGACGAGGCGGACCTGCGGACGCTGCGCCGCGCGGGCCTGGTGCACGACCTCGGCCGCCTGGGGGTCTCCAACGCGATCTGGGACAAGCCCAGCCCGCTCGGCGCCGGCGAATGGGAGCGCCTGCGCCTGCATCCATACCTGACCGAGCGCATGCTCAGGCAGTCGGAGGCGCTTGCGCCGCTCGCCGCGATCGCCGTCCAGCACCACGAGCGCCTCGACGGGTCGGGGTATCCGCACGGGCTCTCCGGCGCCGGGATCTCGCGCCCGGCGCGGATCCTCGGAGCCGCCGACGCTTACCAGGCGATGCGAGAGCCCCGCCCGCATCGGCCGGCGCTCTCGGCCGACGAGGCCGCGTTCGAGCTTCGCTCCGACGTCAAGGCCGGCCGCTACGACGCCGAGGCCGTCGAGGCGGTCCTCGGCGCCGCGGGCCATCGGGTGTCTCGTCGCCGCGAGGGGCCCGCGGGCCTGACACCGCGCGAGATCGAGGTGCTCAAGCTGCTCGCGCGCGGACTCTCCAACAAGGAGGTCGCCAAGCGCCTGGTGATCTCGCCCAAGACGGTCTCCAGCCACGCCGAGCACATCTACGCGAAGATCAACGCTCCGACCCGCGCTGCCGCGGGCCTGTTCGCGATGCAGCACGGCCTCCTGCCCGAGGAGGACCACCCGGCGCCGGTGCGCGCCTGAGCTCGAGGTCGCGACCGGTCAGCCAGCCTGCATGGCCTGCATGTTCCGCATGATGACCTCGCTGGTCTTGCGCAGCGCGTCAGCCGGGCTGAACTGCAGGTACTGGGTGTCCGGCTGGTTGTGCACCGGAACGTGACCGGGTGGCGCGTAGAACGCGTCGCCGGCCTCGAAGACCTCCTCGCGGTCGCCGAACCGGAACGTCAGCTCGCCCTTGATCACGTACCCCCAGTGCGGGCACTGGCACTGGTCGTCGGGCAGACCCCTGAGCAGCGGGGCGTGGTCGACGTCCTCGCGGAACGTCAGGAAGTTCACCGTGTAGTCGTCGAGGTCCTCGGACCGCTCGACGACGGGACCATGGTCGCCGCCCTGGCTCGCGCTCTCCTTGGAAACCTTCGGCATGTGGTCGCCCCCTTCAGTCGTTGTAGCCACACGCTAGGTTCGGGCGAGCCCTACGTCATCGGGCGTTCGACCGATGTTCGAAGCTGCGCTTCAGTCCGTCTCGGTCGGGCCGGGGACTGCCGCTCCCGTGCGTCCGACGCGGAGAAGCAGCACGGTCATCCCGAGCACCAGCACCGCCCCGGCCAGGACGGCGATCTCGAGGACCAGGTCCCGGAAGCGTCCCGCCCAGCCCTCATTGCGGCTGGTTGCGATTGGACGGCACGAAGGGCCTCGTGCACCATCGCGGCATGGACACCCCTCAGGGCGGGATCTTCGCCCTCGGCACGACGTCGCACGCCTACCTCGAGTTCGACCTGCGGAGTGCGAGGGCCGGGGCCGCCCTCGTGCGCGGGGTCTCGGCGCTCCGCGAGCCGAGGACGACGATGGGTGGGGTGAACCTCGTCGCGGGGTTCCGGCCCGAGCTGTGGCGCGTGGCGGCGCCCGATGATGCCGCCGCGGACGTCGTCGGGTTCAACGAGGACGTGGTCGGCCTGGACGGCTTGGTGATGCCGGCCACCCAGCATGACGCCGTGCTGTGGCTGTCCGGCGGCGCGTACGACGTGGTCTTCGATACCGCGCGTGGGGTGATCGCCTCCCTCGACGGGCTGGCTTCGGTGGCCGAGGAGACGTCGAGCTGGCCCTACCGCCACGATCGGGACCTGACCGGGTTCATCGACGGGACCGAGAATCCCAGCCTGATCGACGCGCCACAGGTCGCCCTGATCCCTGACGGGCGTCCCGGCGCCGGAGGGACGATCCTGCTGCTGCAGAAGTGGGTCCACGACGCGGCGGCGTGGGAGTCGCTGCCGGCCGCGCTGCAGGAGCAGGTGATCGGGCGCACCAAGCCCGACAGCGTGGAGCTCGAGGACCAGGCGCCCGGGTCGCACGTCGCCAGCACCGACCAGGACCGTTTCGGCAAGGTCTTCCGACGCAACATGCCCTATGGCACCGTCACCGAGCACGGCACCATGTTCGTGGGCTTCAGCGCCGAGCAGCGGCGGTTGTCGGCGATGCTGGAGAGCATGGCGGGGCTGGCCGGCGGCGCCCGCGACGCGCTCACGCGCTACACGCGGCCGCTCACCGGCGCGTTCTACTTCGTCCCCTCGACCGAGAGCCTGCGCCGACGCATCGACGCAGGTTGATGGTGTTCTCGATGCTCGGGCGTGAAGGCTGGCCTGGGGTCGGCCGCCACCTGACCAAGGTCAATAGGGTGCCCAACGTCGCCGCGGCCGGGTACGGTAGCCACGCGACCAGCGCCTGCCTTGTGCGGGACCGGCCGGGGCCTGGGTAGCCGGCGGTGTCGCGAGGGATCGTGGAGGAGGCTGGGATGACCCCCGAGGAGCAGCAGTCCGGTCGCAGTGAGGGCGGCGGCGAGGCCGCGCCTGGCCCGGTGGCGGCGGTGGCCGCGGCCCTTGCCGCCAACGACCCCGCGATCCAGGTGGCCGACCTTGCGGTGGCCCAGGGCGCCGACGCGCTGCCGGTCATCCGGGGCCGGGTCGGCTCGCAGCGTGACCGGCAGTGGGCGTTGAC
>WNFV01001413.1_pt1 | contig 32777 bp, 26 predicted proteins | sample 5400101 | NCBI WGS metagenome assembly WNFV01 (sample SAMN13153361, study PRJNA577476) | soil metagenome | isolation source: 115 cm soil or saprolite under grassland replicate 1 | place: USA:California | collected 2016-06-15 | reverse complement strand
CGCCGTTCGTTCCGGCACCGGCCGGGCGAAGGGAACTCGCGTGGGAGGACACTATGCTCAATGCAACCGAATATCGGGCGATGGCTGCGGAACACCATCGCCTGGCCGGTATGTGCCGGTCACCCGAATCCCGCGAACAGCACTTGCGCCTGGAAAAAGAGCTCCGGGCGCTTGCGGGCAGCGAGGAATGCTTGCACGGGGCGCGTGCCCCACAGCCGGCGAGCGATCCGCAGATCGTCAAATAGCGCTGGTCGTGTCCAGCGGCGCTGAACCAAGGGCGCATCATCGAACTTGGGCGTGAACCCATAAACACCGATCGGTGGCGCGTCCCCGCCCCCGTTCTTGCTCTATTGTGCGGGTCATTGTCGCAGGCCCGCCGCCGCGGCCGTAATTTCGGGCGAATGTCCGGCATAACATCGGCGCGACCGGTAGCATCCATCTCGGGAGGAAGACTTGCAGCGACGCAGCTTCATGATCGGCGCGGCGGCCGTGGCCGCCGGCGCCGCCTTGCCGCGGCCGGCGCGGGCGAACGTGCCCAAGCCCTACAGCTTCGACCTCGACCCGCCGACCAATAGCCGCGACGCCTTCATCAAATGGGCGGTCGAGAACCGCGGCGAGAACCCGAAGATCCTGGCGGCGCGCTGGGACCGCTACGTGTTCCTGCGCGGCAACAATGATTTCGTCAACGCGCGCAACGGCCGCGCTTTCCTGCTCACCCCGCGCGACGAGTTCGTGCTCAAGCGCGATATCTCGCGCGCCTATGAGCGCGACTTCCACGACATCGGCTTCGGCGTGACCATTTCCGGCCCGCTGGTGGTGAGCCGCATGACCTCTACCGTCGACGTGCAGCCGGGCGAGAAGGTGCTGGAGATCGGCACCGGCTCGGGCTACCAGTCGGCCTATCTGGCGAACCTCACCGACAAGGTCTGGTCGATCGAGATCATCAAGCCGCTGGCCGAGCGCACCCGCGGCATCTACGACGCGCTGATCGAGCGCGGCTACACCGAGTACAAATCAATCACCAGCAAGAACGCCGACGGCTATTACGGCTGGGAGGAAGCGGCGCCGTTCGACAAGATCATCGTCACCTGCGGCATCGATCACATTCCGCCGCCGCTGCTCAGCCAATTGCGGGCGAACGGCATCATGGTGATCCCGGTCGGCCCGCCCGGCAAGCACGTCATTTTGAAAATCGTGAAGCAGCAGAGCCCCGACGGCGCGATCCGGGTCGCCCGCTCGAACGTGTACAACAAGATCGTGCCGTTCGTGGCGTTTACCAAGCTCGACGGCGACGCCATCAAGGGCACCCACAGCGGCGGCAAGCGGTGAGGTTGCGGGCCGCCGGAACGTCGTTGGGAACGCTCGCCGACTGATTGGCCTTCGTCTCGCCTTCCAGACCGCGCGGTACGATGAGATCGTAAAAGCCGAAACCAATTAGGGCTTAGGCAAAGGCGGCCTGCGGCGTAGAGCCGGCCCGCAATCGTTCGCGGTGCTCCAGCTTATCGGCGATCTCTTGGAAATCCGCTGCGAGCTCGATCAACGCAGTTTTCACGTAGACTTCTTCAGCCTCGCTCGCGAGCTCCAAACACTCTTCGGCCTGCTGCCGGTATTCCTTCGGCGTTGGCATGATGACGCTCCTGCTCGATGAGCATCGCCAATGCGCGTGAAATTTGCGTAAAATTTTCAAACCCCTAGAGCGGTAAAGGGGTTGTTACTTAACAAATGATCAAGCCGATTTTCGCCTTGGGCGCCGCGTGGCGTTCACCAAGCTCGATGGCGGCGCCAGCAAGGGCACGCATAGCGGCGGCAAGCGCGCGCCGTGACGATGCTCCAGCGATAGCGCGCGTTCGGAGAAGGGAAGCGGCCACGAGGGCGCAATGCGGCGCCCTCGCGGCACAAATCCCTGCCGCAAAATTCCGTTCTTCACCTGTCAAACAGCCCTAGCCAACGCTCCGCCTTGCCCGCTGAACGTCGCGCGCGGGCGCCGCGTCTCTCTTTCTTCCTGCTCCCCAAACGGGGAGCGGAGCGCCGAGAAGGCGCAAATGTCGCGCTTGCGAAGCGCGACCGCCGCGCTTGCGAGGCGCGGCGCGCACCTTGCGAGGTGCGCACGCCTCTCGGCGCTCCACCGTGGCGATTTTTGGCCGGGGTCCGCGCTTCCGTTTCCGGAATTTCCTCCGGAATCCGTCGAGCGAGCTCCTCGCAGCCAGGTCATAGTGCCTGGCGGGCGGGGTCCCGAGCCTCCCGAGCCTGCGGTTGCGAATCGCAGCCGCGGGACGCCACTCCCCGCTCCGCCTTCAGGATCGTCTCTAGATGACGCCCGTTGATGAGCAGGGATGATTCGGAATATAGGGTACGGCGGACATACAGTCAAGATGTATATATTCGCTATAAACTAGCCCGGATCGAGCGGAGCGAAATCCGGGATTCTCGCACCCCCCGTCGTTTGGACACTCACGATAGGCGGTCACGCAACGTTTTCAATTGCGGCCTCGTCGTCGTTTGCGCGGGAGCTATCCTCCCCCGCCTCGAACACCGGCCAGCGCTGCGACAAGTCATTTGCCGCCGGCTTCAGCCCAAAGAATATGTACGCGGCATCCATCATGTGGAGAGCCTCGAAAGCCATTGGTCGCTGTTCCAGCGCGCGGTGAAAGGCACTCGCGTTCACCGAGCAAACACGCTTGGAAATACATCAGTGAGTTCAGCTATCGCCGCAACATGCGGCATTCGCATTGGGCGTTCGCCCTGCCCCGTCTCAAGGACGCCTGAAATCCTCTTGGCTCTTGGGCGGGTGTCCGATGGGCTGATGGTCCTATCAGACGCAAATCGAAACGGTAGTAAGATGGATGAGGAGGCGGCGATTCGGTCGCCGTCTCCTCCATATGCCCGCGCCATCTTTGAGCCGTCGCGGACACAAGATTTGTATTTCAATTTAGGACCAATGGGCTTGCGGCTCCGCCCTGCAAAGGAGCTACACCCATGACCGAATTTGAAAAGCGTTCCCTTGAACTTTTGGAAGAGATCAGCAAGCGGCTTAGTGCGATCGAGGCCGCCACCGCTTGGTTTCGGCAGAATGAAGAGGAAAGGATTGCTTACGCCGAAGAGCTGGCGGAGAGCCTTCCCCAGGGCCTTGAGCAAGCTCTCCCGAAGATGCCGACGTTCCCAGCGATGCCGCGGATTCGAGGAATCTCCGATAGGTAACTACATCCTCCTGTAGAATGCGCAATATCGGAGCGCTTATGGCCATCTGTGCGGCCATCGCACTCAGCAATTGGTCGTCGGTCATTTCCACCATTTCCCAGTCGTTTGAAGAGATCGAAAGCACAGTAGTCACGGAGCGAAATCATGCCACAGCAAACGCGCATTCCTCTATCCGAAAGGAAACTGTCAGAGGTGACATTACAAAATCTGAATTTTGAGTATGAGGCGAGCGGTGCCAAGCTTCTTACCTTTGCTTGCGTTGTTCAAATTGAGGCGTTTGACGGCCAGCCAAATGGCCCTACCGTCACCGTGCTATTGGGCGTTGATGTTCAACCAAATAATTCAATTCAAGAGCTTGAATCCGCCGCTCTAGACGGCGCAGCGACGTTTCTAAAGCGACTAGGTTCGTTTTCACGGGAGGAATTGAAGGCGTGCGCCGAAAACAGCCGGACTTGGCGGTAATCCCGTGACAAGGGCTCGCCTCCCACCGCGGCTTTCCGGCAACACCCGCCGGCAAATCGCCGGCGTTCGCGGCCACGTGATCGACAGGCTTTGCGGCTGGCTTGTAGACTCCCAAGCTCTGGCAATGGGGTAGCGGGCTACAACCGACGCCCAATTCGAACCCAGCTAACCGAGGGCTTGCGAATGCATTCGCGTTTCCTCGCCGCCGCCCTGTGCGCGGCCGGCATCCTGGCGGCGGCTTGCGTCACGCCGGCGTCCGCCAATCCGAACGATCCGGAGGGGCGCTACAGCGGCGGCAATCCGTTGTCGCGGTTGTTCGGCGCGCTCGGCGGCGGGGTCGGGCGCACCACCGTGAGCTATCCGGGCAACCACCGGCCCGGCACCATCGTGATCAGCACGCGCGAGCGGCGGCTCTACCTGGTGCTCGGCAACGGCCAGGCGCTGCGCTACGGCATCGGCGTCGGCCGCGTCGGCTTCACCTGGAGCGGCGTGACCGCGATCAGCGCCAAGCGCGAATGGCCGGACTGGACGCCGCCGGCGCAGATGCTGGCGCGGCGGCCCGATCTGCCGCGCCACATGCGCGGCGGTCCCGACAATCCGCTCGGCGCCCGCGCCATGTATCTCGGCTCGAGCATGTACCGCATCCACGGCTCAAACGAGCCGGAGACCATCGGACAGGCGGTGTCGTCGGGCTGCTTCCGGCTGACCAACGAGGACGTCGTCGACCTCTACAATCGGGTGCGGGTGGGCGCGACGGTGATCGTACAGCAGTAGCAATTGCGAACCGGTCCTATGCGGGCAAGCATCGATCGAGACCGACGCCCGACGCCTGCTGCGATATCGCGGTTGCCAGGCACATGATTGCGGAGACTCAAATCTGCGTCCGCTCAACCTTCGGCTGCGGCCGAATTGGTGCCCGGCGGAACGACGCGAGGGGCCAGAATCAGAAGTCGGCCATCTTCATTCGATCACCTCGTCGGCGCGCAGCAAAATGGAGTTGGCACTTCGAGGCCCATCGCCTTTGCGGTCTTGAGGTTGACCGCCAACTCGAACTTCGTCGGCGCTTGTACCGGCAAATTGCTCGGCTTCTCACCCTTGAGTATGCGGTCGACATAGGAGGCCGAGCGACCGAAAAGGTCGGCCGTATCCGGCCCGTACGACATCAGTCCGCCGCTCGTTACATCGGCACGAAACGAGTAGACCGCGGGAAGCCGATGCCGCGCCGACAGTGCGACGATCAAATCGCGATTCACGATGGTAGTCACGTCGGTCGGGAGCACCAGGCCGCCATTCGGCTCGCGCACGAACGCATCCAAAGAGTCCAGGATGTTGGCGGTGTCGCGAACGGGAAGTGAAACCGGGATTATGCCGCGGGATTTTGCAACGGTCTCTATCGAACTCCAGTAGCCCGCCGCACTAATGTTGTCGGGGTTGAAGACCAGAGCCACCCTCGCAAGATGCGGCACCATCTCGTTGAGAAGCTCCACCAGCTTGCCGGCGAGCGAGACCTCGTAAAGCATGAACCCGGTGAGATTGCCGCCGGGATGCGCGAGGCTTTCGACCAAACCCACTCCGACCGGATCGGAGGTCGCGATGAAGACAACGGGAAGTTGACGGGTTGCCTGCCGCATCGCATTCAAGACGCGGATCGAATAGACCAGGATCACGTCCGGCTTCGAGCTCACCAAGTCGGCTGCGCTGGCGCGAATGTAATCGATGTCCGCGCCGCCCCATCGCACGTCGATTTGCAGGTCGCGACCTTCCGCCCAACCGAGCTCTTGAAGCTTCTGCCGAAACCGCGCCAGCCACGACTGTCCCTGCAAATCATTGCCGGCGCCCACCAACACGCCGATCCGCCGGGTGCGCTGTTGCGCGCGTGCGATCAGCGGCCACGTGACCGACGAGCCGGCAATCAGCTTGATGAAATCGCGACGTCGCATGCAGCTCTCACCCAAGAGGCTCGGGACCCAGCCAAATCCCTTCCAAACATATTACATCGTGCCACGGCCGCGGAGGGATGGAATCGTGCCCTCCGACGGCGTCACCACGATCGGCGCCGACCTCCCGCCTGACGACACTTCTCACGCCGGCCTTGCCGGTTGTTCGGCCATCACGGGAAGGGTGAAGAAAAAGGTCGAGCCCTGACCCACGGTCGATTCGACCGAAATTGTCCCGCCGTGCAGCTCGATGATTCGTTTCGAGATCGCGAGTCCCAGCCCGGTGCCGCCCTTCTTGCGCGTGGTCGAATTATCGGCCTGCTGGAACTCCTGGAAAAGCTTGGCTTGATCGGCCGCGGAAATGCCCGGGCCGGTGTCATGCACCGCGACGCTGAGCAGGCCGTCGGCGACGGCGGCCTTTATCAGCACTTCGCCGCTGTCGGTGAATTTGATCGCGTTGCCGACAAGATTGAACAGAACCTGGGTGAGGCGCCGCTCGTCGCCGCGGCCGGGCGGCAGCTTCGGGGCCACATCGATCTTCAGGGCGATGCGCTTCTCGGTGGCCAGCGGCTCGACCGCGTTGAAGACCGTTTCGATGACGTCTCTCAGCGAGTAGTCGGCAAGCGAAAGGACGAGTTGGCCGGCCTCGATCTTCGACAAGTCGAGCACGTCGTTGATCAAGCCCAGGAGATGCCGGCCGTTGCTCTCAATGCGCTGGAGCACATCGCGCATCTTGTCCGGGGTCTCGCCGTAGACATTGTCGAGGATCAACTCGGCATAGCCGAGGATAGCGTTGAGTGGCGTGCGCAGCTCGTGGCTCATGTTGGCGAGGAACCGGCTCTTTGCTTGGGTTGCCTGCATCGCCTCATCGCGCGCCACCGCCAAACTGTCGACCAGCTCCGCAAGCTGACTCTCACGCCGCTTCACCTCGGTGATGTCGGTGTATAATGCGACGAGACCGCCATCACTGGTGCGGCGCTCGTTGATTTGCAGCCATCGTCCGTCGGCCAGCGGCCGCTCGCGCGGGCCTTTGGGCTCGCGGCGGTGCCGCAGGATGCGTTCGATCCAACTTTCGAGGCCGCCTTCAACATCCGGGAACATCCCGCGCCGATAAGCGGCGCGAAGGAAATCCTCGAACCGCCTGCCTTCGCGCACGAGGTCGCCGATATCCGCTCCGGCGATATCGGCAAAGAACTGCCGATACCTGCTGTTGAACAGCACGACGCGGTCATCGGAATCGAACAGAACGAAGCCTGCCGTGATGGTTTCGATTGCATCGAACAGCCGCGAGCGCGCCTGCTCGGCCTCGTCGCGGGCTTGGCCGAGCCGCTCGACGAGCTCGTTGAGCTGCGCCTCACGTTGCTTGAGCTCGGTGATGTCGGTGTAGACGCCGACGATGCCGCCTTCGCCGGTCCTGCGCTCGCTGATCTGAAGCCACCGACCGTCGTTGAGCTGGTGTTCGTGCGAGCCCGTCGGCTGCCGATGACGGCTCAGTCGTTCCGCAATCCATTCCTCGGCTCGATTTCTCGTCCCGGCGATCACGTCTCTGCCGATCGTGGCGCGCAGCATGCTCTCGAACGGAACGCCAGGAACGAGGAGATCGACAACTTCCGCATAGAATTCACGAAACCGGCTATTGCCGAGGACAAACCGATCTTCCGCATCGAACAGCGCAAAACCTTCCGACACCGCCTCGATCGCCTCGGTCAATCGGCTGCGGGCCTGTTCCAGAGCGCGCGCAGTCTCCCGCTGCTCTGTAATGTCTCCGGTCGAACCGGCCATGCGGTGAACGCGGCCCGAAGCATCCCGCAACGTCACCCCGTGGTGCCGCGCCCAGCGCCAGCTGCCGTCGCCGCCACGATAGCGGTATTCGCAGACGAAGCGATTGTTCTCACCCTTGAAGTGCGCGCGCATCGCCTCCTTGTAGGACGGCAGGTCGGCGGGATGGATGCGGTCGCTCCAATCGTCCGGAGTTTTCAGTTCCTCCGGCAGCATGCCCAGCACCGCGTACAGCCGTGGCGAAAAAAAGACTTTGCCCGATCGTATGTTCCAGTCGTAGACGCCTTCGTTCACAGCTTCCATGGCGAGGGCGTGGCGCTCCTCACTCTCGCTCAGCTCGTTCGTCCGATTCTCCAGCTCATTCAGCAGTCGCACATTCTCGATTGCAATCACCGCCTGGTCGGCGAAGGTACTGACCAGCTCAATTTCCTTGTCTGTGAATGGCCTCACTTCGTTTCGAGCCAACATCAGTACGCCAGTTGCTGCTCCCTCGCGCAGGAGCGGAACACCGAGCAACGTACGAAAGCCTCCGAGTTGCTGAGCGTCGAAGAAAACATATTCTTGGTCGGCCAGAACGTCCGGGACATGCACGGGTCTGCCTTCGATCATGACGCGACCGCTTATCGTTCCCCGTGAGGGCCCGATGGGATGGGTCGCCATGTACTCCTGGTAGTCGGGTGAGAAGCCGTAGCTCGCCACGTCATCAAACGGCGCGCCTTTTATCGGACGGCGTATGGACGCTCTATCGGCCCCGCAGAGTCGGGCCGCTGACTTGACCAGGGTATTGAGCACCTCCTGGAGGTCGAACGTCGAGCGGCTGATGATCTTGAGAATGTCGGCCGTAGCCGCCTGTTGCTGGTGCGATTCACCCAGCTCGCGGGTTAGCCGGGCAATCTTCGTTTTCAGGTTGCCAGCGAGGGGGCCGCGCCGGCGCCCGGCCTTTCGCACCTTGCGGCGCTTCGGCGTCATGGTCTTCCGGGGCCGCCTTTTCACTTTTTCGCCGCCTGCTCCGCCGCACCGGCCCATGTAGCCTCCCCCGAGGGCTCAAGACCACGCGAAATCCTATTCAAAACATAACGATCGCGCCATGGCGATGTTGGCTATTGCAACGGCGCCAGAGGACGAGAAGCGATCGAGCACATCTTGTCCGGAGTTCATCCGAGAGCAGGCGCAAGCGTGGCATACCCGCATCCACGGCTCGAACGAGCCGCAGACCATCGCACCGCCGTGTCGTCGGGCTGCTTCCGGCTGACCAACGAGGACGTCGTCGACCTCTACAATCGGGTCCGGGTCGGCGCCACGGTGATCGTGCAGCAGTAGGAATTGCGGCGGGTAACCCCTCCCACTGCGACCGGCTGTCGTCTTGTGGCTGGACGCCAAAAGCGCCCATACTGGCATCTTGAAATGGCGCAATTCCCTGGGGGATTGCCATGATGATTCATCGACGCGAGCTTATTCGCCTTGCGGGAGCGGCCGCGGCGCTTCCGGCCTTGTCGCATGTCGCCAAGGCGCAGGCCTATCCTTCGCGGCCCGTACGCATCATCGTCGGCTATGCCGCCGGCGGCGGGGTCGACATCACCGCCCGCCTGATCGGCCAATGGCTGTCGGAGCGGCTCGGCCAGCAATTCATTGTCGAAAACCGGCCGGGCGCGGCCACCAATATTGCCACCGAGGCGGTCGTGCGGTCGCCTCCGGACGGCTATACGCTGCTCCTGGTCAATGCGGCCAACGCGATTAACGCGTCGGTTTATGACAAGCTCAATTTCGACTTCATCCACGACATCACCGCGATCGGAAGCGTCATGCGCGTCGCCTTCGTCATGGTGGTCAATCCATCGCTGCCGATCAAAACCGTCCCCGAGCTGATCGCCTACGTTAGGGCCAATCCGCGCAAGGTCAGCGTGGGCTCCGGCGGCGCGGGCGGCCCGGACCAGGCGTCCAGCGAGTACTTCAAGATGGAAACCGGTCTCGACATGCTCGATGTGCCGTACCGCGGCCTGTCACCCGCGCTTGCCGATCTGCTCGGCGGCCAGGTGCAGCTGGTGTTCAGCACCGTCCCCGCGGCGATCGAGTACATTAAAGGCGGCAAGCTGCGCCCGCTCGCAGTGACTACCGCGACGCGCTCGGAGGCATTGCCGGACGTTCCGACGGTGGGCGATTTCTTGCCGGGCTTCGAATCGAGCCAGTGGTACGGCGTCGGCGCGCCGAAGGGCACGCCCGCCGACATCGTCGCCACGATCAACAAAGAGATCAACGCGGGACTTGCCGATCCCAAATTGAAGGCGCGGATCGCCGACCTCGGCGGCGTACCGATGCCGATGACGCCCGGCGATTTCGGCAAGCACATCGCAGCCGAAACCACGAAATGGGCCAAGGTGATCAAATTCGCCGGCATCAAGGTGAAATGACCCGGCGCGGCCAGCGCGATCGATCGGCGCGAGCAAGCGAATCGATCCTGAAATCGAGCTCGACCGTCTGCAATACGCTTCGGATGTTCGTCGACTTTTGGAACATCCCCGTGCTTGGACCGCCTGACTCACGGCGCTAGATTTTTGGCCGCGGGACGCCGCAAGCTATTTCCACTTGACCCTAATCCACCTGAAGCCCGTTCTCCTTGATTGGGCCAGCCCATCTTGCGATCTCATCCACGACGAACTTGGCGAGGTATTCCGGCGATCTGCGCTCGGGCACGACGCCCGTCACCCCGATGTCATGCATCCGGCTCTTGGTCGCCGGAGTGTCCATTGCTTGGCTCGTTGCGTCGTTGAGCTTCTTGACGATCTCCGCGGGCGCGCCTTTCGGAAGAAAAAAGGCGTTCCAGGTCACAACGTCGAAGTCGGCCAGCCCCTGCTCGTGCGCGGTCGGCAAATCCGGCATGAGCGGCGAGCGACTGCGCGACAGCGTCGCCACCGCTTTTACCCGCTTGCCCATGATCAGGGGGACCGCACCGCCCATGTTGGCGCACATGTAATCGATCTGTCCCCCGATCAAATCGTTCGCGGCCGGCCCGCCACCTCGATAAGGAACATGCGTGACGTTTACGCCGATCGCTGCGTTGAGCAGCGCGCAACCAAGGTGCGTCGTCGTGCCAGCTCCGGCTGAACCGAATTGCAGTTTCCCGCTATTTGCCTTCACATGGTCGATAAACTCCAGAAGGCTATTTGCCGGAAAATCCTTGCGCGTACTCAGCACCATGGGCTGTTCGGCGAACAGCGCCACCGGGGCAAAATCGGTGGCTGCGCTATATCGCGGCTTTCTATAGATCGTCTGGTTATAGGCATGCGTGCCGATGCTGCCGAACAGAAACGTATAGCCGTCTGGCGCGGCATTGACGACGCGGTTCACTCCGATGATGCCTGCGGCACCGGTCGTATTCTCGATGATCACCTGTTGGCCCAGGATTTCGCTCATACGGACGGCAAGGATTCGGCCCATGACGTCGAATGCGCCGCCCGCGGCAAACGGCACTACCATGGTGATCGGCCGCGATGGATAGGTTTGCGCAAGCGCCGCTATCGGCCACGCTGCCGCCGCACCAGCAATTACTTTGATGAAATCGCGCCGTCGCATTGCCTCTCCAAGGCTCAGGACCACGCCGAAACAAGCTCATGCGGCCGCCGCTCCGCCGAGAAGCTTGATGACCTCGCGCCGCTTCATGTGACTGCCCAACCCTGCAGGACCACGCTCTGCGCAATATCAAAACCATAGCACATTGCGCCCGGCCTGCGCGAAATGGTTCACCATCGGCACCGCGGTGTCGTCGGGCTGCTTCCGGCTGACCAACGAGGATGTCCTCGACCTCTACAATCGCGTCCGGGTCGGCGCCACGGTGATCGTGCAGCAGTAGTCGGTCATGATTGAACTTCCTGGTGCCGGCACGCCGCTGAAGATCCGGACTCACGAGAAGGGCTTGAAGCGTCACCGGACGTGTCTCCGTGAAAGGATGAATGACGCCAGCATGCCGGCGCAATCAGCCGTGAACTGATGAGCCAGCAGAACTATTGCCTAACCACAATTGGCTGTCCGGGGCGGAATTTGGTACCAGGATGACAGATCGAGCAATAGACGCGGATCGACTACCCCCTGATCGCCCCGTACTGCGGCAGTTCGTTCGTCTGATAGCCCTGGATCACCCGCTCGGAGCCGTAGCCCCAGTAGTTCCGCAACGTCTCGGGGCCGTGCATCTTCGGATAGAGCGGAAATTCCTGGTGCCAAGGACGCGGGTCGAAATAGCCGAGTTCCTCGTCTTTCATCTGGTCCATTTCCGTGAAGATCTCGACCCGCACCAGATCCTGATTGCGGTGATAGATCGCAACGTTGTGGCCGATGATGTGGCGGCCTGGGCCCCACACCAGATGCACCTTGTTGTGCGCGAGGTAGTCGCAGGCCTTGCGAATCTCGGCCCAGTCCACGACCTCGAAGGCGATGTGGTGAAGCTGCGGATTCTCGTCGATGATAAAGTTGAGCGTGTGGTGATCTGTATTGCAGCGCATGAAGACGAAGAAATCGCCGCGCCAGTCCGATACTCTGAAGCCGAGCACGTCAGTATAGAACTTGACGATCTTCTGCACGTCGAGCACGCGATAGGCGACATGCCCCAGCTTCAGGATGTTGAAGATCGATGGAATGCCTTCGAGCTTGGCAAAATTGTACTTGGCATAGAGGTCGATGGAGGTGCCTTTGGGATCCTCGAATGTGACGGAGTGCAACACGCCGGGTGAAATCCCCTGCCGCAATTCGCACCTGATGCCATCATTCCGTAGCGTCTTGGCGACATCCTTGAGGTCGCTGCCTGGCGCGATCTGGAACGATAATCGCTTGAGCTGGTTGGGCTCGCCGCGCACTAGCTCGATCGCCTCCAGGCCCTGCTTGCTGCCGAGAAAGACCCGGTCCTTGCTGCGCTCGATGATGCTCAGGCCCAGAATTCGGCTGTAATAGTCGGTCTGGGTTTCGATATCGGGCGTCGATATGGTTGCGTGGCCAAGTCGTTTGACCTTAATCATTGTGAACCTCCTAAGCGGGGACGTGCGCCCTGACCTCGAACTCGCCGATCCGATCGCATTTGCCTCGCAACACATCGCCGGGCTTCGCCGAGGCCACGCCCTGCGGCGTGCCGGTATAGTAAACGTCGCCCGAATTGAGCGTGTAGAAAGACGAGGCGAACTCGATCAGCCTACCAATGTCGTAGATCAGGTCCTTCCCAGATCGGGTACACCGATCTCCACGGCGCAAAGTGCGTTGACGCTCGACCTAGTCATTGTGCGAAAGCTTTCGCGTACTTCTCGCAGAGCTGCCGCCACCGCCGCGCGTTCTCTCGCGCGCGTTCCGCGTAAGGCTCTGGCATGATGTTGTACGGTGGCCGGATCGGCCCCGCCTTGCAATAACCTGCTGCCTCGATCCGAATCTTTTCGAGCTGAATGTTGTAGGTCGCGAACAGATCGGGATCGCTCGTGATTTCGGCAATCGGTTCCCTTGCCCAGGCGAGGTCGGTGGCGATCCTTCGCAGCGCTTCGGCATCGTTGGAGAGCAATGCACGTATCTGCTCCAGCACCGGTTCCGGACCCATCGACGCCGCTGTAGACCAGCAGGCCGTCGTCGTTCCCGGGGAAAGCTCCGCGAACTTGCTGAGGCCGCCGTCATGGGGCAGGAAATGAACGCGGCCCTTCGCGGCTGCAAGAGAATCGAGGAGCGCTTTCGGGCGCGAGTATTTTGCAGCCATCAGTGTGGGGGCTACCTCGACGACGCGGCTCCAAAACTCGGGTGGAAACGAGAAACGGAAGGCACGACTGTTCCCGTAAACCATGAGCGCGAGACGCGGAAACGCCTCGGAGATGCCGCGGTAGTACTCGACAGCCATGTCGACCGTCAGCGGCTGCCACATCGGCAAACCCAAAAGTACACCGTCGGCGCCGCGGTCCACGGCAAATCGAGTACGACGCACCACTTCGTGCGTTCCGAGCGCTGTCGTCCCGATGAAGGCGGGAATCCTTTTTTTGACCGTCGCCAGCACGCAGTCGACGAATGCCTCGTATTCCTGGCCCGTCAGCGTGGCGCACTCGCCCGTCGTTCCCAAGACGATAAGCCCATTGACGCCGTCGCCGATGAGGCGATTGACGACGCGCTCCGTCTCGGCAAGGTCCACGGTATCCACCGCGTCCCAACGATCGGCGCCGTCCTTCGCCGGGGTCGGAATAATGGCGTAGACGCCGCGCAAATCAGAAGGCTTCAGCATTGCTATGCACCGATCGACAAAGCGACGTAGACGAGATTCTCGTCGCCGGTGTTTCGCAGCCCGTGCACCGAGTTGCGCGGGTGTACCAAGAACAATCCTGGTCCCACCGTTTCGCGCCGTCCCTCCTCCATCGTGACCTCGCCCGCCCCCGATACGATGAACCACGCATGACTCGTCGCCGGATGCATGTGGATTTCCTGAGCCTGGCCGGGGGCCAACGTGATCACCACGGCGCGAAACTCGTCGCCGACGTACATCCGACCCGAACGAAGCTTCTCGGCACCAACGACGATGTGATCGGCGATCCGAAAGACGCGTTGAGCAGGGTCCGTCTTCGGCCGATCAGTGTAGCGAGCGGCGATGACCTTCACGTCCATCCCGGATTTCCTTTCGGGTTGCGTGCGGAAACTCCTTGGAATTCTAGCTCCAGACTCAATTGAGTCAACGAGACCCAATTAAGTCTATGGGCATGATCACTGGCCCTGCGCTGCCTTCCATGCATCATAAACCGTCTTGGCAGTTTCGATAATCCCATCGTGTCGCGCGCTCCATCCGAGTCGCTCGCGAGCCTTCTGCGGCGTGATGAACTCGTTCTGGTTAAACCAGGTACTGATGTTGTCGCCCTTCATCGGCCCCTCGAATCGAATGTCATCCTTGTAGCCCGCTGCATCGAGACAGGCGCGCATGACGTCGAGACTGCGAGGCCGGCGTTCATCGGCAAGGTGAAAGATCTCACCTCTGATGATGCCTTCGTCTGCCTCGACGGCAAGGCGGTAGGCTTCGGCCAAATCGGCGATATGGATCCAGGACCACCCTCTTTCACGATCGCCGCGGAAGACTGGGTCACCCTCTTCTGCCATGGCAAACCAGTCCGCGCTGACGCTGTTGAAACCGTCGTTCCCGAACATGAAGCCCGGTCGCAGAACAACAGTGCTGACGTTTGTGAGCGCCAGCGCTTCGCGTTCGAGCCCGCGGCGAAAGGCGAGCGGGTGGTCCGGGTTCGGTTCGGTGCGCTCGTCCATGACGGCAACCGAGACCTTGCCGAAAATCGAGCATCCGGTCGTGTAAACGAGCCGTCGTCGGGGCGTCCGAGGCGGCAGTTCCTCCAGAGCGGCGAACAGCGCGCGATCCGTTTCGAACGGGCTCTTCTTGTCCAGCATGGTGTGAATGACCGCGTCGCTGCGCTCCAACTCGGTGCGATAGGTCCCAATTTGGCCGACATCGCCGCAGATCAGCGTGACCTCTTGCGTCCGCAAAATGTTCAAACGCGATTGTTCGGGATGTCTGACAAGTCCCGTAACCGAGTGTCCGGTCGCGGCGAGCCGAAGGGCAGCATAAAAGCCCGCGTATCCGGAAACCCCTGTAACAAAGATCCTCATTGTGTATCCCCCTAATGTCCGCTCAAGGCCTTCGCGGGGCGCCTCTACAAGAGTACCAAGTTCAATCACAGCCGCCTTCCGCCTGCTGCGGCCGCAGCTTGCTGTGCACTGCGGTGAACATGAACGAGTCCGGGCATAACCCTGGAGGCGAACAGCTCGATCGATTTCGCGAATGCATTCCGCGCCGCTGTGCCGTTTATGCCAAGGTGGCTATAGCGAACCGAGCCTAAAACCCTGCCGCTTCAACTCCGCCTGGATGTACTCCAGCGCCTCGGGCGGCGCTTCCCCGAGCTCGCGCACCAGCTTTTCCAGGTCTTGCTTGCTTGCCACAGGCGAGTCCGGATCAATCTTTGCCCAGGCCGCCTGGTATTGAGAATCATTGAGCGCAGCCTCGAACGCCTTGACATAGGTCGCGACAATCCCGTCCGGCGTCCCGGGCGGCAAGGCAAGCCACATTCCCACCTGGATGATGTTCTCCCCGTACTCGAACGCCTTTTGAGCCACCGGGTCCTTGATCTTGCCCCTGACCAGATTGGAAATTATGGGCGCGTTGCCAAGGATTGGGCGTGACACCAATTTACCGTCTATGACGGCACCTGACTGGCTTACCACAGCAAACTTGCCAGTCGCGAACAGATACTCAATGTCCATGCTTGACCCGAACGGGGTCATGTCGATCTCGCCCCGCTCCATCGCCTGCCGAAGTTCACCGGTCATCCTGTAGCCTTGCACCCATTGAATATTCCAGCCCAAGAATGCTGCCCCCCAGAGCGCCTGGTAGTGGCCGGTCCGCAGGGTAGAGCCGACAACGCCGATGACGACGGGCTTCGCTGATTTGTTGAAAAGACGCTCAACGGCGTCCTTGCTAACGAAAAGCGCCTGGCTGGGTGCAGCCAACCCGCCCACGTACTTGAATTTCCCCGGGTCGTACTTGGCCTTTGTCCGGATAAGCGCATCCTTGTCGGTCTGGGACGAGGCACCGATGGTCACGTGCAAACCATTGGGCTCGGCTTTGTTGACCCAATCACTGAGGGCTATCACGCCACCAGCGCCAGGCTTGTTCAGAACCAGCAGGGCGGGCTGTCCGGGCAGGTAGCGCACCAGACTTCGTCCGAGGATTCTGCCGTACAGATCGGGTCTCTCACCCGCACCGAACCCGATGGTCATAGTGACAGGGGAGTTCATGGCGTCCTGCGCCGCCGCGGGATGGATCAGCCCAGCCCATGCCGAGTTGGCAAGAACAGCGCATAAAATAGCGAAGGAAGTTGAACGGTAGCTCATCGTGCCCTCGTCTGAATGCACTTTAAAGACGCAGGATCCGGCTGTTCTGCTTGTTCGAAATCTATCCTGGCGATTCTTCCAACAGTTCGCTGTCCATTTTCCTCGCCACTTGTTTTTTATTTGGTGGAGCATTGGAACGTGTTGCACGCATTTCGGCCTCCGGATAGCCCGCCTTCTTAGAACTGATTATTCGCAAAAATCGGGGGATTGGCCAGTGGCCGCTATGCTCCTATTTCGTCGGCGCCTAGCGCGCGCCGCCCCATGCCATTAAGAGCCGGCGCCCTTGCCTCTCGAGACCGTGCTTGCGGGCCTCGTTCGACGCCCTAAACTGAAGGCAACGGGAAATCCGGCTTAGGAGATCATGGACGATGAACGTGGTCGAAAAAGCTCGTTACGGAATCGACTCGTATAACGAGTGGCTCAAAACTGAGGGCTTACGGGTCGTCGAGGGCTTGGCCATCGATTGCACCGAAGTCGAGACCGCCGAATGGCCGCGCGTGGGCACGCGCGCCGCGGCGCTTCACCTGGACGGGCGCGGCGACTTTTGCAACATGTTCCTCTACGAGCTGGGTCCAGGACAATCGACGCTCCCGCAGCACCACCTTTTCGAGGAGGTGATCTACGTCGTTGAGGGAGGGGGAAACACGCAACTCGAGCTGCCCGGCGGAGAGCGGCGGAGCTTTGAATGGGGAGCGACGAGTCTTTTTGCGATCCCGCTCAACGCGAAATATCGCCACTTCAATGGCAGCGGCTCCCAGCGCGCGCTTCTCGTCAGCACGACGAACTTACCGATGATGCTCAATCTCTTCCACAATGAGCGATTCGTCTTCGATAATGACTTCGACTTCGAAGATCGCTTCGGGAAGGAAGAGTATTTCGCGGGAGAAGGGGTGTTGAATCTCGTCCGCCAAGGAAACGACACATGGGAAACAAACTTCATCCCCGATCTCGAGAGGATCGAGCTTCCCGATTTCTCCGACCGAGGCGCCGGCGGCGGCTGTCTGATATTTCTCTTAGCCGATAGCTCGATGCACGCGCACGTGTCCGAGATGCCGACGGGCACGTACAAGAAGGCGCACCGCCACGGCGCCGGTTATCATGTCATGTGCGTCGGCGGAAGCGGATTTTCGCTCATGTGGTATGAGGGTGATCGGGATTTCGTGCGCATCGACTGGAAGAACGGCGTCGTTTTCCCGCCCGCGGATCAGCAGTTTCATCAGCATTTCACGACGAGCGCGAAGCCTGCCCGATATCTCGCCACTGGTTTCGGCAGCCTGCGCTACCCGTTCACGTCGGCGCGCCGTCAAGAGATTCTCGGCGAGAAGGTCGCCTTTGCCACAAGCACCAAGGAAGGCGGCGATCAGATCGAGTACCAGGACCAAGACCCAAGAATTCATCCGATGTGGCTCGACGAGCTCTCCAAACATGGGTTGACTTCTAAAATGGATCGCTTCTTTTCTCGATGATTCGCCCTACCGTTCGGCGCTGCCGTGTGATCAGCCGAGCGCGTTCGGTCATAAGCTCAGCGTAGCTTCTGGTCCGAGAAGTGCCGTTTCGCGAACGGTCTAATTCGCTGAACCAAAGCCCTGCCGCTTCAGCTCAGCCTGGATAAACTCCAGGGTCTCCGGTGAAACCTTCGTAAGTTCGCGCATCAGCTTTTCTAGGTCTGTTTTGCTCGCCACCGGCGAGTCTGGATCGATCTTTGCGAATTCAACCTGATATTTGGAATCCTTGAGCGTGGCCTCGAAGGCGTTGACATAAGTGGCGACAATCCTGTCGGGCGTCCGGGGAGGCAGAGCAAGCCACATCCCCACCTGGCTGACGTACTCCCCATAGTCAAAGGCCTTTTGAGCCAGCGGATCCTTGATCTTGCCCTTGACCAGATCGGAAATGATCGGCGCATTGCCGAGCATCGGGCGTGGCACCGGTTTGTCTTCTTTCACGGTGCCCGACTGGCTGACCACCGCAAACTTGCCAGTCTTGAGCAGGTACTCAATGTCCCTGCTCGCCCCGAACGTGGTCATGTCGATCTCGCCGCGCTCCAGTGCCTGCCGAAGTTCAGCGGTACCTGGATAGCCGCGTATCCATTTCACATTCCAACCCAGAAATGCCGCACCCCAGAGCACCTGGTAGTTTCCGCTCCGTAGGGTGGAGCCGACCAGGCCCATGACGACGGGCTTCGCTGATTTGTTGTACAGGCGCTCAACGGCGTCCTTGTTGACGAAAAGTCCCTGACTGTATGCAGCCAGGCCGCCCACGTAGTTGAATGTCGTCGGGGCGTACTTGGCGCGTGTCCGGATCACCGCGTCCGGGTCGGTCTGGGACTGCGCCCCGATTGTCACGAACAGGCCGTTTGGCTCCGCCCTATTGGCCCAATCGTTGAGGGCAACCACGCCACCCGCGCCAAGCTGGTTCAGCACAACCAGGCCAGGGTGTCCGGGCAGGTAGCGCACCAGATGTCGTCCAAGCATGCGGCCGTAAAGATCAACGCCCCCACCCGCAGCGAACCCGATGGTCATGGTGATGGTCTTTCCTGCGAAGGACACGTCATCCTTCGCTGCCGCCGGATGACTCATCCCAGCCCATGCGGTGGCGGCAAGGCTAGCGGAGTAAATACCAAAGGAAATGATGGAGCGTTTCATCGTGAGCTTCCGACATAGCATTATCGTGTCGCTCCTTCGGATGCGTCTCGGGACGCATCAGTAGACCGGCGATGCGTTATGCAGTGCTCACACCGGCCGCCAGATAGCATGTCAGGTCCGATGCGGCAAAACGAACGGCGCACCTTCCCCTCCAGGGATAAGGCTCCTCCGCGCTTCTTGGGCTGCACAATCGAATCGCCAACCGACTCGAACTTCGAGTGGCCAGAATGCAGTTTTTAGGGTCGTCGGCCGTGGCATAGTGTATGCGCTGTTTTCACCGCGTGGAGATGCTCATCATGGAACCGTTGCCGAAAGGTGCAAACTTCGTTCGCGCCAAGACCCTCTGGGAGATCGGCCTGCATATTGCCGGCAATCCGGCGACGCCTTACGGTGGCAATCGCGATATGGTCATCGCCATCGGCAGCGGCTCCGGGGCGCACTTCCGGCCATGGCTACGGCTCGCGACGGGCTCTGCCATTCTCGCCGAAGAGATCGCGAAGGGCGACGGTGTCGAAGCGGCCTTCGTCAATCCCTCGGCGCTGCTGACGCAAGCTTATCGTGGGATCGGCTTGTTCAGCACGCCGCTCCCCGTGCGTATCATCGCCGTCTATCCGAGCTGGGACCGTTTCGTGTTCATGATCCACCCGCGAACCGGAATCCGCTCACTCGCGGACATCAAGGCGAAGCGGTATCCGCTGCGCGTCTCGGTTCGCGAGGATCCCACCCATTCAACCCTTGTCCTGATCGACCAGGCGTTCGCGCGCCACGGCTTTGCGCTCAAGGACATTGAATCCTGGGGCGGACGTCTCGTCGTCTGCGGCGGGCCCTCCGACGTTCGCCGCCTGGAGCCGCTCGGGCGTGGCGAGATCGACGCGGTCTTCGACGAGGGCATCAAGGTGTGGCTCGACGAGGCTCTCGCAGCCGGCCTCGCGCCGATCGAGCTTGAGCCGGCAGAGTTCGATTCGTTGGGACGGCTCGGATGGCGGAAAGTTTCTCTTCCGAAGGCCCGCTTCCCACGCCTGGCTCGTGATGTCGACACGCTCGATTTCAGCGGCTGGCCTATTTACGCGAACAAGTCGCTTCCGGAGCAGGTTGCCTACAACATCTGCGGCGCCATCGCCGCCCGCGAAGCGGAGATTCCCTGGGAGACAGGAACTAACGGCTCCGCTTTGCAGATGGGGTCCGAGAGCGAAAGAACGCCGATGGACGTGCCCCTCCATCCGGGCGCGGAGCGTTGGTATCGCGAGCACGCCCGTAGATGACGGCCCCTGACCGCTGACCGTTCAACAATTCCCTGACGGTTCGCCGGATGTCGCAGATAGGCAGGGCGTTTTCGCGCCAGGAAGAGATATCACGCCGGGGGACCGAGCGGCGGGCTCGCCGATCCAGCCTCGATCTTCGCCAGCAGACGTTTCTCGTATCGCACGATCAGCGCCGGCACGCCGAAGACGATCAATACGGCTGCGAGGCCCAAGACGATTGCGGCCGGCGCCGCCAAATCCGTGAAGGCTCCGCCCAGATAGTAGACGCCCAAACCGTAGAAGAGGACCCAGGCGATCGCCGCCGTCCCGCTCGCGAAATGGAATCGGTGCGCGGGCATGCGATTCGCCCCGGCAAGCACGGCCACCATGTTGCGGAGGAACGGCAGGAAACGGGCAGCGAAAACGAACCTGCCGCCGTATCGCATGAACAGCCATTGACCGATCCTGATCCGTCCTTCCGTCAAGCCGAGACGTTTGCCGTATTTCGTCAACAGCCGGTATCCGAACCTGCTGCCGATCCAAAAGCCGGCGATATTGCCCACAATCGCCGCGAGGACCGAGGCGGCAAGCAGGAACCAGATATCGAGGTCGTGGGTCCGGGCGGCGAAAAACGCCGCCGCCATCAAAGCCGCCTCCGCCGGCAACGGAAACCCGACGCTCTCGAGCGCGATGAACGCCGCCACCAGCCAGACGCCGTAGATCGAGATGAACTGAACCATTGCAGATCCAAGACTCGCGCCGCGGCGTGGGCCGGCGGCAGTGTTGCATATTCCATGGTGCAGTAGGGTGGGCCATAAGGGCGGTACGCCCGTCTTCGACGGGCGTACCGCCCTTATGGCCCACCCTACGTCGTCGCGCTAGCGCGACAAGCCCTTGCCGGCCAACTCGTCGAGATATTCCTGCCAATTGGCGTCGCGGTTGCGGCCGAGGTCGTGCAGATAGTCCCAGCTGTAGATGCCGGTCGAGTGCATGTCGTCGAAAACGAGCCGCACCGCGTAGTTGCCGATCGGATGCACTTCGAGGATGGCGACGTTCTTCTTGCCTCCGACGGTCTTGCGCTCGTCGGGCGAATGGCCCTGCACCTCGGCGCTCGGGCTGCGCACGCGCAGATACTCGGCGTCGAGATCGAAGCGCTCGCCGCTGTCGAACACCACGGTGAGCGCCTTGCGGTCCTTGCGCAGCCGTAGCTCGGTCGGCCAGGGCTTCGATGCGGCGGCGCTCATTTCCATCTCCCTTGCCGAAACGTCCTCGTCATCCCGGTCTCTCCGAGCGCAGTCACGAGCTGCGCTCGAGGCCCGACTTGAGCGCCACCAGGAACCGCGCCGCCTCCCCGCCGGTCACCACGCGGTGATCGAAGGTGAGCGAAATCGGCAGCACGCGCCGCACGGCCGCTTGTCCATCATGCACCATCACCCGTTGATCAATGCGGCCGGCCCCCACGATCGCCACCTGGGGCGGCACCACGATGAGATTTGCAAAGCGTCCGCCGATCATGCCGAAGTTCGACAGCGCGATGGTCGCGCCCCGGAGCTCCTCGGGCGGGATCGAACGCGCCATTGCGTCGGCGCGCATTCGATCGAGGCCGGCGCGCAGATCCCTTGCGTCGCGCTCGCCGACGTTGCGCAAGACCGGCACGATCAGGCCGCCTTCGGTATCGACCGCGATGCCGAGATCGATGCGCTTGATGACCCGCCGCTCGCCCGCCGCGGCATTGTACCAGGCATTGAGCGAGGGCTCCGCCGCGCAGGCGGCCGCAATGGCTCGTACCAGCCGAATGGTGACATCCTCGCCGGCGCGCCAGTCGTCGATGTCCGCCTCGTCGATGACGGTTGTCCGCGCCACCTCGGCATGCGCCGCGGCCATCCGCTGCGCCATGGCGCGGCGCATGCCGCGCAACGGCTCCGCCGGCCCGGCCTCGGCCACGCTCTTGGCAGCCCGCTCGACGTCGGCCCGCGTGATCGTGCCGCCGGGCCCCGTGGCCTGCACAAGGTTGAGGTCGACCTCGAGCTTGCGCGCCAGGGCCCTGACGGCCGGAAGCACCTGAAGGGTTCGCGCCGGCGCCGGTTGGGTGAGCGCCTCGGCGGCGGCCGTGGGCGTCTCGGTCGCGCCGAACTCGCCCACCACCGTCCCGGTGTCCGCTTGCGCGCCTTCGGCGAATTCGACCAGGGGAGCCCCGACCTTGATGAGATCGCCCTTGGCGCCGAACAGGCGCGCGATGCGACCACTCCATGGGGACGGGACCTCGACCACGGCCTTGTCGGTCTCGACCGACACGAGCGGCTGGTCAACGACCACGTGATCACCCTCGTTGACGTGCCAAGCGACGATCTCCGCCTCTTCGAGACCTTCGCCGAGATCCGGCAATATGAATTGGCGCATCGACGTGTCCGGTAGAGCGGGGCCCCGTTGTGGTGGAGTTGGAAACCGCTCTCGCTCCTTGCGTTTGACGCGTTTTCTGCGGCGAACCGGTCCCCATTTCGCCGGAAAACGCTATGGGTTTCAGCCGAACTGACAGACTTTGCGTGCGGCAGCCACGATACGGCCGACCGACGGTATATAATGCTGCTCAAGTCGCGGAAGCGGCATGACCGTATCATAGCCGGTAACCCGGACCACCGGAGCCAGCAGGGACGTCAGCCCCCGCTCCGCGACGAGCGCGGCGATCTCGGCGCCGAAGCCGGCCGTTCGTGCCGCCTCGTGCACGATGACGCAGCGTCCGGTCTTCATCACCGAGGCGAGCACGGTCTCTTCGTCATACGGTTTGAGGGTGGCGAGGTCGATGACCTCGGCGTCGACGCCGTCCGCGCCGAGCTCGTCGGCGGCCGCCAGCGTCTCCTTCACCATTGCGCCCCAGCTGATCAGCGTTAAGTCCCGCCCTTCTCGCAGCACGAAGGCGACGTCAAGCGGCAACGCCTCGCCATTATCCACGACCTGCCCTTTCGGCGCGCGGTAGATACGCGTCGGCTCCAGGAACACCACCGGATCCGGATCGCGGATCGCGGCCAGCAACAGTCCGTAAGCGCGCTCGGGCGAGGACGGCAGGACCACCCTCAGCCCCGGAATATGGGCGAGCATGGCCTCGGTGCTCTCCGAATGATGCTCCGGCGCGCGGATGCCGCCGCCATGCGGCGTGCGCAGCACCATGGGACAGGTCAACCGCCCCTGCGTTCGGTTGCGCAGCCTGGACGCGTGGTTCACCAGTTGATCGATGCAAGGATAAAGAAACCCCATGAACTGGATCTCGCCGACCGGCCGCAGCCCTTGCGCCGCCATCCCAACGCATAGCCCGCTGATCAACAGCTCGGAGAGCGGCGTGTCGACCACGCGCTCGGGTCCGAACCGCTGCTGTAGCCCGACGGTGGCACGGAAGACGCCGCCGTTGACGCCGACGTCTTCACCGAGCACGACGACGTTGGCGTCCTCCTGCATGACGCGGGCAAGCGCCAGATTGACGGCTTCGACCAACGTCGCTTCAGGCATCAGCGCCTCCCAGCTCCTGGCGCTGGCCGGCATAGCTTCGCGGGAGCTCGGCGTAGAGATGGTCGAACATCGTCTTCGGGGCCCGCGGCGCGGTCGCCAGATAGCGCTCGATAGCCTCCTCGACGCGCTTCTGGCACTCGGCGGCAAGCTGCTCTTCCTCCGCCTTGCCCCATGCCTTCCGGGTCACGAGATACGAGCGCAGGCGCGCGATCGGCTCCTCCTTCCAGCGGGCCTGGACCTCCTCCGGCGGGCGGTAACGCGCGGCGTCATCGGCGGTCGTGTGGTCGCCGAGCCGGTAGGTCACGGCCTCGATCAAGCGCGGCCCCAGGCCGGTGCGGGCATCGGCGATCGCTTGCGCGGCAGCGGCGTGCACTGCGATGACGTCGTTGCCGTCCACCTGCTCGCCCGAAAAGCCCGCGGCGATGGCCTTCTGGGCCAGCGTCTCGGACGCGGTCTGCAGCTTGAGCGGCACCGAGATGGCCCACTGATTGTTGTTGGCGACAAACACCACGGGCAGCTTGTGCACGCCGGCGAAGTTCATCGCCTCCCAGACGTCGCCCTTGGAGGTCGCGCCGTCGCCGAACAGGCAGACCGCAACCCGCGGCTCCTTTCTGAGCTTGAACGCATAGGCGACGCCGGCAGCGTGCGGCGCCTGCGATCCCACCGGAATGCAAAACGGAAAGTCGTGGATCGGGCCGGAGGAATGGTTGCCGCGCTCGTCGCCGCCCCAAAAAAGTAGAATCTCCTCCATTTTCATCCCGCGCCAAAGCAGTGCGCCATTGTCGCGATAGGAGGGCAGCAAGACGTCAGCCTCGCGCATGGCGCTGGCGATGCCGGTCGAGACCGCCTCTTGGCCGAGCGAAACCGCGTAGGTCCCGAGCCGCCCGGTGCGTTGCAGCGAAACGGCCTTCAGATCGAACGCGCGCGTGAGCACCATGCCGCGATAGAGGGAGAGCAGCAGGTCGGCGTCGGAGGCGAATTCCGGCAGTGGTCTCTGCACCGTGCCGTCCGGCGCGAGATAACTGCGACGGCGGACCTCGAAACGCGCGATCACGGGGAGCTCGTCGTCCGCCATCGCTCTATTTCTCTCGCCTGCGCCGAGCGGCGCCGTACTCAGCCGCCCGTTCCAACGCGGGGCCTCCTCAGGCCCGACCGATGATCGGTCCCGCCGCACAGCTCGGTGTTGGTCCGCCAGAAGAACGTCCGCTATCCGCGCAAGTTCCCCCGCCGCTGCGCTCTCGCGCAGCAGCCGGTCAGGGTAAGCGAGCACAACGTCGGCGACAGCGGTGCTCGGCCGAGCGGCGCGTGCAGAATCCGCGCGCTACGAACCAGAGACTCCCCTGATCAACTCCCGGTCGGGCGATGTCCGATCCCGTCCGATCGATCGGCCGGCGGGTCGATGTGGAAGTCGATCACGCAGACGCCGCCCGATTTGAGCACCGATACGCCGCGCGAGATCGCCGCCGTCACGTCGGCCGCCTTTGTCACCGGGCCGACGCCGACCGCGCCCTGCGCCTCCGCGAGCTTGGCGATGTCCGGCACCGGGTCCTCCATGCGCAACCCGATCCAGCGGTTCTTGACCTCGCGCCCGCGTGTGCGCGCGACCGTGTCCTGGTGCAGCTCGTCGTTGAAATAGGAACGGTTGTTGTTGATCAGGACGAGGAGCGGGATGCGATGGCGCACCGCGGTCCAGATCGCGGTCGCGCCCATGCAGAAGTCGCCGTCGCCAAGCATCGACACCGCGTGGCGGCCGCGGCCGTGCAGCGCGAGCGCGGCGCCGACCGACAGGCCGGGGCCGGAGCCGAGCCCGCCGCCGCCGTCCTTGCCCAGATAGGCCATGCCGTTCTGGAACGGCCAGATGTCGATCGGCCAGCCGCGGCCGAGCGTGCAGAAGGTGACGTTCTCGGGGTCGTTGAACTCGGCGCGCAAGGTGGAAGCGACCTGCTCCATGCTGATGGCATGGCCGTTCGCCGGCCGCAGCTTCCCCGGCGCGCGCTGCTTCCACGGCTCCTTGCGGGCGCCGTCGCCGAGCGCGTCGAGCAAATCCTCGACCACCACGTCGGTGGTGGCCGCCATCGCCACGTCCACCGCCGGCAGCGCCTGGTACTCCATGCTGGCGCCGGTGTGCAGGGTCTGGTCGAGCGTGGCGCAAACGACCTTGGCGGCGACCTTGCCGACCGCCTTGGCCTGGCGGAGCGCGCCGCCGAGATCGACCCAGTCGAGCGCCAGAACGACGTCGGCCTCGCACAACAGCTCGCGCGCCGGCTTGGGCAGCACGTTGAACGGGGGAAGATGATGCGCCGGATGGTCGGTCGGGAACATGGCGCCCTGCTTGAGATCGGTCACCACGCAGGCGCCGAGCCGCTCGGCGAGCCGGATGCGCGGCTGCCAGAACTCGCTCTGGCGCGAGCCGCGGCCGAACATGATCACCGGCCGCTCGGCATGCGCCAGCAGCGCCGCCGCCTCAACGACCGCGCGCTTTGCCGGCCGCGACGGCTCGGGCGGCGTGAAGCGCGCGACGTCCGGCCATTCCGGCACCTTGTCGAGACGCGATTCCTGGAAGCCGGCGTCGAGGCAGATATAGACCGGCGCGGTCGGCGCCGTGCGGGTCGCGAGATGCGCGCGGCACATGGATTCCACCAGCGCCTGCGCCGAGGTCGGCTGATCGTCCCACTTGATGAACGAGCGGATCAGGCCGCCCTGGTCGCGCGAGGTGTGGATCCAGTCGATCCAGGGCCGGCGCTTCTCGGCGTCGACCGGCCCGGTGGCGCCGAGCACGATCATCGGCACCCGGTCGCACCAGGCGTTGAACAGGCTCATCATGCCGTGCAGCAGCCCGACATTGCTGTGCAGCACGCAGGCCATGGGCTCGCCGGTCGCCTTGGCGTAGCCGTGCGCGATCGCGACCGAGTGGTCTTCGTGCAGGCAGAGCAGGATGCCGGGCCGTTCGTTGCCGAGGTGATTGACCAGGCTGTCGTGCAGCCCGCGATAGCTGGCGCCCGGATTGAGGCTGATGAAGGGGATGCCGAAGCGGCGCAGCATCTGCGCCGCGACGTCGCTGCCCCAGGCCACGCTGTCGTCGGGCTTGCCTTCCGGCCGGTCGATTTGCATCCGTCACCTCGTCAAGAAAACTCTGCGATATCCGACTTCGGCTAGTCCAAAGTGCCGCACGCGGCTCAACCCGAGTGCGGTGCCAAACCGGCTTTCCCGGCCCCCGATCTTCTGCTTACATCACACCATAATAGAGTGAAAATAGGCGGCCGGCGCTGGGAACCGGCCGCGGCGCTCCAGGGCGAGGGACGTAACAATGCGAGTATCCGTTGCGGCACGGCCGTTGATCGCGGTCGGAAGGCGCGTTGCGACGCCACAATCGCAGCGCGAAACGCGGGAACCCGACAGCGCGGCCCAGGGCCGGCGGCGTTCGCCTTGACGGCTCGACCCGGCCAACCGCCGAGCATGATTGCACCCATCGAACGCACTGCGATCGCGTAAGCGCGCGCCGGCGGCATCTCGGGAGACGAGGGAGAGATGGAGAGTTTTGCGGGGGAACTCAGCTTCATGGCCACGTCGGCGGGCAAGGCTTTCCTGCTGCTGATGGAGCCGCACCGCCTGATGTTCCTGGCGCTGGGCTGCGTTATGGGCCTCGTGCTCGGGATCATTCCGGGGATCGGCGGCCTGACCGGAACGGCGATGCTGCTGCCGTTCACCTTCAACATGGACCCCTACGCGGCGTTTGCGCTGCTGCTCGGTCTCGGCGCCACCACCGCGACCGGCGATCCGATTCCGGCTGTGCTGTTCGGCGTGCCCGGAGGTGCCGCCTCGGCGGCCACCGTGCTCGACGGCTACCCGATGGCGAAGAAGGGCGAGGCCGGACGCGCGCTCAGCGCCGCCTACATGTCCTCGCTCATGGGCGGGGTTTTCGGCGCGGCCTTACTCGCCATCTCGATTCCGATCCTGCGGCCGGTGATGCTCTATCTCGGCTCGCCGGAGCTGCTCGCCTTCTCGATCCTCGGAATATCCATGGTCGCCGTGCTGTCCGGCAACGCGCCGCTGCGCGGCGTCACCGCCGGCTGCCTCGGCGTCATGATCGCGATGATCGGCACCGATCCGCAGACCGGCACGCTGCGCTGGACCTTCGACACGCTTTATCTATGGGACGGCTTGCCGCTCACCCCGCTGCTGCTCGGCGTCTTTGCGCTTCCCGAACTATGCGACCTGTTGATCGCCCGCGTCTCGATCGCCGCCGATACCGGGATGTCCAACATCTACAAGGGCCAGTGGCAGGGCGTGAAGGACTGCTTCACGCATTGGTGGCTGATCATGCGCTGCTCGTGGATCGGCGGCGGCATCGGCTCGATCCCCGGCATCAGCGCCTCGGTGGTCGACTGGCTCGCCTACGGCCACGCGCTCAAGACCGAGAAGGGCGCGAACGAGACCTTCGGCAAGGGCGACGTGCGCGGCGTGATCGCCTCGGAGAGCTCGAACAACGCCAAGGAAGGCGGCGCGCTGGTGCCGACCGTCGCCTTCGGCGTGCCCGGCAGCGCCACCATGGCGATCCTGCTCGGCGCCTTCCTGATCCACGGCCTGGTGCCCGGCCCCGACATGCTGACCAAGAATCTCAGCATCACCTATTCGATGGTGTGGTCGGTGGCGCTGGCCAACATCCTGGGCGCCGGCCTCTGCTACGCGTTCAGCCCGCAATTCGCGAGGCTCGCGACCTTGCGCTACACGCTGATCCTGCCGGCGGTGCTCGGCATCGTCTATATCGGCGCGTTCGAGGCGACCCGCTCGTGGGGCGACCTGATCACCTTGCTGTTCTTCGGCCTGGTCGGCTGGATCATGAAGCAGTTCAAGTGGCCGCGGCCGCCGCTGATCCTCGGCGTCGTGCTGGGCGACACCATCGAGCGCTACATGTTCATCTCGGTCGAGCGCTACGGGCTCTCCTGGATGCTGCGTCCGGTGGTGGCGATCTTGTTCGCGATGGCCATTTTCGGCCTGCTGCGGCCGTTCTGGCAGGACATCCACAGCCAAGGCGGCCCGCGCAAGATGCTCACCAGCTTCCAGGCGCCCCGCTTCCACCCCTCGCAGCTGTTCACGATGTTCATGATCGCGCTGATCGGCACGGCGGTGCTGGTGGCGTTGCGCTGGGACTTCAGCGCCAAGATCGTCCCGCTGGTGGTGGGCACCGTCGCCCTGATCATGGCGACGATGAGCCTGTTCAACGACATGTGCCGAAAGCCGACGGCGCCGGCCAGCGAAGGGCTCGCCGAGCACGCCCAGCACGAAGTGGAGGGCGTCATCCGCGAGAAGATCCACATGGATCTGACTTCCGACACGGGGCATCTGCCGGTGCACGAGATCGTGCTCGGGGCCTGTCGATTCTTCGGCTACCTGATCGCCTTCATGGCGGTGATGTGGCTGATCGGGCTCATTCCCACGGTCGCGTTGTTCGTGCTGTTCTTCATGCGCTACGAAGGACCGGAGCGCTGGTCGCTGGTCATTCCCTATGCGGTGTTTCTGGTGCTCGCCATTTACGTCGCGTTCGATTTCTTCATGGCGGTGCCCTGGCCGCAGACGCTGCTGGGCCAATGGTTCCCGGTGATGAAGTTCATTCCGTCGGTGTGATGCGGGCGGCCGTAATCTCTCATCCGTCATGCCCGGGCTTGTCCTGGCTTGTCCCGGGCATCCACGGCTTGCTGAACGATCGAAGAAAGACGTGGATGGCCGGGACAAGCCCGGCCATGACGATGAGGATAGGTCGTGGTCAAATACCGTTCGTTTGAGACGCCGTTTTCGCAAGCCAGACGCGCCGGATCGCCGCCCGCCGGCCTTTGACCCGACCGCGGCGAGGTCCTAAGAAAGGCGCCAACCAAAGACGCCAAGCTTAAAGCATGCAGTCGTGGGAGCGGAATGTGCCGGGAGCGGGCGCGGCAACGGCCGACCACAGTCTATTCCGCCCGGCCACCAGCGCGCTGCAAGCGGCATCGCTCGCCATCGTGGGCGCCTCCGAGCGCGCCCGGTGGCCGAGCGAGATTTTTCACAACCTGCGCGCGTTCGGCTATCCAGGACGCATCGCGCTGATCAATCCGCGGCAGACGCAGGTGTTCGGCGAGCACTGCTATCCGTCGCTGCGGAATCTTCCCGAGCCGGTCGACCACGCGCTGGTGATCGTCCCCGCCCCGGCGGTGCCTAAGGTGCTGACCGACGCCGAGGCGGCCGGCATCAAGTCCGCCACCGTCTATGCGTCGATGATGGGCGACGGCGACGACCCGGAATCGAAGAAGCGCGGCGCCTGGCTCGCCGAGTTCGTGGCGCAGAGCCGGCTGCGCGTCGCCGGCCCCAACTGCATGGGCGCCTATTCGTTCCGCGAGCGGGTGTTCGGCTATCCCAACACCGAGCTGTGCCGGCTCGAGCCGGGCCCGGTCGCCTGCATCTTCCAGTCCGGCGGCCTCGTGCAATTCTGGATGAGGTCGGCTGCCGACCGGGGGCTGCGCTTCTCCTATTGCATCACCTCGGGCAACGAGCCCGATCTCGGGCTCGCCGACTATCTCAATTTCGTCATCGACGACCCGCAGACCCGCCAGGTGGTGCTGTTCATCGAAGGCATTCGCCGGCCGCAGGCGTTCATGCACGCCGCCGGCCGCGCCCTCGCCATGGGCAAGCCGGTCCTCGCCGTCAAGACCGGCGCCACCTTGCAGTCGCGCGCCGCCTCGGTGTCCCATACCGGCGCCATCGCCGGCGACTACGCCGCCTATCTCGCCATGTGCGAGCGCTACGGCATCGTCAATTGCCGCTCGCTCGACGACCTGGTCGAGACCGCGCTCGCCTTCGACGGCGGGCGGCTGCCGAAGGGGCCGCGCATCGGCTTCGTCACGACGTCGGGCGGCACGGTCGACCTGCTCTACGACTACGCCGAGGCCGAAGCCGCCGCGATGCCCGATTTCAGCGACACGACCAAGGCGGCACTCCTGCCGCTGATGCAGGACGGCATCGCGCCGAAGAACCCGCTCGACGTCGGCATCCCCTCGACGCTCGAGGTGGCCGCCAAGCTCTGCCTGACGGCGGCCAACGATCCCAATATCGACATGGTGGCGTGGGCCTCGACCATGCGGCGCGAGACCGACGTTGCGGCCGACATGGCGCCGTTCCGGCAGTTGCTGGCGCAGACCGACAAACCGATCGTGGCTTTCGGCCGCATGATCCACCAGGTGAACGCCAATCACCTGGCGGCGCAGAAGGCGGCGGGCGTGCCGTTCGTGCAGGGGATCGAGCCGACCCTGCGCGCGCTCAACGGCTTGTGGTTCCACGCCGCGCGCCGCGGCCGCGTCCCCGCAGCGCCGCCGCCAGCGCCGCCGAGCGCGCTTTCGCCGGCGACGCTCGACGCGACGCTCGCGCGCTACGGCATCGCGCTGCCGAAGAGCAAAGCCGTCGCCAGCGCCGCCGAAGCCGCCGCCGCGGCGGAGGCGATCGGCTTTCCGGTGGCGCTGAAGATCCGCTCGCCCGACATTTTGCATAAGACCGAAGCCGGCGGCGTGACGCTCGGCCTCGCGAGCCGCGCAGCGGTCGAGGCCGCCGCCGACACCATGGTCGCGGCGGCGCGCGCCGCGCAGCCCGGTGTGCGCATCGACGGCTTCCTGGTGCAGGAAATGGTCGCCGGCGTCGAGGCGATCGTCGGCGCGCGCAGCGATCCGCTCTACGGCCCGCTGCTGCTCGTCGGCGCCGGCGGCGTGCTGGTCGAGCTCGCCAAGGACGCGGCGCTGCGGCTGCTGCCGGTCACCTCCGATGACGTGGCCACGATGATCGACGGCCTGAAGCTCGCGAAGCTCGTCGCCGGCTATCGCGGCCGGCCGGCCGCCGACCGGGCCGCGCTGGAAGCCGCTGCGCTGGCGCTCGGCCGCTTCTTCCTCGATCATCGCGCGCGCATCGCCGACATCGAGATCAATCCGCTGATGATGCAACAAAACGGCGCGGTCGCGGTCGGCGTGCGCGTGCTGTGGCGGGATGGCGTTGAGGGAGCCGGGTGATGGATTTCGAGCTGCCGGAAGAGCTGCGCATTCTCAAGGCCGGGCTGCGGCGCTTCGTCGACAACGAGCTCATTCCGGTCGAGCGCCAGACCACCGTCGGCGAGGAGATGAAGCCGGAATACCAGGAGCGCTTCGAGAAGCGGGCGAAGGAGCTCGGCATCTGGCAGCTCGACGTGCCGGAGGAATACGGCGGCGGCGGCATGTCGGTCCTGGCACGCGCCGTGGTCTGGGAGGAGCTCTCGCGCACGGTCGCGCTGCCGGCGCGCGGCGACGGCATCACCGGTCCGTCGGCGCGCGGGATTCTTTATTCCCTCACCGGCGAGATGAAGGAGAGATACCTGCTGCCGCTGCTGCGCGGCGAGAAGAAGGCCTGCTTCGCGCAGACCGAGCCGGACGCCGGCTCCGATCCCGGCGGCATGCGCACCACCGCGGTGCGCGACGGCGAGCATTACGTGATCAACGGCGTCAAGCGCTTCATCACCGGCGCCGGCAAGGCCGACTTCATGCAGCTGATGGTCGCGACCGACCGGGCGAAGGGCTCGCGCGGCGGCATCTCCTGCTTCATCGTCGACATGGACGCGCCGGGCGTGAAGCTCACCACGTCGTACGAGACCATGATGGGCGACCGGCCGTGGGAGATCGTGCTCGAGGATGTGCGGGTGCCGGCGAGCCACCGGGTCGGCAACGAGGGCGAAGGCATGCGCTACGGCCAGCAATGGCTGAGCATCGGCCGGGTCAAGCACGGCGCCCGCGCGCTCGGCGTCGCCGAGCGCTGCCTGGAAATGGCGACCTCCTACGCCAAGCAACGCTCGACCTTCGGCCAGCCGCTCGCCAACCGGCAGGCGATCCAGTGGATGCTCGCCGACATGTTCATCGAATTGCAGGCGGCGCGGCTGCTGGTCTACAAGACCGCGGCGCGGCTCGACGCCGGCGAGGAAGCGCGCGAGGACGGCTACGTGGCCAAATACTACGCCGACGAGATGGCGTTCCGCGCCGCCGACCAGTGCATGCAGATCCACGGCGGCATCGCGCTCACCACCGACCTGCCGATCGAGAAGATGTGGCGCCAGCAGCGCAGCTACCGCATCACCGAGGGCGCCA
>WNFV01001412.1_pt1 | contig 32778 bp, 27 predicted proteins | sample 5400101 | NCBI WGS metagenome assembly WNFV01 (sample SAMN13153361, study PRJNA577476) | soil metagenome | isolation source: 115 cm soil or saprolite under grassland replicate 1 | place: USA:California | collected 2016-06-15 | reverse complement strand
AGGAACTCCTGCAGGGTCACCCAGAGGTGGTGACCGTAGAGCAGCCAGAAGTCGCTGACGAACAGCGCCTTGACGACCGCGGTCGGCTTCGGGAAGACGAACTCGGGGGTGTTCGTGACCCGGAGGATCCCCTCCGTCCCGAAGAAGACGGCGACGGCCACGGCGACGATCGCACCGATCTCGAGCGCGCTCTTCGCGGTTCGGATGGACGTGAGAGCGGTCCAGTCGATCGGCCCGTGGTCACGGTGCGCGGGCGCCTCCTCGAAGCTCGGGATCTCGTCGCGAAGCTCCCTCGGGATCTCGCTCCTCACACCCGCTCCAGCGCCGGCAAAGCCGGCACCTCCGCTCTTTGTGAGCCTCCGTCGAGCCTACGGCTCATGTCACTCCACTTCCACCGTGTGCCGCGTGCCGGATTCGACCGTCCGCTTGATCTCCTGAATCAGCTCGATGAAGTCCGGCTCGAACATCATCTCGACTGTGCGGGGCCGCGGGAGCTCTATGTCGAAGATGCGGGCGAGACGGCCAGGCCGGGGGGTCATCACCACAACGCGGTCGGCAAGGAAGATCGCCTCGCTGATGTTGTGCGTGACGAAGACGATCGTCTTGCTCGTCTCCGACCAGAGCCCCAGCAGCAGGAGATTCATCTCGTCACGCGTGAAGGCGTCGAGAGCGCCGAACGGCTCGTCCATGAGCAGGACCTCGGGATCCTGCGCGAGGGCCCGCACGATCGACGCCCGCTGCTGCATGCCGCCCGAGAGCTCGCGTGGATAGGACGTCTCGAACCCGCTCAACCCGACCTGCTCGAGGAGCCGGCCGACGCGGTCCACGTCGACCGGGCGCTTCTTGATCTCGAACGGGAACTCGATGTTCTTGCGCAGGTTTCGCCAAGGAAGCAGGTTGGCGTCCTGGAACATCATCCCGATCTCGAACGGCCGCGGCCCGGTGACGGTCTTTCCATCGAGCAGGATCTCGCCCCGGGTGAGGGCGTGGAGTCCCGACATCGCCCAGAGCAGGGTCGTCTTGCCGCAGCCGCTCGGGCCGAGGATCGTGATCAACTCGCCCTCGGCAACGTCGAGCGAGAACGACTCGAGCGCGTGCACGGGCCCCGTCTTCGTCTCGTAGATCTTTGCCGCGCCCTTGACCTGGATCTTCACGTTGTCGAGCGCGCTCAGAACCACCCCTCCTCGTCGGGGTTCGCGTACTGCATGAACTCGACGACGGCGCCGTCGACGTCGACGAACGCAACCGTCAGGAATCCGTTGCCGACGTCGAACGGCTCGGCCAGGATGCTGTGCCCGCGGATCGCCTCGTGGACGTCGGCGACGCGGTACGCGACGTGCGGCTGCGTTCGCAGGGGGCCCGTGACGGGGCTGTCAGGCTCGAAGCGGAGCCATTCGATGTTGCACTCGTGCGCCCGCGGGCTCGTCACCCACACACGCGTCGCTTCGACCCAGCTCTCCCCCTCCTTGCGCTCGTCCGTGATCAGGCCGACATGGTCGAACCTGGAACGGTCGAACTGAGGTGTAGCTTGCAAGGTGACCCAGGCGTTTCTATCGTCCGACCGGACCCCCCGTCAAGGAGCAAGCAGCTTGCGAGTCCTCGCCGTCGGTGCCCATCCGGACGATCTCGAGATCCTTTGCGGTGGGACGCTCGCCCGCTACGTGCAGGAGGGGCACAAGGTCGTGATGTGCCACGCGACGAGGGGCGACCGCGGTAGCTTCATCCACACCTCGGAGGAGATCGCCCAGATCCGGGGCGAAGAGGCCGCGCGGGCGGCCGCGATCGCGGGCGCGGAGTACGTGAGCCTGGGGCTGCACGACAGCGAGATCAACTCTCGGGATCCGGAGCAGCGGCGCCACGTTGTCGACCTCGTCCGAGACGCCCGGCCCGACGTGATCGTCACCCACTACCCGCACGACTACATGGGCGACCACGACGAGATCTCGAAGCTCGTCTTCGAGTGCAGCTTCCACGCGACCCTGCCGCTCTTCGAGACCGGGAAGCCGCACCACTCGGTCGTCGCGCCGATCTACTACATGGAGACGGTGATGGGAGTCGGGTTCGCACCAACGGAGTTCGTCGACGTGAGCACGACGATCCAGACGAAGATCGAGATGCTCGAGGCGCACCAGAGCCAGCTGACCTGGCTGCGCGACCACGACGGAGTCGACATCGTCGAGCAGATGCTGACGACGACCCGCTTTCGCGGTCAGCAGTGCCGCGTGGAGTACGCAGAAGGCTTTGTCCCCTGCCTGACCTGGCTGCGGGGGACGACCCGCCGCCTGCTTCCCTGAAAGGAGGATCCTTGGCTACCCAGGTCGAGTTCGACTACGGCCTCGCCCGCTTCATCAGCTTCCGCGACCGAGAAGTCTGCGAGCGCGTGCGGCAGATCCCCCGGGCCGAGCTGGCCGACCATCCGAATCCCGACTTCCAGATCTCGATCGTCGACGATCCCGCGGAGTTCTACCGGCGCTTCGCCGAGGACTTCGTCGGCCGCATCCGCGCCGCCCGCGAGGAGGGGCGAACGTTCGTCGCCATCCTCCCCGTGGGGCCGATGCCACAGTACGAGCTCGCCGCCCGGATGATCAACGACGAGCGGCTCTCGCTCGCGCACGTCCACACGTTCAACATGGACGAGTACGCGAACGAGGACGGCGTGACGGCGCCGCCGAGCTGGCCGGGCTCGTTTCAGCGAGCGATGCTGGAGCGCTTCTTCGGGCTCGTCGACGCGGAGCTGCGCCCGCCGGACGATCAGATCCACTTCCCGACCACCGCCGCGATCGAGGGCTACAGCGCGCGAATCGAGGACCTCGGAGGCGCCGATTGCTGCTACGGCGGGATCGGCTGGTGTGGCCATATCGCCTTCTGGGAGTCGCATCTGGGCGAGGAATTCGGGGGCGACCTCGAGGCGTACAAGCAGGCGGGTGCGCGCCTCGTCGAGCTGCACCCGATGACGATCATGCAGAACGCCCTGCACTCCTTCGGAGGCGACTGGTCGTGGGTGCCGCCCAAGGCGAACACGATCGGGCCACGTGAGATCCTCGGGGCGCGGCATCGCAGCTTCTGGCTCGACGGCGACCTCGAGGGCGGCGTCTCCTGGCAGCGCTTCATCGCGCGCCTCGTCGCGCACGGGCCGGTCTCGGAGTTCGTGCCGGGCTCGATCCTGCAGACGGCCCGGACCGACTACACGATCCTCGGCGGCGTCGCCCACGACGTCGAAATTCACATGGCTTGAGCTGGTTCGGCGCGGACCTTCTTTCTCAAAGGAGCTAGACCGTCGGCGGCAGCAGCACGACGTGCACCTCGCCGGGGCCGTGGACGCCGACAGCGAGCTTCTGCTCGATGTCGGCACTTCGGCTCGGGCCGGTCACGATCGCGAGCGCGCTCGGTAGCTCATTCCCGAGCGCCGCGAAGAGCTCGTCGAGCCCGGGGAGGATCCGATCCTCGCGGAGGAGGGTCACGTGGACGGCGGGCAGAAGCGAGCGCGCGCGGGGCTCCTCGGCCGACGCCGCCAGGACGACGCTGCCCGTGTCGGCGAGGCCGTAGAGCGCAGTCGAGACGCCCGCCCCCTCGATCGCGGGAGCCGCGCCCCGGTGGACATGGCAGCCGACGGCAGCTGCGTTGGCGGCGAACTCTTCGGCGAGGCTCACCGGTCGCGATACCTCCGTCCCAGCCGCGGCACGGCACGGCCGCGCGCCCACCCACGACCCGGCCCGACCACTCCCGCCAGCGGCTGCCCCAAGCGGGCGAGCGAGGTCGTCACCCGGTACCCGACCCGGGACGACCACGCAAGCGACCAGAGTGTGAACACGAGCCGTTCGAGCCGCGACGCGATGCCCTCCGAGACGAGATCGCGCCGTAGGTCGAGTAACAGCTCGTGCAACGGGATCTTCACCGGGCATGCGTCCGTGCACGCGCCGCACAGAGACGACGCGTGCGGCAGTGACGGGGCGCGCTCCAGTCCGACGAGTAGCGGCACCAGCACAGCACCCATCGGGCCGGAGTAGACCGGCCCGTACGCACCGCCGCCGGCCTTGCGGTACACCGGACAGACGTTCAGACACGCGCCGCAGCGGATGCACGCGAGCATCTCTCGATAGCGGCCGTGCAGCAGGTTGGAGCGCCCGTTGTCGAGGATCACCACGTGCAGCTCCTCCGGCCCGTCCTCCTCGCCGGCCCGGCGCGGTCCCGTCAGCAGCGTCGTGTAGGCGGTGAGCTTCTGCCCGGTGGCACTGCGGGCGAGCAGCTTGAGCAGGATTGCGAGGTCGGCAGTCGTCGGCACCAGCCGCTCCATGCCCATGATCGCGATGTGCACCTTCGGGATGGAGCTGACCAGCCGCGCATTGCCCTCGTTCGTGACGAGACAGACCGACCCCGTCTCCGAGACCCCGAAGTTGGCGCCGGTGATCCCGACGTCCGCCTGCAGGAACGTCTCCCGCAGCTGCTTCCGCGCGGCCTGCGTCAGCGCCTCCAGCTCCGGCGGCACCGGCTCGCCGCCCGCAAGTGACAGCAGCTCGGCGACCTGCTCGGCCGTCTTCTCGATCGCCGGCGCGATGATGTGTACCGGATGCTCGCCGGCGAGCTGGAGGATGTACTCGCCGAGATCCGTCTCGACGGGCCTGACACCCGCAGCCTCGAGCGCCTCGTTCAACCCGATCTCCTCGGTCGCCATCGACTTCGACTTCGCAGCGAGTGTCGCTCCGCGCCGCCGGCACACCTCTGCGATGTAGCTGCTCGCGTCCGCGGCGGTGCGCGCGAAGTGGACGTGGCCGCCGCGGGCCTCCAGCGCGGCGGTGAAACGCGCGATGTGGCCGTCGAGATCGTCGATCACCTCCATCCGGATGCTGCGGGCCCGCTCGCGCAGCGCCTCGAGGTCGGGCAGCTCCGCCCAGGCGGCCACCCGGTTCGTCCGCAGTCGGTCCGTGGCCAGGCCCAGCGCAGCCTGCGTGTGCGAATCACCGAGCTTGCCGCGTGCGATCTCGCGGAAGCGCGGCTCGGGCTGGGCGAGCTCAGCCATTGACGCCCCTGGCCAGCGCGGTTGCCAGGTGGACGACGCGCACCGGCTCACCCAGACGCTCGGCCCGCCCGCGCAGGTGCATCAGGCAGCCTGGATCGGCTGTGACGAGCACGCCCGCATCGGCGGCACCGGCGAGCTTGTCGTCGGCCATCGCGAGCGAAACCTCCGGCTGGCGCACCGAGAAGGTGCCCCCGAACCCGCAGCAGAGGTCGGGGCGCGCGAACGGAACGAGCTCCGCACCCGAGGCGCCGAGCAGCCGGCGCGGCTGGTCGGCGATGTGGAGCTCGCGCAGCATGTGGCACGAGTCGTGGTAGGCGATGCGACGGCCCTCGTTCCGCGGCAAGGGCCGGAACCCCGCCCGGACGAGGAAGGCCGACAGCTCCCACACCTCGTACGGCTCGACCCCGACGAGGTCGGGGAGATAGTGCGAGGCCATCGTCGCGCAGGACCCCGAAGGGACGACGATGGGCGCCGACCGCGAGAACGCCTTCACGAACGAGCGCGCGACCCGCCGCGCCGCAGCCCGATGGCCGGAGTTGAACGCGGGCTGCCCGCAGCAGACCTGCCGCGCGGGGAACTCGACCTCGAAGCCGGCCCTGCGCAGCAGCGACTCGGCGTCGGCGACCGCCTGGGGGAACGCCAGGTCGCCGAGGCAGGTTGCGAACAGCTGCACCGGCGGCATGCGCGAGACTCTACGCGGTGAGCGCTCCGACCCCGCTCGAGCCCGCGCCCCAGATCATCTCGCTGGGCCGCGAGGTCTGGCTCAAGCGCGAGGACGGCCACGAGCTCGGGGCCTTCAAGTGGCGCGGCGCTCTCCCTACGCTCGAGCGTTACCGGGCCGAAGGCGCAAGCGCGGTTGTGACCGCGTCCACCGGGAATCACGGTGCAGCGACCGCGTGGGCGGCTCAGCGGCTTGGCCTCGACGCGATCGTCTACGTGCAAGAGGGCGCCAGCCGCACCAAGGTCGACCGGCTCCGGCAGCTGGGCGCCGACCTGCGCCTCGAGGGCGCCGATCTCGACGGCGCGAAGGAGCTGGGACTGGCACACGCAGCGGAGCGAGGATTGCCCTTCTTCGAGGACGGAGCCGAGCCGGCGCAGTACGACGGCTACGCGGCGATCGCCGACGAGCTGCTCGACCAGCTCGAGGTGCCCCCGGCCGCCGTCGTCGTCCCGGTCGGGAACGGGGCGCTACTCGGCGGGATCGGGGGCGCCCTCCGCCGTCGCTCGCCGGAGACCCTCCGCGTCGGCGTCGTCGCTGCGGCGGCGCCTGTGATGGCCGACTCGTGGGATGCCGGCCGGCCCGTCACGAGCGACCGCTCGAACACCTTCGCCGACGGCCTCGCCGTCCGGGTGGCGATCCCCTACGCGGTCGAGGTGCTCAACAAGGTCGCCACCCACATGCTCCGCGTCCGCGAGCGCGAACTTGCCGCGGGGGTCGCCGCTCTCGCCGATGCGGGAATCCGGGCAGAGGGCGCAGCCGCGGCCGGGCCCGCAGCCCTGCCGCAACTGCCCGAGCTCGACGGCCCGGTCGTTCTCGTGGTCACGGGCCGTAACATCGATGACTCGTTGCTCGACCGCGCCCGAACCTCGACCGAGAGCTTTCCGGCCTAACCCTCCTAAACTCTGCCGCGTGGACACAGGCCAGATCGCCGAGCTGCGCCGCTGGGCGCAAGGTCTCGCTCAGGACGAGGCGCACCGGGAGCTGCAGGCGGCCGGGCGCGCCATTCTGCTCCTGATCGAGGAGATCGAGCGCTTGGGCGCCGGCGCTCCCCGGCCTCCCCGCTCGCCCCAGCCGCCTGCCCCGCCGGAGGCGCCGAAGAGCGACGAGGAACCCACTGCGGAGGAAGAGCCGGAGCCTCCTCGCCGCCGCCGCCGCCGCCGCCGCCGCCAGGAGACGGGGCCGAGGAGCTGGCGCGGCCTCTTCCGCCTGACGGTCGGGCTCGGCGTCGTCGGCGCACTCGTCTTCGCGACCTTCGCCCTCGGTGCGCGACTCGCGGCGCCGAGCCTCGACTCAATGGGCCCGTCGCAGGGCGCGTGGATCGGCCCGGCCCTGCTCCCGTCGCTCGAGTTCTCGGTCGGGGGTGGGCAGCGCGTCCTCGACCGGGTGCGCTGGAACCTCGACGGCGTCGACGTCACTAACCGCGTCTACAGCTCGAAGGGACGAGTCGTGTTCAGAGGGACGTCGCTGGCAGACGGCTCCCACCGCCTGAAGGCGAGCGTCACCGGCGCCTTCCCCGGCTCCCGGACGACGAAGAGCTGGCGCTTCACGGTGGACACGGCCGGGCCGCAGATCAAGCTCGACCCGCCCGGCGTGCTGATTCCCTCCGGTGACCCTGTCCGGATCGCCGGCACGCTCGAGCCCGGGGCGACCCTGATCGCAGACGGACGGCCGGTGCTCGTCCGGAATGGGCGCTTTCGAATCTCCTGGCGCACGCGCCCGAAGGGCGCGGTCACGCTGATCGCAACCGACCCGCTCCGCAACGCGACCACCCGCCGCCTCTGGATCTCGATGCAGCCGCGCACCCCGCCGCACCCGGTCCGAGCCGTGCACGTCACCTTCGACGGCTGGGCCGACCCGGCCCTGCGGCAGGGCGTGCTCGACCTGATCGACCAGGGGCGCATCAACGCGGTGGAGCTCGATCTCAAGGACGAGTCGGGCACGGTCGGCTGGAACGCCGCCGTCCCGCTCGCACACCGGATGGGCGCGGTCAAGCCGATCGTCGACCTCCCCGAGGCCGTCAGACAGTTGCACGCCAGGGGCATGCGGGTGATCGGCCGCCTGGTGTGCTTCCGGGACCCGGCAATGGGCGCCGCTGCGTGGGCGGCGGGCAGGCACAACGAGGTGATCCAGACCCCGGGCGGCGCGCAATACATCGGCGCGTACGGCAAGCCGGACGAGTTCCCCTTCACGAACTTCGCCAACCCGGTCGTACGCCGCTACCAGATCGACATTGCGAACGCGGCGGCGAAGGCCGGCGTGGACGAGATCCTCTACGACTACGTCCGCAGGCCGGACGGGCCACTCTCCTCGATGGCCTTCCCCGGCCTGAAGGTCACGCCCGAGCAGTCGATCGTCGCGTTCCTCGCCGAGTCGCGCGCGGCGCTCAAGCCGTACAGCGTCTTCCTCGGCGCCTCCGTCTTCGGCGTGGCCGCGACCCGTCCGACCGAGGTGGGTCAGGACATCCCGGCGATGGCGGAGCACCTCGACTACGTCTCGGCGATGGTCTACCCCTCGCACTGGGGCCCCGGCGAGTACGGCGTCGCCGACCCGAACTCCCAGCCATACGACATCGTGCGGCGGTCGCTGGAGGACTTCCAGAGGGACGTCCGCGGGACGGGAGCTCGCGTCGTGCCGTGGCTCCAGGACTTCTCGCTCGGCGTCGACTACGGACCCCCCCAGATCCGGGCGGAGATCGCAGGCGCCCGCGACGCGGGCATCGACGAGTACATGCTCTGGGACCCGGCGGTGACCTACACGGCCGCCGCGCTCCCGACCGATGCCGGCACGGCCTCCTTCCCGAAACGGCAGAGCACCGCGGAGGTCGTGAAGAGCATGAAGCCGGACGAGCTCGGGCTGGTGCCGGTGCTGATGCACCACCAGATCCGGCCGAACGGGAGCGAGTTCGACCTGACCGCCGCCCAGCTCCGGGCGGAGCTGGTGCGACTCTGGCGGGACGGCTTCTACCCCGTGCGCGCGGTCGACCTCGTCACCGGGAAGCTCGACGTGCCGAAGGGCAAGACGCCGGTCGTGCTCACCTTCGACGACGCGGAAAACAACCAGGTCGGCTTCAAGGCCGACGGCACCCTCGATCCGAACACAGGCGTCGGCGTGCTCGAGGCCTTCGCTGCGCTGCATCCGGACTTCCCTGCGACGGCGACGTTCTTCGTGCCGCGGAACACGTTCGAGGGAAACGGCCGCCCACCCGCGGCCACGCTTCGCTGGCTGGTCGAGCACGGCTTCGAGCTCGGCAACCACACGAAGGACCACATCCCGCTGAACACGCTCGACCCCGAGGGTGTGCAGCGCCAGCTCGTGCTCGGCGATCGCGTGCTTTCCGACCTGCTGCCGGGCTACCGCCCGCAGACGATGGCGCTGCCGCTCGGGGCGCTGCCTCATCCTGCCTCGCTCGCCGTCAGGGGCACCTGGGGCGGCCGGTCCTACCGGTTCGCCGGTGTCTTCCTCGCCGGCGCCGAGGCGACGCCCTCACCGTTCTCGACGAAGTGGGACCCGGCCGCGATCCCGCGGATCCGCACGAACCCGCGCTGGAACGGAACGCGCGACTTCACGGCCGGGATGTGGCTCGACATCCTGGAGCGGAACCCGAAGCTCCGTTACATCTCGGACGGCGACGCGTCGCGGATCACGTTTCCCCGCTCGAAGCAGGACCAGCTCGCGCGGCAGTACCGGGCGCGGGCTAATCCCTCCTAGTACTAGAGCCGCACATAGCTCCGCACGCGCGCCGCCAGGTCCGGCGGCTGCTCTTCCTCGACCACCGCGTTCACCCCGTCCCGCCCGGTCGCGTGCAGGATCGTCCCGCCGCCGAGCCAGAAGGCGATGTGGTCGCCGTAGCAGACGAGGTCCCCCCGGCGCAGCTCGTCCGGCTCGACGGGCATCCCCGCCTCCTTCTGCTGGTCGGCGTCACGGGGAACGAGCCGGCCGAGCCGCCGGTATGCCATGTGCACGAGCCCGGAGCAGTCGATCCCGCGCTCGGTCATCCCACCCCACTCGTAGGGTGCGCCGAGGTACGCGCGGGCCTCCTCGACCGGGTCGCCCTCGCGCGCCTCGAGCCACTTCCCGCCCGCGTCCGGGCCGAGCGACTCGGCGCGCACCCAGCCGGGATAGTCGTAGGCCGTCCGCACACGCGCCCAGCCGTCGCGCTCGCCCTCGACCTCGAGCGGCTCCCTCGGAAGCGCCTGCGTGACCTGCTCCGCGTCGTCACGGGGCTCGACCCTGATGGGCGTAAGGCCGGTAGACCGGCGGCGGGACATCGGCCGACTCGGCGGGTCCCTGGTTTTCCGATGATCCTGGCTAGGCGGCCACGGACTGCAGGTCGCGCAGCGCGGCCAGCCGCGCCAGCGCCTGGCCCTCGAGCTGCCGGACGCGCTCGCGCGTCAGGTCGAGCTCGTGGCCGATCGCCTCGAGCGTCCACGGCTCGCCCTCGAAGCCGAACCGCAGCTCGAGGATCCGCCGCTCGCGCTCGGGCAGCGCGTCCAGAGCCTTGCGGACGCCCTGGCGTCGCAGCGACTCCTCGGCCTCGTCGAACGGATCGGCCGCCTCGCGGTCGGCGAACAGGTCGCCGAGCTCGCCCTCGTCGTCCGCGCCGACCGTCTGGTTCAGTGAGACCGACGCGTGGGCGGCACTGAGCGCCTCGTCGACGTGCTGGATCGGCAGTCCGGTCGCCTCGGCCAGCTCGGCCTTCGTCGCCTCGCGGCCGAGCTCGACCTCGAGCCGGCGGGCGGCCCGGCCCAGCTTCTGCTGCCGCTCGACGACGTGGACGGGCACGCGGATCGTGCGCGCGTGGTTGGCCACCGCGCGCTGCACGGACTGCCGGATCCACCAGGTGGCGTACGTCGAGAACTTGTAGCCGCGGCGCCAGTCGAACTTCTCGACCGCGCGGTTGAGCCCGAGCGTCCCCTCCTGGATCAGATCCAGGAACGGCACGCCCAGCCCGCGGTAGCCCTTCGCGATCGACACGACCAGGCGCAGGTTCGACTCGATCATCCGGCGCTTCGCGGTCGGGTCGCCGCGCTCGATGGCCTTCGCGAGATAGACCTCCTCGGCGGCGGTCAGCAGCTTGTGGCGGCCGACGTCGGCCAGGAAGAGCTGCAGGCTGTCGGCGGCGCCGCTGACCGGCTCGGCCTCGTACGCCTTGGCGGCGGCGGCTTCCGCGGTCGCGGCAGCCTCGGCCTCCTTGCCGACCTCGAGCCCGATCGTCTCGAGCTCGCGCGCCAACTGCTCGACCTCCTCCTCGGCGAGGTCGTGCTCCAGCGCGAACGCCTCGAGCTCTGCGGGCTCGACGAACCCGCGCTCCTCGGCGCCCTCGATCAGCACGCGAGCCTGATCGCTTTCAAGCAACTCGGTCAACTGATTCTGCGTCAAGTGACTCTCGTCGTCCTTTCGTGCCCTACGGCTTCGATTCCCCAAACTTTCTCACCCTAACGGGATTCTCCTCGCCTTTCCAGCGTAAGGCTTCCTCGTTAGAGGTCTGTGAAGACCCAAACGAGAAACGCTGAATTCGTATTCCGCCGAGGGGGTTCTCTTGGATTTCACAGACGTTGTTCGCGGACAAAGGTTGGCAGGTTCGTGAACAAATTGGGTGACTACTCTCGACGCTCTGGTGGCCTCCGCTTCGCGGCGGGGCGCCGCTTGGCCGGCTGACGCTTCTTCGCCGGCCCCCGGGAACGGCGCTCGGCGAGTAGCTCGACCCCGCGTTCCAGGGTCAGCGACTCGACAGCATCCCCGGATCGGAGGCTGGCGTTCGTCTCGCCGTCGGTCACGTATGGACCAAATCGGCCTTCCTTGACGACTACTGAACGCCCGGATGAGGGGTCGTCGCCCAACTCGCGCAGCGGCGCACGCGGGGTACCCCGTCCGCGGCGCTGCTTCGGCGCGGCGAGGAGGGCGAGCGCCTGGTCGAGGCCGAGCTCGAAGATCTGCTCCTCGCTCTCCAGCGACCGCGTCTCCTTGCCCTTCTCGATGTACGGGCCGTAGCGCCCGTTGCGGGCGAGCACTTCCTCGCCGTCGGGGGCGGTGCCGACGACGCGCGGCAGCGACAGCAGCCGTAGCGCGTCCTCGAGCGTGACCGTCTCGGGCGTCATCGAGGCAAGCAGCGAGGCTGTCCGCGGCTTCTCCTCCGACCCCTCGGGCAGCTCCTCGGTCACGTACGGCCCGTACCGGCCGCTGCGGATCAGGACCGGGCGGCCGGTCTCGGGATCCTCGCCGAGCTCGCGGCCCTCACCCGGCTTCGCCAGCAGCTCCTCTGCCCGCTCCGGGGTCAGCTCGTCGGGCACGACATCAGGCGGCAGGGAGGCGCGTTCGTCGCCGCGCTCGAGGTACGGGCCGTACCGGCCGACCCGCACGACGATGTCGCTCCTCGGGATCTCGATCGAGTTGACGGCGCGCGCGTCGATCTCGTCCAGCTGCTCCGTAACCATGGTGTGCAGTCCCGGCGCGCCGTTCTCCCTGTTCTCTCCCCGGTAGAACCGGGTCAGCCAGGCGACGCGCTCTTCCTCGCCGGCTGCGATCCGGTCGAGGTCGTCCTCCATGCGTGCCGTGAAGTTGTAGTCGACGAGTCTCGCGTAATGCTCCTCGAGCAGCTGCGTGACCGCGAACGCGAGGAAGGTCGGCACGAGCGCCGTGCCCTTCTTGACGACGTAGCCGCGGTCGACAATCGTCGAGAGGATCGACGCGTACGTGGACGGGCGCCCGATCCCCCGGTCCTCGAGCGCCTTGACGAGCGTCGCCTCGGTGTAGCGCGCCGGTGGCGTCGTCTCGTGACCCTGGGGCTCGAGCGACAGGGCCTCGACGGGGTCGCCCGGCTTCAGTTCCGGCAGGCGCGCCTCTTCGCCGTCCTCGGACTCCTCGTCGCGCCCCTCCTCGTAGGCGGCCAGGAAGCCGCGGAAAGTGATCACCGTGCCGCTGACTCCGAACTCGGCGTCCTCGCCGGACGACGAGGTCGCTCCGAGCCTGAGCGTGACGGTTTGCCCGCGCGCGTCGGCCATCTGCGACGCAACCGTCCGTTTCCAGACGAGGTCGTACAGCGCGTGCTCGTCGCGGTCGAGCTCGCCGCGAACGGTGTCCGGGAGCCGGAAGCGCTCGCCGGCGGGCCGGATCGCCTCGTGGGCCTCCTGCGCGTTCTTGACCTTGCGGTCGTACTTGCGCGGGGCGTCGGGGACGTATTCGGCGCCGTAGAGCTCCTTCGCCTGCGACCGCGCCGCGGCGAGCGCCGTCTCGGAGAGGGTCGTCGAGTCGGTGCGCATGTAGGTGATGTAGCCGCGCTCATAGAGGCGCTGGGCGACGCGCATCGTCGTCTGCGCCGTGAAGCGCAGCTTGCGGCTGGCCTCCTGCTGCAGCGTCGAGGTCATGAACGGGGCGGCCGGCCGGCGCGTGTACGGCTTCTCGTCCACCGAGCGGACTGCGAACGACGCTCCGGAGAGCCCCTCGGCGAGGCTACGCGCGCCGGCCTCGTCAAGCTGCCGCACAGCCTCGCCGGCAAGCTGACGCGCGGGCGCCTTCAGCTGCCCGTCCGGCCCGAAGTCGCGCCCCTGGGCGATCCGCTTGCCGTCGAGCGCGACGAGCCGCGCGGCGAAACGGCCTGGGTCGAAGCTCCCCTCGATGTCCCAGTAGGACGCGGAGAGGAACGCCATCCGCTCCCGCTCGCGCTCGACGACGAGGCGCGTCGCGACGGACTGGACGCGACCCGCGGACAGCCGCGGCATTACCTTCTTCCAGAGCACCGGCGAGACCTCGTAGCCGTACAGGCGGTCGAGGATCCGCCGGGTCTCCTGCGAGTCGACGAGCCGCTCGTCGACCGGACGCGGGTGGTCGAGCGCCGCCTGGATCGCCTCCTTGGTGATCTCGTGGAAGACCATCCGGCTATGCGGCACCTTCGGCTTCAGCGAATCTGGTTCCAACACCTTGAGCAGGTGCCACGCAATCGCCTCGCCCTCGCGGTCCTCGTCCGTAGCTAATAGCAGCTCGTCGGCGTCCTTCAGCTTCTTCTTCAGGTCGGCGACGACGCGCTTCTTGTCCGGGTCGACGACGTAGTACGGCTCGAAGCCCTCGTCGACGGCCACGCCCATCGCGCCAAAGCGCTCACGCTGATCCTTCGGGATCTCGGAGGCACGCTCCGGCAGGTCACGGATGTGACCGATGCTGGACTCGACCACGAAGTCAGGCCCGAGGTAGCCGGCGATGGTCTTGGCCTTCGCCGGCGACTCGACGATGACGAGCTTCTTAGTGGTCGCCACCGTAAGCACCTTCCTGTCTGGCCGGCGAAAACCAAGCAGGCCAAGGACGCAGGGAGCCCCCGTACTGTTCAGTACGGGGGCGACTGAGGACGCCGGCATGCGCAGCGTTTGCAGCCGGGCAGGCAGACAAGCGTGTTTGCGGTGGCGACCACAGCATTGGGGGGACACGTTAGCGCCGCGGCCGCACGTCGCCCAGGCGGCGACGATCCTGTGACGCCCTCGTCGCATCGCCGATACTGCGCAAGGCGGTGCCGGCTCCCTTCTACAACTTCGTTGCAGGCCTCTCGTGGCCGGTGCTGCACGGCCTCTTCCGGCTGGAGACGCACGGCCTCGAACACCTCCCGCGGGAAGGCGGATTCGTACTCGCGGCGAACCACAACTCGAACTTCGACCCTTGGCCGCTGGGGCTGCCGCTGTGGCCTCGCCGGCAGCTCTACTTCATGGGCAAGGTCGAGCTGTTCAACCCGGTCGTGGGGCCGCTCCTGCGCGCGGCAGGCGCGTTCCCGGTCCACCGCGGCGAGGCAGATGTCGAGGCAATCGAGACCGCGGTGCGCATCTGCAAGGAGAGCGGAATCGTGGCAATGTTTCCGGAGGGCACACGACGCGCAAAGGGCCTGCGCAAGAAGTTCGAGCACAAGCCCCGGACCGGCTCGGCGCGGATCGCGATCGCAGCCCGCGTCCCGCTGGTGCCGGCTGCGGTCAAGGGCACCGACCGGCTGGCGCGGTTCGCCAAGCTGAAGGTGGCCTACGGCGAGCAGGTCCCGCTGGACGACCTCGAGCACCTCCCGCCGCGCGAGTCCCAGCAGGTGGCGACCGAGCGGCTGATGGCGCGGATCTACGAGCTCCACGCGACTCTTTGAGGCCGCTGCTCGCGATCGACGGCGACTCGCTCGCCCACCGCGCCTACCACGGCCTGCCGAAGTCGATGACCTCGGCCAAGGGCCAGCCGTCGGGAGCGCTGGTCGGCTTCGCCAACTTCCTCCTCCGCCTCTGGCAGGCCGAGTCGCCCCGCGCGGTGCTCGTCGGCTGGGACACGCTGACCGCCCCGACCTATCGGAACGAGGCATTCCCCGCCTACCAGAGCGGCCGCGTGTTCGACGATGCGCTCGTCGAGCAGCTCGACCTGCTGCCGCAACTCGTCGAGGCGATGGGCTTCGTCGCCGCGAAGGCGCCCGGTTACGAGGCGGACGATTTCCTGGCCGCCGCCGTCGCCGCCGAGGAGGCGCGTGGAGGGCTGACGCTCGTCGCCACATCGGACCGGGACGCCTATCAGCTCGTCAGCAAGCGGACGACCGTGCTCCAACCGGTCAAGGGCGTCTCGGAGCTCGCTCGCATCGGTCCCTCCGAGGTTCACGAGCGCTACGGCGTCGAGCCGGCCCACGTGCCGGACTTCATCGCGCTTCGCGGCGACCCTTCGGACAAGCTCCCGGGCGCGCGCGGCGTCGGCCCCAAGACAGCGGCCGCAATCCTCGCAGAGCACGGCACGCTCAAGGCCGCGCTCGAGGCCGGAAGATTCGAAGCACAGCGGGAGGAGTTGCTCCTCTACCGGCGAATAGCGACGATGGACGCCTCTGCCCCTCTCCCCTCCCTCGTTGATCAAACGCCCAACTGGGCGGAGGCGTCCTCTCTCTGTGAGTCGTGGGGCCTCGGCGCGCTCGCCGGCAGGCTCGAAGCGCTCGCGGGCGACTGATGGAGGTCGTCAGCCACCCGGCCCTCGCGAAGCTCCACCCCACGGAGCACCATCCCGAGTCGCCTCGCCGCCTCGAGGTCCTGCTGGAAGCGGTCGGCTCGTGGAAGGAGGCGACTCCGGCGACGGTCGAGCAGGTCGAGCGCTGTCACACGGCTGCGCACGTGGCGCGCATCCGGGAGATCGACGGTCCGACCTGGCTCGACGGTGACACGCCGGCCTCGGAGACGAGCTACGAGGCGGCGCTGCTCGCAGCCGGCGGCGCGATCAAGGCGGCCGCGGACGGCGGCTTCGCGCTCGTCCGGCCTCCGGGTCACCACGCCAGCGCCGACCGGGCGATGGGCTTCTGCCTCTTCAACAACGTCGCCATCGCGGCGCGTGCGGCCCAGTCGGAGCTCGGGCTCGAGCGGGTGGCGATCCTCGACTGGGACGTCCACCACGGGAACGGAACGCAGGACATCTTCTGGCACGACTCGACCGTGCTCTACGTCTCGATCCACGAGTGGCCGTTCTATCCGGGGACAGGCGGTCCTGGGGAGGGAGACGAGACGACGGTCAACGTGCCGCTGCCGGCCGGCTCCGGCAACGAGGAGTACGGTCGCGCCTTCGACGAGCTCGTCGAGCCGGCAGTGCGGGGCTTCGAGCCCGACCTGCTCCTCGTCTCGGCCGGCTTCGACGCGCACGCCGACGATCCGCTCGCCTCGATGGAGGTCACCGGCCTCGGCTTCCGCGACCTCGCGAGACGATGTCGCGGGCTCGCGCCGCGCCGCGGCGCCGTACTCGAAGGCGGCTACAACCTCGAGACGCTCCCCGGGCTCGTGCACGCCGCCCTCGACGGCTTTTCCTAGGCGCAGAACGACGCCGGCCCCTTTCGGGGCCGGCGGAGCGCCTGATTGTCGAGGGCCACCACTTGCCACAGGAGCAAACGTTGCCTGTACAGCATCGGCGTTCCGGCGCCCGGTCACATCACCCACGGCATCCCCCGCGGTGGGTGATTCGACGCGCGGGAAGGATTAGCGGCGGGCAGCCGCGAGGGCGTCGAGCGCGTCGCGGCGTGAGGACACGCCCAGCTTGCGGAGGAGGCTCTTCACGTGCGAGCGAACGGTGTGCTCCGAGATGAACAGCCGCTTGGCGATCTGATCGGTGCCGAGCCGCTCGTCGAGCAGGAGCAGCACCTCGACCTCCCGCGCGCTCAACTCGCCGGCGATCGCCTCCGGAACGCCCGAGTCCAGCCGGCCGCCCTCTCGCACCCGGTCCAGCAGCCGCCTCGCGACCTCGCCCGAGAGCGCAGCCTCGCCGTGTGCGACCCCGTCGAGGAACTCGGCGATCCGTTCCGGCGGCTCGGTCTTCAGCAGGTAGCCCGCCGCACCGGCGCGGATCGCGGCGAGCAGGTTCTCCTCGGTGCCGGAGGCGGTCAGGACGATCACCTCGCAGCCGGGCGCCGCCGCCCGCAGCCGAGGCAGGGCCTCGAGCCCGCCGAGGCCCGGCATCGAGAGGTCCAGCAGGACGAGGTCGGGTTGGAGGTCCCGCGCGCACCCGATCGCCTCCTCGCCGTCGCCTGCCTCAGCCACGACCGGGAAGCCATGCTGCTCGAGCAGGCCGACGAGCGCCGCTCTGGTCAGCGGGTGGTCGTCGACGACAAGGGTGCGCCGCCCCATGCGAGCCTTATCGGCAGGCGTCCGTGTGCCGACAAGAGGGGTATGCGCACCGCGCGCGCCACGTACCTCGCCTGGGTGCGCGACGAGCTCCTGCTCCTCGCGCTGCTCGCGGCCGCGCTCGCCCTCTTCCTTGCGCTCCCCGGGCTGCGCGATCCCTACGCACTCCCCAGCCTGCGCTTGTCCCTCGACACAGCCGTACTGCTCGTCTCGGTGATCGTGGCCGTGCTTGCGTACGTCCGCTTCTCGGTCGAGCGGCGGCGGTTCGACCTCTACCTGCTCGCAGGCTTCTTCGCCACGGCGGCGACGACGCTGGCGTTCACCGTGGCGCCCGCGCTCAACGACTCACCGATCGGGCGGGCGGAGACCTGGGCCGGGATCGCGGGCCGCCTGACCGCGGCGCTCCTCCTCGCCACGGCTCCGTGGGCAAGCGGGCGGGTCGCGACTCCCGCCCAGGCCCTGGCCACGACCGTGGCGCTGGCGCTGCTGCTCGCCGGGCTCTGGGCGGCGTGCCGCGCGCTGGGCGATTCGCTGCCCCTGCTCGAGCCCGTGGATCGGCAGCCGGCGCTGCTCACGGCCGCGCTCGCCCTCCAGGCCCTGCTCAGCCTCGCGGCGCTGGTCGGCTTCGGCCTCCGCTACCGGGCGCACGGCGAGGACCTCGACCAGTGGCTCGCCTTCGGGGCGACGATCTGGCTGTTCGCCGAGCTCCACGCCGTGTTCACGCCCCCGCGACCGAGCGACTACGTCTCACAGGGCGACTTCCTCCGTCTCCTCTCCTACGGGGTGCTGCTCGTCGGCGTCTGGCGGGCGATCCGCGCGGCCGAGTTCGGGCGGGCGGTGGCCGAGGAGCGGGCGCGGGTCGCGCGCGACATCCACGACGGGCTCGCGCAGTATCTCTTTGCGATCTCGACCGCGACCTCCATGCTCGGCAACGGCGCCGAGCTCGACAAGGTGCTGCCCCGGCTCCAGGAGGCCGCCTCGGCAGCCCAGCAGGAGGCGCGCTTCGCCGTGCTCGCCCTTTCCTCCGCCGGGGGCACCGCGTCGCTGGACGCGGCTCTCAGCCGCTACGTCGGGTTCCTCACCGCCGACGGGCAGCTCGACGTCGACCTGGAGATCGAGCCGGGCGTGAAGCTCGGCCCGGACGAGCAGATCGAGGTGTTCCGGATCGTCCAGGAGGGGCTCGCGAACGTGCGCCGCCACGCGGGCGCCCGGACCGCGACCGTCCTGATCGGCTTGCGCGACGGGCGGCGCGTGATCCGCATCGCCGACGATGGCCGCGGCCTGGTCGAGGAGGCCGAGACCAACGGGCAGGGCCTCGCGAACATGAGGGCGAGGGCAGCGGCGATCGGCGGACGCTTCCGCCTGACGTCGAGCCCGGGCGCCGGGACGGCCCTGGAGGTCGTCCTGCGGGCCGGCTAACCCGTCTGCGGCCGCGACGCTTCCGCCTGGCCCAGCAGCCAGGCGGTGCGAAGCTCGCGTCCCCGAGCTTCGAGATCTGCAAGGAGGCGGCGCAGCTCCGCCAGCTGCGGGCGCAGCGTCTCGATCCGGCGCAGCTCGTCCGCGATCTCGGCGATCGGGCTGCTCGGGTCGGCGTTCAGCGCGCGCAGCCTGCGCTCGCTCGCCCGGATCTGGCCGCGCAGCGTGCGCGCCCAGCCGTCGCCCTGGGCGCTGAACTCGCGCAGGTCGGTCTCGGTCACGCTCCCGCTGGCGAGGATCTCGCGGAGCCGTGCGGTGAGGGCGGAGTCGAGCGTTTCGGCCACTGGGGGAGCAGAGCTTGCCAAACTTGGGGCCGGTGTGCAGCGCCTGAGGCCCGGCCGGCAACGGCCGGGCCTCACGCACTGCCGAACACGGGCTCAGGCGTAGAGCAGCGATCCCGGCGTGGTCAGCAGCTCGCCCGTCTCGAGCAGCGTCTTCAGGCCGGAGAGGATCATCGGCCAGCCGCCGTAGAGCTCGTCGTTCGCGCCCTCGCGCAGCTGGTCGTGGGTGACGGTCAGGCGGCATGAGTCGCCGACCGGCTCGATCTCCCAGGTGACCCTCGACGTGCCTTCACTCTTCACGTCGTCGCTCCAGAGAGCCGTCATGCTCTGGACCAGCCTGCGCGGCGGGTCGACCTCGAGGTTCTCCCCCTCGCCGAGGACCCCGCCGCCCGGGTGGCTCATCTCGTAGCGCGAACCGGGCGTCCAGTCCGATGTGACCCGGGCGCCGAAGTTGTACTTGCTCCTCAGCTCGGGGTCGGTGATCGCCTCCCAGAGGCGCTCCGGGGTCGTCTTGATGTAGATCTCGAACACCTTCTCCATGGGTTCCTCCAGTCTGCTCTTGAGCCCGCTCAGGCCCGCGGCCCAGGGCTCGGCGTATTTGCTCACCCAGCGGTCGTGGACGAGCCGGATCGGGACCGGGTTCAGGAAGTGGAGCTTCTCGCGCCCTCGCCGCCTGGTCACGACCAGGTCCGCCTCCTCGAGCTGCCGCAGGTGCTTCATCACACCGAAACGGGTCATCGGGAGGCGCCCCTCGAGCGCGCTCAACGTCTGCCCGTCCTCGCGGAAGAGCTCGTCGAGCAGGCTTCGCCGCGTCGGATCGGCGAGGGCTCTGAACACCGCATCCATGCCGACCACTATATGTGACTGTTTGGTCACATGTCAAGCCAGGGGACTGCGTTACGTGCCGAGACCGAGCTCGTTCAGGCGATGAAACGCGAGCGCAGCCGCCATGGCGCCCTCGCCGACGGCGCCGGCCACCCGCTTGGTGGAGCCGTGGCGGACGTCGCCCGCCGCGAAGAGGCCGGGCCGGCTCGTCTCGAGCGCGAGCGGGTCTCGATCGAGCGTCCAGCACTCGGGGCGTGTTCCGCCGTCGAGCAGGTCGGGGCCGGTGAGGATGAAGCCCGCCCGGTCGGTGACCACTCCCTCGCTGGGACACCACGCCGTGTGAGGGCGGCCACCGATGCAGAGGAAGAGGGCGGTCGCCCGGACGGTCTCTGACGCCCCGCCGTCGTCCGAGAAGGTCACCGCCGCCAGGTGTCCGCCGTCCGCGTGCACGCCGGTCACCTCGGTTCGCAGCCGCACGTCGACGAGCGGGTGACTTTCGATGCGCTCGACGAGATAGTGCGACATCGACGTGGCGAGCCGGTCCCCCCGCACGAGCATCTTGACGCGCGCGCCTGCCTTCGCGAGGTTCATCACCGCCTGCCCCGCGGAGTTGCCCGCCCCGACGACGACAACCTCGTCACCGCCGCACTGCGCGGCCTCGCTGCGCCCGGCTCCGTAGTAGACACCGCGCCCGAGCAGGTCGTCCACGCCCTCGAGCTCGAGGCGCCGCCAGTCCATCCCCGTGGCCGAGATGACGATGTGTGTCTCCACCTCGAGTCCACCGTCGAGGCGGACGACGAGCCGTTCGCCGTCGATGCGACTGCCGAGGGCACCGCGGAGGACCATCACCTCGGCGCCGAAGCGCTCCGCCTGGCGGCCGGCGAGGCGGGCGAGCTCTGCGCCGCCGATCCCTTCGGGAAACCCGAAGAAGTTCTCGATCAGCGAGGTGTGCGACGCCTGTCCGCCGGGCACGTCGTGCTCGAGCACGATCGTCGAGAGGCCGTCGGAGGCCGCGTACACCGCCGCGGCGAGACCCGCCGGCCCCGCACCGATGATCACGAGGTCGTAGGCGGACCGTTTCGGCGGATCGAGGTGGTGCCACGCCGCGGCGATGGTTTCGACGGTCGCGGCCGTGTAGACAGCCGTCCCGTCGACCAGGACCGGCAACGCTGGGTCGATCAGCCCCAGGCCGCCCAACAGCTGCGAGGCTTCGTCCGAACCCGCCTCGACCCAGTCGTGCGGCTGAGCAATGCGCGTGAGAAAGTCGCGCAGCCGGTAATCCTCGGGATCGAGGCGCCGGCCGACGACCTGCACGGATGGGCGGACCGGGCTCATTGCCCGCCCACGCTACGTGGGCGAGGCCCATCCGTCGCATCAGTCAGGCGACCACGCCTAGGCGACCAATCGGCAGTGCCGGCGCCTGCATGACCCGCTGACCGCAGTGCCCCGGATCGACGCTGGTCGGGCGTCGATCACTGACGCAGCCGCTCCGTCGAAGGAACGAAGTAGTACGCACCGGTGAGCGGCCGCGTGTAGAGCGTGAGCGCGTCGCGGACGCCGCCGGCCAGGCCCGCCATGCTCTCCAGCATCGTCGAGAGCGTCCGCTGCTCGGCGCTGAAGCCGACGAACATGGTCCCGTGGTCGGTGACCGTGCCGTAGGGCATGTTCCGGCGGAAGATCTTGCCGAAGCGGTCCTGGTCGGTGCTCGCCACATGCGAGTCCTCCGGTCGGTCCTCGAGCTCGATGCTGTCGGGCTTCGTCCGCCCGATCACGCGCTCCTGGTCCGCGACCGGCAGCGACTCCCACGCGACCGCGTCGTGGGCCCACTTCTGCAGGAGCAGGATCGTGCCTCCGGCGCCAGGACTTCCCTCGGGGATGAGGACGAGCTCCGGCGCTTCGATCAGCGTCGGGTTCTCGGTCCCGTCGATGAAGCCGGTCAGGTCGCGATCGTGCCGGTAGGGCCAGCTCGAGGTCTCTTCCGCCACCGAAGCCAGCGCCCGGAGCTCGGCGATGGCGGCGCGTGCTACGTCGAAGATCACGTCGTAGGCGCTTCCGGAAAGCCACAGCACGGCGTCGTGCTGCGTGGCCGGCATGACGAAGCCGTCGATGCCGATCACGTCGTCGTTGAACCCTTCGAGCTCCGCCGGCGCGTCGCCGCAGGCAGCTTCCCGCCAGAGCTCGGGCCTGAATCCTGCCACCAGATTGACGCCGCCCATCGTTGTCCTCGGCTCACGGACGGACGAGATCGCGGCGACGAGGTCTCCACCCTCTCGCCCGGACGCGAGATCGAATTCCAGGTAGGCGTGAGACGCTGTCCCCAGCGCGAAGATCCCGCCTTGCGGAGTCCTCATCTGGACCATCGTGACACGTGCGTCGCGTTCAACATCATCGGCGCAGCTACCGTGCAGAAACGCAACCCTCGGCGGCGTTGAAGCCCGAGAAAGGAACGGGACCGCGCATGAAGCACATTTCGCTCAACGGGCTCGAGGTGTCCCGACTGGGCCTCGGGTGCATGGGCATGTCCGCCTACTACACCGGGGCAGGCGCCGACGACTCGGAGTCGGTCCGCACGATCCATCGTGCGGTCGAGCTGGGGATCACCTTCATCGACACGGCCGAGATCTATGGGCCCTACACCAACGAGGAGCTCGTCGGGCGGGCGATCGCGGGCCGGCGCGACCAGGTGGTTCTCGCCACGAAATTCGGGCTGATTTCGCACCGCAACGGCAGCGTGACCAAAGTCGACAGCTCTCCGGAGAGCATCCGTATCGCGGTCGAGGGATCGCTCGAGCGCCTCGGCACCGACCACATCGACCTCTACTACCAGCACCGCGTCGACCCCAACATGCCGATCGAGGAAACGGTCGGTGCCCTGAGCGGGCTGGTCGCGGAAGGGAAGATCGGGCATATCGGGTTGTCCGAAGCGGGGCCCGAGACGATCCGGCGGGCCCACGCGGTCCACCCGATCACCGCACTGCAGACCGAGTACTCGCTCTGGACGCGCGACCCGGAGGCGGAGCTCCTCCCGCTCGTGGGCGAGCTCGGCATCGGCTTCGTCGCGTACTCGCCGCTCGGCCGCGGGTTCCTAACCGGTCACCTTCGGTCGACCGACCAGCTCGACGCCAACGACTTCCGCAACGCCAATCCCCGCTTCGCCGAGGGGAACCTCGAGCAGAACCTGCGGATCGTCGACGAGGTCGAAGCCGTGGCAAAGGAGGCCGGCGCGACGCCGGCCCAGATCGCACTCGCCTGGCTCCTCGCCCAGGGGGACGACATCGCCCCGATCCCCGGCACCAAGCGGGTCTCGCGGCTCGAGGAGAACGCCGCGGCCGACGGCCTCGAGCTGACGGCCGACCAGCTGGCACGTCTCGATGCCATCCCGGCGGCCGCGGGCGACCGGTACGCGGACATGACCCCTGTTGGCCGTTAGCGGGCCACGCACCGCGCGCATCGTGAGCCGGGTGCGCGCGATTCCCGCCGGGTCTGTCCGCACCTAGGCGACGTCGATCCCTGCGCGCCTCGCCTCGTCGGGCGTGTTCTCGCGAGCACCCATGATGGTCTCCCCTGGCATCGCGTCGTGCGCGCAAACGGGAGCCTCCCGCGGGGGACGCTGCAGCGCGAGCTCCTGCTCGAAGAGGGCGTCCCGATGCGCGGTGACCGCGTCAACCTACGCCTCGCCCGGCTGCGGCCGTACATGTAGTCCCGTCGCGCCGCGACGTTATGCCGTGATGTCGCGCCGGGCGAAGGTCGTTGCGGCGATGCCAGCGCCGATCAGCACGTAGATGGTGACTGTGAGAAGTGCTCTTGAGACGCTCACGTCGGCCGTGCCACCTGCGACAAAGGACTCGAGCAGGAGCCCAGGGAAGAGTCGTTCCGCCGGGCTCCAGGCATCTTGCAGGAGGTGCTCGAACGGGCCTGCCCAGGCGATGCCGATCGCCAACGCGACCGGGACAGAGCGGACGAGGACGGCGAGGGTCATGCCGAGTATGGCGTAGCCGGTGACCCAGAAGAGGACGGACCCGTAATCCGCAAGGGCGTCGCCGAGCGCTGCGGCGCTGACCCATTCGCCGCTGGCGACGTCCTGCCAGGGGGCGAGCAGCTTGGCCCCCAGCCAGGTGAGCGTCTCGGCGGCGGCGAGGACAACGGCAGCGAAGGCGAGCATGGCAGCCATCTTCCCCGCGAGGAGCCGGATCCGCCCCGGTTGATGCAGGAGCATCGTTCGGAACGTGCCGCGTGAGAACTCGACTGCGACGGCGCCGACGAAGACGACGAACAGGAATGTGCCGGCAAAGGACACCGCGGTCGTGAACACCTCGGTACCCCCGCCGGCGTGCGACAGGGACTCGAGCGTGACCCCCCTGTCGCGAGGGTTCCCCGATCGCTCCGCCGATGCCAGGACGATCGCAGTGGAGCCGATCGTGAAGACGATCGTCGTCGCGGCCGTCACGATGAGCACGCGCCGCCGGCGTAACTTGACGAGCTCGGCTCGCAGCGCGGCGATCATTGCTCACGCTCTTCGACGACGGCGAGGTAGTGGGACTCGAGGCTTGGCCGGCGCACGTACAGCTCGGCGAGGACGATGCCCTGCGTGATCGCGGCCTTGTTCAGCGCGACCGCCATCACTCTCGGATCGTCCTCGGGAACCGGGACGATCAGCTCGTTGCCTTCCCGGCGCGGCTCGTGGCCGCCGGCGCGGGCGAGGGCCGCCAGCCGCTCGAGGTCGCCGAGATGCTCGGGTGCGAGCGCGATCACGGTGCGGGCTCGGCCGAGGAAGTCCCGGGCCGGGCCCTGGTAGACGAGTGACCCTTCGTCGATGACGATCAGCCAGTCGCAGACCTGCTCGAGCTCGCTCAGGATGTGCGAGGAGACGAGCACGGTGCGGTCGCCGTCCGCGACCGTGCGGATGAACTGGCGAATCTCGTTGATACCCGCCGGGTCGAGGCCGTTGGTGGGCTCGTCGAGCACGAGCAGCGCGGGATCCCCGAGAAGGGCGGCGGCAATTCCCAGGCGCTGCTTCATTCCGAACGAGTACTGGCCGAAGCGGTCCGAGCCTCGCGCGCCCAGCCCGACGAGGGTGAGGACCTCCGGAACGCGGCCCGCGTCGTGGCCGCCGAGGGTGGCCAGCACCCGGAGGTTTTCGATGCCGCTGAGACCCGGCCAAAAGGCAGGCGCTTCGATCAACGCTCCGACTCGGCCCAGGTAGGAGGCCGGGTCGTCGAGACCGGCGCCAAGGACGGTCCCGCCGCCGGCCGTGGGACGTACAAGCCCGAGCAGCATCGCCATCGTTGTCGTCTTGCCAGCGCCGTTCGGGCCGATGAACCCCGCGACGACACCGGCCGGAACCTCGAGGCTCAGCGCATCGACGGCTAGTCGGCCACCGTACTGCTTGGTCAGGCCTTCCGTCGCCACCGCCGCCGGCGCACTGCTCATGCGTGCCGACTCAGCTCGCCCAGCCGCTCTCGGTACTCATCACCGCTGAGCTCACCGCGGGCGTACCGCTCGGCCAGGATGTCCCTCGCCCGTTCGACGCTCGAGCGCTCGCCGCGCCTGACGGTGCGGACGACGAACCAAATCGCCGTCCCGAGCACAACAAGCCAGAGCAGCGTGACGGGAAACCACCAGAACCCGTCGTGATCCCAGTGCGAGCTGGCGATGAGCGACGCCATCTCGTGGAAAGCATTCATGCCGACCACGGTACGGTCGCGGCCGGTGCCCCACAACGCCCCCGGGGAGGAACTTCACCGTCCTCCCCAGGGGGGACGAGAATCGTCCTATGGGGCGACTCTGCAAGCAGCTCCGGCGCGCTACGTTCCTACCACCGTGCGTTCCGTACGGCCCAGCCAACTCTTGCTCGATGCCCCCATCGCTGGGGCCGTGCTCGCACTCTCACTCGTCCTGCTCGCCCACGGCGGCTTCGACAGCAGCGATCGTGACCTCGACCTGCTGGGCGGCGCACTCGCTGCGCTGACCGCGCTGCCGCTTGCCGGGCGCCGGCTCGCGCCGCTGCCCGTCCTTGCTCTCGTGACCGCGGCGACGGCGGCGCTCTACGGATTCCGATACGGCCTTGGCCCGCCGATCGGCTTCGCGATCGCCCTCTACTCGGCGGCCGCCCATCGTGACGTGACGCGCCTGCGTACCTGGACTGTCGCCCTCGTCGGCAGTCTCGGCGTCCTGCTCGGGCCGCACCTGATCCGCGACGGGTTCGCGCCCGAGCTTCTCTTCGGGGCCGTCGTCTGGGCAGCCGCCTGGTTCGCCGGCGACCGGACCCGACTGAGGCGTGAGCGGCTCACCGAGCTCGAGCAGCGCGCGCTGCGCGCCGAGCAGGAGGCTGAACGCGAGCGACGTCTGGCGGCCGCCGAGGAGCGCACGCGCATCGCCCGCGACCTCCACGACTCCGCTGGTCACGCGATCAATGTGATCCTCGTCCAGGCCGGCGCCGCGCGGCTTCTCCAGGAGCAAGACCCCGAACGCTCACGCGAGGCGCTCGAGACGATCGAGGGGGTCGCACGCGACACGATCGGCGAGATCGACCAACTCGTCCGAGCGCTGCGCGAGGACGGCTCGTCCGAGGGGGTGGAGCCACCGCCCGGCCTCGCCGCTCTCGACGCCCTCACCCAGCGCTACCGCGACTCCGGGCTTGCCGTGACGGTCCGCGTCGACGGCCCGCGCCGGCCGCTCGCTCCTGCCGCCGACCAGGCCGCCTACCGGATCCTCCAGGAGGCGCTGACCAACGCCGCGCTGCACGGGAGAGGCAGCGCCGAGGTCGAGATCGACTTCCGGTCGAGCATGCTCGAGATCGCGGTCACGAACCCGACAGCGCCGGACGCGATCGGTCGCACCGGTGGCGGACACGGAATCATCGGCATGCGCGAGCGGGCCCATCTCCTCGGCGGCAGCGTCGAGGTCGACGCACATGGAGGCCGCTTTCGCATCGGTGCGCGACTGCCCTACGCAGAGGCGAGCGAATGAGCGGAACGCCGGTGCGTGTCCTCGTCGTCGACGACGACGACCTCATGCGCGCCGGCCTGAGGGCCGTGCTCTCGAGCGACGCCACCGTCGACGTCGTCGGCGAGGCATCCGACGGACGAAGCGCCGTCGACGAAGTGCGCCGCCACCGACCAGAGGTCGTCCTGATGGACGTGCGCATGCCCAACCTCGACGGCATCGCCGCCACCCGTGAGCTCCTTGCCACCTCCACCGAGGTGAAGGTCGTGATCCTGACAACCTTCGAGCAGGACGACTACATCTTCGGCGCGCTCAGCGCCGGCGCCGCCGGATTCCTGCTCAAACGGAGCAGCCCCGAAGAGCTGATCGCGGCCATCCACACGGTCGCAGCCGGCGACTCGCTCCTCTCGCCCTCGATCACCCGGCGCGTGATCGACCGCATGGCGCAGCAGCCGCCCGTCGAAGCCGGACTCGACGAGCGTCTCGACGAGCTCACTCCGCGCGAGCGCGAGGTGCTCGAGCAGGTCGCTCGCGGCCTGTCGAACCGCGAGATCGCCGCCGCCCTGTTCATCGAAGCATCGACCGTCAAGACGCACGTCAAGCGGATACTCATGAAGCTCCACCTCCGCGACCGCGTCCAAGCGGTGATCTTCGCCTACGAGAGCGGCCTCACCCAGCCCGGACCGAGAACAGCCACCTGACGTTGCTGGGTTCCGGCTTGGCACTACCGGCGTAGACTCGACAGGTGCCCGCTTGCCCAAGCTGCGGCAAAGAGAACCTGGAAGGGGCGCGTTTCTGCAATGCGTGCGGCAACCCGCTCGAGCAGGAGTCGTCGGGCGGTTCCGGAAGACCGTCACGATCCTCTTCTCCGACGTCGTCGACTCGACGGGGCTGGGCGAGCGGCTCGACCCGGAGACGCTCTCGCGCGTCCTGACGGACTACTTCGAGGGCGTCAGGCCGGTCGTCGAGCGGCACGGCGGGACGCTCGCCAAGTTCGTCGGCGACGCGGTGATGGCCGTGTACGGCCTGACCGAGCTGCACGAGGACGACGCACTGCGCGCCGTCCGAACCGCTATGGAAATGCGAGAGACGCTGGCGCGCCTGAACGAGGGCTTCGAGCAGCGCTACGGCGTCGTCCTGGCGACGCGGACCGGGATCAATTCAGGCACGGTCGCGGTAAAGGGTCTCGTCCCCGATCGTAACTTCGTCGCCGGCGACACGGCGAACACTGCGGCCCGTCTGCAGCAGGCCGCCGAGCCAGGCGAGATCCTGCTCGCGGAGTCGGCGTACAGGCTCGCGCGCGGGTCGGTCGAAGCCGAGCTCGTGGCGTCGCTGGAGCTCAAAGGCAAGCAAACGCCGGTTGCCGCGTACCGGCTGGTCGGAGTCGTGTCGATGGCGGAGCCGGCACCTCGACTGGACGCTCCCCTCGTCGGCCGCCAAGACATCCTCGCCCAGCTCGAGTGGGCCCTCGAGCGAACCGTCACGGAAAAGAGCTGCCGCCTCGTCTCTATTCTCGGCGCACCCGGGATCGGCAAGTCGAGGCTCGCGCACGAGTTCATCGTCCGCCTCGGTGAGCAGGCGACGGTACTCCGAGGACGCTGCCTTCCCTATGGCGAGGGGATCACGTTCTGGCCGCTTGCGGCGATGGTCAAGCAGGCAGCAGGCATCCGCGAGGATGACGGGGCAGACGACGCAGTCGCGAAGCTGGCGGCGTTGGTGGAGCCTGACGAAGACGCGCGCACCGTCGCCGAGACGATCGCCCAGCTCACGGGGCTCCTGGAAACAAGAGGAGCAGTCGAGGAGGGCTTCTGGGCAGTCCGAACGCTGTTCGCGAGACTTGCACAAGCCAGGCCGCTCGTCGCCTTGCTCGACGACGCCCAGTGGGCCGAGCCGACTCTCCTCGCGCTCATCGAGCACGTGGCGCGTCACGCATCCTCCGTCCCGATTCTCCTGCTCTGCGTCGGTCGACCCGATCTCCTCGAGCGCCGTCCGGACTGGGGCCAGAGCCTCGCGCGAAGCACCACGCTGAGGCTCGAGCCGCTGGACGAGGCCGCGTCCGACCGTCTGATCGCGGAGTTGCTCGGCGAGGGCCAGTCCGCCCTGGACGTCCGTGATCGCATAGCCGACGCGGCGGAAGGCAATCCACTGTTCGTCGAGCAGATGATCTCGATGCTCATCGACGACGGACTGCTCGTCAAGGAAGACGGCCGCTGGCTTGCCCTGGGCGACTTCGAGACCATCAGCGTCCCGCCCGGGATCCACGCCCTTCTGGCGGCGCGTCTCGAGCGCCTCGACGCCGACGAGCGCGGGGTGCTCGGCCGGGCTGCAGTGATTGGCCAGATCTTCTACATCGGCGCTCTCGAGGCGCTGGCGTCCCCGGCGCTGGCAGGTCGCATCCCATCGGTGCTCCTCGAGCTCGCCCACAAGGAGCTCGTCCGCCCGGGTCAATCGGACTTCGTAGACGAGGGGGCCTTCGAGTTCCGCCATCTGCTGATCCGCGATGCCGCCTACGATGCGCTCTCCAAAGAGTCTCGGGCGGACCTGCACGCGCGCTTCGCCGATTGGTTCGAGGCGAGAGCCGGGGATCGCTCGGCCGAGTACGCGGAGATCGTCGGCTGGCACCTCGAGCAGGCGCACCGCTATCTCTCCGAGCTCGGGACGCTCGGCGAAGGAGGGAACGAGCTCGCGCGACGCGCCGCCGATCGTCTTGCGGCCGCGGGCTGGACCGCCTCCGCGCGTGGGGATGTTTCCGCAGGTGTCACGCTCCGGTCGCGAGCCCTGGCCCTGATGCCGGCAGACGCCCCTGGCCGACCGCAGGTCTTGGCCGATCTCGGCGACGCCCTCCTCTGGCGAGGCCGCTTCGACGAAGCGGATCGTGCGCTCAGTGAAGCCATTGAGCTCGCGGATCGGGTAGCGGATGAGCGGACGCGGATACGTTCGCGGCTCTCACAGCTGCGGCTTCGATTCCAGGTCGACCCGTCGGCGGACTACGAGGAGTTGGAGGCTGAAGCGCTCGATGCGGCGACGCTCTGCGAATCGAACGGCGACGATTTCGGCGCGGCCCGGGCATGGCGCGTCGTCTACTGGGCTCGTTGGGGGCAGTGCCAGCTCGAGCGCATGCGCCCGGCGGCGGAGCGCGCCTTCGAGTACGACCGCCGCTCGCGGGACCAGCACTATCCCCAGGACGACCTGATCGGGGTGCTCGTCTCGCTCGTCTGGGGACCGACGCCGGCCTCCGAGGCACTCGCGCAGGGAGAGAAGATCCTCGAGGCGGTGCGGGGCCACCGTGGCGCCGAGGCCTACGCAATGTGCTTCCTGGGCCAGCTTCGCGGAATGCTCGGCCAACGAGAGGCGGCACGCGAGATGATCCTTCGAGGCGTCGCCGATCGGCAGGAGCTTGGCGACCTTCCTGGAGCGGCGATGAGCCACGGCGAAGGACTGGGGTACTTCGTCGAGATGGTGCGCGGAGACTGGCGGGCAGGGGAGCAGGAGCTACGGCAAGGGTTCGAAGCGCTCGAGTCGATGGGCGACAAGAACTACCTCGCGATCACCGCCGGATGGCTCGCGCACTGCCTCTACGCACAGGAGCGGTACGACGAGGTGGATGACTTCGCCGCCGTTTGCGAGAGCTCCGCCGCGAAGAGCTGGATCGCCGCACAGGTTCTGTGGCGGGGGGCGCGAGCGATGCTGCTCGCACGCGGCGGCAACGTCGAGTCTGGCGAGGCGCTCGCCAGGGAGGCGGTTGATCTCGCGCTTCGAACCGACCGCGTCGATACGCAGACGGACGCGCTCATGGACCTCGCCGAGGTGCTACGGGTGGGGGGCCGGAAGGGAGAGGCCGTACCGATCGTCGCGGACGCGCTACGGCGCTACGAGCTGAAGGAGGTCCATCCGGCAGCCGCTCGTGCACGGGCGTTACTCGAGGAGCTGGCCTCCTACCGCCGCCGAAACGCTCAGCTAACGAGTCCGCTCCTCCGCAGGCCGCTCCTCGCGATGCACGGGTAACGCACGGACTTCCTCCTGGAATGGGAAAACCCTGCAAATGCAGGGTTTTCCTTTAGCAGGCCTGTAAGCCGGATCGTCCTCAGGGTCGCTCCAGCGGGGGCCGGAAGGCTGCCCAGAGGAGGAGCGATGAAGGAAGACTCGAGCGAAGAACTGGCCGATTTCCTGCGCTTTTGCGCGTCGGAGCGGCGGCTTGCCCCGATGACCTGCTCGGCTTACGAGCGTGACGTTTCGGCGTGCCTGGGTTACCTACGGGGTGAGGGCATCGAGCTCGCGGAGGTGAAGGTCACCCACCTGCGCGCCTTCCTCGCGGAGGAGCAGAAGCGCCGTCCGGCCGTCTCGAGCCAGGCGCGCACGACCGCGGCGCTGAAGTCGTTCTTCCGCTTCCTCGTCGAGGAGGAGCGGCTCGTCCGCGACCCGGCGCTGCCGTTACGGACGCCAAAGAAGCGCGAAGCGCTCCCCGATGTGCTGACGATGGGCGAGCTCGAGCGGCTGCTCGTCCAGCCCGGCCGCGATGAGCTCTGGGAGCGCCACTTCCCTGGCAAGCCCGAGCGCGACCGGCTCCTGCTCGCGCTGATGGCCTACGCAGGCCTGCGTCGCAGCGAGCTCCTCGGGCTCGAGTGGGACGACGTCGACCTCTCCCGGCGGCTGTTACGGGTGCGGAAGGCGAAGGGCGGCAGGCAGCGGACGATCCCGATCCACGCCGCGCTCGCACCGCTCTTCGCCGCCTACTACGCGACCCGCGTCCCCTTGACCGAGCAGGCGGTCTTCGTCGGCGTGCAGGGCAACCGGCTCCACTACACCCAGCTCGGCCAGACGTTCCGCCACTACGTCGACGCGGCCGGCGTCAACGAGCGCAAGCGCGTCACCCCGCACACGCTCCGGCACGTCTTCGCCTCGGAGCTGCTCCGTGCCGGCGCCAACCTGCGTCAGATCCAGGAACTGGCTCGGCCACAAGCACCTCGACTCGACGCAGCGCTACACCCGCGTGAATGCACACGAGCTGCGCGGCGCAATCAAGCGGCTCCGTTGGGTCGGCTGATTTCTCCGCTCCTTGCGGCCTCCCGGCTCGAGTGGTCCGAGCTGGTTTGTAAGAGTGCAGCTATGGCGAAGAGGAAGCCCAAGGCGCGCGTTCCGGCGACGAAGTCCGCGCCGGTCGTCCCTCTGCCCGATCCGCGCTCGATGGAAAGCACACTCGCTGCGATCGGGAGGGGAGCCGCGCGCTACGCCTCTGACGAGGCGCTGTTCCAGGCGCAGGACTTGATGTACGAGGCTTTCGAGGCGCAGGGCGCCCGCCGCGTCGCGCTGGCACGGGAGGCGCTCGAGATCTCGCCCGATTGCGCCGACGCCTACCTGCTGCTCGCCGAGGAGACGGCGTCGAGCGTCGAGGAGGCGCGGGAGCTCCTCGAGCAGGGCGTCGCCGCCGGCGAGCGGGCGCTCGGTCCCGACCCGTTCGAGGAGGACGTCGGCCACTTCTGGGGCATCCTCGAGACGCGTCCGTACATGCGCGCCCGCGCGGCGCTCGCGGAGATGCTCTGGGCGCTCGACCTGCGAGAGGAAGCGGTCGAGCACCAACGAGAGCTCCTGCGGCTGAACCCGAACGACAACCAAGGACTTCGCTACCGCCAAGCCGAGTGGCTGCTCTGGCTCGACCTCTACGAGGAGCTCGACGGTCTCTTCGCGGCGTATGAGGACGACGCGGCGGCCGCCTTCGTCTACACGAAAGCGCTGGCTGCCTTCCGCCGACAAGGAGAGTCGGCGGCAACGAGACGGCTGCTCGAGGAAGCGCGGGAGCTCAACCCGCACGTCCCCGCCTATCTCTCGGGCAGGAAGCGTCTACCGAAGCGGCTCCCGGACTACGTCGGGTTCGGCGACGACAGCGAAGCGGTCGACTACGCCGCCGGCGCGGCCGCGTTGTGG
>WNFV01003275.1_pt1 | contig 32784 bp, 24 predicted proteins | sample 5400101 | NCBI WGS metagenome assembly WNFV01 (sample SAMN13153361, study PRJNA577476) | soil metagenome | isolation source: 115 cm soil or saprolite under grassland replicate 1 | place: USA:California | collected 2016-06-15 | reverse complement strand
GGGGTCGCGATCCGGGGCGAGGCGAGCGCCTGCGCTCCGGCCCCGCATACGGCGCACGCGGCGGCAGCTCCATCACCGCCGCCTGTTTGCTCGGACCCGCCGAGTCTTGCCGAGCGTCCGACGGAGGGCTCGTCCGGCGACGTCTTCGAGGAGGCCGTGGGCTCTCGAGCGCCTGGGCCAGACCCACGAAGAGAAGGATGCCGGCCACCGCCGCGAGGAGCGCCACCAGTCCTTCCTCGAGGGTCACGCCGACACTCCCTTCATGACCACGAACCCTATCACGGTGTCCCGGAGCCCGGCCAGTAGCACTTGACTCCTCTCGCGCCCGGGTATCATGATGCGTTGAGACGTCAACCCAGTGCCCTGGAGGGTCGATGCGCCGCGTCGCCATCATCGGAGTGGGCGTCACCAAGTTCGGGAAGCACGATCGCACGAGCGCCGAGCTCTTCGCCGAGGCCGCCGCCGATGCGATACGCGACGCCGATGTGTCCCCGGCGGCCATCCAGGCCCTGTACTACGGCAATGTCACGGGCGGCGAGGGTGAGAAGCAGCTGCACACGGCGCCGCTCGCCGCCACCCTGCTCGGCCTGCCCATGATCCCCACCACCCGCTTCGAAAATGCCTGCGCGACCAGCCATGCCGCGTTCCGGCACGCCATGATGGAAGTCGCCTCCGGCATCTCGGACGTGGTCCTCGTGGGCGGCGCCGAGCGCGTGCTCAATATCCCGACCGACGCGGCCACGGAGTTCTTCGCCTATTGTTCGGACGCCTCCATGGAGCAGACGGTGGGCCTGACCTTTCCCGGTGTCTTCGCGCTGATCGCACGCGCCCACATGGAGAAGTACGGCACCACGGAGGAGCAGATGGCGCACGTCGCGGTGAAGAACCACCGTCACGGCGTCCTCAATCCCAAGGCCCAGTTCCGGAAGGAGATCACGCTGGAGACCGTGCTCAAGAGCGCCTATGTCGCCGACCCCCTCAAGCTCTTCGACTGCTGCCCCTTCACCGACGGCGGCGCGGCCATCGTCCTCGCCGCCGAGGAGGTGGCACGCAAGCGGCCGCGCGCGGTGTGGGCCCTCGCCAGCCAGGCGGCCACGGACACCATGTTCATGCACGAGAAGCGCGACCTCTCGCGTGTGATGGCCACCGAGCGGGCCGCGGCCGCCGCGTACCGCCAGGCCGGGAAGACGCCGGCCGACGTGGACGTGGTCGAGCTTCACGACTGCTTCACCATCGCCGAGATCGTAGCCACCGAAGGACTGGGTTTCTTCGAGCCCGGCGCGGGAGGCGTGGCCGCGGAGAAAGGATGGACGAGCCTTGGGGGCAAGATTCCCGTCAATCCCTCCGGGGGTCTCAAGGCCAAGGGCCATCCCATCGGGGCGACGGGCGCCGCCCAGATCGCGGAGATCGTCACCCAGCTCCGCGGAGAGGCCGGAGCGCGTCAGGTGGACGGCGCCCGCACGGGCCTCACCCACACGCTCGGCGGCAACACCGCCACCGTGCTCGTGAGCCTCTTCGGCCGTGACTGAAAATGTGCTGACGCTGAAGGACTTCTTCGACGAGGCCCGCGCCGGCCGGCTCACCGGCATCCGCTGCGGCAAGTGCGGAGACCTCTTCATCCCACCCAAGCAGTTCTGCCCCGGGTGTCAGGAGCGGAACTGGACACTCGTGCCGCTCGCGGGCAAGGGGGCGATCACGTCGTTCACCGTCATTCGCGTCGCGCCACGGGGACGCGGAGACGAAGCCCCCTATGCGGTGGCGGTGGTGCGGCTCGACGAAGGCGTCTCCCTGCTCGGCCGCATCGTCGACATTCCGTTCGACGCCCTCCGCTCCGGCCTGCCCGTGCGCTTCCGCCCTCTCGTGAAAGGAGAGGAGACGGCCGTCGGGTTCGGGCCCGCTTGAGCCTCAGCGCTTGAAGTAGCGCACCTCGAACGTCACGCATCCCTTCGGCACCCGGTACGGCCCGTGCAGCATGCCGGGGGGTCGGCACGCATACATGCCCGCGGTGAAGGTCTGATGCTTGCCGAGGTCGATCAGCTCACCTTCGAGGATCCAGACTTCCTCCCAGAAATCGTGAGTGATCGTCTCCGAGGTCTCGACCCCGGCGTCGAACCGGAGGAGCCGCGTCACGTCGCCATCCTCGCTCCTGCTGAGGATCTTCTGACTCACCCCACTTCCGCCCGCGCCGCCGGTGGCCGACCCGGGCACCGGCTCCCAGGCGATGCGATCGGGCTTGAAGAACTCGAGCTCGGGCTTCGGCATGTCGCGGTCTCCCCTCAAAGTGGAAGACCCCCGAGACGCCATCCCGGGGGTCTTCGTTTCTGGAGCGGGCGACGGGGATCGAACCCGTGGTCTTCAGCTTGGGAAGCTGACGCCTTACCACTCGGCTACGCCCGCATTGACCTTTGTATACGGCTGTATACGGCGGCTGTATACGGCAGCGTCGTATCCGCAGAGTCGGAGCGATTCTGCCCCCGCATCCACAGGTCATTCTAGCCCAACTATTCGACGGCAGGGGCCTCGAAATGGTCCTGACACTCCGGGTCCCGCCACATGCGCGCTACTTGAGACCCATGTCGTAGCCCTTGATGGCCTCGTCGCCGCGCGCCTTCCACACCATGCGCTTGGTCGCCCCGTAGAGATCGAGCTGCTGATAGAGTGGCATGGCCGCGGCATCGTCGACCCACAGGCGGTTGATGCGCTGGTACAGCTCGTAGCGCTTCTTCGCGTCCATGGTCGCTTGCGCCTGCTCGATCATGCCCTCGAAGTCGGCGTTGTAGTAGTTGCTGAGAAAGCGCCCGGAGCGGAAGAGGGGCACATAGACGGTCTCGGCATCGTAGGTTCCCGTGCCCCACCCGATGAGCCACACGGGCGGCGTCTTGTGATTGTAGGCGAGGTTCCCGAAGTAGTGCACCCACTCGTGCGTCCGCACGGTGGTGCGGATCCCCGCCTTGCTCAGCTGGCCCGCGATGGCCTCGGCCACTTCCTTGTCGCGCACGTAGCGCCCCTGGGGCGAGTTGAGGGTAATCTCGAGCCCGCCTGGGAATCCCGCCTCGGTCAGGAGCTGCTTGCTCTTGGCCAGATCCTGCTTGATGGGCTTGATGGCGGGATCGAAGCCGAAGTGGCGGTCGGTCAGCATCAGCCCCACGCGCTGGGCCTTGCCGTCGAGCACGTTCTTGATGATGTCGTCCACGTCCACGGCATAGTTCATGGCCCAGCGCACCCGCTTGTCGGCGGTCGGGCCCGGGTAGGGGCCGACCAGCTTGTGCTGGGCGTCGTACTGGTGCGTGTAGTACATGAGCTGGATGGTCCGCACGCTGGGCGCAGTGGTGAGGAACAGCTTCGGATGGTTGGCGATGATGTTGGCCATGTGGGGCGGTATGTTCACGGCCACGTCGATCTCGCCGTTCTGGAGCGCGGCCACCCGTACCGCGTCGTCGGGAATGGGGCGAAAGACGATGGTCTTGACGCGAGGAGCGCCGCGCCAGTACTGCTCATTGGCCTCGAGCTCGATACGGTCGTCCTTCACCCAGCGGACAAACCGATAGGGACCCGACCCCACCGGCGCTCGTGACACCGCGACGGTATCCTTGTCGCGGTAGTACTTGGGCGGCACGATCGAGGGCTGCAGAGTGTCGAGGATGGGCCAGGGCGCCTTAGTGTGGATGCGCACGGTGAGAGCGTCCACGATCTCCACATGGCTGATCGGCGCGAAGGGCGGCGAGCCTTTCATCTTGTTCTTCGGATCCACGAGGCGCTCGATACTGAACTTGACCGCCTCCGCATCCACAGGCTCGCCGTTGTGGAACTTCACGCCGGGCCGGAGCTTGAATTCCCACACCGTGGGCGCGACGAGCTTGGGCATCTCGCGAGCGAGAGCAGGCTGCATCTTGAGCTCCGAGTCGCGCTCCAGCAAGGTATCGAAGATGTTCCGGCAGACGTTCGCCGCCGGTGTCTCCTGGTGGTTCATCGGGTCGAGCGTGGTGGGATCGACGCCCTGAGCGATCACGACCTTGCCCTGAGGGGCGGCCGAGACGGCGCCGGGAAGCACAGCCGCCAGCGCTGCTGCGAGCAGGACGGGAAACCAGGTCATGCGTTCCTCCTCGGAGCCTCCGCCCTCGCCCGGCCCTGCCCATGAACGACGGCCATGACGGCTCCTACTTGAGCGACATATCGTAGGCTTTGATCAGCTCATCGCTGCGGGCCTTCCAGTTGACCCGCTTGCTCGCGCCGTAGAGATCGATCTGCTGGTAGAGCGGCGCGGCCGGCTGATCGTCGAGCCAGAGCTTGTTGATGCGGAAGTACTGGGCCTGCCGCTGCTTCTCGTCCATCATCGTCTGCGCCTGGTCGACCATTCCGTCGAAATCCGGGTTGTGGTAGTTGCTGAGCAGGCTGCCCGTATGGAAGAGGGGCACGTAGATGCCCTCGGCGTCCATCATGGGCTGGCCCCAGCCGATGAGCCAGACGGGCCCCGCTTTGTGCACGTAGACCATGTTGTTCAGGTAGTTCACGAACTCGAAGGTCTTGAGGGTGGTCTTGATGCCCGCCTTCGTCAGCTGCCCGGCCGCCGCCTCCGCCACTTCCTTGTCGCGCACGTAGCGGCCCTGCGGGGAGTTGAGCTGGATCTCGAGACCATTGGGGAAGCCCGCCTCGGCCAGGAGCTTCTTGGCCTTGGCCACATCCTGCTTGACGGGCTTGAGCGAGGGATCGTAGCCGAAGTGCATGCTGGGAAGCATGGTGGCCACGCGCTGGGCCTTCCCGTCGAGCACGCCCTTGATGATCTCGTCCGCGTCGAGGGCGAGGGTGATGGCCTGACGCACGCGCTTGTCCGCGGTGGGACCCTGATACACCCCCACCAGCTTGTTCTGGGTGTCGAACTGCGCGGTGTAGAACATGAGCTGGATGGTCCGGATGCTCGGCGCGGTGGTGAGATAGATCTTCGGGTGATTCGCGATGATGTTGGCCATGTGGGGCGGAATGTTCACGGCCACGTCCACCTCGCCGTTCTGCAGCGCGGCCACGCGCACGGCGTCGTCGGGAATGGGACGGAAGACGACGTTCTTGATCCTCGCCGCTCCCCGCCAGTACTGCGGCCACGCCTCCAGCACGATCTCTTCGTCCTTGCTCCAGCGCACGAGGCGGTAGGGCCCGGTGCCGATGGGATTCTTCGAGATGAAGGGCGAGTCCTTGCCCGCGTAGGCCTTGGCAGGGTACATCGAGGCCTGGCGCTGGGTCAGGGCCACCACGAAGATCGGCCACGGCTTGCTCGTGTGCACCTTCACGGTATAGGGGTCCACGATCTCCACGCGATCGATGGGCTTGAAGTTGGAGCTGCCGCGCATCGACGGATCCTTCACGCGCTCCAGGCTGTACTTGACGGAGTCCGCGTTGAAGTCCTCGCCGTTGTGAAACTTGACCCCCTTGCGGAGCTTGATCTCCCACACCGTGGGGGCGAGGAGCTTCGGTAGCTCGGCGGCCAGGGCGGGGACCAGCTTGAGGCTCTGGTCACGCTCGACCAGGGTGTCGTAGATGTGGGTCGCCACCACCGAGGCCGGCGTCTCCTGCTGGTTCATGGCGTCCAGCGAAGAGGGATCCACGCCCTGGGCGATCACCACCTTGCCTTCGGGAGCGGCCGAGCCCGATACGGGCGACGCGAGGGCGACGAGCGCGACGACGAGCGCCGCGCAGAGACGTGTCCACACCATGTGTTCCTCCTTGGATAGCAGGCCGGTTCGATGCGAGGAGCAGCGCTTACTTTATGGTCCGGCTTCGGGAGTGTCAAGGTTTCCGGACTGCACCCGACGCAGGTAGGCGATGGCCGCCTCCCGCGTGGCGACGGCCCCCAGGGCCTGGGCCTCGCGAAGGAGACCCAAGAGCCTGCCGAGCTCGGGCCCCGGCCCCAGCCCGAGCGCTTCCATCGCTTCGCGGCCGTCGAGGAGCGGCGGCGCGGCGATCGCTCGGGCCTCCTCGGTGTGACCGGCCATCAGCTCGCGCACGATGCGTCCGCCGGATCCCTGCCATACGCTCACCGGCGAATCGCCGCCCAGCGCCCCCGCGTCGGCCAAAGAGAGGAGCAGGAGATCGAGCGCCTCGTCGCCGAGGTCGCGGAAGAAGCGATAGCGGGCCCGGCGCGTCACCGCGCCGGCCATGGCCAGGTGCATGGGGCGGAGATGCTGGCGCACCAGGCGCTCCAGCACGGCAGCGAGCCGGCCCGAGAGCCTCCATCTGGCCGCGATCTCACCGACCCGCTCGGCGCCGCGGACGTCGTGACCAAGAAATCGCGTTCGACCATCCTCCACGGTGCGGGTCTCGGGCTTGGCGATGTCGTGGAGGAGCGCGGACAGCTTGAGGGCCTCCCGACGAGTGACGCCTGGGCCGAGAGGCTGGTCGAGGTGTGTCGCGAAAACGTCGCCCCATGGCTCGAGCTCTCGAACACGGAGGCCGAGGACATCTGCGCCTTCCACGGAGCGCAGGCTGTGCTCCCAGACATCGAAGCGATGCGGGTCGGACTGAGCCGTCTCCTTCATCGGATGCAGCTCGGGCAGCATGATGGCCAAGGCGCCCCAGTCATCGAGAAGACGGAGCCCCTCGGCGGAGGCGGGCTCGCCGAAAATGCCCAGCAGCTCGTCTCGCGCGCGCTCCGCGGAGACTCTCGCGAGGCCGGGCGCCGCGCGCTTGGCCGCTCCCTTGATCCCGCCGCCGAGCGCCCATCCCGGCCCGATGGCCAGACGCGCGGCGCGAAGCACGCGGACAGGATCGTCTTCCAGTGAGTCTGGCGAGCAGAGCCTGACCAGTCGCGCGCGCAAATCGTCGAGACCCCCGGTGGGGTCTTCGACGGCCGCCGCCCCTGAGCGGAAGAGCTCAGCGGCCGGCACCGCGAGGGCATTGACGGTGAAGTCGCGCCCGCGCAAGTCCCCCGCCAGGTCCGCCGCCCGGAAGTCCGCAAGATCGACCTGGGGTCCTCGCCACGCATAGCCGCTCGCGCCTACCATGCGGGCGGCGCCCCGCGCCTCGTCGAGGACGAAAAAGGCGGCGCCGAGGCGGCCCGCCAGCTCGCGCGCCAAGGCTATGGCTCCCGACGGGACGGTCAGGTCGAGATCGCGGACCATCGAGCCGCTCAGCGCATCGCGCACCGCGCCGCCCACGATCCACGCCGGCCGCCCGGATCCCTGCGCCTCGCCGAGGGCCCGGAGCAGCTCGCGCGCGCCCGCGCCGAGCGCCTCGAGGGTGACCCGCGCGGAGGCGGTCATGCGAGCCCCAGGAGAAGAGCCGCGTTGTCGTGAAAGATCTTGGGGTAGACGGGCCACGGCAGGTCGCGAAGCCACAGCGCCTCCCGCTCCTCCTCGTAGGGATAGGGAAGGATCGGGAAATCGCTGCCGAAGACGATTCGGTCCTGCCGGCGCACGAGATCGTCGTTGGTGACGGAGATGCGGTTGAGCCGCGTGTCGATCTTCCGGTGCTCGTGGTGGATGGGAGCGAAGGCCATGGTCGTGTCCAGATAGAGATTCGGGCAGCGCTCCATCAGCCCCATGAATTGCCGCGTCTCGAAGGAGCCCATGTGGGCGACCACGACCTTGAGGGTGGGGAACATCCCCATCACCCGCTCGAAGCGGGGAAAGCCGTCGTACTCGTTGGGCCAGGGCGCCGAGCCGACGTGAATGAGCAGGAAGCGATCGAGGGCGAGCAGCCGCTCATAGATCGGGAGCATGCGGGGATCGTCGGGGAAAAAACGCTGCACGTTGATGTGGAATTTGAAACCGGGGAAGTCGTAGCGGAGAAGAGCCTGCTCCGCCACGTCCATCATGTCCGGGTCGTCGGGATGCAGGGTGCCCAGGGGAATGCCCGCCGGTACGCGCGGCCGCACCCCGTGCAGCCAGGTGTTGATGTCCCGGGCCATGCCCGCCTTGTGCGCATACGAGAAATAGACGAATCGCTCCACCCCGCGCTCGGCGAGAAAGGCCGCCACCGCCTCGGGCTCGGAGGGGTACTCGAGCTTCCAGGTCGAGCGCTCCGCAAACCACCGGCGGATGGCGCGCCCCAGCCGATCGGGATGGAGATGCGTGTGGATGTCGATGTAGCGGAAGTCGGGCGGCGCCTCCATCAGACGCTCACCACCCAGGCGCCCGGCCAGCCCGGCACCTCGACGTCCGCGCGGACTCGGCCCGCTCTCGCGAGCCGGGCCACGGCCTGCGCCGTCTCCTTCGCCCCCAGGCCAAACACCCGCGCCATGCGGGTGGGCGTGGAATAGACGGCCCCGTTCAGATAGCGGGTGAGGAGCCGGTCGAGCGCGGCCGGCCGCGTGAGCCTCCGGCCTTCCGCGACCTGGTCGGGCAGCCAGCGTTCGAGGAGGTCCCAGCGATAGGAGAAGCTCGGCTCGTAGCGCTCCTCGGTCTTGACGATCCACAGCCCTTGCTGCAGCTCGGCCATGGCTCGCTCGAACTCGCGGGTCTTCGACGGCTCGAGCATGAAGGTGTCGGCGCGGAGTCCGCGCGTGTACTGCGGGGTCTCGCGGAAAAAGCTGTCCATGAGCCGCTTGGCCGTCGCCGACATCCGCCCCGCCCGGTACTCCGCGACGAAGTCCCGCGCGCGCTGGCCGCCGCGCACGAGCGCGTAAAAGGCCGGGAAGAGATCGAGGGCGACGAGGACGGGGCGGCCCTTCAAGAGCTTCCCGTAATAGCAGCGGCGGCGGGCGGGCAGCGAGTCCTTCAGCTCCCAGGTCCGCCCGATGCCGTCATCGTGGTGTGAGTGCCGGGGCCAGCGCGGCCGCTCGCGCCCCACCACCCCCTCCCAGAGGCAGGCCACGCCCTCGGGAAAGCGGTAGAAGGTCGAGCACACGCCCACTGCATCCACGAAGGCGACCGCCGCGCGCTCGGAGCGGATGCGCCGAGTTGGCAGATGACGGAAGCTCCGCGCCCGTTTCGCTTCGAGCGCCCACGCCTCCATCGGGGCTACACGAACTCCAGGCCGCGCTCCGTCACGCGAAACTCGGCGATCTCGTCGCTCTTGGCGCTCCCCCGGTGCTTCACCACGTAGAGGAAGCGGCCGATCCGGTTCCCCACGCGCTCGCTGCCCATGACCACGACGGTATTGGCGACGGCACCGATATCCCCCGAGGCGACCTTGCGCGCGATCAGGTGCTCGAGCTGGGTCTCCTCCGTGGTCACGAGGAGCATGGTGGTCACCGCCGCGTGGTCGTAGCGGTGGCTATCGATGAAGTCCCGGTGCTTCCACACGGGGAGGCAGATCTCCATCCCCAGCGTCTCGCTGTCCCGGTGGATGGTCTTCCGGTACAATTCGTCGAAGAGGAAGGGCTGGATGTAGTCGCCCGGCACGTCCATCGGCTCGACGCCATCCACCACGACGCGACGGCACCCTGCCCCCAAGTGGAAATAGATGAACGGCCGCACCGTGTAGAGCGCGTGGTTGTATTCCGCCTTCCAGTTCCAATCGAGCTCGAGGCTACCGTCCGGCGTCGGCACCTGATAGTCCCGGAGCTTGCCCACCCACGGAAGAGCATCGCAATAGCGGGCGTTCATCTGATCGGTGGGAGGAAAGGGCTCGCTCATCGGCGTGACCGTGTGGGTCCAGCGCTCGAGCTGCCACTCGTAGAGCCGCTCCGCGTAGGCGGAATGCTGCTGCGAGTCGCCGCGCGAGTTCATGTCGAAGAATATCCCCGGCCTTCCCTCGGTCGCCTCGCCGGCATGCGCGAAGTGCAGCCCCAAGTGCGTCTTGCCTATCCCCGTCGCTCCGTAGACCACGCAGAGCGTGCCGGGCAGCAGTCCACCGCCCAGCATCTCGTCCAGCTTGTCTATCCCCGTCGAGGTTCGTGCGGCCATAGGGTCGGTAGTCTATCGGCGCGCCGCGCGAGGGGTCAAGCCGGGCTCAGGAAGCAAAGAAGACGACCAGCACCCCCCAGCCGATGAAGCCGCACACCATGAAGGCGCCGCCGAGCCAATCGGCCAGCACTGTTCTGGCCGCCATCTGTTGAGTCGTTCGCGCAAAAAAAACTCGCGACGACGCCCGGCGCGTCACCGCACTCCCGACATAGACTCGACGACGCCGGTGCCGCGGCGCCCGACGCGGCCGCGATTGCCTCGATGTCCTCTCTGCTGTACGCATGACCTCTCTCCTTACATCTCCCGTATGAGTCCGATGACCTTGCCCAGGATGCGGAAGTCCGCCCGTTGCGGATCCACCACGATGGGCTTCATGGTGGGATGTTCCGGCTTGAGGAGGATGGTGCCTGACTCGACGGCGAAGCGCTTGACCGTCGCTTCGTCGTCCACGAGGGCGGCCACGATGTCCCCCGCGACCGCGGAGGCCTGCTTGCGCACGAGCACCAGATCTCCGTCGGCGATGTGCGCCTCGATCATGCTGTCGCCCGAAACGCGAAGAGCGAAGACGTCGCCCCCCTTGGCGGCCAGCCACTCGGGGCGTACGGGGATCACGTCCTCCCGCTGCTCGACCGCGAAGATGGGAGACCCGGCGGCGATCTTGCCGAGGATGGGAATGTCCTTGTCGCGGCGGGGACGCTCCGAGCCGCGGTCCGCGAGCGTGAGCGTGCGGGACGCGCGCTTGTCCGTGACCCGCCGATGGAGCATGCCCTTGCGCTCGAGGGCGCGGAGATGATCGAAGGCTGCGCGTGGGGTGAACTGGAAGCGCTCGGCGATTTCTCTCACGGTCGGCGGAGCGCCGTGCTTCTCGGCGAAGCTACGCATGAAGCCAAGCACCTCGCGCTGCCTCTGCGTCATGTCTTTCAATGGCTGTTCCCTCGATGGGTACTGGAGTGGTCCACGAAGAGCCCGGTCTTGTACTCAACACCATACTAGTCAACACCCGTTGAGTTTGCCAAGCAAAAAAAATCAGGCCGGCTCCCAGGGCTCACAGGCCGGACAGGCCTGCAGCGAGGCCTCCCTCGCCTCGGACACTCGCTTGAAATAGACTCGTTCCGGCTCGCTGATACGTCTCACCCAGCCGCAGTCCCGCGTGTGGAAGAGTCGGCCCCCCCGCTGGGCCACGAAGGCTTCGCCCGGCGGGGCTTCCGTGACCGCGGCCTCCACGGGAGCAAGGGGGTCGAGGACCGAGTCGGGCAGGGCGTGGCCGGCGGCCGTTCCTATGGAAGGCTCGAGAGGGACCGAGTCCGGAGTCGGCGCAGGCGGCTGGTCGATCTCGTCGATCTGCAGGTTGGTCCTGATCGTCGATTCGAACTCGGCGCTCGCCTTCTTGAACTCGCGCATGGCGCGGCCGAGGGAACGACCGAGCTGCGGCAGGTTCTTGGGGCCGAAGACGAGAAGGGCAATGACGAAGATGAGGATCAGTTCCTGGAGACCGATGTCGAACATGACGGACCCAGATCATACCACCCCTCCACCCTCGTGCCCCCGGAGTTGCGTCAGGACGATGACACCACCGCGAGGATGATCGTAAGAACGAGCGACACTGAGTCCGCTCTGCGCTCGCCCGCGTCCATCCGCTGACGCTTTCACGTCGAGAAAACTGAGTTCGTTCTTGCGCGCGAGACGACGCGCACCTATCATCCGTGTTCATGGTCCGCTGGATTTCGCTCTTCACTGCGCTCCTGGGAATGCTCGCGCCGCTCTCCGCGCAGGCGCAGACTCCGGGCGCCGTCGGCATCGTGACCACGCTGCAGGGCCAGGCCACCGTCACGCATGTCGCGAGCACCGCGGCCACCCCACTCAAATTCAAGGACAGCATCTTCGAGCGCGATCGCATCAACACCGCCGAGAATTCCATCGTGAAGGTGCTGATGGGCGGCCGGGCCGTGGTCACGGTGCGCGAGCTGTCCGTGCTCACGATCACCGAGGATGTCGGCCACGCCACCATCCATCTGGAATCCGGCAAGATCGCGGTGTCCGTGGCCAAGGAGCGGATGAAGCCCGGGGAGAAGCTCGAGGTCCACACCCCGAACGCGGTGGCGGCGGTACGGGGCACGGTCTTCGTGGTCGAGGTGTCGCGTCAGGGGGCCCAGGCGGGAGGCGGCAATCTCGGAGCGGCCACGCAGGTCACCTCCGTGACGGGCGCCGTGGAAGTGACCCCCTCCAACAATCCGGCCAATGCGGCGCTCCTCACCGCGTTCACGTCGGTCGCCCTCCTCGGTCCCAATCTGGGCCAGATCCGCACGTTGAGCCAGCCGGAGATGAACCAGCTCCTTTCCGGCTTCGTGGCCTCTTCGAAGTTCGGGTTCAATCAGGCGACGTGGCAGGCCATGAGTCTCAAGGAGCAGAACAAGCTCGTGGCGCTCGCGGCCTCGCTCTTGCCGGACGACCCGAGCGCGGACACCAAGAGCCCGATCAATCTGCCGAGCATCGTTCCTCAGACGGGCACCCCCGAGCCGAAGCCGAATACCCCGGTCGCGAAGATCATCAACGGCGGGTTCGAGACGGGTCTGTTCCCGCCCGGATGGAACCTTTCCGGGACGGGCGCCGTGCTCCAGGCCCTGGGCGGCTTCACGCCACCAACCGGTGAGTTCATGGGCTTCCTCTCCACCGGCCCGGGATCGGTCCCCGATCCCACCGGGCGCTTCCGTCAGTTCAGCACGCTGTCGCAGCCCTTCCAGGTCACGGGGGGCACGCTCTACACGATCAAGGCGACCTATAACTTCGTCAGCAACGAGTACCCGTACTGGGTCGGTCTCTACGGTGGTAACAGCCCCTTCAACGACGCCTTCGACATCAAGGTCAAGGGACCGGGCGGCCAGACCACCCAGGTGGCGATCGAGAGCGCGAACACGGCCTTCACCTCGAGCCAGGTCTCCCAGCAGGGGGTGAACGCCGCCGGTTTCACCGCGGGTGGCGGGTGCCAGACCTGTGGGTGGGGGTATACGGGCTTCAAGCAGGTGGCTTTCTCCTGGCTGGCGCCGGAGTCGGGCATCGCCTCGCTCCTCTTCGAGATCGGCGACGTCGGCGACAGCAACTTCTCGTCGGGAGTCCTCATCGATGGTGTGTCGATACCGGAAGACCCGCCGCTCTATCTCGTTCAGGGTGGAAAGACGCTGACGCGCACGAGCCCCGGTCCCCTCGTCGAGTACACGGGTGGCGCCGCCGCGTTCGACTCCGTCATGGTCGTGGCCTCCGGCTCGAGCGTGAGCCTCGCGGGTCCCCTTCTCCGCGCCACCGACGCCCGCCTCACCGTGCCTGTGAGCCTTCTCTCCGTGCTACCCGGTGGCCGCTTCACCTCCTCCACCGATGAGCCGCTCGTCACGATGGCGGGGGGCACGCATGCTCTCGGGACCGATGTCGCCATGTTCGATCTGGCCGGACGCGCCACGGCCATGGACGTCGACAGCGGACGCCTCCTCGCCACGGATGCCCCACTCACCGCGGGGGACTCGCTCTTCGAGGCCGACGCCGCCACCGTGACCACCCAGCAGGCGCTCCGCGTGGACACCGCGCTGCTGGAGGCGACGGCGCCACTCCTGCATCTCAAGAACGGCAGCGTGCTGACGAGCGCGGCGGACGCGATCACCCTCAGCGGGACGAGCCGCCTCCGGGCCGGGTTCACGCTGGTGGCCGTCGACGCGAGCCGCCTCGCCGTGGCCATGGGCGCGCTGGTCAACGTCGCAGGCGGCAGCGTGCTCAGCGTTGCGGGAGACTTGTTGAGCCTGCGCAATGGCAGCACCGTGTCACTGTTCAATGGGCCGCTCCTCTCCGTCAGCGGCGGATCGCTGGTAAGCATCAGGGGAGGGCTGGTGGCTTTCGGCGGGTCCGGCGGGAATCTCCTGTCCGTGTCCAACAGCCTCTGCGGCGGCGCCTGCCCCCTGATCGGCGGCATCCCCGTGGCGCTCATGAACGGCGCCACCGCCGGCAACGTCTCGATCGGCGCGGGGGCGATCCAGAATCCCGGGCTCGGCAGCATCAAGCTGGCCTCGCCCAGCACCGCGCTCCTCTCGGTGAGCGGGGCCGGCAGCAAGGTCACCATCGGCCCCAAGTAGCCGGGGCGCCCCCGCGCCTGGTACTGGTAGCTGCCCGCGTCTAGTGCCGGACCAACTTGACGTCGCCAGATCTACCCAGCCCTCGTCTCGCGGGCGGGCCGCTCAACTCGAACGGCCACGTTCTCGGTCGGCCGCAGCCCTCACCGTACGACTCACTCAGCCCTCGCCTCGTGGCAGGGCCCCTCGGCTCGAATGGCCACGTACGCTTCGGGCTGCGGCCTCCCTCGGGCCTCGTCTGGCTCGCAATTTGGCCCGGCACTCTGCGGGGTCACGCGAGGTGTCGGGAATACTCGTTGGAGGCGCACTAGCCCGGATTATTCACGAGCACCGCTCGTGCAGTCGGGCGGGTGGCGTCGGGGGCGGCGGCTGCGCGGCCGGCGTAGTGGGCCCCTTCGAGTGCGCGCAGCCCGCAGGGCTGCGATTCACGACGAGTAGGGTGACGCAGCCGGTTGCGCAGCCGCCGCCCCCGATGACAGGCCCCGCCCGCCTCGCGCCGAACGCTCGTGAATAATCCGGGCTAGTACTGGTAGCTGATAGAAATCGAGACGACGTTGCGGTTGTACTTGTAGATGGCGATGTCGGAGCTCGTCACGCCCACCTGATACTCCGTGCGCAGCGTCAAAGGCGCCCGCGTGCCGCCGCCCTCACGCCGGAGCAGAAAGGGCAGCGGCTGCTCCACCGCGAAGATGTGGACCTGCTCGACGTCCGAGCGCTTGACGGTGCCGGGATTGATGACGGGGAACAGCGTATTGGCGTGGAGATAGTTCGCGAAGTGCACGTCCATGCTGTAGCTCGTGCGGGTCGACCACCACGGCAGCGTGTACTGGAATCCCGCGAGCACGCGGTCCCCACGATAGTCCCAGTTCCGCCCTTGCGCCACGTCGGTATCCCACTGGTAGCCGACGCGGACCCAGTGACGATCGCCCGACCAGTAGAGGGTGTGGCTGAAGCCGACCATGTAGTTGTTGGCGTCGCGGTTGTCGGAGGCCGGCAGCGGAATGGCCGTGAAGTTGGTGAAGTTCTTCCCCTGAAAACGGAAGATGGGCGTGGTGACCTGGGTCGGGCGCCAGAAGCTGTCGCCGGCGGAGTTCCACTGGAGCGTGCCGAACACCGTGCCCGTATTGCGCCGGAGGAACTGCTCGCCGCCGAGCGTCTGATTGTCGAAGACGTACTGCCCTCCCACGAGGAACCGCGCGCCCGCGAGCCGGCCGCTCTCGATGGCGCCGCGATAGGTGGCGCCGAGGGTTCCCACCTGGTCCTGCACGTCGAAATCGTGGAAGTTGTTGACGTAGGTCTGGAAGAACTGGTAGCCGATGGTCGACTCCCAGTTGCCGTAGCGCAACCAGTCGTACGATAGGGTCACCGAGGCGAACTCCCCGGGCGAGGTCGTGTCGTCGAAGCGGATGGCGTTGGCCAGGGGGTCGTTGCTGGGCTGGGGGAGGACCTTGACGTTGCTGTCGTAGGTGAAGCCCAGCCGCACTTCGGCGTGGAAGCGATTGCCCGCGCCCCCGCCCGCCGCGAAGCTGTCGCGCAGTCGCTCGGCCGCGCCGGTGAGCGCGGTGGGCGTATCGCCCCGCGTTGCCGCGTCGAGCTCGGTAGCCGCCCGCTCCGGCAGCCCCATGACGGCGAGGGCCAGCCCCGAGTAGAAGTGCGTCAGCTGCTTGATGGCCGGGTCGGGGGAGGTCTCGGCCTTGAAGGCGTCGAGAGCGCCCGCGTAGTTCTTGTTGCGGTAGCGCATGAAGCCCACGTAGTAGCCGAGCCCGTCCGTCTGCGGGCGCTCCTTGAAGCACTGGGTCAGGATCGGCTCGGCCAGGTCATAGCGCTCCTGGGCGAAGTAGGTGACGCCCAGGAGAAATCGTACGGAGAAATCGTCCGGGGCCAGCTGCCGAGCCTGCTCGAGCACCTGGGTGGCCAGATCGAGGCGCTGCTGCGCGACATAGACGAGACCCGTGTAGTAGAGCGCTTCGACATTCTTGGGGTCCTGGGCCAGCGCCTCGCGCAGGTGGGTCAGGGCCTCGTCGTAGTGCTTGTCCTCGTAGGCGAGGATGGCTTGCGCTACGAAGACGTCCGCTTCCGACTGCTGGGCGGAAACCGGAAGCGCCGCCAGCAGGGTGAAGAGGACGAGCAGGACAGCAATGCTCTTTCGCGCGGCTGGCCGTCGCATGGAGATCCTGTGAGTCTAGCAGGAGATCGGGAAACCCAGACAGCTAGAACGTGCCTCCCTTCGCTCCCCTCCCCCTTGGTTAGGAGGGCCCACCGCGGCCGCGCCGGGAGGTCAGGATCGCCTGCTCGACGCCCGAGGCAAACCGCTCGAGGCGGCCGTCGAACCCGCCGAGATCAAAGCCCCCGGGCCCTGTCAACCAGGTGGGCTCGGTCACGGCCAGGCCGTCGAAGCCGTGGATCCAGCGCTCGCTGACGCCGAGGGCGATCGCCCACGCCAGCCATCTGTGCATGGTGTCGGGGGGAAGGCGGCGTAGCTCGTCCTTGCTCGCCCGCTCGAGAAACTCGCGGAAGGCTCTGACGCGAGCCGTCGCTTCCACTCCACGCAGGGTCTTCCGTGGCATCTGCGGCGAGAAAGCCGCCACGACGAGCCCGGCCAGACCAAGCCCCACGCCGAGGACAAGAGGCGACCTCACGAAGTGCCCGGCGCCACCCGCGAGGATGAAACCGGAAATCCCGACGAGGCCGAGACCCGAGAAAAGCCAGAGCGACCACACCCGCTCCGGCGACGAGGACAAGAGGCCGTCCCCGACCATGCCGCGGTATATCTCGTCGCGGATCGGCGGGAAGACACGGTCGTAGTCGCGCCTGATCTCGGAGAGCCGACACTCGCCGAGACTCCCTTCGCCGCCGAAGAGACGGCTCAGCAGCGAGCGCTCGAGCGGTCTGAGCTGGGCATCGTCCGCGAGCGGCCTGAGGCGGCGGAGGACACAGTCCGTCTCGCCGAAGGCGGATTCGATTTCCTCGATGCGGATCGAGCCACGCACCGCCAGATCGACGAGGGTCGCCACGACGTCACGGGGCGCGGCCTTCTCCGATACGAGGATGCCCCCGGTGGCGGGCATCATGCCGCCGGGTGGCTGATACTCGGGCTCGATGGTCGGTGACCCGTCCCGGTCGTGGCCGTAGAGACGCCCGACGAGCAGGAGGCCAACCAGGGCGAGGAGGGGCAGGCCGAGCGGCCAGTCGTCACCGAGGAGCCACCACGCCCGCCGGACCACCCCCGGTCCGCGGATCGCGCCGGGAGGCCAGCCGACGGCGATGATCAGTCCTTCCCGCGGCGGCAAGGGACGTATGGTCCTGAAGGTCAGGAAGCTGTCGGCGCGCTCCTCCGTGTAGTCCGAGCCCGAGGGGCCGGGCGATCCCGTGTAGGCGGTCGCGTCGATCCGATCCAGCGAGATGTCCGGGGGCGAGGAGACAATCGCTTCCACCTGACGTATCGGCACGTCCCATTCGCTTCCCGTGACGTTCCAGTAGAGCTCCTCGCGGCCGTTCACGTCGATGAGGGCACGCCGCACGCGATACGTGATGATGACCGTCTTCGTCGCATTCTGTGCGCCGGGAACCGCGGCCCTGATCCGGATGGCGCGATCGAGGTGTGACACCTCTGTCTCGAGGGGGGCCACGCTCTCGTCGAAGACGTGAATCTCGTCCACTCGGAGCGCAACATCCACGCCGCGCCGCTCGTAACGCACGGGAATGGTGCGGAAGAAGACCTCGTGGCTTCCCCGGAAGTCGACGGTAATCGCCTCCCGCACGCGCAGGGTGGCATCAGCGTTGACCTCGAGGGTGACGGCGAAGCGCTCTATCGTCAACGAAGGGGGCTGGGCATCCGCCCGCGGCACGAGCGTGGCGAGGAGGACCAGAGCGAGAAGAGCGTGCGTGATACGCCTAACTCCGGGCGGAGACCTTCGGCACCTGCCGTTCGTCTCGACCGTCCAACTCGAAGGACACGTGAGGGCAAAGCTGGAAGACGCCGACCGCGCCCTCGTGCCCCGCGTATCCCTTGACCGATTCGACGAGGTCGGGCACGAGGCCGATACGCCGTCTGAGCTGCCCGTCAAGCTCCGACCACGAGGACGGGGAGCGCCGGGTGAGCGAGGCGAGGCGATCGTCGCTGCCCATGACGAACACGACGATCGCCCCCACCGCGGCCAGGAAGATCAGGAACGGAATGCCCACGGGCATCCTCCTCGAGCCATGATAGGGGCGCTCCGTCGCGAAAGACAAGGAAAAGCCCTTCCCTATCGAAGCATCCCACGTCCCATGGACAGGACCGCTCCGTTGATGGCGATCGCGCTCACCGATGCGAGCGCGTACGTGATGGTGATGCCGAGCCGGCCCAGCCCGATGCCCACCACGAGGAAGAACGCCGCGAAGGCGAAGGAGCCCATGATGCCGCCGCGCAGCACGCGAATGCTGGCATCGCCTCCCTCCGACCGTTGGGCGAAGATGGCGAGGAGGAACAAGAAGACTGGAATCGGAGAGAAGAGCCCACTGAGCGTCGGACCCAGATAGGTGGCGGCAGTGGTCAGGGTCACGACCACTCCGGTGGCCACGACCATGCGTGCCGGCACGTCCCACGCCGGCGCGGCGACGCCGGTACCGCCGCGCGCGCCCAGTGGCAAGGCGAGAGCGGCCAGCACGAGCGTCGCGCAGACCAGGATGAAGGCGCCGAGAAGCGAGGGTGTGAGGCGGCTCAGCGCGGCGAGACAGGCCACGAAGGCGCCGAGGCCCGCCACCGTGCTCCCCATCCATCCCGCGTGTCGCGCCACGCGGCCGTAGACGAGACAGGACATTCCCATGGCGGCCAGTCCGAGAAGCGTACCCACGGCGGCGCCTGTGGCGAAGGAAGGCCCCTGCTCGAGCGCGAGGAATACCGAGACGGGGGCCGAGGTGAGGGGAAAGCCGGCCAGCCATCCTCCCACGCCGTGTCCCCAGCGGCGGGCCACGAGGGTGGCCACGGCGATCAGGAGCGGCGTGACGACGAGCTTGAGCACGATCACACCGGCCGGCATCCCGCCGCCGCCACTCACCCGGCGGACGCTAGCACGCGGCGAAGCCGGCCGTCAATTTGCCAGACGCGCTGTGTTGCCAGACGCGCTGTGTTGCCAGACGCGCTGGGGCGACACGGGCGGGCCCGCCGGGTTATCGTATCCGCCATGACCAACTGGGCCACGTTCGACCAGAGGCTGATCGCGAAGCGGCCGAGCATCGTGACGGGCTTCCTCGAGCTGCTGCGGCGGAACACCGTGAGTCAGAATCCCGACGGGGTGCGGGCCGGCGGAGAGTGGCTGGCCGCTCTCATGAAGAGCCGCGGGCTCGACGCGCGCGTGCTCGAGACGGGCGGCGGCCCCGCCGTGTTCGGCGAGCGCCGGGTGCCCGGGGCCGCCCGTACCGTCCTCATCTATTGCCACTACGACACCAAACCCGCGCCGGCCGCGGCGTGGTTCCAGCCCTCGCCGTTCGAGCCCGTCTTCCGCACTCTGGGTGACGCGGACGACGCCACTGCCGTCTCCTTCGAGCGCCTGGCCGAAGAGGACCTTCTCGACTGGCGCGTCTATGCGCGCGGCGCCTCCGACGACAAGGGACCCATCTGGTCTCACCTGGAGGCCCTCGCCCTCATGGACGAGCTGGGTCTGCCCCCAGCCGTCAACGTCAAGTTCATCTTCGACGGAGAGGAAGAGATCGGCAGCCCCTGCTTCGGCCCGTTCACCGAGGCAAACCGGGACCTGCTCGCGGCCGAAGTCGTGCTCGTCACCGACGGACCCAAGCACGCCAGCGGGCGCCCCACCGTCGCCTTCGGGGCGCGCGGCGTCTTGAAGTTCGAGCTCACCATCGAAGGCGCCCGCCGCGACCTCCACTCGGGAAACTTCGCCGCCCCCAATCCCAACTGGCGGCTGGCCGGGCTGCTCTCGAGCATGGCCGCCCCCGACGGCACGCCGCTCATCGAAGGGTTCGAGGACGGCGTGGTCCCGCCCACCCAGGCGGAGCGGGAGCTCATGGCCCGCTTTCCCCTCGACCTGCCCGCTCTCGAGCGCGACCTGGGCGTGACGCTGCCCAAGAACTACCTCGAGAAAATCATGTTCCATTCGACGCTCACCATCCGCGGCCTGCAGAGCGGCTTCGTGGGCGCCGAGGCGAACACCATCATTCCCCACCGCTCCATCGTGGCCATCGACATCCGCATGGTCAAGAACCAGAAGCTCGAGAGCGTCTATCAGCGCGTGCTCGATCACATCCGGGCCCAGGGATTCGAGGTGGTCGAGGGGACGGAGGCTCCCCTGCCCGATCACCTGCGCGAGCGGGCGGTGCGCGTGGCGGACAAGGGCGGCTATGATCCGGCCAAGACGGCCGCGGATCTGCCCGTCTGCGCGGAGATCGTGGCCGCCATCGAGCGCGCGCACGGCGGGCAGCAGGCGGTGGTCATGCCGACCATGGGAGGCAGCGTCCCCATCTGGGCCTTCACGGACCTCTTGAAGCTGCCGACCATCCTCGTGCCCTATGCCAATGCCAACAATCGGCAGCACAGCCCTAACGAGCACCTGCGGCTGGATCATCTGTTCCAGGGGGTGCGGACCACCGCCCAGCTGCTACGCGACCTGGGAGCGGGCGGAGCTCAGTGAGGCAGCCACCAGTGGTGCCCGTCGCGCTGAATGAGCGCGTCGGCGGCGTGAGGGCCCCAGGAGCCCGCGGAATAGTTGGGAAAGTCGCGGGCGGGTAGGGACGCCCACACATCCACGAGGGGCCTCCTCGACCATGTCGGCCCGGTGGAAGAGCGTGGAGTCGCCCACCATGCTGTCGTAGAGCAGCCGCTCGTAACCCGTGGCCGCGCTCGTCTCGCCGAACTGCTTGTAGCTGAAATCGAGCTTGACCGTGTTGAGCTCCATGGCCGGCCCCGGGTGCTTGGCCTTGATGCGAATCTCGATGCCCTCGTCGGGCTGGATGTGGAGTACGAGCCGATTGGGATCGACCTGCTCTTCGCTTTCGTCGAACAGCAGAAGCGGGGGTCGCCGGAACTGGATCATGATCTCGGTGTCGCGCCGGGGCAGCCGCTTGCCCGAGCGCAGGTAAAACGGCACGCCCGCCCAGCGCCAGTTCTCGACCTGGAGTCGGAGCGCGGCATAGGTTTCCGTGTTCGAGCTCGGGTTCACCTTGGCCTCGCTGCGATAGCCGGGGACGGGCTGCCCCTTCACCTCGCCCGGCCCGTACTGTCCCCGCACCGCGTGCCCCAGCACGTCCTCCGGCTTCCAGGTGCGGATGGCCTTCAGGACCTTGACGCGCTCGTCGCGCACGGCATCCGCCTCGAAGGAGGTGGGCGGCTCCATGGCCACGAGCGCCATGAGCTGGAACATGTGGTTCTGCACCATGTCGCGCACGACCCCGGCCTTGTCGTAGTAGGTGCCGCGGTCCTCGACCCCCACCGTCTCCGCCACCGTGATCTGCACGTGGTCGACGTAGCGCCGGTTCCACACGGGCTCGAAGAGTCCGTTGGCGAAGCGAAAGACCATGATGTTCTGCACCGTCTCCTTGCCGAGGTAGTGGTCGATGCGGTAGATCTGGCTCTCGTCGAGGACCCGGCTGAGCTCGGCGTTGAGCTCGCGCGCCGAGTCCAGATCGCGTCCGAAGGGCTTCTCGATGACCACCCGGCGCCATCCCGCCTGCCCGCGCTGGACGAGCCCCGCCTCGCCCAGCCGCTTCACGATCTCGCCGAAGAATTCCGGCGGGGTGGCGAGGTAGAAGAGAGCATTGCCCTCGGTGTGATGGGTCTTGGCCGCCTCGTCGAGGAGCGCTTTGAGCTTCGTGTACGTGTCGGGATTGCTGAACTCACCCGCCTGGTAGTAGAGGGCCGAGCGCACGTCGGCCCACAGGGCTTCGTCCACCGGCTGGGTAGCGAACTCGCGGATGTCCTTCGACTGCTCCTCGCGGAACTGCTCGTGGCTTTTTTCCTTGCGGGCCACCCCCGCGATGGCGAGCTGGCGCGGGAGGAGGCCGGATGCTTTGAGGTTGTACAGCGCGGGCAGGAGCTTGCGCTTGGTCAGGTCTCCGGCCGCGCCGAAGATGACGAACGTGCAGGGAGGGGGCGGCCTGAGCCCGGGCGCGCTCATGACGATGCCCGTCCCCGGCGCAGCTCCTCCAGGAGCAGGCTCCGCAGGCGTGTTTTCATCTCGGCCGGCATCTCGACGTGCTCGGCCCTTCCCGTGAGGGCGATCGTCTTGCGGTAGGTCTCGAGGTACGCGCGGCAGGGAGCGCAGTCGGCGAGATGGCCTTCGAAGCGGCCCAAGGCCTCGGGACTCAGGCTCTGCTCGAGGAATTCGGCGATCACGGCAATGGCCTCGCGGCAGTTCATCGGAGTCCTCCGTTCACCCCTTGCCCTTCGCCTGCCCTGCGGCGATCGACCAGATCCGCTTCACCGTAGGGTGGCGACATAGCTTTCGCTTCGCAGTCTAGGTACGCCTCGCGCGGAGTGTCAAGCACGACGCCCGCGGTGCTCACGAGGTGTGCATGAGCGTGGCAAGACGCGCGGCGCCCCACAGCGGAGCGCGCGAGTCGAGGGCCACGCGGACAGACATGGACGCGAGCAGGGTGTCGAGGCGCCCTTTGGCCCGGAAGGCCTTCATGAAGCGGCCATCGGCGAGCTTGGCCTGGATCTTCGGAGCGATGCCCCCGCCCACGATGACACCGCCGAGCGCCAGCCCCTCGAGAGCGAGATTGCCGGTCTGGGCGCCGTACACGGTGACGAAGAGGTCGAGGGCGTCCACGCACACGGGATCGCGGCCCGCCAGCCCCACCTCGCCTACCACCGCGCCGGGGTCCTCGCGCTGCAGACGGTCGCGCAGCCATTCCGGCGCGGCGTGTCCCGCCCGCATCTGCAGAAAGGTATAGACGGTGTGGAGGCCGGGTCCCGATAGCACCCGCTCCCAGCTCACGTGCCCGAACTCGGCGCGGATGAAGCGGAGGAGGTCGATCTGGGTCTCGTCCTGGGGAGCGAAGTCCGCGTGCCCGCCTTCCGACGGCACCACGCGATAGTCCTCCCCCTGGGCGACCATGAGCGCCTGGCCCAGTCCCGTGCCCGCGGCGATGAGCGCAATGTTGGCGCCGGGCTTGGGCCGACCCTCCTGGAGCGTGAGGAATTTCTCGGGGGCGAGGGTGAGCATGCCGTGGGCCGCCGCCTCCAGATCATTGACGAGCCGGGTGGGGGCGTGGGTGGCCGCGGCGAGCCGGCGTTCGTGGACTTCCCACGGCAGATTGGTCGCGACGCAGCGGCCGTCGACCACCGGCCCCGCCACGCCGACGCATCCGGCGCTCACGGTCAGCCGGGGCGCGCCGAGGAGAAAGGCTTCGACCGCGCCTTCGAGGCTGTCGATCTCGCGGCTCGGCAACGTCGCCTCGCGGACGATCGACATGCTCGAGGCCTTGCCCGCGCCCGGCTCGAGCACGGCGAGGACCGTCTTGGTGCCTCCCACGTCGCCCGCGAGGATCATGGCCTTTCCCCGCTCTGCTGGAGGAGCTTGGCCACGATGCCCGTCCAGCCCGTCTGGTGGCTGGCGCCGATGCCGGCACCGTTGTCACCGTGAAAATACTCGTAGAAGAGCAAGAGCTCCCGCCAGTGCGGATCACGGTTGAACTTCTCCGTGCCCCCGAACACGGGTCGCCGGCCATCCGGGCCGGGCAGGAAGATATGGGAGAGCCGACGCGAGATGTCCGTACTGACCTGCCAGAGATCCACGAGGCGATCGGAGCGGGAAGGACAGGGCACCTTGAGATCGTCGCCGAAAAAATGATGGTACTTCTGCAGCGACTCCACGAGGAGATAGTTGACGGGAAACCATACCGGCCCCCGCCAGTTCGAGTTGCCGCCGAAGAGGCCCGTGGTGGACTCGGCGGGCTCGTAGCCCACCCGGTGGTCGACACCGTTCACCGCGAGCACGAACGGGTGCTCCCGGTGGTGGCGTGACAGCGAGCGGATGCCGTGGGGCGAGAAGAATTCGTCTTCGTCGAGCATGTAGCGGAGGACCCGAGGCAGCTGCTCGCAGGTCACGATGGACAGGAGATAGCGATGCCCGCCCTCGGGGAGCGCCTTGATCGCGACATGCTCGCGGAACTCCGGATTGTTCTCCATGAACCAGCGCGCGCGGCGGGTGAAACCCGGGAGGCGCTCGCTCAGACCGGTGTCGAAGGTCTCCACGGCAAAGAGGGGGATGAGACCGACGAGCGAGCGCACCTTGAGGCGCTCGCGCCGGCCGTCGGGCAAGGCGAGGACGTCGTAGTAGAAGCCGTCCGTCTCGTCCCAGAGGCTCATGTCCATTCCCGCCACGTGATGGGTCGCGTGAGCGATGAACACGAAGTGCTCGAAGAATTTGCTCGCCACGTCCTCGTAGGCCGGGTCCTCGCGGGCGAGCTCCAGCGCCATCGCCAGCATGTTGAGACAATACATGCCCATCCAGCTCGTGCCGTCCGACTGCTCGATATAGCCGCCCGTGGGGAGGGGCGCCGAGCGATCGAAGACCCCGATATTGTCGAGGCCGAGGAAGCCGCCCTGGAAGACGTTGCGGCCCGCCGGGTCCTTGCGATTCACCCACCACGTGAAGTTGAGCAAGTGCTTGTGGAAGATCTTTTCGAGAAAGGCCCGATCCGCCACGCCTCGTATGCGCCGGTCGATCTTGTAGACGCGCCAGGCCGCCCACGCCTGCACGGGTGGATTGACGTCGCCGAACGCCCACTCGTAGGCGGGGACTTGGCCGTTCGGGTGCATGTACCACTCGCGCAGGAGGAGGACGAGCTGGCTCTTGGCGAACTCGGGATCCACGAGGGCCATGGGGATCATGTGAAACGCGTGGTCCCACGCCGCGTACCACGGGTACTCCCACTTGTCCGGCATGGAGATGACGTCCTCGTTGTAGAGGTGCGTCCACTCGGAGTTCCGCCCATACTGCCGCTCCGGCGGTGGGGGCGGCTGGGTCGGGTCGCCGCTGAGCCAGCGCTTGACGTCGTAGTGATAGAACTGCCGGGACCAGAGCATGCCGGCGAGGGCCTGGCGCATCACGAGGCGACCCTCGCTCGACAGCCTGCGCGGGATGACGAGACGGTAGAAGTCGTCCGCTTCTCCGAGGCGGAGACCCATCGTGTCCTCGAAGGCCGGGCCGAACGGTCCGGGTCCCGTCCCCGGAGCCGAGGCGGAGAGGCGGAGCCTGACGGTGGCGGTCTCTCCGGGCGCGAGGGGCAGGCGATAGTGCGCGGCGGCCTTCGTGCCTTCCTGCGCGGGGTTCACCGTGTCCGCCCGCCCACCGACCACGTGGTCGTTGATGCCGTCCTTGGGGAACGGAGTAGTGGCGGGAGCGCCGAAGACGCGCGCGAGGTTGGTCACGTTCTCGCAAAAGAGAAGCGTAGGCGCTCCCTCGGCGGCGAGCCGGTAGAAGCCCAGGCTCGGATGCTCGACGGCGATGGTCACCGCACCCGCCACGCCTTCGGGCGCGCTCAGGCGCGGCTTGGTCGCGCCCACGCTCCAGTCCCAGGTATTGCGGAACCAGAGCGTGGGCAAGAGGTGGAGCTCGGCCGTCTCCGGGCCGCGGTTGACGGCGCTGATGCGTACGAGCACATCGTCGAAACTCGCCTTGGCGTACTCCACCGTCACGTCGAAGTAGCGGCTCTCCTCGAAGACGCCCGTATCCATCAGCTCGAACTCGGGGTCTTGCCGGCCCCGCCGGGCATTTTCCTCGACGAGTCGCTCATAGGGAAAGGCGGACTGCGGATACTTGTAGAGGAGCTTCATGTAGGAATGCGTCGGGGTCGAGTCGAGGTAGAAGTAGTACTCCTTCACGTCCTCGCCGTGATTGCCCTGGGGCCCGGTCAGACCAAAGAGGCGCTCCTTCAGGATCGGGTCGCGGCCGTTCCAGAGAGCCAGGGCCAGGCAGAGCCGCTGGTGATTGTCACAGATGCCACCGATCCCGTCCTCGCCCCACCGATAGGCTCGAGAGCGCGCGTGATCGTGAGGGAAGTAGTCCCAGGCCGTCCCATAGGGGCTATAGTCCTCGCGAACCGTACCCCACTGGCGTGCGGAGAGATAAGGGCCCCAGCGCCGCCAGTGCACGGTTCTCGCCTCCGCCTCCAGGAGGCGCTGCTGCTCAGGGATCATGGCCACTTAGGGGTCTCCACCTGAGACAAAGGTTTTCCCCATGGACAGGAGCGGGCGCCGCGTGCGGACCGGCCCTTGTCCGCCACCGGCTTCGAGGTCGGCCATGAGCCTCGTCTGAGTGTCTCTTCGAGGACGATCGGAGTGCTCCAGGGCGTGTCCTCGAAGAGCGCCCGGTCGACCCGGCCGAGCCCGATGAGATAGTAGCCGCCGTCCTCGCCCGGCGCGAGATCCTCGAGGAAGCACCCGTAGAGCCGTGCCGCTTCCTCGAGCGAGAGCGGCGGGCAGAGTCTGGTCTTGACGTGCCCGGACGCCGGCGCGTTGGCCATGATGCAGAGAGCGATACACGGGGGCCGCGCGTCCATTGGCGCGATCTTACCTCGCCCGCTCCCGAGGGCCCCGCGCGAGTTCGGTCCACGCGCGCAGCGTCTCGGCCACGCTCCAGGCCTGAGCGGGACAGCCCCCGGGCCAGTGAGGGGGATCTCCGTCGAAGACCTCGCCGAGAGTGCCCACGCAATAGGCCCCCAGGTGATGCCCCAGGGGCTCGAGGAGTGCCCGGGCACTTCCCGCATCGCCGTACACCTTGAAGGAGGCAAGAGCGAAGGGACCGAGGAGCCATCCCCACACCGTCCCCTGGTGATACGTCCCGTCGCGCTCCCGCGGGCCACCTTGGTAGCGCCCCCGGTAGTCGGGATGACGCGGATCGAGGCTGCGCAGCCCGAAAGACGTCAGCAGGCGGCGCGCGCAGAGGTCGACGACGCCGCGCTGGCGCTCCGGCGGGAGGGGGCTCGCAGGAAGCGACACCGCGAAGATCTGGTTCGGTCTGATGGACGCGTCGTTCCCGGAGGGGGTGTCCACCACGGCGAAGCAGCAGCTCTCGGCGTGGTTCCAGAATCGATCGAAGCCGGTGGCCACGCGGTCAGCCTGGGCCTTCCATTCGTCCGCCGGGCGTGCGAGAGCCAGGGCGAAGCCTGCCATGGCGCGGAGCGCATTGTGCCAAAGCGCGTTGATCTCGACGGCCTTGCCGGTGCGCGGCGTTACCACCCGGTCGCCCACTCTGGCATCCATCCAGGTCAGCTGCACTCCGGCCTCACCGGAGCGCAGGAGCCCATCCCTCTGGTCCTGGCCGATGCCGTACCGCGTGCCCTTCCGGTACCAGCCGATGATGTCGGACAGCGCCGGATAGAGCTGGGCGAGGAGGACGTCGTCGCCCGTAGCCGCGTGGTAGGCGCGGACGGCCTCGACGTACCAGAGGGCGGCATCGACGGTGTTGTACTCGGGCGCCTGCGCGCCGTCGGGGAAGCGGTTCGGCAGCATCCCCTGGTCGATGAAGCGCGCGAAGGTGGCGAGCACGCGTCCCGCCACCTCGGGACGCCCCGTGGCCAGGGCAAGCCCCGGGAGCGAGATCATGGTGTCCCGGCCCCAGTCCGCGAACCACGGATAGCCCGCGATGACCGAAAGCCCGTCCGGCACCTCCGGCAGCGGCCGCGCCACCACGAACTGGTCCGCCGCGGTCACCAGCTGCCTCACCCATGCAGGCGCCGGCAAGGTCTCGGCCTGAGCCTTCTCCCAGCGCGCAAGTGGGGTCGCCGCGTGCTTCTCCCGGCGCAGCCTGGCCGACTCGCCGTCGAGGGTGGGCGCGGGCTCGGCGGAGAGAACGATGGTGAGCGGTCGGTCCAACGCCAGGGTGGCGTGGAAGGTGCCCGCGTGGAGATGATCGTCGAGGTGATCGAGCCCGCGCTCCGTCTCGCGCGAGAGCTCGAAGCCCCGGTACCAGTCGTGGGCGGGCTCGGCAGTGGCGGCTTTGGCGAGGAGCCTGAGAGGCCTCGCGCCGTCGAAGGCCGTCACCACGAGCCCGTCGGGCGCCGCGTCCACCCGCATCCGCCATCCGTCGGCCCGCGTGGTGGAGTGGTAGTCGCGGTAGTTGACGAGCGCCTTGACGACAAGGCCTGCGGGCTCGAGGGCGCGGAGCAGACGGTACTGGACGTACGTGGTATTCGCTCCCTGCTCCATCCACACGCGCTTCTCGACGAGGGCATCGGCGCAGGCATAGGTCCAGACCGGCGCTCCTGCCTCGAGGCGGAAGCGCTCGATGAGGTGGTGCCCTTCGGGTGCCACCGTTCCGCTCTGCCAGCGATTGGCTCCGAGCTCCCACGTGACGCCGCCGTAGGCCAGGGCCTCGTCGAGCTTGGTGGCGAGCAGGGTGCGGCCGAGAGGCGGAGCAAGGGCGGCCACGAGGAGACCGTGATAGCGGCGGGCGAGCGAGCCGGCGATCGTGCCGGAGGCGAAGCCGCCGATCCCGTTCGTACAGAGCCACTCGCGCGATTCGGCGGAGGCGAATTCGCCGGTGATGTCCCGGCCCAACTCGAGCAATTCAGCCTCTCAGCATTTCCCGGTGCAGGCCGCGCTTCCCGTGGCGGCCGCCGTGGCGGGTGGCTCCTGCGGGTCCTTGAGGTTCCAGCCTCCGCCGAGGGCCTTGTAGAGCTGGACATAGGCGAGGAGTCGGTTCAGGCGGATCTGCGCCTGCGTGTACTGGGCGGGGTACAGCCGCTGCTGGGCCTCCAGTATCTCGAAATAGCTGGAGAGCCCGTACAGGTAGCGGTCATTGGAGATCTGGACGGACTTCTCGAGGGCCTTCACGGATCGCGCCTGGTCCGACTCGGCCCCCGCCAGCTTCTCCAGAGCAGCCAGGCTCGTGGAGACTTCCTGGAAGGCCTGGATCACCGCCTGCTCATACCGCCACTTCGCCTCGTCCGCGGCGGCTTCCGTCGCCTTGTAGTTCTGATAGATCTTGCCCCCCTGGAAAATGGGCCCCGTGATCATGCCGCCCGCCTGCCAGATCGTGGACGTGCCCGCGGTGAGGGCGGATAGCTCGGGGCTCGCCTTGCCGAGAAGACCGGTGAGGCTCAGCTGCGGGAAGAACAGGGCCTTGGCGGCGCCGATCTGCGCATTGGCCGCCACGAGCTCCTGCTCGACGCGACGGAGATCCGGGCGACGCTCGAGGAGGGCGGACGGCAAGCCAGCGGGAACGGTGGGCGTCACCTCCTGGTCGAACAGCGGTCGGCCGCGCTGGATGGGACCCGGATTGCGACCGAGGAGGGTACTGATCTGATTCTCCTTGGCCGCGATCTGGCTCTGGATTTCCGGGACCGTGGCGGCGGCCTGGGCGAGGTTGCCCTCCGCGCGCGCCGTCTGCAGCTCGGAAGCGACCCCGAACTCGAGCCGATCCTGGAAGAGATTGAAGGTGCCCTGATAAGCCTCCGTCGACGAAGTCGCGATGGCGAGCCGGGCATCCAGCTCGAGCAGCTCGAAATACGCCTGCGCGACGTCGCTCACCAGGCTGAGCAGCACCGCCCGGCGCCCCTCTTCGGAGGCCAGAAGCTGGGCATTGGCCGCCTCGCTGGAGCGACGGATCTTGCCCCAGAGGTCGATCTCCCAGTTCATGGTGATGGCGCCCAGGTAGAGCGTCGATTCGAGGGACTGCCCCGGCGTCGGGGGGAGTCCCAGGAGATTGGCGAGTCCCCGGGACTGCACGGCCGTCGCCTGGTAGCCGAGCTGCGGGTAGAATGGCGACTTCGCGGCGGAGGCCTGGGCGCGCGCCTGTTGCACGCGGGCGGCGGCGATCCGAACATTGTAGTTACCCGCCAGCGCCTCCTGGATCAGGGTCTTGAGGGCGGGATCGCCGAAGGCTTCCCACCACGGCGCGTCCGCGAGCGAGGCGGTCTCCCCCGGAGTGGTCTGGAAACGGAAGGTCTCGGGCGGGGTGACGGGCGGCCGCTTGTAGTCCGGACCCAGCGCGCAGCCCGTGATAAAGCCGACAGTCACGAGAGCCATCCACCCTGCGGCGGCGGGCCTCATCTACGGCCTTCCTCCCGATCCTCGTCGGCGGCGCCGCCGTGAATGGGAGCCGGCGTCTGCCCCGGCTCGACGGTGGGCTTGGCTTCGGGCTTGGGCCCGAACCGCTCGGCCACGTAGAACGTCACCGGGATGATGAAAATCGCGAGGAACGTCGCGGCGAGCATGCCCCCCATCACGGTCGAGCCGAGGATGCGCCGGGAATTGGCGCCCGCACCATGAGCGATCACCAGGGGCAGAACGCCGAGGATGAAAGCGAAGGCGGTCATCAGGATGGGGCGGAGGCGGATCCGCGCCCCGGCCAGCGCGGCGTCGTAGAGCGACCTGCCCTTCTCGTATTCGTCCTTGCAGAACTCGACGATCAGGATGGCGTTCTTGGCGGCGAGGCCGATGACCATGACGAGGCCGATCTGGGAGAAGACGTCCATCTGGAAGCCCAGGAGCCAGAGCGCCCCCACGGAGCCGAACATGGCGATGGGCGTACCGAGAAGGACGCCGAAGGGCAGGGTCCAGCTTTCGTACTGGGCGGCCAGGAGGAGGAAGACCACGATCACCGAGAAGCCGAAGACGGCCTCGGGCGGAATCCCCTGCGCCGCGGCCTTTTCCTGGAACGACATGCCGATGTAATCGTAGCCCATGTCCCGCGGCATCGTCTCCGCGAAGACCTCCTCGAGCGCCTTCATCCCCTGCGACGTGCTGTAGCCGGGCGCGAGGGTCCCGTTGATCTGGGCCGACCGGTACTCGTTCAGCCTGATCGTGAATTCCGGCCCGTTGACCTCCTTCATCGCCACCAGCGTGGACAGGGGCACCGGCTGTCCCGTCGCGTTTCGGACATAGAACTGGCCCACGTTCTCGGCCTTGGTCCGGTACTCGCCCTCGGCCTGCACATACACCTGCCACACCCGCCCAAACCGGTTGAAGTAGTTCACGAAGGCGCCGCCCATGAACGCCTGGAGCGTCTGGTACACCGACCCCAGGTTGATGCCCTGCCGCAGCACCTTGTCCCGGTCCACGTCCGCGTAGAGCTGCGGGACATTCGGGAGCAGCGTGGTGAAGAGCAGGCTGAACTCCGGCCGCTTGCGGGCGGCGGTGAGAAACCGCGTGGTCTGCTCGGCGAGGAAGTCGGGGTCCTTTCCCACGCGGTCCTGAAGCATGAAGGTCACGCCACCGGAGGTGCCGACGCCGGGGATGGCGGGCGGAGCGAAGGAAAAAGCCACGGCATCGGGAAAGCCCGCCAGCCGCCGATTCAGCTCCCGCATGATCACCTCCGCCGTCAGTCCTTTCTTGTCGCGCTCGGCCCAGGGCTCGAGCGTCACGAAGTAGAAGGAGCTGTAGGTGGTGTTCACGTTGCTGAGCAGGCTGAAGCCAGCGACCCCCGTGTAGTACCTGACGCCCGGCGTCTCCTTCAGGATGGCGTCGAGCTTTTGATTGACGGCCGCCGTCCGCTGCAGGGACGCCGCCAGCGGAAGCTGCACGTTGACGTAGAAGTATCCCTGGTCCTCGTTGGGCACGAAGCCGCTCGGGAGCCGGGTGCTGATGAGCCCGGTCAGGACGGCGAAACCGAGGAGGAGGATCATGGCAAAGGCCGATTTGCGGATCAGATGCCCGCAGGCGCCTACGTAGCCATCCGTGGCGCGGCCGAACCCGCGGTTGAACACGCGGAAGAACGCGCCCAGCGGCCCGCGCATCTCCCGCTTCGGTCGGAGGAGGAGGGCGGAGAGCGCCGGGCTCAGGGTCAGCGCGTTGAAGGCCGAGATGAGGACCGACAGCGCGATGGTCACCGCGAACTGCTGATACATCCGTCCCGTGATGCCCGGGATGAACGCGGTCGGGATGAACACGGCGGACAGGATGAGGGCGATGGCCACCACCGGGCCCGACACTTCCTCCATCGCCTTGAGGGCGGCGTCGTGCGGGGACAGGCCCTCCTCCATGTGGTGCTCGACCGCCTCCACCACCACGATGGCGTCGTCCACCACGAGGCCGATGGCCAGCACGAGGCCGAAGAGGGACAGCGTATTGATGGAGAATCCCAGCAAGGGAAAGATCATGAAGGTGCCGACGAGCGAGACCGGCACCGCGAGGAGCGGGATGAGGGTGGCCCGGAATCCCTGGAGGAAGATGAAGACGACGATCACCACCAGGATGAGCGCCTCGACCAGCGTCTTCACGATCTCTCTGATGCCTTCGCTCACCGCCAGCGTGGTATCGAGGGCGGTCACATAGTCGAGGTCGTTGGGAAACCGCGCCTTGGCCTCGTCCATCAGCTTCGTGGCGGCCTTCATGGTGTCGATGGCATTGGAGCCGGGCAGCTGGTAGATGGCGATGATGGCCCCGGGGCGTCCGTTCAGGCTGCCCTGCATGGTGTAGTTCTGCGCGCCGAGCTCGACCCGGGCCACGTCCCTCACCCGCACGATCGAGCCATCGGGGGCCGCCTTGACCACCACGTTCTCGAAGTCGTCGACGCTCTGCAGTCGCCCCAGCGCGCGCACCGTATAGGTGAATTCCTGCCCGGGCGGCACCGGGTTGCCGCCGACCTGGCCCGCGGGATTCACGGTGTTCTGCGTCTGGATGGCATTGACGATCTCGCTCACCGTGATGTCGAGCTTGGCCAGCGTGTCGGGCTTGACCCAGAACCGGACGGCATACTGGGCGGCGCCGAAGATCAGCACCTGCCCCACGCCGGGGACACGGGTCATGGGGTCATTGAGATTGACGTAGCCGTAGTTGCTGAGGAAGAGCTGGTCGTAGGTACCCTTCGGGGAGTAGAGAACGAAGAGCCCCAGTGGGCTGGTGGTGGACTTCTTGACCGTCACCCCCTGGGAGACCACCTGCGACGGGAGCT
>WNFV01001746.1_pt1 | contig 32800 bp, 29 predicted proteins | sample 5400101 | NCBI WGS metagenome assembly WNFV01 (sample SAMN13153361, study PRJNA577476) | soil metagenome | isolation source: 115 cm soil or saprolite under grassland replicate 1 | place: USA:California | collected 2016-06-15 | reverse complement strand
GTCTGACATAGACCCTACAACGTCTGGCGCTTTTGCACGGTAATCGGTGAGCCGTCGGCAATGAACGCGGAGCGCGGTGGCTGATTTAACACTTCGGCGAATTCCTCGCCGTAAAGTGCCGCAACGTCGGCGTTGAATTCGAAGCTGGTGGCATTCCAAATTTTCCAGCGCGGATGTTCCACGCGGTATTCGCTGCAGCCGCTACGCAGGGCAGTGTAACCCCAGTAGTGTTCGGTGATAAATTCAGCGTGCGATCCTGCTGGAATAGATTGCGCCTCGCCGGCCGCCGCGATTTTGAGCGATTCCCATTTGCGGTCGCGTCGCCACGAATATTCCACCTTCAGATTGTCATCGACCCGCTTTGCGTCCGAAGGGCAGCCAGTTGCATCAACTGGCTGGGTCGCCCAGCTACTTCTGTCGTTAGTTTTGCTTACAACGTCACCGCTCGGGTGAAGTAGCTGGCCGCCCGAAGCGGGTGCGGCGAGATGTTCGATTTCATGCTTCATAGGAACGGCAAGATAATTTTCTCCGTAAAACGTCCGCGCTACGAGAGCGATTGCGCGACGCGGCACAAGTTCCCGGATAAAAACTACGCCACGACGCCATGTGTCCGCCGATTTTCGCCGGACGTAGAAACGCAGATTTACTTCTTCGAAATCGCGGTGCAGCGGAATTGGAAGACCGAGGAGGCGTGTGTTGAGAAACAGAAACCCAACGACACTGAGGAAAGTCTCACCGTTTTCGAAATCGATTTCGGTTTCGGCCGGAACCAGCGGTGTGATCAGCCGAGAATCGACCACATAATTCAGCATCGCCAAATAACGCCAATTGGCCGTGAGGAATGGTTGCACGCTTTGCCGTGCGACGATCAGAGATCGCCGCTAAGAGAATCAATTGCAGTTCGATCTTCCGATCACTGCAGCAGTCTTTCTAAAGATGGACTTGGTTGCGTGCCAAGCGCGGTCGCGCGGGCGTAGTGTTCTCTGGCAAGTTCCCTGGATGGAGGTTGCGTCGTGATGAGAATAACCGCGAGATTAAAATGCGCGTCTGCGTAGTTCGGATCTTTCGCGATGGCTTGAAGCATCTCCTTTTCTGCCTCCTGCTGTCGGCCTTTTTGGCTCGCAGTAATACCGAGGTAATTGTGCGCAGTGGCACTGTCGGGATTAAGCTCGATTGCCTTTTTTAATTCCTTCAGCGCATCGTCGAACCTCGACTGGCGATAATGAACAATGCCAAGAGTAGTGAGCACAAAATCGTCATTCGGCGCAATGGCCAGGGCTTTCTTCAGCGCTGATTCCGCGGATCGGATCTTGCCGGTGCGAAAGTAAACCACGCCAAGATTGGATAGCGCGTCGAGGTTGTCGGGATCTTTCGCCAGAACTGTCTGATACTGCTTTTCCGCTGTTCGATATTTACCGTCCTCAACGTTCTTCCGGGCGGCGACCGCAACCTCCTCAAGTTCGTTCGGCAAGGCGCTGGGGACTGCTGTTGAGATTGCATTCGATTTCCCGACGTCTGCCGTCGATTTCTTTTCAAAAACAAAATTCATTTTAAGTGCACCGGTCTTCTCGTTCGAGATTGAGACTACGGGTTGTCGGAACAGAGCGAGTTCTTCGGTACTTAACCTCGTTACGGGTTGGGCAAGGAATTCGATCTGTTTGTTCAGCAAGTCTGATCGCACTTTGAGTCTATCCAACTCGGCCAGCACCAGCTTCCACGCCTCATCGCGTCGCGCTTCTTCCTGGCGTTCACGAACAACGATGTTTCTCAGCAGTTCGTTTTCTCTCGCAAGCTGGGATGAATCTTCGCTGTTTGCTCCGGCTAGCTTGGCCGCTTGAAGTTCTGTGCCCGCGTGTTCCAGCTCAACATCAAGCTCCGCGGCTCGGGCCGCCAGATAGTGGTTTCTATTCTGGGTTTCAATTAGCTGCTGTTGAAGCTGCGCCATTTGTCGCTCCATCTCGGCCAATTTCTCGGTGCTTTTCGGATCGCCCTCACTGAGTTTCCTGACCTTCTCCTCCGCGGTTGCAAGTTTCTGTTGCAGATCATTCTTCTCGGCGACGAGCGAATGAAAACGCTGTTCTGATTCCTTCGCCGATTTCAGTTGGGAGAGCGCGTCGTCGCGTTCACGCTCGAGCACAATGATCTGATTGTTTGCCTCGGCAAACTTTGCCTGAGTATCGTCCCTTTGCTTTTCCGCGGTCACACGCGCTTGATCGGCTGCGGCAACGGCTCCTTTTAATTGTGCAACTTCGGCGCGTAACTGCTGCTGTTCCTTGTCACTGTTACCGCCCATTCCCTGCGAAGGCTTTGATTCCTGAAGCTCCGCGAGTTGGTCGCGCGTCTGACGTTCTGAATTCTTTGCCTCATCGAGATCGCTCCGGGTTCGCTCCAGCTTGGAATTTGTCTCGTTCAAACGCGCATCGACTACTTCCTTTTCTTTTCGTGCGGTCTCCAGATCGCCACGCGTCTTGTCGAGCGCCGCTTGCAGATCAGCGACTTTATCGCGCAAGTTCTTTGTGGCGACTTTGACTGAGGTATCCCGCGACCGCTCGCTCACGGTCTCCCTGGGTTGAGGCGCCAAGGCTTCGGGACCAGGCTCAGACCAGGCGTCACTCTCAGGCGCTGCCGGCGCAATGTCGGGCAACGGACTGGCGCTCGCGTTGAGTTGGGTTTGCCTTGTGATTCGCTCCTGAAGCCTCAAAATCGCTTCGCTGATTTTGCGTCCGCGATATTCCACAACCGCTGGCTGCCACTGAGCGTGCGATTTGCGCAGTTCCTCGATCAAGCTGCCGGCGAACCGATACTTGGCCAAAGCAGTCTTGAATCGGTCCTGGCGCTCGAGTTTTTCGCCCTGTTGCGCGGAGAGATAAGCTTTGAGGAAAATTTCGCTTGGATCGTCCTGTTGCGCGAAGGCGAGCATCGTTGCGGCGAAGAAAAATACGGCCGCGAGCCAAGCCGCCCTGCATCGCACGACACGATGCTGAGGGGCCATACCTAACCGGTTGGGGAAAGATTTCCGGTCCACCGGCGCTGACAACTAGTGGAGCCGACGGGAAAAGTCGAGCCCTTTGTTTGCAAAGCGGAATGGGAATCCTAAACTCTGTTTCGCTTAAGTTGTGGTGGCCGTAGCTCAATGGTAGAGCCCCAGATTGTGGTTCTGGTTGTTGCGGGTTCGAGTCCCGTCGGCCACCCGTGGAATTTTGGATTGTCGAGTGCCGATTTTAGATTTGCCAACCGAAGATCGATAGCCGCTTCGTCAAATCGGAAATCTGTGATCGAAAATCCCGCAGTGCCTGTAGCTCAACCGGATAGAGCTTCTGACTTCGGATCAGAAGGTTGGGGGTTCAGTGCCTGTAGCTCAACCGGATAGAGCTTCTGACTTCGGATCAGAAGGTTGGGGGTTCGAATCCCTCCAGGCACGTTTTGTTGATTCGCTTGCACCATGACGACGGACCGTGACGAAGAGTTCATGCGCGCTGCCTTGGTTGAAGCAAAAAAGGCGCTTGGCCGGACGAGTCCCAACCCCGCCGTGGGAGCCGTCCTGGTGATTGATAATCGTGTAGTGGCGAAAGGACATCATCGGGAAGCAGGCGGCGCGCATGGTGAGATTGATTGTTTGCGCGATTTCGGCCCGCCGATTCCCGCGCATGCAACGCTCTACGTGACTCTGGAGCCGTGTTCGACAGCCGGGCGAACTGCGCCGTGCACCGATGCGATAATCAAGGCTGGACTTAAAAACGTAGTCATAGGCGCGACAGACCTGAATCCGCGGCACTCCGGCAGAGGCATTGTCGAATTGCGAAACGCAGGTGTCCGCGTGCGAGATGGGATTTTGGCAGAAGAGTGCACACGGCTTAACGAAGCGTTCAACAAATGGATCGTCACGGGGCGGCCCTTTGTAATCGCAAAATGCGGCATGTCTCTCGATGGACGATTGACGCGCCCGCCTGGTGAGCCCCGCTGGATCACCGGACGCGATGCTCGGCGCGAAGCGCATCAGCTCCGCGCACGCATGGACGCCGTGCTCGTTGGAGCGGAAACCGTCCGAGTCGACAATCCGCGTTTGACCGTTCGCGGCGTGCGCCGGGCGCGGCAACCGTGGCGCGTTGTGCTGACCCGCTCAGGCCAGCTGCCACGCCAAGCTCGTGTCTTGTCCGACAAATTTGCTGCCCGAACTTTGATCTATAAACGAAAATCCCTGGCGTCGGTGCTGAAGGATCTGGGTAAACGAGGCATCACCAGCGTGTTGATCGAGGGTGGCGGCGAAGTTCTTGGTGAAGCGCTCGACAAGCGGCTCATCGATAAAGTGCAGATCTATTTGGGACCGATCTTAACAGCAGGACCGGTAGTCGCATTCCCGGAAGAAGGAGTAGAAAAAACTGCTGATGCGCTACGGCTGCGCGATATCGAATATGAGCAGATCGGTCAAACTGTCTCCCTCAGGGGGTATCCGCACTGTTCCGGGCTGCGAATAACCAGGAAACTTTCCACCGACTCCCCTGTTAAATTACTGGGAGGTGAACAATGAAGAAACTTCTGTTGATTGCAGTCGTGGCCGGGGGTTTGATGGTCGCGGGGACGACGCGTTCTGATGCTCAAGTTTACTTCAGTATCGGGTTCGGTCCGGGCTATTACGGAGGATATTACCCTTACGGGTACGCTTATCCGTACCGGTATTACGCTAGACCTTATTATCGATCCTATTACCGGCCGTACTACCGGTACGGCGGGCATCGTTATTATCGCCATCATCATCGTTATCCCTATTATTACCGGCGTTAGTTTTGACCGGAATAGCCACACCGGGCTGGCTCGAAGCTATTTCGAGCCAGCCTAATTTTTTTGAGCGGAAACTTGCTGGACGAGATCCAGCCGCGCGAGAACCAGGCGGTCTATCTTCCTTACTTTGGCGAAGCCGCCGGTTTGGACACAGGGCTTTTGCCCGGCTCATCGATCTGGAATTCTTTTCTCAACTGCTGAATAAGTGCGGGTATTTCCTTTTGCCTCTCCGTTTCGATTTGCTGCCGGAGCGATTGTTCGACTTTTCGGCGTTCCTGAATGTAGCGAGATTCAAACCGAGCGCGCTCCTGTGGATTCAGCTGAAGACCCGAGTCGCGAACTGCCGCGTCTGCGTCGCGTGTAATAATCTGCTGTCGCATATTCTCGCGTTGACGCATGAGATTGCGCTGCTCCGGAGTCATCTGCATCCACAGCTCAGCATTGCGGCGGAAATTTTGCCGGGCATCTGGCGGCATCGCGAGCCAGCGTTCCCTTACGCTCTGCCCTGAAGATGGCCCGCGAGGCTGACCTGATGGCGGACCATGAGCTTGACTTGGCGGTGGCCCGTGAGGCGGTGCTATTTGCGCGGGTCCATGAGGTGCCGCCATTGGCGGCCGGCCCCGGCCGACCTGGCCTCCACGATGTTGTTGTTGCGGCTGCGCTTGCGCATAAGCGCAACACAGAGCAAAAGCGGCCAAACCGACGAAGAATTTACAAGGTTGGTCTATCTTCCCACACGGTATTTTCATCCCAGGCGATCAATGCATCCAGATCAGCCACGACGTCATAATCCTGTGGATCGATTTTAGTCACCACATCTGAATCGCTCGAAGACGTTGTCCGCGGACCCGGATAATGCGTGACAAGAGCAAGGACGACAAAGACCGCTGCCACGGCCGACGCTCCAACAACCTTTCGCACGCTAAACCAGCTGCGCGCCCGCTCGAAACGACTCGGTTCCTGCCGAATTTTTCTTAGGACATTTCGGGCAAAAAATGGCGAAAGCGTGGGCTTACGAAGCCGCCCGAGAACATCCCATAGCTCTTTGTCATCTTGAGGTTCCATGTTGTCCATCCGATTCAACAGTCTGCATGCCTCGAAGTTGCGCTCGAACGCGGTCAAAAATATGTTCAAATTCCCGGCGCTTCAAGGAATCCTTCCAGCTGTCGAATCCGGGTTGGATGCCGCATTTTGCGCAAGGCCTTTGCCTCGATCTGACGGATCCGCTCGCGAGTGACTTGGAACTGCCTCCCTACTTCTTCCAACGTCCGGCTGTAGCCGTCGACGAGACCGAATCGTTGCTCGAGGACTTGCCGTTCTCGGTCCGTGAGCGTTTCCAAGACATCCTTGATCTTTTCCTTGAGCAAAACGATCGCAGTCATGTCGCTCGGATTTTCGGCGCCCCTGTCCTCGATGAAATCGCCAAAGTTGGTTTCCTCGCTCTCGCCTACCGGTGACTGCAGCGAGATCGGTTGCTGTGCCATCTTAAGCACGGCACGAACCCGATCTACTGGCAGCAAGACTTCCTCAGCTACTTCCTCAGGCGTAGGCTCCCGCCCATATTCCTGGACCAGTTGTTTCTGCACGCGCAAGAGTTTGTTGATTGTCTCAATCATGTGCACTGGAATTCGGATCGTGCGCGCCTGGTCGGCGATGGACCGGGTAATCGCCTGACGAATCCACCAGGTCGCATAGGTCGAAAACTTGTATCCGCGCCGATACTCAAACTTCTCGACCGCCTTCATCAGTCCCATGTTTCCTTCCTGAATCAGATCGAGAAACGACAAACCGCGATTGGTATATTTCTTCGCGATGGAAATAACGAGACGAAGATTGGCCTCGACCATTTCGGTTTTGGCCTTGAATGCCTGGCGCAGCCAGGTTTTCAGCGTCCGATATTCCTCGGAATAATCGGAAAGCGAAAACCACAGGCTTTTTTCCAAATCGCGGACCTTGTTCTGAAGCTGTAACAGCCGCTTTTTGCTGCGAGGATTTTTGGCGAGCTCGGTCTGGAGATATAGCGACGTGTGATGCGCCTCGTCGGCGAGGTGCACGAATTCCTCGGTCACCCGCTGCTTTAGGTAAAAACGAGGATAAATCTTTTGAAGGGTCGCCATCGTTCTTTGCAGTCCCCTGCGCTTTTGCGACGCCCTCTTTGAAAGATCGCGGACAAGCTCGGAAAAGTGCCGATTGATGGATGCGCTCAATTGCTCCACCTGCTTACACAATCGTGGCAGGTTCTTCATGTATCTCTCACGGCTTTCGATTTTCTTATCGAGGATCACGCGATCGAACCGTTCCCGGCCTTCGATGAGTTTTTGGGCGAGATCCAGATGGCCACGGGCAACAAAGCCGAAGCGACTGAGGTGTCTTTGCACCATTGCTTCAGCCTCCTCAATTCGCTTCGAGATCTGGACTTCCTGGTCTCGAGTTAGCAGCGGTACCTGCCCCATCTGCTTCAGATACATGCGCACCGGATCATCCAGAATATCAACCTTGGGTGCCGCTCTGCCTTCTTCTTCCTCTTCCTCCTCATCGACGTCTTTTTTGCCGTCCCGGTACCGGTCAACCTCGGAGGCCTCAATGATGTCGATCTCCAGACGGCGCAGACGCGTGAGAATCAGATCGAGTTCGTCGGCGTCGGTGACTCCTTCGGGTAATGCCTCGTTCAGATCGTCGAACGTGAGATAACCCTGTTCTTTCGCCAGTTTGATCAACTCTCGAATGCGGGCTTGAACTTCAACTGAAGAATACAAACCGGTTACTCCGAGCGCCGGCATCGAAAGAGGTCCATTGTGGTTGCCTCGTTGTGACGAAGACTTGATACGCGGCCGCTTCCGGGAATTGAGTCGCGGCGGCTTGCTGTGGTTTCCTTGCGAATTCAAACGTCTTTTCGGTGCCCTGCGGCCCCGGCTACTCTTAAGCCGACGAGCCGACGACTGTCGGCTGCTCCCCCTTCGTTTCGAATGCCTGGCCAAGTTTGTTTGGTTAAGAATTTGGTCTACGACCTTCGGCCTGCCACGCGGCAGTAGAAGACATCTAAGTGCCCCCCCTGCCGACGGGCCGAGGAAATTCGTGGAGCTGTTCGCGCAGGTCAACAATTTCTTTCTGCAAATTTGTTTGCTCCCCAATAGTCAATCCAGGCATTTTGATTCGACTTTGCGCGGCTTCCAATTGCCGCCGTAATGCATCCTGCTGCAACCGCTGCCAAGATATCGCCACCTCGTCAGACGGCGTCTTCAGGTGGAGCCAGCCAGAAAGGACGTCTTGCTCTTCGCCCTCCAACGTAGACATAAACGCGCTAAGCGACGCTGGGTCATTCGCGCGGACGCCGCTTTCGAGAATTCGTTGAAGAAAATAAGCGTATGGCAAATGGGAAAGAACGCCGCGCCAATTCTGCGCCAGCAAGAATCGGTGGGCCTCCTCATTGCGCAACGCCAGCACGCAAAGCAATGCTGTGTCGTCGGAAGCTATCGATGGCGTTGCCCAAGAGCTCGTTTGATGCGGCGAGCTCTGGTGTGGCCGCTCCCGCACAAGACCCTTCAAATCCAACGCTGAAACGCCCAATCGAGCGCTCACGCGACTTACAACCTCGCCGCGCAACAACGGATCGTGCAGTCGCGAAATAGTTTCGGCCAGCCTGCGTGCGACCTCCATCTTTGCAGCCAGGGAATTCAAATCGACATTAGCGATCGTGCGCTCGATCCAATAATCAAAAAAATCTCGCGCATTCGCGACGCGTTCGTCGAATTGCTCCTTTCCGTCGCGGCGAACGAGCGAATCCGGGTCTTCGCCCGGCGGCAACTCCACGACCCGGATGATAAAATTGTTTTCCAGTAGTGCATCGAGAGAGCGCTCGGCCGCTTTCGCACCGGCTGCGTCCGAATCGAAGCATAGAACCACTTCGTCGGCAAAGCGCTTCAGGATACGCGCCTGATTTTCTGTGAACGCCGTCCCCTGTGGCGCGACCACATTCGTGATCCCTGCCTCGAACAAGCTGATCAAATCGAGCTGGCCTTCGCACACAATCGCGCAGTTCGCTTCGATCAGGGCACGCTTGGATTTGTGCAATCCAAAAAGGACGTTGCCCTTTCTGAAAAGCGGGGTCTCCGGGGAGTTCAGGTATTTCGCCGCGCCTTCCTCGTCTTTCAGCAACCGGCCGCTGAACGCGATCACTTCGCCAACGTCGTTGCAGATGGGAAACATAATCCGGCCGCGAAAACGATCATACGAAGTTTGAGGATTGAGGTTTGATGTTTGATCGTCATCCTTCGTTTTGATAAGGCCGCTCGCAACGAGTTCGCGCGCGTCATAGCCTTGCCCGCGCGCCCAACTGCCCAACGCGTCCCATTCATCCGGCGCGTAGCCAAGCTGCCAGCGCTTTGCGATTTCGCCCGTGATTCCGCGTTGCTTCAAATATTTCCGCGCAGGTTCCCCGATTTCCCGCTTGGTCAGATTTTCGTGGAACCATTCCGCAGCTTCGGCATGTAACTTTAGTAATTTGCGGCGCGCCTCGTATTGTCGATCTTCGTCTGCCGCGCCACGTTCTTCGACTATGGTGATCCCGGCGCGCGCCGCGAGCTTGCGCACAGCTGCTGGAAAATCGAGGTGCTCATATTCCATTACGAATCGGAAAACGCTGCCGCCAGCGCCACACCCAAAACAATGAAATGTCTGCCGACTCGGGCTCACCATAAACGACGGTGTTTTCTCCTGATGAAACGGGCATAGGGCCCTGAAATTCGCTCCCGCGCGTTTCAGCGGGAAATACGAACCGATGACGTCGACGATGTCGTTCCCGGCGGCGATTTGTTCGATTGTTTCTGATGGAATTGCCACAGGGAAACTGGCAAGCTTATCCACGCCTGATCAACTGAAAAGATGAAGATGTTTGCGATCAGCATTTGCGTCGCTTGTGGCCTCGGCGTCGCTGCGGCGGCTCCCGCGCGCGAAACGATTCACAAAGGCGACGTCGTTATTGTGCCTACGCACGGGGAAGTCGCGCCGTCGCTGCTGGCGTTTTTGCGGCGAGCGGTCAAAACAGCCGAGAGCAACGACGCTTCCGCCATCGTTTTTGACATGAACACGTTCGGCGGCCGCCTCGACACAGCGACCGAGATTGTCAACGCGCTCAACCAAATTAAAATCCCCACCTACACGTTTATTAACACGAACGCAGGATCGGCTGGCGCGCTTATTGTCATCGCCACGCAACACATTTACATGGCGCCGGTGAGCGCAATTGGCGCGGCCGCACCTGTCCTTTCGACGGGCGAAGATCTACCCGCCACGGCAAAGGAAAAAACGATTTCGTATTGGTCTGCGCTCATCCGAGGCTCAGCCATCAAAAACGGCCATAATCCCGACCTCGCCCAGGCATTCATGAACAAAGAGAAGGAGGTAAAAATCGGCGACCGCATTGTGCATCCAAAAGGCGCAGTCCTTAGCCTCAATGCGCAGGAAGCGACCGAAAAGATCAATGGCAAACCGTTACTCGCAGAAGGCATCGTCGCTTCGATTGCCGATCTGACTAAGAAAGCTGGACTCAAGGGCAACATCGTCAGGATCGAGCCAACTGGCTTCGAACAGGTCGCATTTTGGATCACTGCGCTTGCGCCGTTGCTGTTGCTTGGTGGAATTCTCGGAGCGTATTTGGAAGTTAAGATTCCCGGCGTGATGTGGCCCGGCGTTATCTCTGCGATTTGTTTCGCACTCTTTTTCTTGGGTCATTATCTCGCCGGGCTCGCCGGCTGGGAGGTCGTCGCGCTCTTCGTTCTAGGAATGGTTCTAGTATTGATCGAAATACTTTTCTTCGCGCACAGCACGATCGTTTTCGGAGTTCTCGGCGTGTTTCTCATCATCGCATCGCTGCTGTGGACAATGATCGACCGGTACCCCCAGCAACCCTTACTCCCGACCGGCAAAATGCTTGCTATTCCATTGCTCAACATGTTCATCGCGCTTGTCGGAGCGTTGATCGTGATTGCGCTCCTTGCGCGTTATCTTCCGCGTACTAGTTTTTACCGGCGCTTTGCGCTGATCGATTCAAATCCTGCCGGCCCATCTCTCGCCGGCGCGCCGCGACACTTTGCCACCGCACTGGCGCTCGCGCCCGGAATGCAAGGCACAGCCATCACCGTATTGCGACCCAGCGGCAAAGCGCGTTTCGCCGATCACGTTGTCGATGTCGTTACCGAAGGCGAATTCATCGCCCGGGAAACACCAGTGACTGTCATCCAAACTGATGGAATGCGCGTCGTGGTGAAAAGTGCAACTGTGGTCTAGTCAATCTTGGTTATCCACCGGCAACGACGCGTATGAATTCGATGCGGTCGCCTTCAGCAAGTGGACGCTCTGGCCATTCGTGTCGATGCACGGCGAGGCCGTTGTGCTCCACCAAAATCGATTGCGGCGGCAATTCATAGTGCTCGATAAGCTCGGCGATCGTTTTCGCCTCGCGAGTGTCCACAGATTCACCGTTGACCGCAATCTTCATACACAGCAGAGAGCCTGATCCCAATCTTTCCAAACCGGTTCGAGTCCTTGCTGGCGAAGGACAGCGGCGATTTCGGCGGGGGAGCGTTCATCGCTAATTTCGAATTGGCCGGTGGCGAGTTGGTCTTCGCCGTCCTGGTATTCCGGCGCGACGATTCGGCCACGCACGGTGCGATGCAAATGTTCACGGCCTTGTCGGGTGTAACCGCCGGGCTCGGTATGACTGCCGGCGCTCATCATCGTTAGTCCGATCGAGGCGAGCGCATCGCGCAGCGGCGCGCACTCGCGTGTGCTGAGCACGATGCCGAGCTGCGGGAACGTGATGCGCAACGCGCAAACCAATTGCACAAGTTCGCGGTCGCTCATCGTGAATAGGGGACGAAATCCACCGGCTGCCGGACGCAAACGGGGCACGCTCACGGTGATTTGCGCTTGCCAACAGTGTTTGAACAAGTGTTCCAAGTGTGCAGCCAGCGCGACGGCTTCATCCTGCCATCGGGATAGTCCAATGAGCGCGCCGATTCCCAGCCGGCGAAAACCGGCCGCGTAGCCGCGTTCGGCGCAGTCAAGTCGGTAATTAAAATCGCGTTTTGGTCCAGCCGTGTGCATCTCGGCATACACACCGCGATTGTAGGTCTCCTGATAAACGACCAGACCTTCGGCGCCAGCCTCGACAATCGGCGCGTAATCCCCGGTATCCATTGGGCCGACCTCAATGGAGATCGATGAAAAATCGGGCGCGAGAGCGCACACGCACTCGGCGAGATAACCGCCGCTCACAAACTTCGGATGCTCGCCTGCAACAAGAAGGATTTGGCGAAATCCCTGCCGCGCGAGATGCTGCGCTTCGGCCACCACTTCATCGACGATAAGTGTGACGCGCAGAATCGGATTATCCCGCGAGAAACCGCAATACTGACAATTGTTGATGCATTCGTTGGAAAGATAGAGCGGTGCAAAGAGCCGCATGGTCCGCCCAAAATTTTGCAATGTGAGCGCGCGGGAAGTTTGCGCCATGCCTTCGAGTTCCTGATCAGATTTCGAGGCAATCAGTTGTTCGAAGCGCTCGATCAACTCCGATTTTCTCAGAGCAAGGCTGTCCAGTGTCTCGATAAACGACATCAAGATAATTTCGTGTGCACAACCAGCTTGGCAAATCTGGCGCGAACAAAACAAGGCGGCATCCGGTATTCCAGACGCCACCAAGGCAAATGCTCTGGTGAACGGCTTAGAACGCGAAATTCACGCCGGTGCGGACCATACCAAAATTATTGTTTGGGCCGTCCACGAAATTCCAGCTGAAATCACTGACCCAGCCGATGTGCGGAGTTAACCGGATTTCCATGCCACCGCCAACCTGGCCGATTGCCCGCGTCTCCGCATCTGTATGACCGGTTGTCGCGACAATATCGAAGCCCTCTCCCGGTTCAACAAACCGTTGATCGATTCGCTTCTGGCCACCACCAAAGATCCCACCGCCGCCACCAAAAATGTATGGCGCAAATCGAGTGCAAGGAATGGGATAACGGAGCGTAAGCGTCCCTAGCACAGCGCCAATTGCGTTGCTCTCGCGGTGGATGCTGCTGGCAAAAATTCCGTCACTGAAATCGATGAAGATATCTTTGCGCGCCTGCCGAGCATCAACCACCCAGCCCTCAATCCCCAGGCCAATGTACCGCATGAAAAAGTACTTCAGATCGAGACCACCACCCCAGGCGTGATCGGCCTCGATATAGCGATCATTGATCCACTCTTCTCCAGTAAATACGTAGGTGCCCCAAAGCGAGATGTTGAATTCCCTGTCCGCATACCACTCGGGGCAGGGCGGTGGAGCAACTTGCTTAATTTCCTTGCCTGAATAGCCAACCCCTGCAAAAGCGGCCGAAGCGACCAAAGCTGGCCCTAGCAGGCACAACAGCAGCCTTTTCATCTATTTCTCCTTTTTGGTTAAGTCCTTCCAAACATCGAACGCCGAGTCGGTAAACGATTTTCGCGCCCCATTTGGATGGCGTGAGTCTGAGCCGGCTCGCCTAAAATTGCAAGCTTTTTCGGGCGTGCCTATCGGCGTCAGGGTTTCAGTTCTGCCCCGGTATTGGCGTCCGTAATGACAAACTTCTCGTGATGAAATGTGGGGTCCCCCCGAAACATCAGGCGACCAGCGTAACGGCGCTCGAGTTCCACAAGCAGTTCCTCGTCTTCCTCTTTTAATCGCTTCAAAACGTCAGGGTTCAGGATCACCCGAATGTCGTGGATAGAATCCTGGTACCTGCGCATAACGGTATTAAGCGTCCGGTGTAATTCCACGCTCGTGCTCATCGTTGTCTTCACCACGCCCCGCCCGCCGCAATAAGGACAATTTTCGTAAATCGTGTCGCTCAGGCTCTCCTGTGCCCTTTGCCGCGTCATCTCCATCAGGCCGAGTTGCGAAATGGGAAGCACATGCGTTCTGGCTTTGTCGCGCTTGAGCCGTTCCTTCATTAAATTGTAAACTGACTGCTGATCTCTGCGGCTCTTCATGTCGATAAAGTCAGCAATGATCAATCCCCCAATATTGCGTAGTCGAAGCTGGCGCGCGATCTCATCCGCGGCTTCAAGATTGGTTTGCAAGATTGTTTTCTCGACGTCGCGCCCACCTTTGTTCCGTCCGGTGTTCACATCGATGGCGACAAGCGCTTCAGTCTCGTCGATCACAATATAGCCGCCGCACTTGAGCCAAACTTGTCGATGAAATGCGTCATCAACCTGTTTTTGCACACCGTGAGTCTCAAATATCGGCGTGGCACCATCGTAGTAGCGAACACGGTTTCTCGCGCGGCGGGAGATTTGACCAACCATGTCGATCATCCGATCCGTCGCCCCGCGATCGTCGCAAAGGACTTCATTGATTTCCTCGGTAAGAAAATCGCGAACAGTGCGCTCGACCAGATCGGGTTCTTCAAACAGCCGGCACGGCGCCGGGTTGTCCCGAATGGCTTGATCGACTTTGGCCCACTGATCCAGCAGAACTCGCAGATCACGGACAAAATACCTGGCACGTTGACCTTCGCCAACTGTGCGGATGATGACGCCAACCCCTTCAGGAATATCCAACTGCCGCAGAACCTTGCGCAGTCGCTCGCGTTCTTTCGGCTCTTCAATTTTTCGCGAGATACCGCTGCGGTCGCTGAATGGCATCAGGACCAAATACCGCCCAGCGAAACTGAGATTCGTGGTGACGCGGGGGCCCTTAGTGCCGATTGGCCCTTTGGTGACCTGCACGATCACGTCCGAGCCGACCGGGTAAATGCTCGGTATGTCCTTTACCGTGATCCGCTTTCGAGGGCGCTTGTTAGACCGTCTGTCAATTTCTTCGATGCCGCTATCGAGCGCCGCGGGAATGGCGTCCCAGAAATGAAGGAACGCATTTTTTTCGAAGCCGATGTCAACAAACATCGCCTTCAATCCCATCTCGATGTTTTTGACTTTACCCTTGTAAACGCTGCCTACGATGTTCCGTGAGCTCTTACGTTCAACGCTGTATTCCTCAAGTCGGCCACCCTCGAGTAAAGCCACACGGGTCTCGAGCTTCTCTACACTCAGAACGAGCTTGTTGCCGGTCTTCCGTGAAGGAAGACCCAAAATCTTTCTTACTTTGTCTATCATAAAAATGGAGGGGTTGGCCGGTCATCAGCCTAGCTGCCGATACGAGCTGCGGGAACGATTCTGACCGAAGGTTCATCTTGTGGTATTGCGCTGCTTCCGCCCGGGCGGCGGCGGTGGAGGCGGTGCGGGCTGGCGCTTAATTCCAAAAAGCCGCTGAAAAAAGTTGCGCTGAGGCTGAGGCGCCGCAACCGGGATTGCGCGGGCCGAGGCAGCCGCAGCGCGCCGCGCTACTCTCCCCTGTGAATCTGCTTCCGGTTCAACGTCGGGATCCCCGCCCGCGCCCGCCATTTGGACGTCTGCCCCTTGCGAAGCGTTAGCATTCTCGTCGTCACCACCGCCGGCGTCTAATCCCGAATCGCGAAAGCTGACTTCCTTGATCATTTGAAAGGGATTAGCCTTATGTGCGGGAGGAAGCCACGCGACCTGGGCTTCGAACTGTCCCTCGTCCATCGCCAATGAGCGTTCCATGATCCGCGCGGCGATCGGGCAGGCAACACTGCCGCCGTGCTCCCCACCCTGCACCATCACTGCGATCGTATATTTCGGATTGTCGAACGGGGCCCAGCAAACAAACCAGGAAATTGTATCTTCTCTGCCCTTGTATTTCGCTTGAGCGGTACCGGTTTTGCCTGCCACCTGGACATTACTCAAGCGCGCCCGGCCACCTGTTCCGCCGTCTGCGTTGACCACGTTCCAAAAGCCGCGCCGTGCCAATTCGATATCCGCAGTTGAAATCTCAGTGCGGAAATCGGCATGCACTTTGGGCTGATCGGGAACGGCGATCTTTCCATCTTCGTCCAGGGCGGGTGTACCGTCCTGATTCATTGCTTTCTTCACCAGCCGCGGATAATAAGAAATGCCTCGGTTTGCGAGGGTGGAATAGGCGATTGCCATTTGCAACGGCGTGCATAGATCGTAGCCCTGCCCGATAGAAACGTTGGCCGTGTAGGCTTGTGACCATCTCTCCTGAGGATAATAAATCCGCATCCAGTCCGGCCCCGGCAGCACGCCAGGTTGTTCGCCGGTTAAATTCAGCCCGGATGGTTTTCCCAAACCAAGCAAATCGCCTACGCGGTCAATCGAATCAATGCCTGCGGCGTTACCGTACTGATAAAAAAAGGCGTTACACGATACTTTGATCGCATCGGACAGCGCGAGTGTGCCGTGCGTGTAATGCTTTTCGGCGGCCCAGCATTGGAAATAATGATCGCCGTACTGAACACCACCGTAGCATGTGAACTTCTGCTTCGCCAAGCCCCGACGCAGGCCAGCGAGCGAGGTGATTAACTTAAACGTTGATCCGGGCGGGAATCCGCTCACCGCTCGATTGACCAGCGGGTTGGCTTCATCCTTCTGGAGCACCGCCCAATCTTTTGCTTTGATGCTGGGTACAAAAGTATTTGGATCGAACGACGGCACCGAAGCCATTGCGAGGATTTCGCCGTTGTTTGGATCGACGACGACGGCAGCGCCGCGCCCGACGGATCGCAATGCTTCCTCTGTAATGGCCTGGATACGGGCGTCGATCGTCAAGAAAACATTCGCGCCCTGTTGCGGCGGATCTTCGCGCAAAATCCCGTCGATGGTGCCCTTCGCATTGCGCCGCAAATACCGCACGCCGGGTTTCCCGCGCAAATATTCGTCCGCCGCTTTCTCAATATTCGATTTTCCTTCGACGTCCGCCTGGTAGAACGTGAACTTCCTGGCTTCCTCCTTATCGATGTCGTCCGGTGCACCGACGTAACCAAGAATATGAGATCCGAGCGCGCCGTACACGTACGAGCGCACCGGCTTAATGGCGAGATCAACACCCGGAAGTCCGACATCGTGCTCGGCGAACTTCGCCATGGTAGGGAAATCGATATCTTTGATGTAAGAAAATGGAACCTCAGTATCATTGCGAAAATGTCGCTGCAGCTTGCCGGCGTTGTAATCGCGCGCCAGATCAAGCTCGTTAAGGCGCGGAACGATCCCGTCATTCACGATCTTGATGATATCTGGCTCCTTCATGTTTTTCGGCATTCCGCTGATGATCGCCCGATATTCACTCGTGGGCGGTGAACCGAGCCGTTCGCGGTAACCTTTGACCATTTCTGGCAGATAGAAGTCTACCTCATAACTGGCCCGGTTTTGGACCAAGGTTATGCCGTTACGATCTTTGATCTCGCCGCGCACGGATGGAATGCGCACCGTCACTTGAGAGGTGCCGCGAATCTGCGCCGTCCATTCCTCACCATGCGCTACTTGTATCCACCAAAGCCGAACACCGAGTGAGCCGACGCCCAAGAGCATGAAAAGGCCGAGAAATTGAATCCGCAGACGGGAACTCAGGCGTCGCTTGCTCATTCGAGCTGTCCCCTTTCAGGACCGTATGAATAAGCGGTGATCTGCCCGAGCCATTGTAACCCCCAGAAGAAGATGGGCGCGATCGCCATCGCGATAAGACCGGGTCCGCCAATCTGCCACCAGATTTCACGAGTAAACACAAGCGAGCCGCGACGAAACGTAATCATGAGGTATTGCGCCAGAACTATTAGCGAGGTGAAAGCACCGCTCAGGATACAATGCACTTCCCAACGACCGCGGGCAAACAGCGGTCGCAGGCCATGCATTATTCCCGCCAGCACACCGTAGAGCAGTATCGATGATCCGGCTGAGATTTCAACTTTGCCCCCGATCACCTGAACGGTAAGCGCATCGAGCAAAACCCCGGCGAAGAACGCCAAGGCCAGCATAAGGGGAAAGGGCAGCGCCATAGCACCGTAGAAAACGATCACTGGCACGATGTAGACGTGCGCGTTGTAGAGCCACGGCAGCGCCGGGATGAAAAGTTCGGCGATCTGCGCCACCAGTACGAGTCCCAAGAGAAGAAGGAAAAAAATCATCTTCGACCCGTCACCACAAAAACGTCCTCCAGATGAGAAAGATCGACGGCAGGTGTTAGCTGCGCCTGACCGTCCAGTTCGCGTACACGAAAACTTTTCACAACCCCAATGAGTAACCCCGATGGAAAGACACCGCCAACTCCTGAAGTGTAAACTTTCTGGCCGGGCTTCAAATCAGCCTGCTTTGACAGAAAATTCAGGTCCAAAAACGGCGTGAGTCCACCCGTCACGCGCTCCCCGGAAACTATCCCCTGTTCGCGGCTGCCTTCCACTGAGGCTGCGATGCGGCAGGTTTCATCAGAAATCAGCAGAACAACCGAAATCGTGTCGCTTACGGTCGTCGTTTTTCCGACCAAGCCAACATCGGTTACCACGGGCATGTCGGTTTCGATAGCGTCTTTCCTGCCGCGGTTAATGGTGAGCGTTCGCCACCAACTGGACGAATCGCGCGCGATCACTTCAGCTGCGAGTAACTTAAACACCGACCGTTCGCGGTAATTGAGGGCGTGGCGCAGACGATTCACTTCATGCTCAACATCGCGCAAGCCTTGATTAGTCGCGCGCAGTTCTCGATTTTCGACGTGTAATGCAGCGTTGTCGTGCTCCAATTCGTCGAGCGACTTTAATCCTGACCGCACAGAGGAAATCTGCTTTTTGATTCCAGACCCACCGGTCAAAAAAGGAGCCAGCAGCCGATAGACACCAGCTTTGAATTTCTGCGTTGTTTCCGGACCGAAGCTGAGGAAATATCCCAGAATGGCGCCGAAAATCAGCAGCGCGATGATGTTTGTGCGGCTCATTGGAATTGCCAATTGCCAACTGCCGATTGCCGATTGGCCACTCGACAACTCACCGGCGGACGGCTAACGAGCTTTCCGGTTTCCGCTTTCCGGTGTCCGCCATTATTAGCGCCACTGGCGATCAGCTGAGGCCACCTGACGCAAAAACTTAAGTTCATTGAGGCATTTGCCTGTCCCCTCCGCCACTGCGCTGAGCGGATCTTCCGCTACGTGGACAGGCAATCCGGTCTCCTCGCTTAAAAGCTTGTCAAAGCCGCGCAGCAACGCGCCGCCGCCCGCCAGCACAAGCCCGCGATCAACCAAGTCCGCCGAAAGCTCGGGCGGACAACGCTCAAGGGTAATGCGCACCGAATCGACGATCGTCGAGATCGGTTCGAGCAAAGCTTCGCGCACCTCTTGAGAGGTAATCATCAGTGTTTTGGGCAGGCCAGCGACCAGATCGCGCCCTTTAACTTCGACGCTTGTTTCCTTTTCACTCGGATACGCCGAGCCTATTTTGATTTTGATTTCTTCAGCGGTGCGCTCACCAACCATCAAATTGTAGGCGCGCTTCATATATTGTACGATCGCCTCGTCCAACTCGTCGCCGGCAACGCGGACGCTCCGACTAAACACAATTCCGGAAAGCGAAATGATAGCGACCTCTGTCGTTCCGCCGCCGATATCGATGATCATGTTACCTGCTGGATCCTGCACCGGCAGTCCGACACCGATCGCCGCTGCCATCGGTTCCTCGATCAAATACACTTCACGCGCGCCTGCATGCGTAGCTGATTCACGTACTGCACGCTTTTCCACCTCCGTGATTCCTGATGGCACCGCAATAACGACGCGCGGTTTCACCCGCACCTTGCGATTGTGCACCTTGGTGATGAAATGCCGCAACATCGCCTCGGTAACTTCAAAGTCAGCAATCACGCCGTCCTTGAGCGGACGCACCGCAACGATATTCGCCGGCGTACGCCCCAACATGCGCTTGGCTTCGTCTCCCACAGCCAGCACTCGGTTCGTGCCGGCCTGCACCGCTACCACCGATGGCTCACGTAAAACGATCCCCTGATCCTTTACGTAAACAAGAGTGTTCGCTGTACCGAGATCGATCCCGATGTCGCTGGATAGCCAGCCGAAAAATCCGTTGAACATGAATTATTTATTAGCAGCACTGTCCAGCTCGAAGGAAACGCGCGGCGCGATTCGGCCGGCTGAAACGCGGTAACATGAGAAGGTGCAGCCCGCCGTCAAGCGTATTTATCTTGGAGTGATGGACTATTGAAGCGCTGACGAGCTTGCCATTACTGTATTACTCCTTTACTCCATCACTCAATGGGAAAAGTGATCATCGCCCCATCAATTCTTGCAGCAGATTTCTCACGGCTTGCTGAGGAAATTCATAGCGTCGAGGCAGCAGGGGCCGATTGGATTCATTGCGACATCATGGACGGCCATTTCGTCGATAATATTTCGTTCGGACCGGACGTCGTGCAGCTCGTACGCAAAGAAACAAGCCTGCCGCTGGACGTACATCTAATGATCGAACATGCCGACCGCTATGTGCCGCGATTTGTCAAAGCCGGCGCAAATTCGATTACCATTCATGTGGAACCGGGAGCCAAACACGATGTTGTAAAAACGTTGCAACAGATTCGAGCAGCCGGTTGCCGCGCCGGCCTCACCCTAAATCCAGACACTCCATTTGATATGATCGAACCGTTGCTTGGCAAGTTCGATATACTGCTAGTCATGACTGTTCATCCGGGTTTTGGCGGACAACCGTTCCGCTCTGACCAGATGGACAAGGTCAGGCGGGCAGCGAAATGGAACCAATCGCGCGAGAACCAGATCGACATCGAGGTGGATGGCGGCATTAATCAAAAAACCGCCCAAATCTCAGTCGAAAACGGCGCGAACATCCTCGTCGCCGGTACGTCGATTTTTCGTTCCAGGGATTACGCCAAAGCAATTCGTGAATTGCGCGGCGAATGAAACGACGAACGATCCCGGCGCTTAGCGTATTTCGGCCGCTCCGGCGGCCATGACCGGCTCCGCTTCTTCAGTGGTTTCAGCCATCACTTCGTCAGTCTGCGTGACGCGCACAACTTCTTCGATAGTTGTAATGCCCTGCGCTACGCGCCGCCAGCCATCCTGCCGCAAACTCTCCATGCCTTCGGCAATAGCACATTGTTTTAACTCGCTGCCATCACGCCTTCGCATGATCAGCCTCCGTAAGGGTTCAGTGATGACGCAAACTTCGTAAATCGCCGCACGACCCTGGTACCCGGTCTGGCGGCATTGATCGCACCCGGCCCCGCGCCGGAAGCGAGTGCCGAGTTCTTTCACGGGAACACCAATCTCAACGAGGTAATCGCGCGGATAATCGACTACTTCGACGCAATCCGGGCAAATTGTACGCACGAGCCGTTGGGCTATAAACGCCTTCACCACAGAGGCGAGCAGAAACGGTTCCACGTCCATGTCGAGCAAACGCGTAATGCCACCTACCGCGTCATTTGTGTGCAGTGTGCTGAACACAAGGTGACCTGTCATCGCGGCGCGAATCGAAATGTCCGCAGTCTCGACGTCTCGAATCTCGCCGACCATGACCACATTCGGGTCTTGTCGCAAAATGTGTCGCAGGCCTTTGGCGAAAGTCAGATCAATCTCTGGTTTCACGTCGATTTGCGAGACACCAGGGATTCGATATTCGACCGGTTCTTCAATTGTAATGATCCGGCGCTGCACGGAATTGATGCTGCTGAGAAAACAATACAGCGAGGTTGATTTCCCGCAGCCGGTAGGACCCGTGAGCAGGATAATTCCGTTCGGTTGGGCGAGGAGATTCCGAATAATTTTCTCCTTCGTATCGCCCAAATCGAGTCGCTCGAAATTGAAGTGCTGTTCACCGCGGCTTAGCAAACGCAGGCTGATTGACTCGCCGTTGACGGTTGGAATCGTCGAAACGCGCACGTCTATCTCCACATTGCTCGCGTGCAAATTCATTCGCCCGTCCTGAGGAAGCCGTCGCTCGGCAATGTCCATATGTGACATCACCTTCAAACGCGAGATGATCGCGGATTGCAGGACGCGCAATTGCGGTGGCACAGCGACTTCGTGCAAAATACCGTCGATCCGATACCGAATGCGCAGATCGTTTTCGAGCGGTTCGACGTGAATATCGGTCGCGCGCTCCGCAATAGCTTCGCGAATGATCTGGTTAACAAATTTGACCACCGAGGCTTCGGGATCGTCGGCATTCAACTCAATCGCGGTCTCGGTGTCCTCGAGCGCATCCATGGAACCCCTGGTCTTCAGAATCTCGTCGAACGTCTCCGCGCCAACGCCATAAAGAGTTTTCATGGCACGCAGAAGCTGCGCGCGCGGTACGAGCACCCATTCGGGAGGTTTTTTCAACAGCTGCCCCGCAAGCTGGCGCCCGATCGAATTGAAAAGATCATAAGTCGCCAGCACCACCGAGTTTTCCTTCGACTCGATCGGCAGAATCTGATGTTGAAAAACAAAACGGCTCGGCAGAAGCGACAAAGTGGTGCGATCGATTTTTTTTGCGTCGATTGAGACGATCGGTACCCGGAAAAAATTCCCGATTGCGGCGAGGAAACGTTGTTCGTCCACTTTGCCCGAATCGAGCACCTGACTTACCCACGAACCCCCATTAAGATTCGTGGCCAACTCGGCCGCCTCTTCGGTCGAAGGCACACCGCTTTCGAGTAGCAAATTAATCAGCGACTGACTTGGAGCGGCGTTCATTCAGCAAGACTCACGGCATGAATAACGCACGACGCACGGGAGTGGTAAGCGTACCGGTCACGCGCATGGAATAATTCTTTTGGAGCCGCGCGATAGCGTAGCTTACTTCTGCTGAAAATACGCCATCGACGGGACCGCAATAATAGCCCAGCCGGCGCAAGGCCGTTTGCAGCGCTCCAACATACGCGGGATCCAGAACGAGTTGGTTGCGGCCCTTAAAATAGTACATCCATCGCCAGGAATATCTGGGCGCAAAATCAGTCGCGTTCACGTGAGGCGTCTGATGCACGAGCCCCCATTCGTCTCGTTGAGCCAATGGATCGATGGACCGAAAAATACCATAATCGACAACGTCAAACTCGTCGGCTAGCGCAACCGTTGCGCTTAACCCGACGCTCAAAACGAGTGCTATTCGTTTCATAATTGCGAGCGTTTAATGCATGTCTTTGCCTTCAGGAAGATCCGGCGGCGGTAAGTTTATCTGTTTGCCCGTCTCCACTCTAGGGCAGTCTGGACACGCGGCTTGGTCGAGTTCCGGACCAAAATGTGTGTTGGTGTTCTCCCACTTTTGCCGCAGCCGATAGAGGTCCAACTTCGTAAAGGTGACTTCCGGACACATTAGTATGATCAACTCTCGCCGTTCCTTGCCACTTGCTGTGCCGCGGAAGGCCGCGCCAATAAGTGGGATACGCGAGAGATAAGGAAACCCTTGGTACCGCTTCTGCTTTTGATCCTCAATTAATCCGCCGAGGATGATCGTCGATCCGTTCCCCGCGGAAACATTCGTGCGAATGTAACGCGTATCGATCGTTGGAACCGAGTTGCCGCTGATGTTCACGTTGCCCCCGGGGACAATACTGTCGATCTTTTGCAGAATATCGAGCGACACCTCCTTCTCAGAATTAATGAGCGGGACTACCTCAAGCTGCAACACGACCTTTTTGTACTCAATACTGGCCGACACAGCAGCTGTGTTATTTATAACGCCTCCAACATTCGCATTTGTAAGGGTGCTTACCGGCACGGGAACCTCCTGCCCCGAAGCGATGATGGCTTTTTTGTTGTTGCTTGTGAAAACAGTTGGCCGAGAAACAACTTTGAAGCGGCCTGTGGCCTCCAGTAGATGCACAATCGACGCGAAAGCGTTGCCAGCCGCAACATAAATGTTTGTTCCGGTGGCTACATTTTGAATGATTTGGCTGAAGTTAATTAAATTGGCCGGATCGAGAACCGAGGCGGCAGAAAGCGGTGGCGCACTGCTGCCAGGCGCTGCTACGGAGGCACCAGGAATCGGAATCGCCGGATTGTTGTTCCCAAAGATGGTATTGTTACGCGAGATACCCACGAATCTGTTGTTGTATTTGGCGAACCAATCGACTCCAAATTCCTCATTGTTGTTAAGTGACAACTGGCCAATCACTGTGCTCAACGCCACTTGCGGCGCTTTGACGTCCATTTCGTCGAGGATCTTTTCCACCTTCATCACCACTTCGCGATTGCCGAGGACAATGATTGAGTTGGCGCGTTGATCCGCGATCAGCTTCGAATTGCCGATGGTGACCGCCTTTGGCACGGTGTCCACAGGCTGAGTGGAAAGTTCCTCGGAAATATTAAGCGTGCTGCCCGTGCCGCCTTGGGTGCCGCCGTAGCTGCTCGTCAGCGAGGAAGTACCCGCTCCCCGCTGTTGCGCTTGATCTTTCCCAGGCGATGGGCCAACGCCTGGAAGTCCTCCCGGTCCTCCAGCGCCGGCGCCCTGTTCTGTTCCCGGTTCGGTCAATGCCTGGACAAGAACGGGCAAAATGTCGCCGGCCGAAACGTATTTCAAATATCGGGTAACCGGCTTTCCAAATTCAACGTTTGCGTCGAATTCATGGATCAACTGCCGAATGAACGGCATGTTTATCGGCCGTGTCACGATGTGAATACGGTTCGTGCGGACATCGGGAGTGACCTTAATTTTCCCGACGATCACTGCTTCTTCGGAAAGAATACCGCCGCCGCCGCCCTCAACCGGCATCGGCTGTGGCACACCTCCGGGGACCTTTACGCCCCGAACACCCGGCTGGCCCGGTGTCTCAGCGCCCTTCTCGAAAATTTCCTTGAGCATGTCGACGACTTTGGTGGCGTCGGCGCGTTCGAGCTTGATGAACTCGCTCACCACTTCCGCCGGCGCCACGTCTACCTGCTCAATCACCCCGGCGAGTTGCCGAATAATGTCAGCGTTCTGTGTCACCAGTAGGCTGGATGATTTTGGCAGCGCCAAAATGTTGATCGTGCCCGAGCTCCCCTGAAAATACGCCATCAAAACTTGCTGAAGTTCCTGTGGGTCGGCGTACTGCAGTCGGAACAAAAAGCTGATTACAGGATTTCCCGCCGGAATGTCGGCCAAGTCCGAGATGATCGGAACTGGCGCCTTGCGCGGATTTTGGCCGGCGCCGACGACATCAACAATGTCGCGACCCGCCGGAACGAGTGAAATCCCGTTGAGCGCCATGCTTATCTCGATGATCTTGATCGCTTCTTCGCGCGACACGTCTTTGGCGATGAAAATGTTGACCTTGCCCTGCACGAAATTATCCATCACCAACTTCTTGCCGGTGAGCTGCTCGTAGAGGTGCAACACGTCGACTATGTCGCTGTTAGGAAATTGCAGTCGCACAGTAGCCGGCGCGTTCGGCGGAGCGGCAGGCGCATCCTCTTGTGCCGGCGGACTGACTCCCTTAACCGCCGGTAGAGTGGGACGCTGCGGGTCCCTCTGAGCGGAAGCTGCGCTCGCGCTGGCAAGCACGAGCGTCACGATGCAGAAAAGCCGATGCACAGTCCTTTTTTGCTGGATGGCCGACCGTAGTAGATTTATGAGACCCGTCAACGTATTTCCCTCTGTAGAACGGTGCTTCAATGGTAACTCTGGACGCGGCAGGGAGTGCTAGTTTATAGGAGATCGGTGTCATTGCAAACGAGACTCACGCTTCCCATCATCTGCAATATTCTGATGCCGGCCCTTGTTTGGGCCGCGCCCGAAGCGCCTCCGAATTCAGTCGCAGAAATTCAGTCTGTCCTCACCGCCCAACAGGACGCCTGGAACCGTGGCGACATAGACGCGTTCATGAGTGGCTACGCGCGATCAGCATCGACGGTGTTTGTCTCAGAAGACGAAGTCAGACGCGGTTGGAAAACAGTCCGCGACCGGTACCGGGTGAAATATTCCGATCGCGCGAAGATGGGAACGCTGAGTTTTTCGGACATTGAAGTCACCATGCTTTCGCCTGATGCGGCAGTCGTGCTCGGTCGCTGGCGGTTAAAGCGCGCAAACGATGAGCCGCACGGGCGGTTCACACTCGTGTTCAAACGCCTGCCGGAAGGCTGGCGGATTGTTCACGATCATACGTCCGCAGCTCCGTCGCAGTAACTCAGGCATCCTGCCTGACTGATCGAGCGGACATCCTTGTCCTTAGCTGGAAGCCCGCGTGATTAAATCAGGCAACATGCCTGAGTTACGCGCGCAATCGGGTGAGAAGCTTTTCATGGATATTGTCGAAGCCGCCATTGCTGAAAACCACGACCACGTCGTTTGGCCGGAGCATCGGAATGATTCGGTCCACAATTGCGTTCGCATTTTGCTCGTAGAATGCAGGCCGGCCAGCTTCAGCGATCGCCGCAACGACTCGCTCCGGTTTTAAGCGCTGATCTTCGGGGATTTGTTCGATCCGGGCGACCTGCGAGATAAATACACCGTCGGCCACTTTGAGCGCTTCAGGGAGTTGCTGCTGAAACACCGCACGCCGAGTCGTATTCGAGCGGGGCTCGAATACAGCCCACAGTCGCTGCCCACGAAAGCGATGACGGAGCGCCTGCAATGTTTGAGCGATTGCAGTGGGATGATGCCCGAAATCGTCAATCACTTTAACACCACCAGCTTCGCCGCGAAGCTCCTGCCGGCGCGCAATGCCTAGGAAACTGGTGAATGCGCTGGCGATTTTTGCCGTTGGCACATCATAAAAGCGCGCGGCGGTCGCCGCCATCGCGGCGTTATGAACGTTGAATTCGCCAACAAGCGGAATTTCGAAAACGTCGTCGCCTAGTTTGAATCGAGAGGTACCGGATGAATAAGAAATGTCTCGAATTCGTTGCGCGCAGTTTTTCGAGAAACCGACCTCGACCATTTGCGCCAGGCAATCTTTGGCCACCTCAACGGAATTCGGATCGTCGCCGTTCACGACGACCATACCGTTTTGGGGAACGATATTCAGCAAGCGTCGAAAGCTGAGCTTGATCTCATCGAGATTGTTGAAGATATCCGCGTGATCAAACTCGACGTTGTTCACGATCACGAGCTCCGGCAGGTAATGAACGAACTTTGAACGCTTATCGAAAAATGCGGTGTCGTACTCGTCACCCTCGATCACAAAATATTTTGAATCGTTGAGCCGCGCGCCTTCGCCAAAATTTTTCGGAATGCCGCCGATGAGATAACCCGGTTTGCGTCCAGCATCTTCCATTATCCAGGCAAGCAAGGCCGTAGTCGTTGTTTTACCGTGTGTTCCGGTGATCACGAGATTGTGACGTCCGCGCAGGAAAAAATTCCTGAGCACCTCCGGCAACGACAGATAAAGTAGTTTTCGGTTTAGCACGGCCTCCACTTCCGGGTTACCACGCTTCATTGCGTTGCCGATCACCACCACGTCCGCATCTGTCGGGATGTTCTCCGCGCGATAACCTTCCATGAGCGCGATTCCCTTGTTCTCGAGGAAGCTCGACATCGGCGGATAAACATTTTCGTCCGAGCCGGTGACCTTAAAGCCGCGCTCTTGCAACGCGACGGCAACTGCGCCCATCGCTGTCCCGCAAATGCCGAGGAAGTGAAAACTGGCCGGCGCTTCGTTCACGCGGATTTTCTACGACGCGTCAGCGAGTTTGGCTAGCCGCATCTGTCATCCCGAGCGGATCCCGCGTACGCGGGAGAAGTCGAGGGTTCCCGTCGATAATTACTCTTCGTTTTCGCCGCGGGATCCCTCGACGCTGGCTCGGGACGATCGCTGTGCAACCGTCATTTCTTTTTGAAGACTTCGATCGCTTCCCACGCTTCGTCGGGCGGAGCTTGTTCGTATTCGAGCGCGCGCTGCAGATACATCTTGGCCAGCAGATCGTCGGGATAGAATTCCAGGAAACGTGAAAAAAGGATTTTCGCGTCGGTAAAATCGCGTGCGCGAAACTTCTCCAACGCCTCTTCATATGTTTCCAGCCATTTCAAAAACTCCGGATCCGTCTCTTCGCCTCGGGCAGCGACGAAAGTAAAAACGTCTACCGGTTTGGTTTTGCCCTTCACCTGCACGCGAGCCACTGAGCGCAAATAAACTTCGTCCCGGACCAGCTCCGCCACCGACGCGCCTACCAGCATATCCACGCCATAAATTCGAGTAAGCCCTTCCAATCTGGATGCAAGATTCACGGCATCACCTATCACCGTGGGATCCATTCGCTCCTGCGAACCAATATTACCAACGATCACCTCACCGTGGTTGACGCCGATTCCCATGCCCAATCCCATCCGGCCTTGTTCGCGCCAAGCTTGATTGAGTTGGCTCAACTCCCGGCGCATTCCCAACGCCGCGCGCGCGCAACTTTTCGCGTCCTGCGTCGTGCCAAGACTGCGCACGTTACCCCACACAGCCATGATTGCGTCGCCGATAAATTTGTCGAGGGTTCCGCCATTGCTGAAAATTTCAGAAGTCATCCGCGAGAGATATTCATTGAGCTGCGCGACCAGCGCTTCGGGGTCGGCTTTTTCAGCCAGCGTGGTGAAACCAATCAAATCCGAGAAAAGGATGGTCACCGGCACGCGCACACCACGAAGCGAGCTGTAGTAGCTGTCCGGGTTTTCCAGAATTTCCGCGACGAGATTTTTCGACACATAGCGTTCGAGCGTGCGGCGAGTGCGCAATTTCTCCAGCCGCTCGAGGAAGTATTCGAATCCGAGGGAAAACAAACCGCTCAGGACCAGCGTAGACAGCACCGGCACAGTCAGCAGCAGCAGCCCTGTATTATCGTAAAGCAATCGCGCCGTTAAAAGATAACCCGCGGTAATCGCGACAAGCCCGCCCAGACAAACCAGCGGCTTGCGCACAAACGCCACGAGCAACCACGCAACCAGCCCTGCTGCGCAGACGAGCGCCAAGCCAATTTTCCGCGGCGTCGGCCGCAAAAATTCATGGCCGAGGGCCGCAGCCATCGCCTGGAAATGAAGGGCCGGCCCGAGTGTGTTGGGGCTCATTGGCGTATCGACCACGTCGTGCAACACCTGCGCAGACGGGCCGACCATTACTATCTTGCCCTTGAAAAACGCGCCGCCGCCGTAATTCGTTTGCCAGAGCTTCGGATCAAACACGTAGTAGAGCGGCCACCAGAGCGGGCGCTCCTCGAATGCACCCGGCGCCGTGAAACGAATCATGTGCCCACCCAAATCGTTCGGCACATCGTTGGCGTGACCCATCTTCGTTAGCGCACGCGCTGAAAGCGATTCGTAAACCTCTTCGCCGGGATACGGCGGCATGCCTGCGAGCTGGCGGGGCGTCACACGATACGTCGCAGCGCGAGTCTTTCCGTCGATGGCATCGGGAAAAAAGTTCACGAACCCGACACGATCATCGAGCATTTGGGGTGACGGAATCAGCGTCTTGTTTGGTGTAATTTCCTGCGCACCATTCTCCAGATCGAAATTGGCGCCCACGACGACTTTGTCGCGGTATCGATCGAGTGCGGCGTGAAATGCCGGATCGCCATCGTTAGGCGGATTAAAAAGCAAATCGAAAATAACCAGGCGCGCACCCGCTGCAAACAATCGATCCATCAAAAGCGCCCAGACTTCGCGCGACCACGGAAATGGCCGCTCGGTCATGAGTTGAAGCGCTCGATTGCCTTCGAGTTCTTCCGCACTGAACGGCGGCAACTGCAACGTGCTTTGATCGAGTCCGAGAAAAACGAAATCGCGTGGCGGCGTGGTCTTCCGGCCCTCGCGCCGAAGCAAATCTTCAAAGCTCTGTTCGCCGCGCCACGGCACCGATACAAACGGAGCAGTTGGCAAGAAATGCCCAACAAAAATCAGACCCGTCCAAAAAAGACAGATCAGCGTCAGGACTAACAACCGGGCTCGGCTGAACCACTGCATGGGCGGATTATACCAAAACAATGCCGAATGGCAGGTGATTAGTCGAGACGTTAGAAGTGACAGGCCGCGCCGCCATTTTTCTCTTCACTTCTCACCAGACTTCTCACTACTTCTGATCAAACATGACTGATGGCTCCGAGTTCCTTTGCCCGCGGTGCAAGGAGCCGCTGAAAGATGTGCGGACTTCCGGCGGTGTTTTCTACGGATGCGACGTCTGCGGCGGTCGCGCGGTGACGATCGAGCTGCTGCGCAAGCGCTTCACGGCGGAATCAATCAATCCGCTGTGGCTTCATGCGATGCGAGGCGAGGGACGCATCGGCCTGCCTTGTCCATTGTGCCGGCAGCCGATGATCGGCGTCGCCTTATCCGACCAAGCGGAAATCAACGTAGATGTCTGCAAACGCTGCCATTTCATCTGGTTCGACGCTCACGAAGTTGACACGCTCGTTCCGCGCCAGCCGGAGCCAGTTGCTTCCGAACTCCCGCAAAAAGCGCGCGAGATGCTCGCAATCGCTGAAGTCGAGCGTTTGTCCAAACAGGCCGAGGGCCGGACCTTGACAGCGCCGCACCCGAGGAATCGTGGAAACAGATCGCCGCGTTCCTTGGAATGCCGGTCGAGTTCGATGCACCAGAAGAGCAGCGAAGACCGTGGGCAACATGGTTGCTTTCAGCTGTCATCATTTGTGCGAGCCTCCTTGCGTTTTCAAATCTGCGCGAGGTCGTTCAACGTTTCGGATTGATTCCAGCTGAGGCGACGCGGCTCGGTGGACTCACACTCGTCACATCTTTTTTCCTTCACGCTGGCTTCATTCATCTGGCCGGTAACATGTATTTCCTGCTGGCATTTGGCCATGCCGTGGAAAATTTTCTGCGACCACTGCGTTATCTGGCGCTCATTGCACTGGCAGCATTCATCGGTGATCTGGCGCATATCGCTCTTGATCCGCGTTCGCACACACCTTGCATCGGCGCCAGCGGTGGCATTGCCGGTGTCATTACGTTTTACGCACTGAATTTTCCGCGCTTCCGCCTCGGATTTCTGATGCGCTGGGGTTTTGTCTGGTTTCGCTGGATTCGATTGCCCGCCTGGTTCGTTTTCGTTCTCTGGTTCTTGTTCCAAATAATTGGCACTTTTGAGCAGAGAGCAGGAATGCGTTCCGTCTCATCGGCCGCGCATTTAGGCGGCGCCGCGGTCGGCATCCTCGCGTGGCTCGTTTGGCGAAAACCCAACGACGAATCTCGAATGCTCGAATGACGAAGGCATCCCGAAATCCGAATGAAAAGCGTTTGTCATTTTGTGTTCAGCATTTAGTTTCCGGCCCGCGATCTCTCCGCCTATCCCGCGTCTGTGGGATAAATCAGTGAGCGAGGCCGGAAAGATCGATAACGGAACAACAGCTCACTGAATGAGGAGCCCCGAAAACATTCCCGGGGCAAAACAACAATGCCAAGAGCTACCAATGCCCCGGCAAGCCGTGCGCGCCGGAAACGAATGCTGAAAAAGGCGAAGGGCTACCGCGGCCGCCGCTCAAAACTTTTTCGCTACGCCAAAGACGCGGTCATGAAGGCGCAGTATTGGGCCTATCGCGATCGCAAAACCCGCAAGCGCACATTTCGTTACCTTTGGATCCAACGTCTAAACGCCGCCGCACGCGCGAACGGCATGACTTACAGCCGCTTGGCCGAAGGACTGAAGGCTGCCGGTATCGGACTGGACCGCAAAATTCTCGCCGACCTCGCGGTCACTGACGAGGCCGCATTCAAATCGATTATTGATCAAGCGAAGAGCGCACTGGAAGACAAAGCGAAATCGAAAAAGAAAGCGGCGTGATTCGTGAATCGAGATTGGTGAATCGAGATTCGATTTCCCGATTTAACGATGTAACGATTTAACGATTCACGAAATCCATGCACCCGCTCGAACAACTATGCGATGACGCGCTGCGCGAGATTGAAGCTGCGCGCGACGAGAAATCGCTCGAAGGCGTCCGTGTAAAATATCTCGGAAAAAGCGGCAGCATCTCCGAATGGGGCGAGCGAATGAAAACGCTCGGCAAAGAGGAACGCCCGCTCGCCGGTAAATTGCTCAACCAGGCGCGCAACGCCGTTACCGCAGCGCTTGACCAACGCGGAGAAAAAGTCCGTGCCGAAAAAGAATCCGACGCGCTGGCGAGCATCGACATCTCGCTTCCGGGAACGCCACATGACACTGGTTCTCTGCATCCGCTTCATCAAATGCACGAGCGCGGAATTCAGATTTTCAGGCGAATGGGCTTTGCGCTCGCCGAAGGTCCCGATATCGAAACCGAGTGGTACTGCTTCGATGCTCTGAATACGCCGCCAGACCATCCCGCCCGCAACGAACAGGACACTTTTTATTTGCCCGATGGGCGACTTCTGCGAACCCACACTTCCACCGTGCAGATCCGCGCGATGGAATCGGCGCCGCCTCCGATCCGTGTGATTGCCTCAGGTGCCGCGTATCGGCGCGACGAACTCGACGCAACGCACAGTCCACAGTTTCATCAGATCGAAGGATTGTACGTCGACGAAAACGTCAGCGTCGCCGATTTAAAAGGCGAGCTCGAATTTTTCATGCGGGAACTTTTTGGTACCGAAACCGAAGTGCAATTTCGGCCGCATTTCTTCCCGTTTACCGAGCCAAGTTTGGAAGTTTACGTCCGATCAAAAGCTCTGAAAGGCGGCGAACAGTGGATCGAAGTTGCCGGTTGCGGCGTGGTGCATCCGGCCGTTTTTGAAGCGGTCAACAAAGCGCGTGGCGATAACGCTTACGATCCCGAAAAGTGGAGCGGCTATGCATTCGGTCTCGGCATGGATCGGCTGGCGATGATTCTATTCGAAATTCCTGATATCCGGCTTTTCTCGCAGAATGACCTGCGGTTTTTGAAACAGTTCGCGTGAGCACAGTTTTTTGCGATTCGATGCGTGAGCCTGTTCCGCCTCGCCCCGCTTGCGGGGAGAGGATTGAGGTGAGGGGTCTTGAACTCGGCCGAAAGAAAAACCCTCACCCCTACCCTCTCCCTTTGAAAGGGAGAGGTGACAACATGACGTCTCCATGAAGTTTTCCGTTAACTGGCTGCGCGAATTTGTCGATCTTCCAAAGAATCCGGAAGAGATCGCCGAATTGCTGACTCGCGCGGGCATTGAAATCAAAAAGATCGAGATGCGCGGCGCGAATGTTGAAAATGTCGTCGTTTCGCAAATCACGGCGTCTTCGCGTCATCCGAATGCTGACCGGCTCACGGTTTGCG
>WNFV01005151.1_pt1 | contig 32810 bp, 29 predicted proteins | sample 5400101 | NCBI WGS metagenome assembly WNFV01 (sample SAMN13153361, study PRJNA577476) | soil metagenome | isolation source: 115 cm soil or saprolite under grassland replicate 1 | place: USA:California | collected 2016-06-15 | reverse complement strand
GAACTTGCCGATCACGGCGCCGAACCGCTTCGGTTCCGACGCCCGACGCCAGTCTCGGAGGCCGACGAGGCACATCCCGAGAAAGACGCCGTAGAGCAGCCCGGTCAGCGCCAAGTCCTTCCAGACGTAGAGGGGTATGTAGACGAGGTCGGCAACGATCCACAGCCACCAGTTCTCGACCAGTTTCCGCGCCATCAGGTACATCGCGCCTAGGCTGAGCGCCGTAGTGAGCGCGTCGAGGAGCGGCGCTGCGTCGTCGATGCCACGCAGATAGGCAGTGAGCAGCGCGGTCAGCAGCGCGACGGCGATCGCAACGGCCGCCGCCTCGGGCACGCGCACGCGCCCGACGCGCGGCATCGTCCTCCCCGCGCCGCCCCGGAGCCAATACCACCACCCTGCGAGCGAGATCGCCACGTAGCCCCACTGCAGGCCCATGTCCGCGAACAGCCGCGCACGCCAGAAGAGGACGATGAAGAGGACGTTGTTCGCGATGCCGACCGGCCACGTCCAGATGCTCTGCTTGACGACCAGCCAGACCGAGAGACCGCCGGTCAAGAAGCCGAAGACCTCCGTCTGGGAGAACGGCAGAACGCCGGACAACGAGCCGCCGACGAGTGCGAGGGATGCGGCGAGGCAGGCGAGCACGTCGGATCGCCGCAGCGGGGAAGCGCCCATGAGGAGCCCCTTTCTTGTTGTTTTGGTTCGGCCCGAAGCGGGCCCGGCGGGCGATCAGAAACCCCGCCGACGAGGTTTTCGACTCACAGTCTAAAACCATGAGCGTGCCAGCGCAAGCCTCGCCGCGCTGACACGCTGTGCGACCTACGGCATCCGCTCAGCCGGCACGGGCTCCGCACGGAACCGGAGCAGCGCCACGCTCGCGACGACGATCCACAGTGCGAGCAGGATCTGCGGGATGAAGGCGATCGACGCGAGCGCGCCGAGGCCGGCGAGCAGGCCGAGCCAGCCCAGCCATGGCGCAATCCTCCGCGCCCGCATTGCGGCGAGCGTCGCGGCGAAGATCATCGCCCCTGCACCGGCGCCGCCCGTGGCGTGCAGCACGTACCCCACGTCGTTCGCGGCATGGATCAGGTCCGGGTAGACCTGGTGCTGGTAGGTGTCGTCGTTCATCGTGCGGATGCCCATGTTGACTGCGATTGCGGCGAGCGCGAGCGCCGCGTAGACCGCACCGCCGATCGCGGCCAGCGACGCGTAGAACCCTTCGCCGTCGATCCTCCGCAGCGCCTCGCGCAGCGCGCCGAGGAACCAGAGGAAGAAGAACAGACCGAGACCGGCCACAAGCCAACCGAAGCCGATGCGGTCGCGGTGGCCACCGTCTCTGTAGTACGCCACGACTTTCGCAGGCGCCGCATCGCCATCGGGAGTGCCCGCGAAAAGGAGGATGCTGCCGAGGATGAACAATGCGACGTAGAGGATCCCGCCGAGAGGCGCCCAACGTTCGATCGCAGAGCGGGTGGCCATGGGTCTCCCTCCTCGAGTCTGGGAACGGTCGGCCCGATTATCGAGACGGGCTCGGCTGGAGCGACGGCGAGTCGCGGCCGGTCTATCCCGACGCGATCGGCCGGCCGACGACGAGGACGTCGCGGATCGCGGGGTCGAGCTCCGAGTAGCTCGCGTCGGGCTGCGCGCCGACGGCGTCGAGCAGCTTGCTGAAGAAGCAGCGCACCGCGGCCGCCGCGGCGACGTCGAAGATCTCCACGTCGGAGAGCCCGACCTCGCATAGACGGTCGACGTCCGCCTGCGTGATCGAGGTCGCGTCGGCGACGACCTGCTCGGCGAAGCGCATCACGGCGACGTCCCGCTCGTTGAGCGCGGCGACGTCGCCGCTCGCGATGTCGCGCACGGTGCCCCAATCGAAGACCTTCTTCGCGAGCACCGTCCCGTGCGCGAGCGAGCAGTAGCTCGAGCGAAGGCGGCGCGCCGCGGCCAGCGTCGCGAGCTCGTACGTGCGGAGGTCCATGTTCTCGGAGATCGGCGTTACGAGTCCTCGCCACGCTGCGTAGATGTCAGGCCGGGCCGCGAAGGCGCGGTCGATGTTGTCCGCGTCGGGACCGGCATCCGGCGTGTTGATGAACGCCATGTGCGAAGGCTAACCGGGCGGCTACGCGATCGCCGCGGGTCCGAGCAGCGACTTCACCTCGGCGAAGAAGTCCGGCGCCGGATCGACGCGGTAGTCCGGCCCGAACGCGAGCGTCTTCGGGCCTTGCGACGTCTCCATCAGCACCGTCACCGGCGCCTGGCCGCGGAACTCCTTCACGATCTGCGCCAGCTCACGGATCAACCCCGCGCGCGCCTGCCGCGCGTCCAGGCGCAGCGTGACCTCTCGTCGCTCCGGAATCGCCTCGAAGGCGGCGACGTCCATCGCTATCAGCTTCGTCTCCCCTTCCTTGTGGTCGATCCGGCCCTTCACGATCAGGATCCGGTCGAGCACGCACAGCTCGCGCGCAGCCGCGTACGTGGAGTTGAAGACGACGCACTCGGCGCCGCCCGTCACGTCCTCGACGCGCATGAACACCATCGGCTCGCCCTTCTTCGTCGTCAGCTGCTTCACGGCCGAGACGATCCCGCCCACCGTCACGACCTCGCCGTCGCGACGGCGCTCGAGCTCAGCGAGCGTGCAATCGGTCTTGCGCCGCAGCTGGTCGCGGATCCCGGTCAGCGGATGCTCGGAGACATAGAGACCGAGCGTCTCCTTCTCCAGATGGAGCAGCTCGTTCTTCTCGAACTCGGCCGTGCCGATCGGCGGATGCGACGGCTTGTCGTCGACGCCACCGAACAGCGAGTCCTGCCCCATCAGCCGGTCGGCCTGCGCGCGCTGGCCGTAGGAGAGCGCCGCCTCGAGCGCGTCGAGCATCCCTTTCCGCGTAGCGCCGGTCGAATCGAGCGCGCCGCATTTGATCAGCGATTCCAGCGCGCGCTTGTTCGTGACGGTCGGGTCGACGCGCTCGGTGAAGTCCCACAGCGAGGTGAACGGCGCGCCCTCGCCTCGGGCGCGGACGATCGCGCGCGCCGCCGTGTCGCCCACGTTCTTCACCGCGTTGAGCCCGAAGCGGATCTTCCCCTCGACGACCGCGAAGTCGGTCTGCGAGGAGTTGACGTCCGGCGGCTCGATCTCGATTCCCATGTCGGCGCACGCGTTGACGTAGAACGGGACGCGGTCCTTCGTGTTCATGACCGAGGAGATCAGCGCCGCCATGTACTCGCGCGGGTGATTCGCGCGCAGCCACGCGGTGCGGTAGGCGATCAGCGCGTAGCAGGCGCCGTGTGCCTTGTTGAAGGAGTAGTCCTGCGACGCCTCCATGTCCTTCCAGAGTTGGTTCGCGACCGCGGGCGTCGTGCCCGACTGCGCGCAGCCCTCGAGGAACTTGTCCTTGAGGGACGCCATCAGCGAGTGGATCTTCTTGCCAATCGCCTTGCGGAGGTCGTCCGCCTCGGCGGGCGTGAAGCCAGCGATGTGTTTTGCTATTTGCAAATACTGTTCCTGGTAGATGCAATTGTGGACAACAAGGTTGTTGGCGATGAAGTTGTGAATGCCGTCAACTGTGATGTCGTACACACGCTCGTGCGCGGCCTGCTCGATGCTCGCGATCTCCTGCCAAACCACGCGCCCCGCCCGAGACGTCAAGGGCAGTTCGAGAGTGTCAATCGCTTGCGTGACGCAGCTTCGAGCAATCCGCTTCCTGCGGCGCTGAGCTGGCATGAAGTGTTGTCTGTCGATCCCCGTCCGATCGGCGACGCCTTTGGTGGACAAGCGCCCACCCGCGCGACGATTCCCGCCGACGGATGAGAGCTGAGTCGAAGCGGCCAGGACCTCGTCGAGCGCCCGCGAGCGGTCGAGAGTCATCCCGCGGTCGGGTGCGCTCGTCTGCACGAGGCGCTTGCGCGAGACCATGAATGGCTGGATTAACGTCGCGAATCGTTGCGTCCCCTGGGTTGCGACCTGATACGCGGTGCGGCGGATCTTCTTTCCGCGTTCGTTCGCTTCGTAAGAGGATTCCCAAATCGATGATCTGATGCCAAGCCGGAGCAGGAGCGTCTGCAGGCCTGACGCGAGCTGCGAGGAGATCGTCTTTATGAATGCGCAATGTGTACCAACGTAACCGTCGCAATCCCAGTACGCAGCGAGGAACCGAGCGATCTCCTCCTCGGCGAGCTCGAAGACTTCTTCGGGGATCCACTTTTCCGAGCTGTGCGGCCCCTTCCTCGTCGTCCCGCGGGCTCGCTCGTCACTGAGCTTCCAGCGCAGACCACGCTCCCTGAGCCACGCCTCCAGAGAACACGGAACGTTATGTCGCACCGCGAAAGCTGGGTCCTTGCACACGCAGATGCGAACGACGCCGCGCTCCTGCTCATAGCGCGTCAACTTCAACCCGTCGAACCCGAGCGTGCAGGCCCGTTCGAAGTCGGCCCGAAGGGATTCGTCGGCTGAGTAGAAGGCGGGGGGCGTGGCGGTGCTTAGCGAGCCATCCGCCAGGAGATACGCGAGGGCCTTCATTCGCGCGCGCTCGCGCGGGCCTAGCCAACGCCCCTCCTTGGCGAGAATCAGCTTCTGAGGCGTGGCGACATGGTCGCCCGGGTTGAGCTGATCGAGTCGTTTCCATCCGTCCTCGGTCAGGAACTCGTGGTTCGCCGTTGCTTTCACCCTGGCGCCGTTCCGAAGACGGAGCTCGAACACCGGGCGGACACCGTTGTCGACCCAGTGAGTGATTCGCGCGTGCACCGGCCCAAGATCCTCGTCAACCCCTTGCACGAGCACCTCATCGTGCTCATTGAGCTTGTCGAGTCGGATCCGGCGCCCTGATGCAGCATCGAAGACCAACGTGTCGCCTGAAAGGCAGATCCCGTACGAGTCGTGCGTGATCGCCTTCAGCCGCTCGTCGATGTAGGTGATCGGCTCCTGCCCGTTCTTGCGGCGCGCGTACTGCGGGATGTACTGCATCGGCCCCGGCCGGTAGAGCGAGACGAGCGCGATCAGGTCCTCGAACTCCGTGGGCTTCACCTGCCGCAGCGCGTCGCGCATGCCCGACGACTCGAACTGGAAGACCCCCGTCGACTCCGCGCGCGCGAGCATCTCGTAGGTCTTGCGGTCGTCGAGCGGGATGTCGTCGACCTCGATGTTCCCTACCAGCCGCAGCGCCTCGTCGATCACGTCGAGGTTGCGCAGGCCGAGGAAGTCCATCTTCAGCAGCCCGAGCGCCTCGACGTCGCCCATCGGGAACTGCGTCACGACCTCCTGGTCGGGGCCTTTTTGCTGCAGCGGCACGACGTTGATCAGCGGCTCCGCGCCGATCACGACCCCGGCGGCGTGGATCGAATCCGCCCGCGTCAGGCCCTCGAGTGGCTGCGCGAGCTCGATGATCTCCTTCGCAACCGGGTCGCTGTCGACTGCGCGCCGCAGCTCGGCGCCCGGCTTGAGGCATTCCGTCAGCGTCTGCCCCGGCCCTTCGGGGACGAGCTTCGCGACCCGGTCCACGACGCCGTACGGCACCTCGAGCACGCGTCCCGCGTCACGGATCGCCGCCCGCGCGGCCATCGTCGAGAAGGTGATGATCTGCGCGACGCGGTCGCGCCCGTACTTCTCGGCCACGTAGTTGATGACGCGGTCGCGTCCGGCGACTGCGAAGTCGATGTCCATGTCCGGCATCGACTTGCGCCCCGGGTTGAGGAAGCGCTCGAACAGGAGGTCGAAGCGCATCGGGTCGACGTCGGTGATCTGCAGGCAATAGGCGACAAGGCTGCCGGCCGACGAGCCACGCCCGGGGCCGACGCTGATCCCGCTCTCCTTCGCGAAGTGGATGAAGTCCCAGACGATCAGGAAGTAGTCGGTGAACCCGGTCTCCTTGATCGTCTTCAGCTCGAACTTGAGCCGCTCGTCGAGCTCAGGCGTGCGCCGTTCATAGCGCTTTTGCAGGCCTTTCTCGCACAGCTCGACCAGGTACTCGAAGGCGTCGCCGTCGTTCGGGACCGGGAACTTGGGCAGCAGGATCCGCCCCAGCTCGATCTCGACGTTGCAGCGCTCGGCGATCTCGACCGTGCGCCGCAGCGCGTCCTCGTGTCCCGGGAAGTCGAGCGCGATCTCCTGCGGCGACTTGAAGTAGAAGTGGTCGGTGTCGAACTTCCAGTGGCTCGGGTTCTTGAGCGAGTCGCCGGACTGGATGCAGAGCAGCGCCTCGTGCGCGCGCGCGTCCTCGGCGCGGAGGTAATGCACGTCGCCGGTAGCGACGAGCGGCAGCCCGGCGGAGGCGGCAAGTTCGGCGAGCAGCGGGTTGATCCGCGCTTGCGTCTCGATGTGCGCGTTCTGGATCTCGACGTAGGTCGAGTCCTTGCCGAAGATCTGCGCCAGGCGGTCGAGATCCGACGCCGCGTCGTTGGGCCGGTTCTCCTCCAGCGCCTTGCAGACGCGTCCGCTCAGGCAGCCGCTCAAGGCGATCAGCCCCGGCGCGTAGGTCTGGAGCAGCTCCCAGTCGACGCGCGGCTTGTAGTAGTAGCCCTCGAGGTAGCCGAGGCTGGAGAGCTTGATCAGGTTCGAGTAGCCGACGTTGTCCGCGGCCAGCAGCGTCAGGTGCGCATAGCCCTTCCTCTGGGCGCGGCGGTCGTCGGCGACGTAGACCTCGCAGCCGACGATCGGCTTCACACCGGTACCCTTCGTGGCCTTGAAGAGCTGAACGGCCCCGGCCATCGATCCGTGGTCGGTCAGCGAGACGGCCGGCATCTCGAATTCCGCTGCACGTGCCGCCAATTCGGGGATCCGGCAAGCACCGTCGAGGATCGAGTACTCGGAGTGGACGTGCAGGTGAACGAAGGACGAACCGGCCACGGATGAGCCATTCTAGGAGGGGCCCCGGAGGCCACTCCGACGGGGGGTGTGAGTGGACGCTCACGGATCCATACGGAGCCTTTACGAGCCTCTTAGACCAGTTTCAGGTCAAGCGGGAAGATGATTTGAGGTGACACGCCGCCCTTCCTTGCTCTGCGCCCTGGGCGCGCTGCTCGTCGCTGCCGCCGTCACGACGGTCGGGCCGCCGTCCGCACTGGCCGCCGGCGGGCCGTGCTGGAAGCAGGTTCTCGACGACTGGTACGACGGGAAGATCGACGCGAGGTACCCGATCCCCTGCTACGGCAAGGCGATCGAGCATCTTCCCTTCGACACGCGCCTCTACAGCACCGCCGAGACCGACATCCGGAGCGCGATGTACGACACGATGCGCGCCCGCGGGCTCGCGGTGCGCGAGCCGTCGAACGGCGAGGACCGGCGACTCGTCGGCAAGACGGATCGCAGGCTGCAGGACACGTCGGGCGTGCTCGCCGACACGGCGACCCGTACGGCGGCCACAGCGGACGCGACGAAGCCGCCGCTCACGCTGGTGCTCGGCGCCGCCTTCGCGATGCTGCTGATCGCGTTCGGCACCCTGCGGCTGCTGATCGCGCGACGGCACACGCTTCGGCTGCTCCTGAAGGGCGGCGGGCCGTGGCGGCGTGGATGATCGGGACCGGCCCGACGCGATAGACCGTCTCCCAACTCAGCGTTTCCAGCCCGACGCCGGCGAGCGAGGCATCGACCTGCGCGCCGGACCACAGGCGATCGCGCTTGCGCAGGAGCGGGGCGAGCGGGCGTAGCCAGCCGATCGCGAAGGATCCGCGAGGACGAGATGACCGCCGGACCGGAGCACGCGTGCGATCTCCGCGATTCCCATGGCCTTGTCCTCCCAATGGTGAAACGAGTTCGTGCTGAGGATCAGGTCGAAGCCCGCATCGGCGAACGACAGCCGCTCGGCCGAGGCGCGGGCAACGGTGAGCCGCGGATCGGCGGCCGCGACGGCCACCATCGCCTCCGCTGGATCGACGCCGTACAGCCGCGCGGTCGGAAAGCGATCTGCCGCCAGCCGCAGTAAGGACCCGGTGCCGCAGCCGACGTCGAGGATCGCCTCGGGTCGCGGCGCCAGCCGGGCGGCGATCCCGAGTACGGCCTCCTGCACGGGCAGGTGGAATCGCCTGCCGAGCGTGCTCTCGTCGTAACGCTGCGCCCTTGCTTCGAACTGCTCGACGTCGCCCGGCAACTCGACAAGTTTGCCGCGGGCGGCGCCGGGGGCGCCGCCCGCGGCTTTGCTAGAGGCCGTAGCTCATGTTGGAGTTGGAGCCCGACCCCATGTTCGGGCAGTTGTGCTGCGGTGCGGTGCTGTTGCGCGGAGTCGTCGTCGACTTGCTCGTCGTCGCGGCAGGGGACTGTGACTTCGAGCTGCCATTTCCGGCCGCCAACGCGGCTCCGCCGCCAGCGACCACTCCGGCAGCCACTGCCAGCGCCAGGATGCGTTTGATTCGGCTGATACCGCCTCCTTTCGACGCGTAGCTCCATCAGAGCAGCCGCACCTAAGGTTCTTCTGAGAAGGAGACTGCGTCAGCCACGGACGGCGTGCGTCAGACCCCCGCTGGTTTACACGCTCTGAGGCAATGTCAGGCAGGGCGGGAGCGGGTAGCGTGAGGCGGTGTGGATCCGAGCACGTTGCGTCTTTGGGGGTAGGCGGTTCGTGGGAAGCGCCGAGGGCTGGCCCGGCACACTGCGGCAGAAGCCAGGCTTTGCCCCCGGCAATCTCCTCTACGCCTTCGTCGCGCCGATCCCTGTTCTCGACTGCGGCCGATGCTTCGCGTTATTCGTTCTGCGTGTCCCGTTGTCCGCAACCGTGACTTGCATGCTGCTCTTCGCGGCCAGACCTGAGCGGCGCGAGGCAGGAGGAAGGCCCGCGTTTTAGGACGAGCCTTCCTCGAGCCGGATCGGCTAGTCCTCAGTCGCCACCGTTGTTGTGGCCGCCGGAGTTCCCCGGATCGCCTGGGCCTCCGCTGTTGCCCCAGCCGAACGCTGGAACCGCGAACGCGGCGGCAAGCAGCGCCACAGACGCGAAGACTAGGAGCTTGTGGAACGCGCTCTTCATTCGATCCTCCTCCAATCGAGAGACCACGTAATCGTCCGACGTCGGCGTTCGTGGCTCAAGTCGAGTCTCTGAAGACCGTCACTCTGGACGGGATTTCGGGGCGCCCTGCGTACTCGCTCGGATTAATTTCCATCGTCGGCGTAGGCGTGAAGTGCGGTCGGCTACGGCCTGGCGCCCCGCCTGCGTGCGCGTCTCGGACTTCGCAAGCCCCACTGGTCAGACACAAGGTGTGCCGAGTTTGGAACGATCTCTCCCATGGAGCAGCGTCTCAGCCTCGTAACCCTCGGCGTGCGCGACCTCGACCGGGCGCGCCGCTTCTACGAGCAGCTCGGGTGGCGGACGAACGCCGCTGCAGACGACGACGTCGTCTTCTTCCAGACCGGCGGCATGATCGTCGCGCTCTGGGGCCGCGACCAACTGGCAGACGACACCGTCGTCCCCGACGGCGGCGGCTGGGGAGGCGTCACGCTCGCGTACAACGCGCGCTCGCCGGCGGAGGTCGATGCCATTCTCGCAGAGGCGCAGGCGGCGGGCGCGACGATTCCGCGCGCCGGTGCTCCGACGTTCTGGGGCGGCTATTCAGGCGTGTTCGTCGACCCCGAGGGCCATCCCTGGGAGGTCGCGCACAATCCCAGCTGGACGATCTCGGAAGACGGGTCTGTCACCCTCCCGCCTGACTAGCGAGCGGGGATATCCGGTCGCGGATCGCGCGGCGGCGGGCATTCTGGGCGATGCGCTCCGAGCGGTCGCCTACTCGGAGAGCTCGGTCTCCGATCTCCTCGGCGACGACGCGTACTCGACCGATGCCGACGATGCGCCGGTGGCCGCGCGCCGGTTGCCGCGGACCCGTCTCGGCACCGTCGTGCGTGCGTTCTTCCTCGAGCTGCCGGTTCCGACGCCACAAGCGGTGCGTGCACTCGGTCGCCGCGCGCTCGATGCGCTCGAAGCAACCGGCCTGGCGGAGGTAGGAGACGAGGTCGTACCGCGGGTGCGCATCGTCCCCGTCGGCGACCTGTTGGTCGCGTCGGACGATTTCCCGAAGCGCGACGACGACCCGGAGTACGTCGCCGCGTTTTCGACGACGTCACGGATCTGCGACGCGCTCACTCCGCGCCGGAAGGTTGCGCGCGCACTCGATGTCGGCACCGGGAGCGGCGTCCAGGCGCTCCGCGCAGCGCTCCACGCGCGGCACGTCGTGGCGACCGACGTCAACCCCCGCGCGCTCGCATACACGGAGCTCAACGCGGCGCTGAACGGCTTCACGAACGTCGAATGCCGCCACGGCAGCCTGTTCGAGCCGGTCGACGGAGAGCGCTTCGATCTGATCACGTCCAATGCGCCGTATGTGATCTCCCCGGAGAATCGCCTGGCGTACCGCGACGCGGGACTCGAAGCCGACGAGCTATCGGAACGGATCGTGCGGGGCGCGGCGAGTCATCTCACGGACGGAGGCTTCGCAACGTTGCTCGTGAGCTGGATCGCCGCCGACGAGGACGCGCCGGACGAACGGCCACTGGACTGGACCGCAGCGATCGACTGCGATAGCTGGATCCTTGCCGTCTGGGAGGCCGACTCGCTCGGACATGCCGCAGCGTGGAACGATCACCTCGCCGGCGAAGCCTTCGCTGAGGCGCTCGACACGTGGACGGACTACCTCGCGCGAATCGGTGCGCGGTGGGTGAGCGAAGGCGCGATCCTCCTCCACCGTCGCCCCGGCGCGCGGTACTCGGCGCGGGTCGACTTGCTCGACGAGGAGGCGCTCGACCAAGCCGGCGAGCAGATCCGGCGCGCATTCGCGGCGCGCGCGCGGCTCTCCGAGCTCCGCTCGCGCGCGGGGTTGCTCGACGAGCCGCTGGCGGTCGCTGCGCCCCTGCTCCTGGAACGTGAGCTGAAGCCGCGGCGTGGAGGACCTACCGTCGTCGCGGCGCGGCTCCATGTCGACGAAGGGACGAAGCCCACGGTCGAGGCAGGCACGCACGCCTTGGAGGTCATTGCGTCGCTCGACGGCAGCGCGCGCCTCGGCGACGTCGTTCAGCAGACGGCCGAACATCTCGGGCTGTCGAAACCCGAGACGACACGACTCCGCCGGGAGGCGCTCAAGCTCAGCCGCGAACTGCTCGAGCTGGGCGCGCTGCGCTTCGATCGGACCCCGGCGGGGTGAAGCGACGTATACCTAGAGAGATGAGGCTAAGTGTCCTGGTGGCGGTCGCGGCCGCGGTGCTCGTCGGAGCGCTTCCAGCGGCCGCGAAGGAAGGGGTCAAGGCGACCCTGACGACGAAGATCCCTCTCGACGCGGCGCCGGGCACCGAAGTCGCGGTCGGCTGGACGCTCGCCTACCTCGACGAAGCCGGCCGGCGGCAGCCGTTCGGCGCCGGTGAGGTGTTCGTCCGGCTCCTGAGCGCATCCGGTGCGCGTGCCGAGACCACGTTCGTCGACGGCTCGGGCGAGTTCACCGCGAACGTCGCCGTGCCGGAGGGCGGGATCGGCGACGTCCGGATCGGGCTCCGCGGCTACTCGGACGGACGCCCGTCCGACATGCTGTTCCCGATCACGAACGACCCTCTGCCGGGGAGGCGGCACGTCGCCTCGAGACGGACGGCGGCTCGCAGGCGTGGGTCGTCCTCATCGTTACCGGCTCGCTGTTCGCGATGGGCATCGTCGCCACCGTTGCGGTCGCGCGGCGCCGGCACGCGCTCGAAGCTCGCTAGCTGCGCACGGCTATTTCCCGCGTGACGTCTTCTTGACCTTCGTCTTCTTCTTCGACGCCTTCGTCGGCTTGTCCGACAGCGGATTGACCGCCGCCGCTGCCCGCGCCTTCTGTTTCTTCGTAGCCACGCTTGCCCTCCCGGTCATCGGTTCAGAAACACATTGACCGCGAGAGTACCGGTGGCGCGACGGCGGCGCCTCCAGCGGCTACGTTCGTTGCAGTGAGCTTCGTCGAGGAACCGGGTGACGACTTTTCCGACGCTCTTCGCCGGCGCGCACGCACCTTTCGGCGCGCGCGGCTCGCCGTCCTCGCGCTGGTGGTCGGCTATTTCTTCCTGCCCTACGACGTGCGGGCGTGGATCCCGGCCTTGTTGCCCTTCCTTGCGGCGCTCGCGCTGGAGGTGCACTTCTTCCTCGGCGGCTATCTGCAGGCGAGGCGCGGAGGCGGTGTCGAGCGGGCGCGGCCCGACCGCGGGCCACAGCCACGCGACCTGGCCGACCTCGGCGGCGAACCCTGGCGCGAGGTGCAAGCGGTAGAGCACGCCGGCGAGCAGCACCTCGTTCCGACCGAGGGGTTGAGCGACGAGGAGGCGCGCGAGCGCATCGCCGCCTTCCTCGATGACCCGGATGCAGCATTCGCCGAGACTGAGCTCCCGGTCGACGAGACCGAGGAGAGACGCCATCCCTACCGGCGCTATCTGCTGGAGACGGCGGCGGCCGTCGCCGTCGTTTCGGGAATCCTCTTCCTCGCGGTGCGACCCCAGGGTTGGGACGCCGTCTCGACCGCCAATCAGGCTCGCGCGGAAGCCGTGTTCTCGCGCGAGGCGGCCGCAATCGCCGGTCACCCGGCTCGCGTGAGCTGTGACACGCGCGGCGAGTACGTCGGCTTCGTGCAGGATGCGGATGGGGTCGCGATCGTCGGTGGAAGCCGCGCCTACGTCACACCTTCCATCTGCGACACGCTCTACCAGCTCGCGTTCAAGCACCGCGTGCATTCGTTCTCGCGGACCGCTCGGGCAATTGCGGTCCTGGCGCACGAGTCTTGGCACCTCCAGGGCGTGCGCGACGAAGGTCTCACTAACTGCTACGGATTCCAGAGCGGGGTCGCGATCGGCGTCCACCTCGGCCTCTCGGAGAGCACCGCGCGCGCGATGATGCGCGAGCAACTCGCCACGAACGCCTCGGACGCGGAAGGCAATCCGGCGTATCTGGTTTCGAGCGGGTGTCACGACGGAGGGTCGGAGGACCTGCATCCGGCGGCACGCGACTTTCCTTGATGCTGCTCCGTGCGTCGGCCGAGCCGGCGCATTACTCCTCAGAACGTTCAGGCCCGATCAGGTGCTCCGGTGTGCCACGTTCGCGCAGCAGCTTCGCCTTTTCGGGGTCGCGCGGGCGCTCCCGGCGGTATGGCCGTGGAAACGCGCGCGATCACTTTCGGAGAGCGCGACGAGCCAGAGCATCTCTGCGATACCACCCTCTCGACGCCGGCCCGTCCGGAGGTGACACTAGGCCTGTGAAGCCGAAGACCCGTTATGCGCGGAGCGGCGACGTGAACATCGCCTACCAGGTCGTGGGTGAAGGCCCGATCGACGTCATCTTCGTGCCCGCTTTCGTCAGCCATGTCGAGCTGGTCTGGGAAGAGCCGATCGCGGCGAGGTTCTTCAACCGGCTGGCCTCGTTCTCACGGCTGATCCTCCTCGACAAGCGCGGCACTGGCCTCTCGGATCCCGTCCCGATCGCAGAGCTGCCCGACCTCGAGGAGCGGATGGACGACGTTCGTGCCGTCATGGACGAGGTCGGCTCGGAACGCGCGGCGCTGGCTGCGGCATCCGAAGGTGGACCGATGACCCTGCTCTTCGCGGCGACCTATCCCGAGCGAACGGCGGCGCTTGTCCTGTTCAGCACGTATCCGAGAGCGATCAAGGACGCCGACTTTCCCGAGGGATGGTTGCCACCCGACGAGGTCGAGGCGCGAGCGGCCGAGATGGAACGTCGCTGGCGAATCGTCGAGCCCCCCGACTCGTTCGAGACGGGAGACATCACCCAAGGGCTGCCGCCCGCCGAGGAGGAGCGCGTGAGCCGGTGGGCGTGGGAGTTCGCACGGCGGGGAGTCACGCCGGGCGCGGTGCGAGCGCTGGCGCTGATGGGCGCCGACATGGATGTTCGGCCGGTGCTCCCCGTGATCAGCGCACCGACGCTCGCGATGGCGCGCGCGGGCGACGAGAATGCGCCCGCGACGCGGTACCTCGCGGAGCAGATTGCCGGCGCCCGGTACGTCGAGCTTCCCGGGCGAGCGCACTGGATGTTCCTCAGCGCCGACCAGGACCTGATCCTCGCCGAGATCGAAGAGTTCCTGACGGGCGTCCGCCCACGCCCGGAGCCCGAGCGGGTCCTTGCGACGGTGCTGTTCACCGACATCGTCGGATCGACGGCCACGGCGGCCGAGCTGGGTGACCGGTCGTGGCGAGAGCTCGTCGAGCGCCATCACGCGCTCGTCCGGCGCGAGCTCGCGCGCTTCGACGGAATCGAGATCGACACCGCGGGCGACGGGTTCTTCGCATCGTTCGACGGGCCGGCACGCGCGATTCGCTGCGCAGGCGCGATCGTGGAGGCGGTACGCGGGCTCGGGCTCGACGTACGCGCCGGCGTGCACACGGGCGAGTGCGAACGGATGAACAGAAAAGTCGGTGGCATCGCCGTGCACATCGGCGCGCGCGTCGCGGCTGAGGCGGGTCCGGGCGAAGTGCTGGTCTCGCAAACGGTGAAGGACATCGTCGCCGGCTCGGGCATCGAGTTCCGCGAGCGCGGCATCGCGGAGCTCAAGGGCGTCCCGGGCGAGTGGCGCTTGTTCGTCGTCGAGCCGGACCGCAGCCTTTGAGGTTCTCCTAGGCGATCAGCTCTGATCGGCCTGCGACATCGGCGATACGCCTGTCGGCGGTCACGAGCGTGGCATCGAGCACCTCGGCGAGCACGAGATACGAGGCGTCGTAGGCGGTGATTCCGTGCGTCAATGCAGCGTCGAGGGAGGGACGCGCAAGCTCGGCGAGCGGGCGAACCTCAATCGGAAGGCGAAGCGTGGTCGCAAGCACGCCTTGCGCGGCAGCTGCGGAAAGCATCCGGCCCGTCACACCGCGGCGAAGGGCGTTCGCCACTTCGACCCAGATCAGGTCAGGGGCGAACGCGGTGAGATCTCGGTGCAGGCGCCGAGTCCATTCGCGCGCCGCCGAGGATCGCGACACGCCCGCGCGGACGAGCACACTCGCGTCGAACACCGCCCTAGCGGCGATCCCTCTCCTCTCTGATGAGCTCCTCAGGCGTCGGCGCGTCAGCCGGCCAGTCGATCACCGAAGCGAACTCGGCAAGGCGTCGCGTGCTAGCACTCTGCAAGCATTCGACCGTGCTCGAAGAACCGTCCGACAACCGCGCCGATCCACAGCACGTCCTCCGCCGGCCCCGGAGGATCCCGGACAAGAGCTGTAACAAGTTCGCGACGATCTCCGAACGCGTCGACACGCTCGCCTGGGGCGAGTAGCAAGTGCCGGTCAGCTGTGCGCCGTACGGAGCGGAACCTCTATCGCCGACAAGTCAGCGTGGTCACGCGCCGGCCAAGCTCGCGCCTGAGAAGGGTGGAGACTTCGATCGGCTCGCGAACGTGCTCGAGTTCGAAGCCGGTAGATCGCGCCGCGCCGCTCGAGCGATTGAGAGCTCGCTCACCGGTGTCCGCGAGCTCGAACGAACCGTGCCGCTGAGCTAAGATATCTCGGCGTGGCAAAAAAGATATCTAATTCGGACAAGACCTCGATGGTCATCGACCGAAAGAAGGTGGACGAGGTCCGCCGGATCCTCGGGACGAGAACGATGGCGGAGACAGTCGACGCCGCGCTTGGCGAGGTGCTCGACCTCGCCGCGAGGCGAAGGATCCTCGAGCGGATCGACCAAGAGGGCGGCATCGGTCCCGACCAGGAGGAACTCCGTCGGCTGCGCACTCCGTAGCGGCGGCGCGATACCTTGCCGCCACGAGCGCCTGGAACCGGTTCCGATCAGCCGACCCGCGCTGGCGCTCGGAGATCGAGACCGGTCGCGTGGCGGTTTGCGTTCCGGTGTTGCTCGAGCTTCTGTACTCGGCGCGCTCTCGCGCGCAGTACCGCACGCTTGCTGCTGATCTCGGGCGGATGCCGATGCTCGACGTCACGCCGTCGACGCAGGCGCTAGCGCTCGAGACGCAGGCGAAGCTCGCCGAGCGCAGTCAGCATCGCGGCACGACGCCGACCGACCTCGTGGTCGCAGCGACTGCCGAGGCGCACCGCGTAACGCTCCTGCACTACGACCGGCATTTCGACGCGATCGCGCGAGTCACGGGACAGCCGACGTGCTGGCTCGCCCGTCGCGGAAGTCTGTCGTGACTCGCGCGGTGCGGAGGCCTTCCCTGACCTATGCCACCGTCAAGATCGACGACGCGGGGGGCCGACTCACGCCGGCCCCCGCGAGGTCCTGACATCTACGACTTGGGCTTGTTCCCATTCTGTCTCTCAGGCTTGCGCATGGCGCGGATGCCCCATGTCACTCGCCCGACCTCCTCGCGCCGATAGATCTGCCGTATCGCGACGGTGTGGAGGCCGTGCTCGAGGCCCTTCGCACCGGGGAAGACGAAGTTGCAGTGATGCCGGGCTGACGGCCCCAATCGGACCTTCCTGATCCAGAGCGACCGGACCGACGGGAGCAGCACGCGGACGCGCTGCTGCTTCTTGTCGAATTTCGCCTTCACGAATCCGGCACGCCGCAACGGCGCGAACAGCGCGAGCGGCAATTCGAGCCAGATCTGCATCCCCTCCGGGAGACGTTGCGTGATCTCGAGGTCGAAGACGCGTGCGCGGTCTGGTGCACCGACGATCATGAACTTCGCCTCGACGGGATCAGCGGAGGGGTCCGGGAGGACGTCAACGACGTTGAAGTTCCGCCAGGTGACGTTGTTGTTGTTGCGGATGTAGGCCTGGAAGCCCGCCCAATCCGTCGGCCCGGGCAGCGGCGGCTCGAGATCCTGAAGGTGGCTGACCGTCGCGACGAAGCAGTAGTGCCCAGTGGCCGGGATGTCGGCGGCGCTCCAGGTGAGCGGATCGGTGACGACGAGCGTGTCGCCTTGCGGGACGTTGACCGGCGCACTCGAGCCGATCAGGTTCCACATGCCAGGTGTGACGAGCGTTGCGACCTCGCTCCAGTAGACAGTCGCCGTCGTCCCGTTCGCACCGCCGTTCCCACGGTTCCTCATCCGGACATAGACGAAGTTGTCCTGTCCCGCTTCGACCTGGCTCCCAAGCGTGTCGACGTTCTCGGTGCCGCTTCCTTCGCCGAAGCTCGCGGTCGGATCCGCGACCGCCGCCGTTGTCACGATCACGTCGGGGCTGACGCTGATCGCGCCCGCGCTCGGGATCACGCCGTTGTCGCCGACTGCGTCCCGGAGGTAGATGTCGGGAACGAGGCCGAGCGTCGTCTGGATGATCGACTGGAGGTTCGGCATCACGCCGATGTTCCCGGCGACTGTCCCTCCCTGCGGCGTGCCCGTAGCGGGATTCGAGAGCAGCGTCCGCATCTGCGTCGGGGACAGGCGGGTGCCGCTCGCGGCTTCATACGACCCCTGCACGATCAGCGCCGCACCGGTGATGATCGGCGAGGCCGAGCTGGTGCCGTTGAAGACGGCCGTGTAGGTGCTGTTGTCCGGCGTGCCGGCCGGAGTGAGGTCGCCGTAGCCCGCCGACGTGACGTTCTCACCCCATCCGTAACAGTCGATCCGGGTGCCGAAGTTCGAGAAGTTGGCGCGGTCGTGTGGAAGCGGCGACAGGGCCGCGCCGACCATGATCGACCCCGAGTCGCGGAACGACGCGCTCGTTCTGTTCAGGACGGTCGCGCCCATGAACGTCCACGTGTCGAGGTCCATTCCACCGTTGCCGCCCGCCTCGACGACGATGATCCCGTGCGCCGCGGCGAGACGGATCGCGTCGAAGTCGGCCGCATCCGTCTCGGTCGGCAGAAGGCTGCGCTGCACCTCGAGCAGCAGAACGTCGCCCGCGGGCATCGCCGCGATCGCGGCAACGATCGCATCGGCGACATGCAGTGCTGTATTCGTCGCTGCCTCGAAATGCGAGACCATCTGCACAGACGTCACTCCCGGGGCGATCCCGACCACTCCGACCGTGTTGTCGACGCCGATGATCTCGCCGAGGACCGCCGTGCCGTGGTTGCCTTTGTAGCCGCCGATGCCGTCTCGGTTGTCGTTGAAGATCAGCGTCGGCGTCTTGGCAGTCAGATCCTCGTGCCCCGGGAACCAGCCCTGCTCGAGGTCAACCACGCCCACCCCGGCTCCCTCGCCGTTCGGCTGGGTCCAAGCCCAGCGCGCGTTGATTCCGGTCGGCGCGGCGTCGAGGTAGTTCTGCGTGCCGTTGAAGGGATCGTCGGCGGCGTTGACGACAGGGTCGCTGACCGCCATCTCCCGGTAGGCAACGTCCACCTCGGGCAGCTCGTTCAACTCCTGCACGAGCGTCTCGATCCCGTGAAGCGACGCCCGGCAGTCGAGCCGCCAGTAGGCAGTGAGGCTGTTGAGCGGCGGGAATTCACTCGCAAACGCCTCACGCTCGAGCCTCAGCACCTCTTCGGGCGAGACACTGCGAACTACGCGGCTCGTCTCGATCTGGTCGTACTGGTCGAGCAGGCTCGCGAGCCCGCCGAGTTTCTCCTCTTTCGCGAGCCTGCGCAGGTCGTCGGCGTTGCCGTCCGCGGCGCCGGGCGCGAGGCGGACGATGACGAACCCGCTGTAGTCAGGGCCTTTGTCCGGGGGGCGGACGCGGACTGGGTTTGGGCCCTCCTCGATCTCTTCGTACTCTGGTCTCTCCCCTTCATAGGCGACCATTGCGGTGCCTCCTCCTGACGTTGCGGTGTCATGGCGACGTCGCGCCGAGGAGGGCCTCTCGGCCTGACGCCCGGCCGAAGGGCGGAGATGCGCCGCAGCAACGGTGTCGAGGTCATGTGCAACTGACCGCTCTTCCCTGTTGCTTGCGCGCCGAAGATCTCGCGTCAGGAGACGCTTGTCAAGCGGCGCGCCCCTGGTCCCCGGCTCACTTCAGACACAGCGCCGCCAGATCCGTTCCGTACACCGATTGGTAGGTGAAGCAGCCGACGCGGGAGGAGACGAAGATCCGCGCGTTCGACGCGATATACGGCGCGATCGGCGCCGCCTGCGCCATCAGGTCACGGTCGAGCAGCGTGTAGGCGCGGTCACGTGCGCGGCCGAACAGCCTCGAGGCATCCGCCATGCGTTTGTTCCAGCGGCCTTCGTCGAAGTACGAGAAGTTGACGTTGTTGGCGTCCTTGATCGAGCTTCCGCTGAGCAGCCGATTGACGAAGTTGAACGGGTCGGGATAGTCGGCGGCCCAGCCGGCGACCATGACGTCGTAGTCCGCCCCACGCGCCCCGGCCTTCGTCCTGAGGACGACCGGGTCGAACGCGGAGATCTCCGAGTCGATCCCGATCTTCTTCAGGTTGAAGGCGACAACCTGCGCGACCGCGGGACCGAAGCTGAGGTTGAACGTCCAGATCTTCGCGTTCCGGTCGCGGAGGTGGCCGCTCGCCAGCGCGCTCGCCTTTCGATAGTCAGGCGCCTTCAGGGGATAGAGCGACCAGTCCTCGAACGCCGAGAGGCCGATCGGCAGGATCTGATCGGTGCGCGTCCCGGCGAGGGCGCCGTGCTGACGAGCGAGGGCGGTGCGGTCGATCGCAAAGTTCACCGCGCGGGCAAGCCGGTCGTTGTTCTTGAACAGATGCCCTTTGCGATTGAGCGCGAGAAACCAGATCGTCAGCTGGTGCTTGACGAAGAACCGCTGCTTGTTCACGCCGTACTTCGCCGCGAGCTCGCCCGCCGCCGAGGGAGGAAACTGACCCAGGTCGCTCTCCCCCGCCTCTACGCGAAGCCGCTGGGCCTGCAGGTTGATGCCGAACGTGTAGTCGATCTCGTCGATCCGGTGCGGTCGCGCACCGCGGTAGAACGGGTTACGCCGTAGCACGACCCCGCGGCCGCGGTCCCACGAGGCGACGTAGTACGGGCCGGCGGAAGGAACGGGCGCGCCGATCCCGTGCGCGTCGGTCGGCGTGTCCAGCGGCAGCGCGCAGAAGTACGGCAGCGTCAGGCGGGAGAGCAGATCCGGCGCCGGCCGCCGCAGGACGATCCGCAAGCGGTACGGCGCGGGAACGTTGATGCCCACGACGTCGGTGAGGAACGCCGCGCCGGGCGATGCAAGAGATGGAGTCAGGACGCGGTTCATCACGAACGCGAAGTTCGCAGCGGTGACCGCGGCGCCGGTGTTGAACCGGAGCCCCTTGCGGATGGTGAACGTGTACGTCCGACCGTCGCGCGAGATGCCGGGCAGCGCGGCGGCGGCCTCGGGAATCGGACGCGAACCGCCCTGAGACGCCTCCTTGTCCGGGAAGTTCATCAGCTTCAGGCAGGTTGCGTACTCGAGCTGCCAGGTCTGCGGCAGCAGCGCGAGTGCCGGATCGACCGAGTCGAAGTCGGGCTCGAGGTCGACGCGCAGGACGCTTCCGGCGCTGCGTTGCGCCGGAGCGATCGCGGCGGCGATGAGGACGGCGCCGGCGGCGAGTAAGGCGCTCGATGCAAGAACGCTCCGTCGCAATCAGGCTCCTGAGTACAAGGAGAGCGCAGACGCTGCGAGCAGCAGGGCTGCTCCCGCGAGCTCGGGCCTCACGCGAAGCGACTGGACAGCCCGGCGGCCGAGGGCCAGGCCGGCCAGCGCCAGCGAACCGCTCGCGAAGCCCACGAGCAGCGTCGTCGCGAGCAGCGAGATACGTAACCCGCCGAGCGTTCCGCCGACGACGAAGTTGTCGAAGCTGAGCATCAGCGGCAGCCCAAGGACGACCCACCGTGCCGTCACCGCGTCCGCGCTCGGCCCGCGCGCGAGCCAGAGGACATACAGCGCGTACGCCGCCAAGACCAACGGCCCGAGCCCATCCGCCCACATTCCTGCCAGCGACGCAAGCGTTCGCCCGAGCGTCACGCCGACCGCGAGCGCAACTGCGTCGCAGAGGGCGAACGAGCATGCGAGGCGAACCTCGACGCCGCGCGCAAGTCCCGCCGCCCCGAGGCCGAGCGACACCCGGAAGCTGTCGAGTCCGAGGGCGACCGCGAGCAGGACGATCTCGGCGGTCGCGGCCATCAGCCCTGCAGCAGGGGCCCCGGATCCGGACCGGGCCACGGCCCGATCGGCGGCTCCGGCGCGAGCGCGCCGACCTTCTCGGCGATCTCCCACGGCCACGGCTTGCGGTACAGGATCGGCCAGGGCGGATACTTCCAGCGCGGCCCGAGGCGATAGATGTAGACGCGGTCGCCCGCGCCCAGGACGACGTAGTTGCCGTAGACGCTCGGGCCGAGCACCCACTGCCCCGTCGGCAGCCCGCCGGCGCTCCAGAGGCAGTGCCCGTCTTTGACCGAGAGGGCGTAGAAACCGGGCTGCGCACCTCCGCTCGTGGTGACGAAGACGACGTCGTGCACGACGGCCGGCGAGCTCAGCCCGACCTCGTGTGACGAGTACATCGGCGGCTTCGTGTTCGTGTAGCGGATGATCCCGTCCGAGCCGACCGCGGTCGGCCACGCGTCCTGGAGATCCTCCCAATCGAGCGCGCGCATGAACGGCGTCCGCGTCTGGTCGATCCCGGCCCCGGCGTCGAGATGCATACCGTCGTAGCCGCCGAGGCCGACGAACAGCCGCTTCTTGCTGAAGTGGATCGCGGGCGTGCCGAAGACGCCGTACTTGTTCTCGACGCCGCCGTTCGGGTGCGGCACGATCTCCGGGATCGACGTGCCGGGGCTCGCGGGCAGCCCTGTGCCGCCGAGGCGCGGGAGCAGCTGCCGGCGCGCGACGACGTTGTTGATGTTCCCGGCGTCGAGCACGAAGAACGATCCGTTCTTGCTTCCGAATGCGACGACGCGCTTCTTGCCCGGGATCGTGTACACGGCGGCCGAGCCCGGAACGTCGATGTCCCAGTCGTTCGGCCAGTAGCTGTCGGAGGCGGCGGGCTGGAAGAAGCCCTTGAACGCACCGGTGTCAGCGTCCAGCGAGATCAGGCCGCTGCCGTACAGCTGGTCCGGCTGCGCGGTGTCCGGATACTGCGAGTTGCCGGTACCGACGTAGATGCGGTTGTTCACGCCGTCGTAGGCACATGACGACCAGACGCTGCAGCCGGTCTCGGGTGGGTTCGGCTTGACCGTGAAGCCGTGCGCGGCCGCCCACGGCGCTGCGACCGCGGTGGGAAGGTGGTTCGGCTGGTTGTTTCCGGCACCGGTGAACTTGCACGTGCAGAAGCACCAGAGGACGTTCCCCGTGGCCGCGTCGAGGCAGAAGATGAAGCCGTACGTCGTCGCGGACTCGCCTTCGCCACAACCGACGTAGACCTTCCCGTTGACGACCACTGGGCCGCTCCAGGAGTCCGCGTTGGGATTCGTCACCGGCTGGTTCTTCGTGATGTCGGCGCTCTTCAGGCTCACGGACCAGATGGGGGCGAAGGTGCTCGCGTTCACGCAGAAGACCGTCCCGTGAACAGCGGTGAAGTAGACGCGGTTACCGACGATCGCGGGCGAGCCGCCGATCCCCGCGATCCCGTAGTACGCCCAACCCGAGGTCGCGAGCGCGTGCTCGATCGTGCCGCTGAACAGATCGATCTTGTACAGCGTCCCGCCCGTGCCACCCGATTTCCCCGACCCGACGTAGACCTTGCCGTCCACGATCGACGGCTTGCTGACGACCGGGCCGTCGACAGCGACAGTCTTGTGGAGGTAGAGCTTGTGGACGGTCGCGGCTCTGATGTCGCTCAGCCCCGAGGCGTGGCCGGTGTGCCGTTCGTCGTGCTGGTACATCCACCAGTCTGGGCTGAACAGCCACGGCGGGAAGACGAAATCGAACACCTCCGGACGGAGGTGCTTCCAGATCGACAGGTCGTGGTAGCTCCGCCAGTCGACGCCCACCCACGGGCCCGCGTCCGGCGGGATGTTCCACGGCGGCTCGTTGTTGCGCGGGATGTCGGGCGGGTAGAAGAGATGCTCCTCCGGAAGCCCGCCCGGCGGGATCTGCAGGCGGTCGACGCGCTTGCGCAGCTCCTCGAGATCCACTCCGCCGGGCAGCCTGAAGCCGAGCGGGTGCCGGCCCGGCCCCACCTCGACGTCCATGAACGAGGAGGTGTCGAGCGTGGTCTGGATCTCGACGCGCGCCAGGTACTCGCGCAGCTCTTGCAGCGCCTCGACGGGAAGCTCGAGCAACAGGCGCAGCGGGTCGTCGGCCCCTTCATCCGAGTCGTCCAGCCGGCGCGCTTGTGCCATGCGTCGAATCGCCTCCTGGAGCAAGCGGTCTCGCGGGAGGCCGATCGCGACGTACACGCCCGGCCGCCGGACTCTCGCCCAGGCGAACCCGAGCGGCAAGTTGAGCCCGGAGTTCCACACCGGGCGGAGCTCGCGAGCGTCTTCGTCGGCGCGGAAGTAGCGCACGCTCTCGGTGTCGAGACCGGTGAGCTGGGAGCGCACGACCGGTTGGACGAGGATCGACTCCTCGAACCGGTCCGGCCCGTCAAGCTGCAGCGCGAGTCCGAAGTCGCCGAGCGTCGCGCGCGGCAGCGGGTTCTCCGCCGTGCGCACCTTCACCGTCGTCAGGTGGTCGTAGTCCTGCGACGTCGGGAGTACGTGCGGTCTCGAGCGGTCGAGCGTGTGCCAACTCGGGCCGACGTCGGTCTTCTTTCGTGGCCTCATCGCGGGCCTCCTGTCGCGCGGAGAGCCGAGCGGGCCCTCTCCTTTGTGTAGAAGCGTGTGCGGGCGCGCGTCGACATGCTCTGCACATACGCCGACGCCGTGTATGTGATTGCGCCGCAGCAACGGTGCGAGAGCCTCGGCATGGGCACTCCTTGTGTCGCTGCTTTGACGGCGAACGTACTCCAGCGCGGTTCCGTGTGTCAATCGGCGGAGGTGTTACACCTAAGTGTTCCCCTTATATCACTTCGGTGTTACACTTGAGCTGATGCCTACCAAACATCCCCGGATCCTCGTCACGAACGACCCACAGCTCGCTGACGCGCTCGCGCGCGTCGAGCCCTACTTTCGTGGCGTGCCGACGGCGACGGTTGTCCACGACCTCGCGTTGAGGGGTGCCCAAGCACTCGAGCGGGAGAGCAAGGAGCGCGAGGCAGCGCTCCAGCGTTTGGTCGCGTTCTCGACGGAGCGGGAGGATCTGATCGACTGGGAGATTCTCGAACGCGTCGACGAGCTCGCCTGGGGCGGCGAGTAGCAAGTGCCCGGCAGGCGTGCGCCCTACGGCGGCCGGACCTTCATCGCGGACAAGTCAGCGTGGTCGCGCGCCGGCCACGCTCGCGCCCGAGAAGCGTGGTCGAGAGCGCTCCTCGGCAGGCAGATCGTGACGTGTCCGATCGTCGACCTCGAACTGTTGTACTCGACACGCAGCGGTGACGACTTCAACCGGCTGGCGTCGGATCTGGCACAGCTTCGCACTGTGCCCGTGACGCGATCCGTAACCAACGCTGCCCAGCAGGCGCTCAGCACGCTTGCACACGAAGCCCCGCTCCATCATCGAAGCGTCAAGCTGCCCGACCTTCTGATCGCCGCGTGCGCTGCGGACGCGAGTGTCGGCGTATTGCACTACGACGAGGACTTCGATCGGCTCGCGAACGTTCTCGAGTTCGAGAGCCGTTGGATCGCGGCACGCGGCTCGATCGATTGAGTCGTGGGCCCCGCCATGGCACACGGTCGATGTCGATCGCACCGCGCTGGTCGCAGGATTGCCGGCCGGCGACCCGAACGCTCACGGATGGACGAACCCAACAGCCAGCTCGAACAGATGCGCGAGGTGCTGCGCGGCGACCGGCAGCGCGCCGAACGACGCCCCATGCGGAGCGTCTTGACGCCCGTTGACGCGCGTGCGCTCCGCCGCGGCCGCTTGCGGCGGATGCTTCGCGGCCTTCGCCGCCGCTAGACGCCTACGACTTCAGCGCGTCGAGCTCGTGGTCGACTGACCAGCGTTCGACCGTGGACGATGGCGTGCTATCGTGATTGTCGATCCAGAGCGAGTCCGGATGTGCCCAGCGCCTTCCCTACGCGTTCGTGACGCAATGAGGGAGGTGTTTTTTTATGGCCAACGGAATTGTCAAGTGGTTCAACGACGACAAGGGTTACGGGTTCATCACCCCCGAGGAGGGATCGAAGGATCTCTTCGTCCACCACAGCAACATCGCCGGCGAGGGTTTCAAGTCGCTCGCCGAAGGTGCCCGCGTGCAGTTCGAGCAGCGCGAAGGTACGAAGGGCCCGGAAGCGACGAACGTCGCGCCGGTCGCCTAGCAACAGTCATGAGCGCCGCCGCCCGCCGAGGCGGGCGCGGCTGCTCGTGCATGCCGAGAGGAGGGCGTCATCGCCCAGAAACAAAAGGAAGAAAAGGTCGAGATGGAAGGCGAGATCGTCGAGTCGCTGCGAAACCGCATGTTCAAGATCCGCCTCGAGAACGGCCACATGATGATCGGCTACACCAGCGGCCGCATGAAGCGCTACCGGATCAGGATGCTCCCCGGCGACCGCGTGCGCGTCGAACTCTCACCGTACGACCTCGACCGCGGCCGGATCGTCTACCGCCTCGGCTAGTCGGCCATTGCAACCCCGCTCAAGCGGCGGGGACGTGGACGTCACGCTGCGCGATCCGCACGACGCACCCGTGGTTGCGGCCGCCGTGGCCGGCCATGCTGATGCGATCGTCACCGGCGACGCCGATCTACTCGACGACCAACCTCTGACGAGCTGGCTGGCAGAGCGCGGGATCGAGATCCTGACGCCGGCCGAATTGGTTCAGCGCGGTTTCGACTGACCAGCGTTCGCCCCGAAAGTGCGATCAGGACGCGAGCTCCACGAACCGGCAGAGCGCGTTGACGAGCCGCATGTCCTCGATCGTGCGGCAGCGGATCTCCAGCAGCTTCGGCGAGCAAACGAGCACGGCCAGCGCCTGCGCGCGCGAGATCGCGACGTTCAGGCGGTTGCGCGAGAACAGGAACCCGATCGAGCGCACCAGGTCATCGCCGCTCGACGTCGCCATCGAGAAGAAGACGAGCGGCGCCTCCTGGCCCTGGAACTTGTCCACCGTCCCGACACGCATGCCCGCCGGCAGCGCCGCGCTCAGGCAGCGCACCTGCGCGTTGAACGGCGTCACGACCAGCACGTCCTCGGGCCGGAAGCGCGCCGCCTCGCGCGCAATCACCTCCGCCTCCTCCCGCGAGGCCTGCCGGTTGCCCTCGTGCTCGACCGCGATGTAGCGCAGGCCCGACTCGCCGTTGATGCTTCGCTCCGCGCACTCCGGCACGGGCTGCAGGCGTCCCTCATAGGACATCTCCGAGACGAACCGGCAGATCGCCTGGTTCATGCGCCACGTGCGGCCGAGGAAGAGCCCGAGCTCGGGCGGCACCGTGTCCTCGCCGGCGAGCAGGTGCTCGAGCACCGACGCGCCCGCGCCGGCGGGATGGATCCCCTGCGACACCTGCGCGAGCTGCTGCTGGTCGCCGAGCAGGACGACGTTGCGCGCGGACGTCCCGGCGGCGAGCGCGTCCGCGAGCGACATCTGCCCCGCCTCGTCGACGAACAACGTGTCGACGTGCACCGTGTCGCGGGAGAACAGCCACGACGTGCCCGCGAGCAGCAGGACGTCGTCTTCCGGATGGTCGAACAGCGCCTGGTTCTCGGACTTCTTGATGAACGGACCCTCGTAGTCGTCGCCCTTCTTCAGGCCGCGGAACTCGACGCCCTCCTCGCGCGCGACCTTCTCGACCTCGCGCAGCAGGTTGTGGATCGACTTGTGGCTCAGCGCCGTGACGCCGACGCGCCGGCCGCGCGCCATGAGGTGGACGATCAGGCGCGCGCCGGTGTACGTCTTGCCGGAGCCGGGCGGGCCCTGGACGACGAGGTAGCTCGAGTCGAGCTGCTCGACGATCTGCTTCGCGGCTTCGAGGTCGTTCTGCTGGAACGGCGAGCCGGTCGGGAGGTCGCGCCGCAGGATCGCTTCCAGCGCTGGAAAGGTGTGCGTGCCGTGGAGGATCGAACGGCCAAGGCGACGCAGCGCGGCCTGTTGCGCTTCGGTGTTGAACGCCCCGCCGGGGATCAGCGACGCCGGCATCGGCACGTCGTCGAGCTTCGGGCCACGCTTGAGCCAGAGCGTGCCGCGCTCGTCATCGATCGCATGGAGGTAGCCCGCGGACGTAAGCGTGGCGGGATCGAACACCTCGTCCGCCGGTCCGAGCTTGTGCTGCTGCGCTGCGAACGTGAACGGGTACGCCAGCGACTTCGCCGCCGGAATCGGATCGCCGACGAGTTGAATCCCGCCGATTGCCTCCGAGTCGCGCTCCGCGAGCTCGTCCGGCGTCTTCCCCTTGCGCTCGAAGAACGTCCACCAGACCGGCTTCGCCTCGCGCCGGTGGTAGTCCAGCAGGTGTCCGATCAGCGTCTCGTTGCGCGCGAGCAACAGCTCCTGCAGCTCCGCACGTACTGTGCCTCCGCCTCCGCGCGCAGCTCGAGCAGCCAGTCGCGCAGCCGCCGCGTCGACTCGCAGTCCTCCGCGTTGTACGCCTCGATCGCGCGCAGCAACGAGTCGTCGCGCGAGTCGAGCCACTCCTCGTACATGAGGATCGAGTCGCCGCCGGCCTGCAGCTCCGCCTCCCGCTGCATGAAAAACGTCTCGACGTTCTTGAGCGAGTAGCGCCGATGCGAGTGGCGCAGCGACTGGCGGACGACCGCGTAGAGGTCGACGAAGATCTCTCGGCGGAGAAGGTCGTCGAGCTCGTCCTCGCGGGTGCCGTACCGGGAAGTGAGGCGCTTGAGCGTGGCCGGCTCGTAGCTCGCGTAGTGGTAGACGTGCAGCTGCGGGTCGTCGCGAAGCCGCTCGTGGATGAGGTCGATCGTCTGCTGGAGCGCGAGCTGTTCCTGCGCGCGGTCGTGCGCCCAGAAGGCGCGGTAGCCGTGGGCGTCGGCGATCCCCCAGAGGTAGTCGAGTCCGCCCTGCGGCTCCCAGAACGGGTCGCCCTCCAGGTCGAAGAAGAGATCGCCCGGCGACGGCGGCGGAAGCAGCGCGAACCCGCGCGCCGGCTCGGGCGTAAGCAGCCGCTTCGTGTGCACGCCCGTGCGCCTGTGCTCGATCTGCAGCTGCGCCTGTTCGCGCAGCGCGTCGAACGTCGCAGGCGCCATCGCGGGCGGCCGGTGGTCGTCCCGCGCCTCGGCGAGCTCCTCGAGCGTGGTGATCCCCATCGCCTCGAGCCGAGGGATCTGGTCGCGGCGGATGTTCGCGACCCGCATCGGGTGGTCGTCGCGCTCCCACTGCGCCTCGCAGAGCGGCAGAAAGTCGCAGAGCTGGCAGTGCGGCACGGGCAGGGGATACGGGTCGACGCCCGCGTCGACGAAGCGCAGAAACCGCTCGCGCACACGCCGGAAGTAGGCGGAGAACTCGGACGGCCGGTACGACTCGCGCACGCCGGAGCCGAGCACGACGTGCATCCGCTGCGGCTCGCGCCCCTGAATGCGCGCGACTTGCTCGGTGTAGAAGCAGAGCTGAAGCAGGTGGTACGGCCGAGCGTGCCGAGCAAGCTTCGTGTCCGACACCTCGTAGGAGCCGTCAGGCCGCCGCTCCAGGAAGTCCGCAATTCCTCGCCAGGCGCCGTCGACGAAAACCGCTTGGTACACAACGTCGGCACCAGCGCGCATCGCCTCTTCGGTGGCACGTGCGGCCGGCTCCCAGTCGTCACCGAGCTCGATCCGGACAATTCGCTTCCGGGCCGCCTCGAGCGTCGCCAGGTGCGCCCGCTCGTGCTCCTCTCCCTTGCGCCGGATGAGGTCCGCTTGCGGGGCATCGCGGCTCGGCCGAACAAGGGCGCCGCGCGCGGCAGCGAGCTCGAGCGCGGTCAGATGCTCGCACTCGAGGAAGTCGTTGAGATCGGACGGGGAAAGGGCGAGGCGGCCGTCGGTGAGCTGCATGCCTCGATTGTCGCTGCGAGGCGCCGATCTCCCCCGTGTCCCCCTACGATCTGCGCGTGGGCTTCGTATCTGTCGCGGAGGTCGAGGGCGCCCTCCGGCGCGAGTCTTACCTGCCCGACCGAGGGCTCGCGACCGCCGTCTTCCTGGCACTCGCGATGGGACGCCCGCTCCTGCTCGAGGGCGAGGCTGGAGTCGGAAAGACGGAAGTCGGCAAAACGCTCGCGCGCGTGCTCGACGCGGAGCTGATCCGGCTCCAGTGCTACGAGGGAATCGACGCCGCGCAGGCGCTCTACGAGTGGAACTACGCGAGGCAACTCCTCTACGCGCGGGCGCTCCAGGCGGGCGAGGTCGACCCGGAGCGGCGGGTCGAGGAGCTCTACGGGGCCGAGTTCCTCGTCGAGCGGCCGCTCCTGAAGGCGATCCGGGCCGGCGCCGGCGCGGTGCTCCTGATCGACGAGCTCGACCGGGCCGACGACGAGTTCGAGGCCTTCCTGCTCGAGGTGCTCTCGGACTTCGCGGTGACCGTGCCCGAGCTCGGCACGATCGCCGCCTCGGAGCCGCCGCCGGTCGTCATCACCTCGAACCGCACACGTGAGCTCCACGATGCGCTCAAGCGCCGCTGCCTCTACCACTGGATCGACTTCCCCGACTTGGAGCGGGAGGTCGAGATCATCCGCCTGCGCGCGCCGGCCGTCTCCGAGCGGCTGGCGCGCTCGGTCGCGCAGGCGGTGGCGCGGCTGCGCGACCTCGACCTCGTCAAGCGACCGGGCCCCGCCGAGGCGATCGACTGGGCGCAGGCGCTCTCGCACCTCGGTGCGGAGTCGGCCGACGGCGGGGCTGCGCGGGACACGCTCGGATGGGCGGTCAAGAATCGCGAGGACCTGCGGCGGGTCGAGCAGGTCTTGCCGGAGCTCCTGCGTGAGTGACGCGATCGGCGCCCTCGCCGCCTTCGGCCGCGCGCTGCGAGCCGAGGGTCTTCCGGTCGGCACCGGAAGGATCGCCTCTTTCTGCCGGGCCGCAGCGCTCCTCTCGCCGGACGATCTCTACTGGGCCGGCCGGGCGACGCTCGTCGCCCGCCGCGACCAGATCCCGGTGTACGACCGCGTCTTCCGCACGTTCTTCGGCGGCAAGCGGGCTCCTGCCACGGTCCAGCGCGGCGGCGGTGTCACGATCGAGGAGGAGGTCGCGCTTGCGAGCCCGGTGGAGCTGCTCCGCAGCAAGAACTTCGCCCGTTGCTCGGCCGAGGAGCTCGAGCAGCTCGGTGTGTTGATGGAGCGGCTCAGGCTTGCCGTTCCCACCCGGCGCTCGCGCCGCCTCGCGTCCGCGCGTGCGGGAGTCCCCGATCTGCGTCGGACGCTCCGCCGCTCCTTCCGCACCGGCGGCGAGCCGTTCGAGCGCAGCTTCCGCGCCCGCCGCCGGCGCCCGCGGCGGCTCGTCCTCGTCCTCGACGTCTCGGGCTCGATGGCGGATTACTCGCGGGCGCTGCTCGTCTTCGCCCACGCCGCTCTGCGCGCCGACCGCCGCTGGGAGGCGTTCTGCTTCGGCACCCGCCTCACCCGCGTGACGGGAGCGCTCGCCGTCTCCCGTCCCGACGAGGCGATGGAGCGCGCAGCCGCGGAGGTCGTCGACTGGAACGGCGGTACGCGGATCGGCGAGTGCTTGAAACGGCTGCTCGACGAGTACGGACACCGCGGGCTGGTGCGCGGCGCGCTCGTCGTGCTCTGCTCGGACGGCCTCGAGGTCGGCGACCCGGACCTGCTCGCCGCGCAGATGGCCCGGCTCTCCCGCCTCGCCCACCGCGTCGTCTGGCTCAACCCGCTCAAGGGCGACGCGGCCTACGAGCCGCTCGCCCGCGGCATGCAGGCTGCGCTGCCCTACGTCGACATCTTCGCAGCAGGCCACAACCTGGCCAGCCTCGAGGACCTCGGCGCCGAGCTCTCAGGACTAGCGGCGCGCTAGTGCCCCTTCAGTGAATGTTGCCGAGCTTCTGGGTCGCGAGCACCAAGCGATGCAAGGACGCAGGGCGCCCCGGTAGCAACGCCTACCGGGGCAACCGAGGACGCGGCAGCGCGCCGCGTGATCGCGGGCCAGAAGCCGGAGGACATTTGCTGGAGGGGCACTAGTGCCCGGCCGCTCGCTCGAATGCCTTCGCCAGCGCGCGCGCCGCGAGCACCTGCGCCAGGTGGGTGCGGTACTCGCCCGACGCATAGACGTCGCCCGTCGCGCCTGCCAGTGACTGGGGCACCCGCGCGGCCGCGGCCGCGATCGCATCTGGCGATCCCGAGCTCCCGGTCAGCGCCTCGGCGGCCGCGGTCGCGTGCACCGGGGGTGACGTCACGCCGCCGACGGTTAGCCGCGCCGCCGTGCAGGTTCCGTCCTCGACCGAGACCACGGCGGCCACGCCGACCACCGCGTAGCTGGACGCGGGATGGCGGTGCTTGAGGTAGGCGGCGCCCGTGCCGGCGGGCGTCGCGGGAACCGTCACGGAGGTGACGAGCTCGCCCGGCTCGAGCGCGGTCTCGAAGATGCCGACGAAGAAGTCGTCGGCCGCGATCTCCCGCCGACCGTTCTTCCCCGTGGCCGTGATCGTCGCGCCGAGCGCCTTCAAGACGGTCGGGTAGTCCGCAGCCGGATCTGCGTGCGCGATGCTCCCGCCCAGCGTTCCGCGGTTGCGCACCTGGACGTCACCGATCATCGCGGCCGTCTCCGGCAGAACCGGGGCGATCCCGATCGCGACCTTGGACCCCGCGACGGCGGCGTGTGTGGCGAACGCCCCGATCGTGAGGCCGCCATTGCTCGCCGAGATCTCCTCGAGACCGGGAATCCGGGCGATGTCGACAAGTGCGGCCGGCGTCACAACCCGCAGCTTCATCAGCGGAAGCAGGCTGTGGCCGCCCGCGAGCGGGCGCGAGTCCTCGACCTCGCCGAGGAGCGAGATCGCCTCGTCGAGGCTCGTCGGCCGGTGATACGCGAACTCGGCTGGATGCATCGTGTACATCACGCCTCCTGGGCCTTCGCCTGCTGCATTGCCCGCCACACGCGCTCGGGCGTGAGCGGCATGTCGACGTGCCGGATCCCGAGCGGCGCGAGCGCGTCCATGACGGCGTTCACCACCGCCGGAGTCGAGGCGATCGTTCCCGTCTCGCCGGCGCCCTTGACGCCAAGCGGGTTGACGTCGGTCAGGGTCTCCGTCCGTTCGACCTCGAACGGCGGGAAGAAGCCGGCCTTCGGAATCGCGTAGTCCATCAGGCTCGCCGTCTGCAGCTGGCCGTCCTCGTCGTAGACGCCGCCTTCCCAGAGCGCCTGGGCGATGCCCTGCGCGATCCCGCCGTGCACCTGGCCGTCGACGATCATCGGGTTGATCACGCGGCCGACATCGTCGACCGCGACATAGCGCTGGAGCATCACCTCGCCGGTCTCGCCGTCGACCTCGACCACCGCGACGTGCGTGCCGAACGGGAAGGTGCAGTTTGGCGGGTCGTAATAGCTCGTGTCGTCGAGGAACGGCTCGTCGCCCTCGGGCAGGTCGGATCCGACCGCGGCGGCCGCGGCGATCTCCTGAATCGTCTTCGCGCTCTCCGGCGAGCCCTTGACGAACGCTCGGCCGCCCTCGAACTCGACGTCCTCGGGATCCGCCTCGAGCATGTGTGCGGCGACCCGCCGCGCCTTGGCCTTGATCCGTTGCAGCGCCCGGTAGACGGCGACCGTGCCGACGGCCGCGCTGCGACTGCCGTAGGTGCCGTAGCCGAAGGGGGTGCCCTGCGTGTCGCTGTGCTCGACGGTCACGTCCTCGAGCGGAACGCCGAGCTCGTCGGCGGCGACCTGCGCCATCGTCGTCTCGAGGCCCTGGCCGTGCGACATCGAACCCGTGGTGACCACCACCTTGCCGGTCAGGTGGACGCGCACGTTCGCGCTCTCCCAGAGGCCGGCGCCCCAGCCTTCGCCTCCGGCCCAGGCCGAGGGCGCCACGCCGCAGATCTCGACGTAGGTCGAGAAGCCGATCCCGACGTAGCGGCCCTGCTTGCGCGCCTCCTCCTGCCCGCGGCGGAACCCGTCGTAGTCGACGATCTCCAGCGCGCGGTCGAGCGCCTTCTCGTACTCGCCGC